>SXGQ01337038.1_pt1 | contig 16524 bp, 8 predicted proteins | sample 3178371 | NCBI WGS metagenome assembly SXGQ01 (sample SAMN11356859, study PRJNA531348) | freshwater metagenome | isolation source: freshwater sample F1-20 | place: China: Fuxian Lake, Yuxi | collected 2017-12-25
AAAATTAGCATTTTGAATAGTTGTATAGATAGGTGATAAATTGTTTTGATAATCTACATACCATTTGTATGTGTTATTTCCTATCGTTGTATTTGATGCAGTTACTGGAATTCCATTGCAAACAATATTTTGAATCGTAAACGCTGGACTAGGTAGTGACATGTTAATGTATGTTTTGAAAGGTAGTGAAATACAACCGAAACCATCAGTAACTACTAACGATATGGAATCATGAAAATTTCCAGCCGATGAAAAATTAAATTGAGTTGTTGTATTAATATTATTTGTTATTTGTTGACCAGATCCTCTAGGCATAGTCCAATCAAATTGAATTAAATTAGGGTAACCATTTCCAACTTTAGTAGAAGTGTTTGTGAAAGTTACAAGAGCAGGTCCACAAACATTAGAGGGAAAACTAATTTGTGCTAAAGGGAGTGCTAATGAATTTATAGGCAATGTCGCAGTGTTGGAGCAACCATATGAATCAGTGGCTGTTAATGTAATGGTATAATTTCCTGATGAGGTATATTGATATTGTGCAGTAGGTATTCCATTTCCTATAGTTGTTCCATTGATGGGATCTCCCATTGAATAGCTATATTTTACAATTGATCCTGGAGAAGGTGTTGTAGAATTTCCGGTCAAGATAACAATATCATTTTTACAAATAGAATCATTCGAAATAGAAAAAACGGCATCGACTTTGGATATTGAAATAGTATTACTTGTACTGTCTTTGCAACCTGTTGTATAATTATGAATTACCTGCCAAATTGTGTAGCTTCCATACGTTGAATAATTAAAACTACTATTACCAGAATAGGATGAGTAATCATAAGAATTAGAAGCTAATGTTGTAGTAGAATTTAATGGATCTCCCCATTTCCATATCATTTTTATGTCATCGCCTTTTCTTCCAATTTTCGAAATATCAGTTACTATAACATTGACAGGAAAGGACGCAGGATTGCAATAAACAGATTGAGCTGGACTAAAAACGGAGATGGGTGATTTAATAAACACAGCACTATCAATCGTTTTGAATTTACTACATCCTCTAAATTTCACAGTAAGTGTTACATTAAAATATCCGGTATCAATTGGAAATGAATAAGTTGGGTCTTTCTGTGTTAAATGTGGACCACCATCCCCAAAATCCCAATCATACGTAACTTCTCCTGGATTGTTTGGCGCGGTAATAACGGATTGATTTGTGAAATTTACAGAAGATTTTGCGCATTGAATTTTAGGCGTATTGGTGAAATCGACAGATGTAATATCTCCAACTTGAATATAATTCGTTTTAGTTTCAGAGTCTGTACAACCTTTTTGAGTAGTAACTGTAAGTGAAATTGAATAAACTCCTGTAGTGTAAGTTTTTGAAGGCGGCGTTTGTAAAGTAGATGTTGTACCATCTCCAAATGTCCAAAGCCAAGATGTAATAGGGTCTGATGTCGGGTTTGAAGGGGAAGATAAGTCGTTGAATTGAACGGTTAATGGAGAGCAACCTTCAGTTAAAGATGCTTCAAAATCAGCTATTGTAGGAGTTGTTTGAACAGCGTTGACTATTGTTGTAGTTCCCAAGCATCCTAAAACTCCAGTCGATGTAAGGCTTATATTAAATGATCCATTTGTAGTATAGGTATGGTTAGGAGGTGTGTTTCCTAAAAAATTTAGACTTCCGTCTCCAAAATTCCAAACAAAATTAGATCCAATTGCAGAAGTGTTTGAAAAAGAAACGATTAGAGGAATACATCCACTATTAGGAGTAACAGTAAATGATGGTGTAGGTTTTGGAACAACTACAAATTGTTTTGTTTTTATCGAAGAACATCCACTAACAGTATTTTTCGCAGTTAAACTTAACGTATAAGTTCCTGGAATAGAGTATAAAAATGACGGGTTTTGGGTCGTAGAACTCGATCCATTTCCACTATTCCAACTCCATTCATTTACACCTAAAGTTGTTTTGTCAGTTATATTCAAGTTCGTGCCAACACAAATGGAGTCAGAAGTTGTAAAATCAGCCTGAAAATTGGAAGTATTAATCGTTTGAGTGACTGTCGCTTTACAGTTGTTTGTTGTATTTGTAACAGTTAAAGAAACAGTATAATTTCCTGCATTTGGATATGTAGCAGGATTAGGAACTTGAAATGTTGATGTTTGAGAATTTCCAAAATCCCAAGCATATGTATAATTTGATCCAGATGAAGATTGATTATTGAAAGTTGCAACTACGGGTAATAAACAACTATTTGCATTAATAGTAAAGTCGGCAGTTGGATTTGCAATTACTGTTATATATCCAAGTTTAACCTCTGGATCAGCAACTTGATTTTGATCTGTTACTACTAAAATTACAGTGTAAACTCCAGGTTGCGAATATGTGTGAGAAGAAATAGTATTTATTCCAAATGGAGATCCATCGCCAAAATCCCAAGACCAATTATTAATTGGTGAAGTGCCTGCAGTTGATGTACTGGTAAAAGTTACATTTTCCCCAACGCAAATTGTTAATGGGGTAGCTGAAAATTGTGCAGTTGGACCTTGGCAGTTACCATAGGCAGAAAAAAGTAAAGTAGCAAGTATGAAAATTATATTTCGAATCATTTAATAAATTTTTGACTAATTTAATATAGTGTCAATTTAGATTTAATAGAAAGAATTTATAACAAATTTAGGATAAATTATTAGATATTAGTTACCTATCATTAACAAATATCTTTATTTAACAAATCTATTTTAATTCGTATTTTAACTATAAATTATTCTTTAAATTTACTGTTCTAAATAAAAAAAATATGACATTGATTTCGTTCATTCTTTCACTGACTACTATTTCTGAAAAATCTATTAAAAATACATTAGAATTACTTTCAGATGGTTCTACTATTCCTTTTATTTCGCGTTATAGAAAAGAAAAGACAGGAGGATTAGACGAGCTTCAGGTTGCAGAGATAAGAGATTTATCCAAAAAGTTTGAAGAGATTTGTTCACGTCAAAAAACAATACTTTCGTCAATAGATGAGCAAGGAAAATTAACTTCGGAACTGAAAGAGAAAATTGAGAATTGTTTTGATTCAACTATTCTTGAAGATTTATATTTACCTTATAAACAGAAACGTCAAACGAAAGGAGATAAAGCCAAAAAATTAGGATTAGAACCTTTAGCGAAAATGATAATGTCACAAAGAGGAGGCGATCCAATTGCTATGGCAGATAAATTTGTGAAAGGCGAAGTAGAAGATGAGCAAATGGCGATAGCGGGAGCAAAAGATATTATCGCAGAATGGATGAATGAAAATACGGTTGCAAGGGGGAGAATTAGAACATTGTATCAGAGAAAATCAACTCTTACAACTAAAGTGATGAAAGGTAAATCTGAGGAAGGAGAAAAATATAGAGATTATTTTGATTTTTCAGAACCACTTCACAAAACTGCATCACATCGATTTTTAGCTTTATTTAGAGCTGAAAGAGAAGGGATTTTGTCATTAAAAGTCCAACCAACTAAAGAAGAAGCAATTGAAAGTTTAGAGCGCTTTTTTGTAAAAGGAAATGATGGATGTGCTGAAATTGTAGCAGAAGCTTGTAAAGAATCTTACACTCGTTTAATCTGTCCTTCCTTAGAAAATGAAATCATAAATGAAGCGAAAGAAAAAGCGGACAAAGAATCAATAAAAATATTTTCTACTAATTTACGGCAGCTTTTATTAGCGCCTCCTTTGGGTGCTAAGCGTATTTTAGCTATTGATCCAGGATTTAAATCAGGATGTAAAGTCGTTTGTTTGGATGAATCAGGGGAACTTTTAACCAATGTAAATATTTATCCTCACGCTCCTCAAAAAGAAACAGAAAAAGCAATGTCTAAATTGTTTCAATTGGTACAAGCTTATAAAATTGATGCCATTGCGATAGGAGATGGAACGGCCGGCAGAGAAACAGAAGCATTGATTAAAAAAGTACATTTTGACAGAGATTTAGAAGTGTATGTTGTAAATGAAGATGGAGCTTCAATTTATTCAGCAAGTTCAATTGCGAGAAAAGAATTTCCTAATTTCGACGTAACTGTAAGAGGTTCAGTATCAATTGGTCGCAGATTGATGGATCCTTTAGCTGAATTGGTTAAAATTGACCCCAAATCGGTTGGTGTTGGACAATATCAACACGAGGTAAATCAAACATTATTGAAAAATGCATTAGACGATGTGGTTATTTCTTGTGTTAATAATGTTGGAGTTGATTTGAATACAGCTTCTCCTTATTTGTTGAGTTATGTTTCTGGATTAGGACTTTCATTAGCGGAAAATATTGTAACTTATCGAAGCGAAAATGGCGGAATTAAATCGAGAGATGAGCTCAAAAAAGTAAAAAGATTAGGAGATAAAGCCTATGAACAAGCTGCAGGATTTTTAAGAGTAAGAGATGCTGTAAATCCATTAGATAATTCAGCTATTCATCCAGAAAATTATAAGACTGTAGAGAAAATGGCGAAACAGTTAAAATTGAAAGTTTCAGAATTAATTGGAAATGAGGAGGTTGTAAAAGAGCTGAATAAAGCAGATTTTCCTGAGGTGGATAGTTTTACGTTTGAAGATATTATCAAAGAACTTAAAAAACCAGGAAGAGATCCTCGAAAAAAAGCAAAAGTCTTAGAATTTGATCACCGTATTAAATCGATAGAAGATTTACAAACAGGAATGATATTAACTGGGATTGTAACGAATGTAACTGCTTTTGGAGCGTTTGTAAATATCGGAATCAAAGAAAATGGATTAATTCATAAATCAAACTTGTCGGATGGATATGTTTCTGATCCGTCTCAATTTATTTCTTTACACGAACATGTTGAAGTGCAAGTTATTGAAGTGGATGCTCCAAGAAAAAGAGTAGGGTTAAAGCGAGTGAATCAATAGTTTTTTAGACATAGACATAGACATAGACATTAGACTTTAAGACGTTAGACCGCTTCACTCAAAGACCAATTTACATTCAATAAATAAGGCTGTATCAAATTTTGATACAGCCTTATTAGTATAATTTTACTTTAACCTAACCAGTAATTGTTTAACTGTTATAGTTATGTAATTGAGCTTGTCGAAATTAATAACGGTACTCGTTAGATTTGAATGGACCTTCAACTGCAACACCGATGTAATCAGCTTGTTCTTTTGATAAAACATCTAATTCAACTCCAATTTTAGCTAAATGTAAACGAGCTACTTTTTCATCTAAATGTTTAGGTAAAACGTAAACTTCATTTTTGTAGTTAGCACTGTTTGTCCATAATTCAATTTGAGCCAAAGTTTGGTTTGTGAATGAATTAGACATTACAAATGATGGGTGACCAGTTGCACAACCTAAGTTTACTAAACGACCTTCAGCTAAAATGATTACATCTTTTCCATTGATAGTGTAAATGTCCACTTGTGGTTTAACTGTGTTTTTAGTATTACCATAGTTTCCGTTTAACCAAGCCATATCAATTTCGTTATCGAAGTGACCGATATTACAAACGATCGCTTTGTCTTTCATGTTTTCGAAATGACGTCCAACGATGATGTCTTTGTTTCCTGTAGTAGTAACAATGATATCACCTAAACCAACAACAGTATCTAATTTTTTAACTTCAAATCCGTCCATTGCAGCTTGTAAAGCACAAATTGGATCGATTTCAGTAACGATAACTCTAGCACCAGCACCTTTTAAAGAAGCAGCAGAACCTTTACCAACATCTCCGTAACCACAAACAACAGCAACTTTACCAGCCATCATTACGTCAGTAGCACGACGGATAGAATCAACTAAAGATTCTTTACATCCGTATTTATTATCAAATTTAGATTTAGTAACTGAATCGTTAACATTGATTGCAGGCATTACTAATGTTCCATTTTTAACTCTTTCATGTAATCTGTGAACTCCAGTTGTAGTTTCTTCAGATAAACCTTTGATTCCAGCAGTTAATTCAGGGTATTTATCAAATACTAAATTTGTTAAATCTCCACCATCATCTAAGATCATATTCAATGGTTTTCCTCCTTCAAAAGCAAAAACTGTTTGGTCAATACACCAGTCAAATTCTTCTTCGTTCATCCCTTTCCAAGCATAAACAGGAACTCCTGTTGCAGCTATTGCAGCAGCAGCTTGATCTTGCGTAGAGAAAATATTACAAGAAGACCAAGAAACTTCAGCACCTAAAGCAGTTAATGTTTCAATTAAAACAGCAGTTTGAATTGTCATATGTAAACATCCTGCGATACGAGCACCTTTTAATGGTTGAGTAGTTGCGAATTCTTCACGTAACGACATTAAACCTGGCATTTCAGCCTCAGCTAACATAATTTCTTTTCTTCCCCACTCAGATAAACTAATATCTTTTACTTTGTATCCTAATTTTTCAATTGTGTTCATAATATCTTTTTATATGTATAAGACAAAATTACGAAACTCCTTTTGATTATCAAAATCATTTTTTGTTTAAAGTTTTTATTTTTTATTTGAACAAATTTATTTATGGATTTGTTTCGTGAATTGCTTGAAAGTATTCTTGTTTGAGGTGTTTAATCTTTTGATTTTTAATGTACAAGAATGTTCTTTCAAGTTCTGATTCACTAATTGGAAATGAGCCGTAGCCGTGTTGCCATTCAAATTTTTCTTCTGGTTTTATAAATTGATTGATGAAATGAGATGTACTCCCTTTTACATTTTTGATAATGTCTGCCATTGAACGTTTAGGATTTAATAAAAACAAACAATGTATGTGATCGCTCATCCCATTTATGATTCGAACTGGACAACCTAATTCTATGAATTTACTTGTCATATAATCAAATATTATTTGTTCATATTTTGGATGGATTAAATGCTTTCTGTTTTTGGTCGACCATACGGAATGTATCCATATTTTATTAAATGATTGTGGCATTTTAAATTGATTTATTTATAATTTTTCTATTGAATTTAATAAATGTTTTGGTTTTATTAATGTTTATTGTGGTTTTTTTTGAAAATAATTGGATTTAAATCCGACAAATCCACGAAATATAATGGTTTATAAAATGGGATAATCATAGGATAGGATTTTAAATCCTATCCTATGATTATCCCAAACATTCCAAACATTCCAAACATTCCAAACATTCCAAACATTCCAAACATTCCAAACATTCCAAACATTCCAAACATTCCAAACATTCCAAACATCCCAAACATCCCAAACATTCCAAACATCCCAAACATCCCAAACATCCCAAACAAAAAAGGACAGAGAAATCAATCTCTGTCCTAAACATTAAATAAATGGGAATTTATCTAATTAGCTCATTACTTCTTCCAGTACTTGGACTTTTTTATTTTTTCGTGCTCTGAATTTATCTGTAATTCTATCGACTGTATAATACATCATAGGAACCAAGATTATGGTTAAAAACATCGAACTTAATAATCCACCGATTAATACCCAAGCTAAACCGTTTTTCCATTCAGCACCAGATCCTTTTGCAATTGCTATTGGAATCATACCGATAACCATTGCGATTGTGGTCATTAAGATAGGGCGCATTCTTTCTTTAACCGCTTCTAAAAGTGCTGAATATGTCGAACGTCCTTCCGATTTTAAGTGATTTGTGAAATCGACAATCAAAATAGCGTTTTTAGAAACTAAACCGAGTAACATAATCATACCCAGCATAGTGAAGATCCCGATGTTTGATGAAGAGAAATTTAAAGCTAATAATGCTCCAATTAACGCTACAGGGATTGAGAAAAGAACAACAAATGGATAGATGAAATTATCATACAATGCTACCATAATTAAGTAAACTAATACTAAACCGATTAACATGGCAGATCCCATTGCTCCCATACCTTCTTTTTGTCTTTTTACTTCACCTCCCCAAGTTAATTTTACATTTTCATCTAACGGACTTTTTTCAAGGTATTTTTCAATTTCTTGAGCTACAGTTCCTGCCGCAGAACCTAATACATAAGCTCTAATTGTTGTAGAACTTAATCTGTTTTTACGTTCCAAAGAAGCAAAACCATTTCCTAAAGTAATCGTTGCAAATTCCTCTAATTCAACTGTGTTTCCTTTTGTAGTTGTGAAACTCATGTTTTTGATATCACGAATATTTTTTCTATCGCCTTGATCCATCATTACTCGAATATCATACTCATTGTCGTTTTCAGAGTAATTTGATTGGGTATTTCCTGTTAACGCATTTTGTAATTGCATCCCAACAACTGCGATTGGCAACCCTAATTGTCCCATTTTTTCACGGTCTAATTCTACTCTAATTTCTGGAGTAATATCATCTGTAGAAACTGTCGGATCTTTTGCGCCTGGCATTACCAAAATTGCTTCTTTCAATCGTCTTGCTTCTTGCATTAATAAATCAGTATCATTGCAGGACAAGAAGATTTCAATTGGCGCTTCTTCGGATTCAACCATACCAATATTGATAGCTTTTACTTCAATTCCAGCATGTTTTTCTTCAATCTTTTTACGGATAGCACTCATATAAACTGCTGTAGGAATTCGATCTTGAACATGATCTTTTAATTTTACAGTTAATTCTGATCGAGATTCATTACCGAACGAAGCAGCTCCCATTCCCGCACTTGGTCCACCAACGTTTGAGAAGACCATTTTAACGTCTTTTTGAGCTAAAATCATTTTTTCAATATCTAATGTGATCGCATTGTTTTCAGCAAATGGTGTACTCTTATCGTATTTCAATTTGACCATAAATTTCCCTTGATCACCTTGAGAAACGAATTCTTGTCCTACAATTCCTAAGCCCATTACTGCGAAAGAAGCAATGAATATTACCAAAATCGATAAAGCTGTGATGATTTTGTGTTTTAATGTCCAGGCTACTAATTTCACATATTGATTTGTGAAAATATCAATTCTTCTTTCAAACCACATCAAGAATCTGTGAAGTGGATTTGACTTTTTTAGAACTGTTTCTTTTGCAAAACGTGAAGCTAACCATGGAGTTAAAGTAAAACATACAAATAATGACATCAAAGTAGAAATAACAACTACGATTGAGAATTGCTGAAGAATGTCTGAGATTGTCCCTTGTACGAATACTACTGGTGTGAATACAACAACATCAACAAAAGTTATCGCAAGTGCAGTGAAACCAATTTCATTACGTCCATCTAATGCTGCTTGTCGACTGTTTTTACCCATCTTAAGGTGTCTGTATATATTTTCGAGGACCACAATTGAGTCATCCACTAAAATACCGATTACCAATGACATAGCTAATAATGTCATTAAGTTAAGCGTGTAACCTAACAGGTACATTGCGATAAAAGTGGTAATCAAAGAAGCAGGAATAGAAACCAGTACAATGATTGCATTTCGCATACTGTGTAAGAATAAAAGCATCACGGCAGCAACCAAGAAAATGGCTAATTCTAAATCATGGAACACTGCATTAACAGCTTCAATAGTAGGTATAGAAGTATCTGTTGCAACAACAAATTTTAAACCTTCCTTTTTGTATTTTTCTTCTAATTCAACGAATTTTACTTTAGATAATTTTGACATTTCAACCGCATTTGCGTCCGATTGCTTTTTAATTCGAAGTCCAATTCCATTGATACCATTGAATCTACTAACTGTTAATTGATCAATCGTTCCATCATACACTTCAGCAACATCTTTCAATTTAACAGTAGATGTTCCATTTGTAGATAAAATCAATTCATTTAAATCATTGATAGATTTGTATTTACCAGCTAAACGAACCGTCATTTGTTCTTGGCGATCTTTCACTTTCCCTGTTGGAAATTCGATGTTTGCAGAGTTGATTGCTTGATTAATAATAGCTAATGAAAGTCCAGCTAATTTTGCTTTTTCTTTATTTATATTTACTCTAACTTCTCTTTTTTCACCACCTAATACATTGATTTCAGCAACTCCTTTAGTTTGTTTTAACAATGGAAGGAGTTCTTCTTTCATTAATTCATAGAAAGCTCTGTCATTCAAGTTTTTTGCAGTTGCACTCACTTGTAATACAGGTGAAGCATTTGGTTCGATTTTAGAGATTACTGGAGTTTCACTCCCATCGGGTAAGCTACTTTTAATTGCTTCTATTTTACGTTGGGCATCTTGCATTACTTCATCCATTTTAACGGAATGATTAAATTCAAGTAATACCATAGATGCATTTTCTAATGAAAATGAAGTAACTTCTTTAATGTTTTCCAAACCACTTAATGCATCCTCCATTGGTTCAGACACCTGTGATTCTACAACAGATGGTGAAGCTCCAGGATAGGGAGTTGTAACAGTTAGAATTGGGGGTGAAAAATCAGGTAATAATTGATAGCTGAGTTGTTTGTAACTCAACATACCTCCTCCAATAAGAATTGTAAAAATTACAATAATTAATGAGGGTCTCTTAATTGCTAATTCTGTAATTGTCATTTTAAATCGTATTTAATTACTTTGTAATTACGTTTGAATTATTTTGAATGTTGATTTGACCTTTTATAACAATAATGTCATTTTTAGATAAACCTTCGATTACTTCAATGTATTCTCCATCACTTGTTCCTGCTGTGAATGATACAATTTTTGCTTTTCCATTTTTAACTAAATATACCTGTGGGGCTTTTGAAGAACCTAACAATGCTTTTCGTGGAATAGAAAGCGCATTAATTGTTTTTGAATTTTGTAGAACTACTGAACCATACATTCCTGCCATTAAAGGGTTAGATGTTGTGTTTTGAATAAGTACTTCAACTTTGAAATTATGACTAGCATCCGCCTTTACTGAAATGTTTGAAACTCTTCCTGAGAAAGCTTTGTTTGCATATACATCAGCATTTACAGTTACGTTTTGACCGATTTTAAATTTCAAGATATCTCTTTCAGGAACTGAGATGTTTAATTTTAATGAAGAAATATCAGTTAGCTCTAAAACGGGAGTTCCTGGGCCAACTACACTTCCCAAATCAATCATTTTTTTAGTAACAACTCCTGAAAAAGGAGCGATGATAGTTGTGTTTTTTATTTGTTTTTTTATTTGTTTAACCTGTGTTTCAGCTGATTTTAAAGCTAATTTTGTTTTTTCTTGTTGAACACCTGAAACCACATTTTCTTTTACAAGATTTGAGTTTCTAGTATCATCATTTCTTTGACCTTCAACATTAATTTCAGCGTTTTCTAATTGAATAGACAGCATTTCATCATCTAATTTTGCTAATATTTGTCCAGCAGATACATGATCTCCTTCTTGAAAATTCAAACGAATAATTTTACCAGAGCCATCAGAACCAACAGTGTTAAATCTAAAAGGATCAAATGACCCTAAAAATGAAAAAGAGTTTTCAAATGTGTGAAAATTTGGTTTTGTTACATCAACTAAAATAGCTGCTGTAGTATCGTGAATGTATAATTTAGCTTGTACTTTTTCTTTGTTTGATTTTAGTTTTACAATACTAAAAATGATAAGTACTATTGCTATTCCTACGATTGTTATTATTCTCTTGTTCATATTTTTTATTTTAAATTACCAGTAGTTTTTAATAAGTCTAATTCAGCTTGACGAAGTTGAACGTATGATGATATTACATTTGTTTGTGATTGATTTAAATCGTTTTCAGCTTTGATTATGTCATTTGATGAAACGATTCCTTCTTTAAACGAAACTTCTACTTGTTTGTAAATGTTTTCAGAAAGTGCCAATTGTTCTTTTGAAATCATTAACGAATTGATTTGAATTTCTACTTGTTTTTTTGCATTTTCAGAAGCCATTGCTAATTGTTGATCCATTAATTCAAATTGATTGTTTAACTTTTCAGATTGAATTCTATTAACTTTTGCCTTGTTGTATTTTTCGAAACCATCAAATAATGTCCAGTCGATTTTGATTCCAATAAAGCTTGAACTAATTCCTTTCGTATAATTAGATTCTGGACGCATATTGTATCCATAATTATAAGCAGCATAAAATGAAAATGTTGGAAGGTAAGCCATTTTTAAACCACTTTTTTCTAATTGATTTAATTCTTGTTGCGCATTTATTATTTCTAATTCAGTATTGTGTCTCTCAGATTTTTCAACTAAAATAGATTTTTCGATAAGTCCTTCAGAAACTAATTCAATTTGTGTACCAGCATCAACACCGATCAATATTTTTAAAAGGTATTCCAATTGATCTTTTGTAGAGTTTAATTTTTGCTGCTGATTAACAAGATTTAATCGGTTGACATTTAATTTATCAGCTTCAACCGATAACATCATTTTCTGTCCAACTAACGCATTTACATTTGAAATCAATTTATCTGTATTAGCTAAATTACTTTCTACGAATGCCAATTGCTTAGAAATTGCTTGTAAATTAAAGAAAGTTTGATATACTTGATGTTGAGTGCTTTGACTCGTCAACTTGCTTTGAAGTTCAACAATTTTTTGATTTACTTTCAAAGAATTTATACCTGAATTTAGTAAAGGGTTATATATGGTTTGATTTAATTGAATTGTATTTCCAAAATTGTAAGGAACACCAAACTGGACGACAGTATAATTACCAGGTTTTCCGCCTGAAAATTCTGCAGGAAAAAGAGAACCAGGAATAATAGGATAATATCTATAATCACCTGAATACATTACTCTTGGAAGTAAAGAAGCTTTGTAAGCACTTATTTGACTTTGATTACTAGTAACGTCTAAACGAGCGTTTTTCAATGCTAAATTTGCTGTATCAGCCATTTTTAAGCAAGTTTCTAAGTCAAGTTGTTGACCAAAACTTTGAATACCGACAATGATAAAAACCAAAAGCAGCATCTTACTTTTTAGTTTTGTTGTTTTTATTTGTCTTCCGTCCATATTTGTTCGAATTTTTGTTGTTTATTTATTTTAAGTCGTTTATTTTGAAGGGAATAGGTAGCCAATAATCATCTCAGTAACATATTGTTTGTGAATGATTAATTGACTTTTATATTGCTCTTCCGTCAATGAATTGATTGTCTGAACCATTGGCTTCGCTATAAAAGGAAAATGACAATTAGACATCATCAGTAGCATTATACTTACAATATCAATTTTTCGCATTTCACCATTTTTCTGAGCTTCTTCAATTTGATCAAATATTTTAGTTTCGAATAATTTGTCTTTAATGTCTAAACATTCGAAAAATGATTTGTCCTTTTTTCCTAACTCATTTACTATAAAGTTTGGAATCTCAGGATATTTTGATAGAAATTCATATTCCTTGTCAATAAAGATTCTTGCTTTATTTATCAAGGACATATTTGTGTGAAAAATATCAATCATTGATAACGTAAAATCTTCCATTACAGAAGAAACGACTAAATCGAACAAATTACCTTTGCTCTGAAAATGATAGTTCACCAATGCAACATTCATTCCCGCCTCTTTCGCAATTTCTCTTGATGTACAACCGTTAAATCCTTTGGAGATGAAAACACGTCTCGCAGCATCTTTTATTTTTGCTTCTGTTGTATGATCTCTTTCCATTTTAATTATTTTCATCAAAAGTAATTATTTCTTAAACGCTTGTTTAATGTTTTTTTTGAAAGTTCTTTTTTAATTCTTTATTTTGATTTAAAATTTTGATAATCAACATATTAGTCATTTTGTTTGTCGTTTTAAATACAGTGTTACACAAAAGTATTCTTTTTAAATAAAAGAGGGTTGTTAATTTCGGCGAACAGTCAATTTTAATAGGTGAATTGTATTATTCTTTTTTTATAAAATAATTTAAAATAAAAAAGGCGTAACTAAAAATAGTTACGCCTTGAACAAATGTTTAATTTTATTAGTCTACTTTGATATTTTTCAATTTCAGTTCAACTACATTTCCATAGGCTTCCAATTTCTTTTTGTCGATTACTTTCGAATTTCCATAAATTGTAATAACTCTTGGTCTGTTTTGAATATTTGATTTGTAGAAATTAACGATGTCATTAAAAGTCAATGAACCATATAATTTGTATTCATCTGTTAACGGTGATTGGGTATATCCCATTTGTCTTCCTCTATCAACTCTTGAAGAAATACTTCTGAAATCAGGGAAATTAGATGAAATAGAATTAATTAAACCAGATTTAATCATATCGATTCTTTCTGGTTTTTCAGGCATTTGTTTTAAAATTTCATCCATAATTTTCACTGCATCAATCGTTTTGTCACCTTGACAACCTACATAAGAATAGAATGCACCTGGATTGTTTTTACGAATTGGGTTGATAAATGCACCTGAAGTACTGTAAGCTAATGAGCGATATTCTCTAATTTCTTGCATTAAAATACCAGAGAAACCATCACTCATATACTGATTAAACGCTTCAGCATTTACTTTGTCAGAAGTATTTCCTGAGAAATTAGGCGTATTTACTAAGAAATAAACTTGACTTTGAACCGCATTTTTGTCGTTAATAAAGTAAATCGTGTTCTTTTTGATTTCTTTCGTTTTTCTGTCCGTTAATTCAACTCTTCTGTTTGTGTTTTCTAATGGGAAAGTTGAAGTCAACATTTCTTTCACCATTTCTGCAGAAGTTGTTCCTACGTAGTGATAAGTTGTATTGTATTTAAATGCTTCTTTATACGCAACAATAATTTGTGGAACAGTTAACTCTTTAATTTTCTTTAATGGAGTACGTGTTAAATTATCAGAGTTTTCACCAAAACGGGCATAGTTTAATAACATTCTTCCCATTTCACTTGGATCTTTAATTTCTGATTCTCTCCCAGAAACAATTTGTTCAACGATGCTTTTCAACGATTCTTCGTCTGCGATTGGGTCATACATTAATGACTTAATTAAAGGTAATGCTTTTTGAAGATTTCCTTCGATTCCATTAAATGTTACAGAAAAACGATTCTCATTTACTTGGGCATAATACGTAATACCTAATAATGCAAATGCTTCTTTTAACTGATCTCTAGATTGATCTTTTGTGTAGAAGTAATTGAATAATGAAGCAGCTAAATCCAAGTTTTGGATTGAATCTTCTCCTACCATTTTTTCGATTTCTAACGTAAATAAATCGTTGATTGGATTTGGAGTAACATATAATTTATTACTTGCATTCAATTCAACTGTTTGAGCATCTTTGTTGTAATCTAAAATTCTTGGGGCATCTGATGAAGCTAATGTAGATAAGAAGTTTTTAGCATATTTAGAATCTTGTGTTTTCTCAACTGTAACTGGTTTGAATCCTGGTTTTTCTAGAACATCTTTTTTAGGGAATCCAGTAGAAGAGTGCATTACGAAATGGTTGTCGCCATAATATTGGTTAGCAACACGGATAATATCTTCTTTTGTTAAGTTTTCAATTTCACTTGTTTGTTTTAAGAAATCTTCCCAAGTAGAACCTTCACTGAAAACTTGAACTAAACTCATTACTCTGTCTTCAATGTTTTCTAATTCAGATTTACGTTGACGTGCCATTTCTTGTTTGATGATTTGTAAATCTTTATCAGAGAATTCTCCTTTTTTGATCTTGTTAATTGCATCATACACCAATGCTTCAGCTTCTTCAAAAGATTGACCAACAATTTTAGGGATGTAAAACATTACCAAAGCACCATCGTCATTGTAGCTTAATGGAATCATACCAGCTCCCATAATTTTACCGTCTAATTGAAGTTTGTTCAATGCTCCTGTTTCAGATTCATTTTGTAAGAAACGTGTAAATACATCTAAAGCAATTTCATCTTTACTTCCTTTCTTAACTGTTTTGTAACCTAACAAACCAATTTTGATTGGTGTATATTTTACTTCTACTAATTCTTTTTTCTCAAATTTACTTTGTGGGTAATTAGGGAAAACTGGAATTGGAGCTGAACGTAATTTTGAGAACTTTTCTTTAATAATTGGAATTGTTTTTTCTAAATCGAAATTACCAGAAAGTACCAAAGCCATATTGTTTGCAACATAATACGTGTTGAAGTACTCATACATTTTTGTCAATGATGGGTTTTTTAAATGTTCTGTTGTACCAATTGTACTTTGAGTTCCGTAAGGGTGTGTGTTAAATAATTGTGTATGAATATCTTCAAATAATTTACTGAATGGACTATCCATCCCTCTATTTTTCTCTTCATAAACAACTTCTAATTCAGACTGAAAAGAACGGAATACTGGTTTTTGAAAACGGTGAGAGTATAATTCTAACCATTTTTCAATTTGATTTCCAGGGAATTCATTGTGGTAAACCGTCATATCGTTTGCGGTGAAAGCATTTAAACCTGTACCACCGATACTTTTGATTAATTTATCAAATTCTGTAGGATTCGCATATTTTGATTGTTGAACACTTTGGTTGTTGATCAATAATTGTATTTTTTTTCTTTCAACATCGTCTTTTGTTCTACCTAATAAATCATAATAATAAATGATAGAATCCATAAACGGTTTTTCTTTTGTGAAATCCGTTGAACCTAAATCTTCAGTTCCTTTAAATAATAAATGCTCAAGGTAATGAGCCATACCTGTTGCATCGGCTGGGTCATTTTTACTTCCCGCTTTTATT
>SXGQ01825033.1_pt1 | contig 16524 bp, 18 predicted proteins | sample 3178371 | NCBI WGS metagenome assembly SXGQ01 (sample SAMN11356859, study PRJNA531348) | freshwater metagenome | isolation source: freshwater sample F1-20 | place: China: Fuxian Lake, Yuxi | collected 2017-12-25
CCACGACCGATCGGAGTCATGGCATCAATTGATTTGATTCCAGTCTGCATTGGCTGATGCACTGGCTTGCGACCCATGATTCCAGGAGCCTGAATCTCCATGCGACGCTGCTGCACTCCCACGAGTGGACCTTTTCCGTCAATCGGTTCGCCGAGAGCGTTCACAACGCGACCGAGCACACCTTCGCCAACAGGTACCGACAAAATCTCGCCAGTTGCCTTCACGGTCTGACCTTCTTCAATGCGATCGGACTCGCCAAGTACTACGGAGCCAATTGATTCTTCTTCAAGGTTCAAAGCCAATCCTCGAGTTCCGTCTTCGAACTCGAGGAGTTCGTTAACAGCACAATCAGGCAAGCCCGAAATATTGGCAATACCGTCACCGACTGAGGTCACGCGACCAACAGTGCGGGCTTCGAGCGAAGGCGTAAAGCCTTCGAGGTTCTTCTTGATCGCCGATGCAATATCAGCTGCGGACAGTGTTAGTTCTGCCATGTCATCTCTCGTTCCATTTCCATCGCTCGGCCTTTAGAGCCGGCTCTTTACGTTGTCCAGGCGGGTGCGGATACTTCCGTCAATGACGGTGTCACCTACGGTTGCCACGATTCCGCCAATGATTGACGGATCCACAATAACCTTCAGATTTACTTCTTTGCCCGTGGCGTTAGCCAAGGCAGCAGCAAGGCGAGCTTGTTGATCTGCAGTGAGTGCCACTGCTGAACGCACTTGTGCAACTTCGAGTTGCTTAGCACTTGATGCTCGCTTCACTAACTTGTCAATGATGGCTGGCAGATCGCGCCCACGACCGCTTCCCACGACCATGGAGACCAACTGCACTGAGGTTCCGGTGACCTTTCCACCCAACAAGTCTTCAACGATTCCTTGACGACGCGCCACAGGAATCTTTTCGTCTGTTAACGCGTTGCGAAGTGCATCGTTTGACTCAAGTGTGCGAGCCAAACGGAACAACTCATCTTCAACTTCGTCAAGACTTCCTTCGGCACGTGCAATCTCAAAGAGTGCTCGTGCGTAACCTTCGATGCGATTGTCACTCATCGTGAAGCACCTACTTTCGAAATAAAGTTCTCAATCAGTTCTTGTTGCGTGGCATCAGTAAGTGAAGTACGCACAACCTGATCAATTGCTGCGCCAGACAAACGTGAAATCTCAGCCCGCAATTCATCGCTGACTCGAAGTCCAATGGACACGATCTCGCTCTGACCGCGTTCTTGAATCTCCACAAGTTCTTGAGCCAAACGAGCACGACCATCACGGAGCAAGGCTTCGGCTTGAATATTGGTCTCAGCCAAAATTCGCGCCCGTTCCGAGGCGATGTCACCAATTGCTTGACGAATATCCTGCGCCTCTTGTTCAGCCGAGGCCAAATCACTCGCGCCCGAGTCAAGTTCGGCCTGGATTGAAACCGTGCGAGCCGACAGGGTCTTCTTCGCTAGCGGAAGCACGAACTTGATCAACAGACCGAAGATCAGCGCAGAAGCCATCGTGCCGAAAATAATTTCGTACGGCTCAGGCCAGATCCATGAGTGCGTCTGTACGGCTTCTCCAACTTCAGACATGAACCTCAACGCGCACCTCCAGCAATCAATGAATCAACAATGCCCTGCACCTTGGATGCGTCTGGACGATGACCCGACGCCAATTCAGCTGCGTGGGCGCTCACCGCCGCAACTGCGTCACGGACATCTCCGACAGCAGCAACGCGCGCCGCTTCATTGGCAGCAATGGCATTAGTTCGATCGGCTGCGATAGCGGCATTAACTTTGGCGACTGCCGCCGTGCGCTCCGCTTCGAGAGTCTGACGCGCAGCATCGATAATCGTTTTTGCTTCGCTACGTACGCCAATCAACTGCCCTTCGTAACTCGCTACATCAGCACGTGCCGACGAACGCAGGGCCGTGGCACTTTCGTGGGAGCCGCGAATTTTGTTGTAACGAGCTTCCATGCCCTTTCTCACCCGAGGGAACAAATACACGCGCATGACGACGAACAGAACTATGAACGCGCCTCCACCCCAGACGAGCTCTTTACCTTCTGGAGCGATCGGGCTGGGGTCTTTTGCTGCTACCTCGGCGGTTGCCTCGGTGGATGCCATAGCAACCATCGGTTCACCAGTGTCACCACTGACGGGCGTATCGCCTTCAGAAGCATGCAACCTGCCTTCACGCGTCATGACGACGGCGACGGTGTGCATAAGTTCTCCTTACAGACCGAGAAGGATGAATACTACGAAGCCAATCAACGCCAACGCCTCGGTGAAGGCGATACCGAGGAACATCGTGGTGCGGACCATACCCGCAGCCTCTGGCTGACGAGCCATGGCTTCGATGGCCTTACCGACGACGTAACCGATGCCGATGCCAGGCCCGATTGCGGCCAAACCATAAGCGAAGCCAGCGCCGATTGCGGCGTTGGCCTTCTTTGCATCTGCTGGGTCTACTGCTGCTGCAGCAATGTGGATTAACGCTTCCATTTTTGTATTTCTCCTTTAGGGATTGTTGTGGGAGTTCGGATCAGTGTTCGATATGTCGAGCACTGTTAATAAAAACAGCGGTAAGAATTGTAAAGATATAAGCCTGCAAAAAGCCCACGAGGACCTCGAAGGCCGTGAGGAAAATCAACATGAAGAGTGGCAGAACTCCCATCGGGCGCAAGAACATCTGCTTTGTTTGAGCAGTGAACATCGCATTCGACAAGAACGCAAAGGTCACGAGGAGCATGTGACCAGCCAACATGTTGGCGAAAAGTCGCACTGCCAGCGAGAACGGACGCAAAACAATGTTGGAGAGGAATTCAATGGCGCCCACTAGTGGACGCATGCCAACAGGAACGCTCTTCGGCCACACCATGGCGCCGATGTACTTGAATCCGTTGTGACGGAAACCGACAGCGTTGTAAATGACCCACACGACCAAAGCCAAGAAAAGCGGAATCGCCATACGCGCAGTCGCCGGCATCTGCAGAATCGGAATAATTCCAGGCAGGTTGCAGAAGTAGATGAAGAGGAACAGTGACAGCAAGAACGGTGTCCAGCCGATTCCGTCCTTACCCATGGTCTGCATCACGATGTCGCGCTCAATGAACTCGACGGACCTTTCAGCCAAGTTTCGTGAACCAGTCGGGGCTACTAAGGGATCCTTACGCGAAGCGAGGAAGAAGAGCAACATACTGCCGAACGCTGCCAAGCAGGCGATGATCGAAATTTTGTTGAAACTTGTGAACAGGTCGCGCCAACGGATGAGTTCGTTGATCGGAGGAAATTCTAGGGCGAACATATTATTTACCTTTGGTTCGTCGGAGACTTACGGGCGGAGGGTTTAAGCCCGGGATAAGCAAGCGAGATTGAAATGTATTTCAACTCCCATACAAGAAGCCCGAGGTGCGTGATAATAATAGTGCCTCCAAGAGCCCCCAATGAAATCCAAGAGGTGTCGCGGACGATAAAAACAGCCAAAAAAATCAGCCCAAGCCGTAACAAGTAGCCAAAAAGAGCTGCCCCCATCATCAGACCCAACGAAATCCGTGCGGTCACTGCCATCAGTCCGGCTGCACACAGGAAGTTGATGAGCACAATGGCTATTGCATAAACCGCACTAATCGCCCCATCCATGCCGGCAAAAACCGAACACACGGCCACGATGATCGGGGTCACGAAGATTCCGCGCTTCAAAATGTCTAAAGACACCAGAATTTCTGGGGCATCGCCTTCAAGACGCGTCATCATTGGGGAAACAGACTCGTTGCTCATCGGGGCGCCTCCTCTGCAGACTGCTGCGCACCACTCCCGATGCGACGTTCAGCCTCAAGGGTTCGCATGCGCTCTTCGTAGGAAAACCATATTTTTGCGAACGTGCCCACGGTGGCCAAAAGGGTCAAAACGATTGTGAAAATTGGGCGTGTTCCCAACCACGAGTCAACCAACCAACCCAGGCCCAGGAAAAGACCCATGGTCATGGCGATTTCCATACCCTGACCCAACCCTTGATCGACGCTACTTGAACGATTCAGGCGCAAAATGGTGCCAGAGACGCGCTGCGACATCTGCGCCGGACGCGACTTGGCGGCGGGTGACGGGGAATCGGGTAGTGAGGAGTCAGACATGAGAGAACGTGTCGTTGGCGAGTCAATCGGACGCTAAAACACGCTCTAATCTACCTGTTTTAACGGGGTCTCGGCAATTCTTCGGTGGCGTCTTGATCTGAATTGCCGGGCCGAGAGTCCTTGCGGTTTCGCCGAACTTCTGGATGCAACACGGTGTACAAACTGAGGGCAATTGCCAGAGTCCCGATTGGAATCAAGGCCGTGCGAGCATCAGTGAAAATGGGATACAAAACAAAACCGCTCAAAATGGCTGTCCAGAGCCACAAGATCAACACACTGCGCCGCTGCCCATGCCCGAGGTCCACGAGACGGTGATGTAGGTGACCCTTATCGGCGGTGGCTAAACCTTGACGGCCGACGGTCCGCCGGACTATCGCGAAGACCATGTCCAAAATCGGCACACCCAAAATAAAGAGCGGGATAAACAGCGGGGCCAAGAAGAAATACGTCTGTCCGGGAATGTACGCCTGGCTATTTGGATCGGCTCGTCCCCCGACGACGCTGGTCGATACGGCCATCAACAAACCAAGGAATAGTGCCCCACTATCACCCATGAAAATTTTGGCGTTGTTGAAATTGTGCGGCAGGAAACCGAGACAGACACCAAAAGCAATGATCGCTATGAGGGGTCCGATGTTTGGTTGCGCCAAAACTCCAAGAGTGTCAAGCCGGCGACTGTACAAAAAGAATGAAGCGGCGGCAATTGCCACAATGCCCGCCGCCAAACCATCGAGGCCATCAATCAAGTTGATGGCCTGACTCATACCGATCAGCCACAAGATGGTGATCAGCGGTACCCAATCGTCAGACAAAACAAAAACATCAACGAACGGAACACGGAAATAAAACATCGTGGCTCCGAACCACACCAGAAATAATCCCGCTATGACCGATCCTGTTACTTTCGCAGGACTAGAAATTTCGCGCACATCGTCGACAAGACCAGTAGCAAATATCACCATGGCTGCCAACAAGACGCCCATTGGTTCAGAGTTGTTATTAAAGATTGGAGAGAAGCGCCCCATTCTCCATGCCAAAGCGAGCGCCACGACAAAGCCAAGGAACATTGCGATGCCACCGACATGAGGCATCGGAACTTGATGCACGCGCCGCTCATCTGGAGCCACAACCCAGCCCCGACGAAGAGCCAGGCGAACCGTGAGCGGCGTCGCAATAAATGTGACGATGGCTGCTACGGCCCCAATGAATAAATAGCCGGCGGTATCGGGCACCTTCTGAGACTATTACGAATCAGCTACGCGTCAACGAACGAACAGAGCGTTCAGCAACTTGGATAGGCCGGAAAAGCTGCGCAGAGTCTCGCCACATCAGCCTTCACGGCAGCAAGTTCACTGTCGTTCTCGCGACCCCGCAAGGCGCGAGCGATCAAGGCTGCGATCGCAGTCATCTGAGGCTCTTTCATACCCTGAGTAGTCACAGATGGGGTTCCGATACGTACACCCGAGGTCACGAAGGGACTGCGTGGATCGTCAGGAATCGTATTTTTGTTCAGAGTGATGCCCGCTAAGTCCAGAACGCGCTGCGCTTCCTTGCCGGTGACCTCGGCATCAAAAGGACGCAGGTCGACAACCATCAGATGGCTGTCGGTTCCACCCGACACCAAACGAAAACCATTCTGCGCAAGAGCTTCAGCAAGTGCCGCGGCATTGGCCACAACCTGAGCGGCGTAGGCCTTGAACGAAGGACTTGCTGCCTCACGAAATGCCACGGCCTTACCAGCAACGGCATGTTCAAGTGGTCCACCTTGCCATCCAGGGAAAACTGCTTTGTCGATGGCCGCGGCGTGTTGAGCAGTTGACAAAATGCATCCTCCGCGCGGACCGCGCAAAGTCTTGTGCGTCGTAAATGTCACTACATCGGCATACGGCACCGGATTGGGGTATGCGCCACCAGCAATCAGACCAGCGAGGTGAGCGGCGTCGTACATAAAGTACGCCCCAACTTCATCGGCGATGGCTTTAAAGGGAGCGGGATCAATGCGTCGCGGATAACTCGTCGTTCCGGCGACGATCATTCGCGGACGTTCTTGCAAGGCCAACTCGCGCACCTGATCCATGTCGATGCGCTCATCACCGGGCGTCACCTTGTACGGCACGAAGTTATATAACTTGCCGCTGGCATTAACAGGCGAACCATGCGTCAAGTGACCGCCATGATCAAGGCTGAGTCCAAGAACTGTGTCACCAGGATTCAATAACGCTTGATAGACACACATGTTGGCGTTAGCCCCCGAGTGCGGCTGCACATTGGCATGTTCTGCACCAAATAAAGCTTTCACACGCTCAATAGCCAGTGCCTCTATGGAGTCCACGATCTGGTTTCCGCCGTAATAACGTTTTCCCGGATAGCCCTCGCTGTACTTATTCGTCAACACACTGCCCACGGCACGCATCACGGCCGGCGAAGTGAAGTTCTCACTGGCAATGAGTTGCAATCCAGTGATCTGACGATCAAACTCGTCGTTGATGAGGCCTTCAACCTCAAGGTCAGGATCGGTGTCAGATGGGAAAGGCATCAGTTCTCTCGTTGTTCAGTGATGGATGTGGAAAAGAGTTTTAGAAATCGTTTTCAAGTTCACTCAACATTGCCACTCGGCGAGCGTGACGACCGCCTTCAAATGAGGTGTTTATGAACGATGTGACAATTTCCTCAGCCAAGCCGATGCCCACCACACGAGCACCGATTGACAGCACATTGGCATCGTTGTGTTGACGAGCCATGCGAGCCGTGTACAAGTCATTACATAATGCGGCACGAACTCCACGAACTTTGTTGGCAGCCAACTGCTCACCTTGACCGCTTCCGCCCATGACGATGCCGAAATCTGCGTGCCCATCGCGGACAGTGCGACCGACACCGGCACAGATCGGTGGGTAATCACAACTCTCCGTCGAGTGCGTGCCCTGATCGTCGACGGTGTGCCCAGCGGCCACGAGGAATGCAACCACGTGTTGCTTGAGGTCGTAGCCAGCATGATCCGACCCGATGGCGATGCGCAAGGACTTCCCAGACATAGGACTCATCTTAGGTTTAGATAGGTTGCAATGATGAGTTTGGACCCCCGTACCCCAGTGATCGTTGGCGTAGGTCAGCAATTACAACGAATTGACAATCCTCTCGAGGCCCTCACCCCCGTCGCGTTCATAGCCAACGCCATCCGTGAGGCCAGCAAGGATGCTGGGTTATCGGCAGTTCCCAATGTGGATTCTCTGCGCGTCATCAGTTTCCTGTCCTGGCGTTATCGCGACCCAGCACGCTTCATCGCTGCAGAACTCGGCATCACCACCGCCGAAACTGTGGCCTCATCAATGGGTGGCAACAGCACCCAGTCAATGGTCAACGCCACCGCCCTGGATATTCAGGCGGGCACCTGTGACATCGTCATCTTGTGTGGCGGTGAGACTTCGCGCACCCGCAAGCGCGCCCGTGCCGCTGACATTGAATTGCCGTGGCCGATCGTTGATGAGGACATCAAGCCAGATCGAATCATGGGTGAAGAACTGGTGATGAATCACGAGTACGAGTTATCGCGGCGCATCGTGGCTCCCATCCAGATATATCCGATTTTTGAGTCAGCAATACGCGCCCAATCGGGACGCACCTTTGACGAACACAACCAACACCTCGGAAAATTATGGTCAAACTTCAGCAAAGTTGCCGAACAAAACCCGTATGCATGGATTCGCAAATCTCTCACTCCCCAAGAAGTGACCACCACTGGTCCGCACAACCGCATGATTGGTTCGCCTTATACCAAAGTGATGAACTCAAATAACGATGTTGATCAATCAGCAGCGATCATTATGTGTTCAGTCGCCACCGCACAACGCTTCGGAATCTCTCGCGATAAGTGGGTCTTCCCCATTGCTGGAACAGATTGTCACGAACATAAATATGTGTCTGAGCGCGACACATTTGCCGATACCCCTGCGATCAAACTTGGTGGCAAAATGGTTCTTGATTTAGCTGAGGCCTCAATCACAGATATCGACATCATCGATTTGTATTCGTGTTTTCCATCGGCAGTTCAACTAGGTGCCGCTTCACTTGGCCTATCCACAGATCGCCAACTGACGCGCACTGGTGGTTTATCTTTCGCTGGCGGACCCTGGAATAACTATGTGATGCACGCCATCGCAACTGTGGTCACAGAACTCCGCTCTCGCCCCGGTGAAAAAGCTTTGATTTGGGCCAACGGCGGATACACCACCAAACATGCTTTCGGTGTGTACTCCACGAACCCACCTACCAGTGGTTTCAAACACGCCTCTCCGCAAGATCAAGTTGACTCGTTGCCACGCCGCACAGTGGTCGATGTTGGAAGATCACAAGGTCCCGTCACTATTGAGGCCTACACGGTGATGCATGACCGTGATGGCATCCCAGAGCGCGCTATTACTGCCTGTTTATTGCCTGGTGGAGAACGCGCTTGGGGAATTAGCGACGACAGCGATGTGACGACAGCGATGTGTGCTGGAGAATGGGTTGGTCGAGCAGCCAAGCTTGACGGCAGTGGAACATTGATTGTGTCATAGGATCAACAGATGCCTGAAACAATGCCATCCATCATTTTAGATTGCGATCCTGGTCATGACGACGCTCTAGCAATTGTGATCGCTGCGCGTCACACGAATCTCCTTGGTATCACCACAGTTTCAGGTAACGCACCTATTGAATCCACGACGTATAACGCATTGGTGATGAAAGATTTATTGGGTCTCGATGTGCCCGTACATAAAGGCGCGACGTGCCCTCTCGTTGCCGAACCACAATATGCAGCGTATGTTCACGGCGAAAGCGGTTTAGATGGTGCGGATTTACCAGTGCCGACAAGCACGATTGATAGTGAAAATGCGGTTGAGTACATCATTGACACTTGTCGTGCCACTGAAGGTGTTTGGCTTGTGCCGACTGGTCCATTGACAAATATCGCCATGGCTCTGCGCTTAGCCCCCGACGTAGGTCATCGCATCGCTGGCATCTCGTTGATGGGTGGAGGAACATTCGGCAACCGCACCACGTCGGCAGAGTTCAATATCTGGGTTGATCCTGAAGCCGCTGACATCGTGTACAAATATGGCGGTCCGTTGATCATGGCTGGCCTTCATGTGACTCATCAGTTCCGTGCCACACAACCTCGTATCGATGCCGTCAAAGCAATGCCCGGCCAACTCGCCAGTGTGCTCGGTGACTTGATGCAATTCTTCACCAATATGTATGTGAGTCGACATCACGGTATGGAAGGTGGAGCAATTCACGACCCGTTGGCAATTTTAGTACTGACTCACCCGCATCTATTCACTCGTAAGAACGCACATGTCGTGATTGAGTTAACGGGCACCCACACTCGAGGTATGACGGTGATTGACGAACGAGACCTACGCGAAGTCAAAGATGGCAATTGTGATGTGCTGATGACCGTCAATGCCCAGGAGGCATTTGATGTGATGACACAAGCCATCAAATATTTCAGCCGCTAGAACCTATTCCCTGCGGAGCGTTGACGGACAAGTGTCCTCGATGACCTAAAGTCACAGTATGCGTGCTGCCGTAATGCGAGATTGGTCCCTGAGAGTTGATGACATCGACGAACCCGTTGCGGGTGCTGGTCAGGTCCTCACCAAAGTTTTGGCATGTGGTATTTGTGGAAGCGATTTGCACATGCTCGTGCACGGCGAAGAAAGTCGGCGACTATCGGCTGAGATGTCAGCAGATCAACCTCCGAGCGCACTCAGTCCGATCATGTTTGAGCCACACATTGACACCGTCATGGGTCACGAATTCTGTTGCGAAGTTCTTGATCTGGGTCCTGGTGTATCCAATCTCAAACAGGGCGACATCATTGTGAGTTTTCCTGTCACCTTTGATGAACAAGGTGTGCATGGTGTCGGCTTCAGCAATAAATATCCGGGTGGATATTCACAGCGACTTGTTGTCAACGAAATGATGAGCATCAAAGTTCCCAATGGGTTATCTCCAGAACTTGCGGCGCTCACTGAGCCCTTAGCCGTGGGCGTACACGCAGTTGAGAAGAGTCGCATTGCTCAAGGCGATGCTGCTTTGATCATCGGGCTTGGACCAGTCGGCTTGGCCTGCATTGCCGAACTCAAGATGCGCGGAATCGGTCCGATCATTGGTGCTGATTTCTCACCGCGTCGTCGAGCATTGGCCGAGCACTTGGGCGCCGATGTTGTTGTTGATCCGCGTGACATTCCGGGCATTGAGGCGTGGCGCAAAATTGATGGGCAAAAGCCATTAGTAGTTTTTGAGGCAGTGGGAGTTCCCGGAATGATCGAACAAACAATGCGCATGGCTCCCAAGGACGCGCGCATTTTGATTGTTGGTGCCTGCATGCAAGAAGACCGAATTCACCCCATGCTGGGTATCGGTAAAGAACTCTCGCTGCAGTTTGTCCTCGGCTACTCCCCCGCTGAATTCGGCAGTGCACTGAGCGCCATTGCCGAAGGCAAGGTTGATCTCTCACCATTGATTACTGGTCGCGTCAGTATTGATGATGTCCCACAAGCATTTAAAGATCTTGGGAACCCCGAGGAACACGCGAAAATTCTTGTCACGCCATGAACACGACAGCAAGCACCGATACGTATCCTCGCCAGTATTCGCGAACCCAACGATTATCCCTTGGCGAACCGCGAAACATCACCATTTCACCTGACGGTCAGAGTGTTCTTTTCCTTCGCAGTCGTTCGGGCAGCGACCCAGTCAATTGCCTCTGGCACCTTGATGTTGAAAGCAAAAAAGAAACGCTCATTGCAGATCCCCTAGTCATGCTCGCTGGCTCTGATAATCAAGACCTGCCACCTGCCGAAAAAGCCCGACGTGAAAGATTACGTGAAGGTGCAGGTGGCATCACTTCATATTCAACAGATGCAGATGCCCAACGATTTACTTGTTCCTTAGGTGGCCGACTTTTCATTGGTGAAACGAGTGCACCGCTGACACGCGAAATCACCACTCCATCTTTAGTTTTTGATCCTCGTCTCTCGCCCGATGGCTCAATGATCGGTTTCGTATCGGCGGCAAGTCTTCAAGTCATTGATACACACGGGCAAAATCAGTTATTGATTGACCCAGATGCACTAGGTGAGTCAGAATTTGTGACCTGGGGTTCGGCTGACTTCATCGCTGCTGAAGAGATGGACCGCTATCGAGGATTCTGGTGGTCCCCCGATTCGCAACATCTTGCGGTCTGTCGCGTCGATAACTCGCCCGTTCAAACTTGGCACATTGCTGACCCCGCCCATCCTGAACGCACTCCGCAGGTTGTGCGGTATCCCGCCGCAGGAACTGATAACGCTCTCGTGACCTTGACTGTTTTCTCGCTTGATGGTGCAACCCGCACGAACATCACATGGGACAACACGGTGTTTCCATATCTGGCCGATGTCACCTGGACGAGTCCAACGCGTTTGCTGATCACCGTTCAAAGTCGCGACCAAAAAGATCTTGTGGTCTACGAAGTCACTGCCTCAAGCGGAGCACTCAATGAAATCTGCCATGAACATCACGAGCAATGGGTTGATCTCGTTTCTGGCTCGCCCGCCATGCTAGATGATGAACAGTTGGTGATGGTTCTTGATCGCCAAGGCAGCAAGCGACTGCTCCTTGACGGCGTAGCACTCACCCCTGTCTCATTAAATGTTCGCAGTGTCATCTCAGTAGTTGACGCTGAAATCATCTTTATGGCCAATGAGATGGAACACCCAGAATCAGTTTTTGCGTGGCGTTGGAACACTGCTGGTCTGCAATGCCTGACACCTGATGGCGGGACACATTCGATGTGGCGCGGATCTTCAACGCAGGTGATTCGCAGTTCGTCAGCGACACAAAGTCGTGCAACCATCAAAGTTCATAGTGCGTACGGCGAGCACATCATCACTAGCTACGCTGAAGAACCTTTGGTGCAACCACACGTCACTTTTATTCGCGCTGGCGTGCGTCGTATCCCATGTGCCCTAATTCTCCCGCGTGATGTCAATCCCGGAACAAAACTTCCCGTCTTGATGGACCCATACGGCGGACCAGGTCACGAGCGCGTCGTTGATTCGTACGCGGCTCATTGCACTTCGCAGTGGTTTGCAGATCAAGGATTTGCAGTCCTCGTTGTTGATGGTCGCGGTACACCTGGGTTGGGGACCGAATGGGAGCGTGCCGTCTATCACGATCTGGCGACTGTTGTTCTTGAAGACCAGGTCGATGCGTTACGCGCTGTCGCAGAACTACACCCAGAATTAGATCTCACTCGGGTCGGTATTCGCGGTTGGAGTTTCGGCGGGTATTTAGCAGCACTCGCAGTTTTACGGCGTCCCGATGTTTTTCATTGCGCGATTGCTGGTGCTCCTGTCACAGATTGGCGACTCTATGACACCCACTACACCGAACGTTTCTTGGGTAATCCGAGCGTTAACGACAGTCCATATGAAGCAACTTCGTTGATCAATGAAGCTCACAAATTACAGCGGCCTCTTTTGTTAGTTCATGGTCTGGCTGATGACAATGTCGTTGCGGCACATACTTTGCAGCTCTCCTCAGCATTGCTGGCCGCCGGCAAACCGCACGAAGTTTTGCCATTGAGTGGAGTCACTCACATGACCTCTCAGCCAGTGGTGGCAGAGAACTTATTGCTTCATCAACTTGATTTCCTGCGCCGAACCCTTTAACCCTTGGGCGCGAAACCATGTCAGAAACGGCGCCTTTGACGCCCAAGAGTTACGGGTTGCGGCCTTCAACGAAACGCTGGCGTCCACTAAGATCATCACTGACACGGACATCTACGAAGCCCGCTTGCCTCATCAATGAACTGACCGCTTCTCCTTGCTGATATCCGATTTCAAGGACGAGCCAACCACCTCGGCATAACCATTCGCCAGCACCATTGATAATCACGCGGACATCATCAAGACCATCATTGCCAGCGAACAATGCTGCATGCGGTTCCCACTCACGCACCGACTCATGCACTTCATGATCATCATCAGCGATATAAGGCGGATTACTGACAATCACATGCACTTGACCATGTAAATCTTCAGACATCTCACGCGATAACGCCTCAAACCATGTTCCCAAAGCAAAGCGGACGTTCGCACCGACCCGACCAAGACCGGCAGCATTGGCTTGAGCCACGTTCAAGGCATCTGGAGAATTGTCGGTGAGCCAAACTTGAGTACCGACAATGGACAATTCGGCTGCCATAGACAAACCAATCGCCCCTGAGCCAGTTCCAAGATCAACAACACAGCGACTCTCGGTGAATGAGCGTGCCAACTCAATCGCTCGCCCTGCCACCAGTTCGGTTTCTAGGCGAGGGATGAGAACTCGCTTATCAATCATCAGATCAAGCGTACGAAAAGACCAACTTCCCAGAACATAAGCCAACGGTTCGCCGCTGCGATAGCGCGCCACCATGGCGTCAAGTTGGGAGACCATTCGTTGCGTCGCAGGCTCGTCTAACTCGGCCAAGAATTCGTCACCCTGCAAACCGCAGGCCGCTTCACAAAGCCAACGTGCTTGAGGGCGCTCACCCAAAACATCAATAGTTTCAGCTAACAAAGTGCGCCAAGTGAGAACACTTGACGGATCGTGCTCCATTGACACACCCGATCAATCCTCATCGCCGGCTAATTGACGAGCCCGCTCATCAGTGGCCAACGCGTCAATGACTCCGTCAAGATCGCCAGCCAGTACATCGCTCAACGAATACACCGTGTAACCAATCCTGTGATCAGTCAAACGATTCTCTTTATAATTATATGTACGAATCTTTTCCCCACGTCCACCACCGCCGACCTGCGAACGGCGTTCGGCAGACATCTTGGCTTCGTGTTCGTCTTGGGCTGCTTTCAACAAACGCGAGCGCAGAACCGTCATTGCCCGAGCCCTGTTCTGTAATTGACTCCGCTCATCTTGCATTGTCACGACGACACCAGTCGGAATGTGTGTGATTCGCACTGCAGAGTCCGTGGTATTCACCCCTTGACCACCAGGGCCGCTGGCGCGGTACACATCAATCTGCAGATCCTTCTCGTCGATGTGAATATCAACTTCTTCTGCTTCAGCCAAGACCATCACCGTGGCCGATGATGTATGAATGCGACCTTGGCTTTCAGTCACAGGAACTCGCTGCACCCGATGCGGTCCACCTTCGAACTTCATTCGCGACCAAGCATCGTCACCACGAATAACAAAAACAACTTGGTTGATTCCACCAAGATCACTCGGGTCAATTGACAGTGTTTCAACCGTCCAACGTCGACGGCTGGCGTAAGCCACGTACATTTCGTATAGATCGCGGGCGAACAGGTTGGCTTCTTCGCCACCTTCTGCCCCACGAACTTCAAGAATAACTGGCTTTCCATCATTGGGATCTTTAGGTAACAGCAAATCCCTCAGGACTTCTTCTAAACCGGCTACATCAGCCTCCGAAGAATCTTTCTCCTTCTTCAGTTGCTCTTTCTCTGCAGGCACATCTGTCATCGCTAAAAGTTCGCGAGCGGCCTCGCCGTCGCTGCGACGAACTTCAATGTTGCGAATGCATTCAACAACTGGTGTGAGTTCTTTGTAACGGCGCGAGATATCACGCAACCGACTCTGATTGCTCAATACGTCAGGATCTGACAACAGCGACTCAAGGGTCACGTGCTCAGCCAATAAAGATTCCCAACGGTCTTGCATAGACTTCTCAGGCTAGGCGCACGACAGGGGTATTAGACGCCGATGATGAGTGCCGGATGAATCAACATCTCTGCCAAACGCCGAGTGACAGGCGAGACGTCTCGCTGAGGCACGACAACGATCAAATTCGTGTCGGTTTGAGCGTGAAAAAGACGAGCCTCGGCGGCGAAGGGAATGACATCAAGATCAATCCCCGTGGAGAAAACGACAACAACGGGAGACCCAAGCGCATTCTCTCCAATGGCCACGCATGGAATTGGATCTTTCAGATTTGGGCGCGGCGATGGTGAAGCCACAGCGCGTAACGAGGACGCACCAACAATGGATGGGTCATCAATAGCCAAAGCTCGTAACGCCCGTTCTGCACTCAGCCGATTGAGCGGATGCGGGTCAGCGCCCGGTGTTCGATGACGTCGAACAACATCAGCGACGCGCTTCAAGGACTGTACTGTCGGGATATTGCCGTGCATCATGGTGAACGCCTCTCGATCGTGGGCACCGACGCCGACTTCCAAACGATGCTCCCCGGTGTGAGCGTCCGTCACCACACGGCAAATTTCTAGTCCGCGCACCTCGCCAGTGATGACTCCATGTTCAATCACCACATCAGCACCACCAAGCGTGATCGTCTCAATGAAAAGTTCATGTCCAAGAATGACTTCGGCATGTTCTTCAACATCTTGCGCGCTTGCGGGCGTGATATTGATCCCATCAATTGCCCAGATTTTGATTGACAGATCAAAGGCGGTGGCGCGACGTGCCAAAATTGCCGTATCACTTGAAGCCAAAATATGCAGATCGGTGACAGCATGTCGCGAGGCCCACGCCAAAGCCACACCTAAACCGCGCTCAGGTTTATCTTCAATCAACACCCATGAGGCATTGTTGGCAGTCATCGCTGCGCCAACCGTCAGACCAATTTGATCGCTCGGTTCAATCGGTCCGAAATGTTCACGCACCAAAGCGACAAGCTTGATGCCGTAGAGCCGGGCCTTGAGTTCGGGATTCATCGCCGTATCAGACATGAATCACCGCCCAGTACATGAGTACGCGTCCAAACGCGAGCTGACAAGTAGTTATCAGGACTTAGTTTTGCGCTCGCCATAACGCTTGTTGAAGCGCTCGACTCGACCACCCGTGTCAACAAGCTTTTGCTTGCCAGTGAAATAAGGATGGCACTCGTTGCAGAGTTCGATGTTGAGGTCGCCACCACGCGTTGAACGGGTTTCAAAGACGTTGCTGCACGAGCAACGCACGGTTGTCAGCGAATAATTTGGGTGGATTTCGGCCTTCATATCTTTTCGTCCTCTGTGATGGAGAGCCCTAACGGGACCCCGTGAGCCTAGCGGTGGTCTCCAGTTCCCCCACCTCAACGGTGCAGGAGAGCAAAAAACCTGTCTGACATAACCCCTACATCATCGGTGTTTTACCGATTTCGGCAAGGAATTCGTCGTTGGTTTTGAACTGCTTGAGACGGTCAACCAACAATTCCAGGCCTGGAGCGGCGTTGCCATCTGAGGCCAAACCGGACAAAACCCGGCGCAATTTCCAGACCATCTGCAATTGTTTGCGATCAAATAACAACTCTTCGTGGCGAGTACCCGAGGCGTCAACGTCAATGGCTGGGTAAACACGCTTTTCTGCCAGGCGGCGGTCAAGACGCAACTCCATATTGCCTGTGCCCTTGAAC
>SXGQ01168739.1_pt1 | contig 16522 bp, 15 predicted proteins | sample 3178371 | NCBI WGS metagenome assembly SXGQ01 (sample SAMN11356859, study PRJNA531348) | freshwater metagenome | isolation source: freshwater sample F1-20 | place: China: Fuxian Lake, Yuxi | collected 2017-12-25
CAACCTGAACTGAAAAAGAAGGTTTCAGAACTTTTAGTAAATATAGGACTAAGGGCGCCTGGTTGGGTTGGAGCACATGTTCGTCGGGGAGATTATCTGAAAGCTGCAGACGTTCATCTTGTCTGTACAAAAGACTACTATAAGGGTGCTAGAGCGGAACTGGGTAGACGCTTAGGAAAGAGAGTTGTTTGTTGGATCACTGATGATACATCTTGGGTATATGAAAATTTATATGAGGAGGGCGACAAGGTGATCTGTAATAAAGATCCCCTTATAGATTTCACTATGCTACAGACTTTTCAGCATATGATTCTCTCAAATTCTTCGTTTAGCTGGTGGGCAGAATTTCTAAGTTATGCGAATTTTGCTGAATCTTCAGATAGGCTTATATGTTCTCCAAACAGGTGGTTTGGTCCAACAGGGCCTCAGGATTACGAAACTGTATTTGAGCCTGGATGGCTCTTAATAGATACTATATCTGGAAAGTTCGTGGCACAAGTCTGAAGCCACAATAAGGCGTCCATAGCAGGGCATTGAAAATTCCGCTCAGTTATAAGCTTGTAAATCCAGTCAATTGGGTTTTTATTTATCTCAAACATCTGCTTCCATCTATCCGTTGTTAAACGCAGAGATGATTTCAGAAAGTCCAAGTGCTCATCTGTCAGACTTGCTTGAATATCTGGTTGCCATAATAGAAAGACAATCAACATAAACATGTCACGCCCAACTCTCGGACATGCATCAAATGATGAGAGAATATCATCACCCGCTTGAATCCAAGGAATCTTTCCTGGTCCAAGACATGCAAACCCGAAATCCACAAGAGTCGCAGTTGGGGAACATGCAATTGTTACTTCAAATTCATTCCGCCAATTCAATACATGTGTCTTAACTTCATCAGTCCTTATGAGCAAATTATCGGGCTTCAAATCACGGTGGTTGAAGCCTATGGAGCGCTCCAATACGAAGCAGCACATGGCAACCTGAGATAAGATATTGAATAGTATGATACCATTCGTTTTATGCTTTATCTTCCAAAGAGGAAGAGTCTTAAGATACGTCTCTAGGACAGGTGCATTATAGATTGCGTCCATTGAAAACCAGATTTGCTTTGATTGTATGAAAATATCATAGATACGAGGACAGTGAGATGCTAGATTTACCGCAGCCAGACTTTTATAACAAAGCCATTGAATAACCGCCTCCTGTTTTGAATGGCGTTGTGAGGATGGCCGTTTTACGAGATAGTCTTGAGATTCAGATTCTCCTTGTGTCCTTCTTTTAGCCCAAGATAGTTTTCCCATAGTAGAATCAATTAGAGTTTCATCAATCTGAATTGTTGCACGAATCTTGCCGGTATGGTCTTTCATCTGGCCGTCAAGAACAGATGCACATTTTGATTCGGGTACACTTGATAGAGTCTCAAGCGTCCCTAGCCAGTTTAGTCCTATTTCATTAGCATCATACATTTCTGTATGATGTTAATATCTATAGAGGATCTAGATTAGTTCTTTCGTGTCCGTCTTCTAGGCGTCGACTTGCGCTTCTTTCTTGAGCCACCAATTTTTTTAGCAGCTTTATAACGTTCATGATTATGCTTAGTTGCTTCTTTAGCAGCATCTTTAACGTCTTGTCCTTGCTCATTAAGCCATTCTTGATAGCCTGAAATTTTATATAAAGTCCCATGCTTTTCTTTAGTTTCTGGATTATAATATAATTTCCTACCATCTTTTGATGAAGTTTCATACCAGTTTGGTGGTAAATATTTAGCTCTAGATTCTGCCACTGGTGCTGCAACTTGTGGTAATACTCCTTTAGGAGTATAAGATTCTTCATCTGTTGGTTGCCCTCTAGGAGTAATAGCTTCTAGATATTCTGTAGCGGTAGAAGCCAAAGGACCTGTTATAATATTCCCGTATTTGGGTTTTTTAAATTGGGTATAAGGTTTACCATCATTAAATTTGTCTGTAAAAGATACATAATATGGGCCTTTGCTTGCTGATATTTTCTCAAGCCATTCAACTGTTTCTGGCTGTTTCATTGTAGAATTACCAGTATTAGATTTAAAATACTCATCACCAGTTCTTTTTGATACTAATCGTTTCCATACTTTAGGCTCTATTAATATGTCACCATCAGCAGGTTTATTATCCAACATTCCAATAAAATTACCATTTGTATCTTTATCTACTTGTACAGTCATATTTTCATTCAATATTATACTTCCATTAGCGTTAAATTTTACAGGAGCATATATTTTTCTTCCAGTATTAGTATCTACTTTCTCAACCCACTTAATTGAATTTGGTATATCCGTAGATACTTCATCAGCATTATCATTATTAACATAATAACTATCTCCAGTTCTACTTGAAACTCCTTTTACCCACATTTTTTGATTTTCATTATTTGTTTCTTGTACTTCTGGTGCTGGTGTTTCTTCTTGAACTGGAACAACTGGGGTTGCAGAATGGTTAGCATCACGCTGAATATTACGCTTTCTTGCTACTTCAGCAGCATCTTTAATGTGATCTGGTTGCCTATTAATCCATTCTGCATAGCCTGGAATTTTATCTAAAGTCCCATGTGTTTCTTTAGTTACTGGATTATAATATAATGTCTTGCCAAACTTTTTTGATACACGTTCATACCAGTTTTGTGGTAAATATTTCACTATAGCATCTCCTGGAGGCGATTTTACTTCTGGTACTGCTGGCACTTGTGGTGCTGCAGGTGCTGCTGGTGCTGCTGGTGCTGCTGGTACTTCTGGTGCTGCTGGTACTTCTGGTAGTACTGGTCTAGGAGTGGGAACGATTTCTTCTGAAGGCGTTTCTTCTTGAACTGGAACAACTGGGGGTGCACCACGTTCAGTATCACGCTTTTTTGCTTCTTCGGCTGCAGCTTTGATTTCATCACTTTGCTGATTGATCCATTCTGAATAACCTGGAATTCCATCTAAACTCCATGACGTCCCTTTAGTTTCACCATTAAAATATAATGTCTTCCCTGTTGATTTTGATACACGTTCATACCATTTTGGTGGTAAATAACTAGCTCCAGAAGTTGGTGCTACTGGAGCTGCTGGAGCTGCTGGAACTACTGGAGCTGCTGGAGCTGCTGGAGCCACAGGTCCCGGTAATTGTGCAATAGGAGTACCAGGCCCTTCACCTGTTTCATCTCCATTTGGAAAGGTCCACTGAGACTTATTATTAGGAGATCCATAATACATTTTATTTTTAGTTGTTGACCAATCAACAGTCCATCCTTCTGGTAATATACCATAATTTGGACTATACCACTGAGTTTTATCATCCTTATTAAAATAATATATGGCTCCAATAGGAAATTTCCCATATTGCTCTGTACTTGCCGTTGATAACCAATCATCTGGGAGTTTTTTCCCATCATCATCTAAATCAGATAAGTCATTTGGATGAATAAAGGTATTAAATGCACCTTTATGCCAATACCAACCTTTACCACGCTTTGATTGTTTTGCAGTCCATCCCTCAACTATTGAAGGATTCGGCTGTTCTTGTGGCCCAGAAGATGGTGTTTTTGGGAGTGAGCTAGATGACTCAGTATTAAGTGGTTTAGGGATAGAAATAGGTGCAGGTGTTTTTGCACCAGTCTCTTCTGCAGCAGGCTCTTCTTCAGGAGTCTCTTCTGCAGCAGGCTCTTCTTCAGGAGTCTCTTCTGCAACAGGCTCTTCTTCAGGAGTCTCTTCTTCAGCAGTCTCTTCTTCAGGTGCCTCTTCTTCAGGTGCCTCTTCTTCAGCAGGCTCTTCTGCAGGAGCCTCAGTTTCATTATCCCCAATTTGAATATTATTAGAATCCTGTATTTCTGGAATTTCAGGATAAAATGATGAATAATTTATAGATAATGAATCTGGATATAAACTAATAAATACATCTGGTTGAAGATTATTATTAATATTTTTTAGAGTCTTAATGTGCGAAGGAACATCATTACCATCATATACTTTATCAAGTCCATCAAATATTCCATATTGTTTAATCTCGGCTTCAGCTGCTTCAATAAGTTGTTTATTACATTCTTCGCTTACATGATAAAAATATTTTTGCCATTTTACATTATCTGCATTAGTATTACTACTATTAAAATTATTCATTCCAGCTTCATATAGACTACGTAAATCACTGTTTATTTCATCAATATTATTATATATTTTTGTAGACTGAGCTTCTTTAGCTACAATTGCCACTTTAAGAAAAAATTCACGATTCGCCTCAATTGTATTAATATATTCGGTGGATGATTTATCATCGATTGTATCTTTTATTAGCTGAATACTCTTAATATATAAATCATCTATAGATTTAATACTATCTTCATTTGAGACTTGTTGATTATTAATTTGCCCATTATTAATTTGCCCATTATTAATTTCGTCAGCCATCTATATTTATATTATACTAAAAAATGCACTAGATTTATCCCTAACACTTCCATCAATCCAATGTGCCGCTATTTCATTCGGATGTTCATCATTAAATCCAGATCCGAACATATCTACCCAACCGGAAGGTGTATCCCAAGTCCATTGTTCCATATGTAAATCCCAGAATCCTCTCTTACATAACTTTAAATCTGGACTAGAATCACTCACAAACACTGTTAATGGAATATACCTATTCTTCCAAATCATATACGGTGTTCCAATTGTATCTGGATTAATTCGTCGCCGCTTTCTCCAGCGCTCAGGTATAGACATGAATTCTGTGGTTTCGGCAACTCTAAAATCCCATTTATCCTTGTAAAACTTATACCATCTATCTTTGTACTGTTTCTGCGACAAATGGACAATCTCATGCTGTATCGTTTTATCACTCGGATTCCACAATAAAAAGACGGGTAGAGCTATACCACTAAGACCTCTAGTATGTGGTAAACCAGAATCTGATCGACCATCCAAATACAGAATCTTAATTGGACCCCTAACTGGAACATTCACCTTGATGGACTGTGAGCCAGCCTTGCCTTCTGAAGATGGAATATAGGGATACTTTCTCGCCCTCTTGTTTACATCGCCTGCAATCGACTCATCAAACCCATAATAATTGTCCTCCTTATTCCATGATTCTATAAGCTTTCTACCTTCTTGACTATCCACAGTTTCAAGTATGATATCATGACTCATTCTATTTCTTACCCTTCTTTCGTTCTTTCTTAATCTGCTCACTCAACATTCGGTCCTGAAAGAATGTGTCCATTCTGCTTTGACCTGCAGTTGGGTTAGCTACAATTGATCTTGTTGATCTCCTCACGATAGCCTGCGCAACTGGAGCCTTCGTGGATTCCGGAATTTTCCACATAGACATCAGTGTCCCCGTCTTCTTCATCGTAGCAGCCTTGAATAAGTAATCCTGAGCATAGAGTTCTCGCTCTGCAAGTTGGACTGCCGGATCCGAAGACCATCCCTGTGGCGGCGGCCGAGCATCCACCAATTGATCAATCAAGATACTAAATAACTGCCCCACCGGATTTTTCAGCTGATGTTCAATATAGTATTCAGGATCAGGCTTCAAACTATTTGCCTTCATAAAGGCCGGAGTCTCAATACGGTCACCCTGCGTTCCCTTGAATGTCGACGGCTGTTTGAAATAGATGAAGGACATTCTGTCACCTGATGCCGGTGCATTTCCTGGATCTCGTGCAGTAATTCGGTTTGCGAGAACCTTGTGTGCAGGTGGTGTAGGAGATTTATACTCCGAACGCAAACTCTTAGTCAGCGTGAGCTGATTCAAACTGACCTTGTTATCCATCATGTCATTCACCCATTTCTTCACGAAGGTTGCAGCCGCCGGTACATCCTTGTTTGTCAAGAGAATCTTGATAGCACCGCCATAAATCGTCTTGACGATAGGCGCATAATCACGACGCTTAGTTGCAATACCCATAGACTTCTGCACATACTCGTCGGCATTCTCCTCATACATGTTCCCCACGTAGCGCTTCTTGCTGAAGATAATGAAGGGAGAGAACGCCTTATCAAACTCAAAGTCATGAGGCTTCTTCAGTGCCTTTGTAATGAAGTGACCCGCCTCAGTCGTGATATCAATTGTGGCCTGAATGGCCTCTCGTCCATGAAGACGTTCGCCCGTCTCAGGATTTCTAGGGTTAATTTCAACAAACAGTGAATCCGTATCACCATAGACCACAAAGGCCGAGCATCTGGGATCCTTTGCCTCCGGCCCGTAGAACTTTTCAATGGCCGCCTTAGCAAAGAGAATCTGCTTTCGCCCATATGCCGTGACTGACGCAGCCAAGTGCTGGAGTCGCACCTTGAAGACACCTGAGCCGAGCTGACCATAGAGCGAATTCGCAGTCAGCTTATACGCCAGCTGCTCAGCATCAAGGAGCGCCTTTCTGAAGGGGTCGGACTCCTTCTTGATCTCGGCACGCTTTGCCGCTCTGGCAGCCAAGAGGTTATGCACGATATTGGGCAGAGCTGCCTTTCGCCCATTGGTATACTGTGCATATCTGCAAACACGAATACCCGTCCTCACCTTCTCAGGCACCTTTCGCTTATCGTCCGGTCTCGGCTTCCAGATATCAAAGGAGATATCAACCCACCTACAGCCCATAGCTTCGCCGGCCTTTTGGTAATAGTCGATTTTCTTCTCATCATATGTCCAGGCCGTCTTGACTTCCACACCTTCCATAGTGTAATCTTTCACCCAAAGGAGTGAATCATAGCTGATATTCTCTGATTCAATCGTTGATGGATAAAGTGACGCGAAGTCACAGACACCAATCGGTGACCTCGTGTAAAAGCCTGGTGTCGGATCCAAGACGATAGCACCTTCATAGGAATCCTGTTGTTCACTTATCTCATTCCCATCTTGGTCAATTCGGGGCGTTTCAGGAGCATTAAAGGGCGGGGATGTCAGTGTAACAATCGTCAGATTCGCCGTATTGCAGAATTTGAAGATGAGTGATTCAATCTTGACTCCCTGACCTCTCGTGAAAATCATCGTAACCGGAACTGAGCAAACGTTCGCCATAGACATTGCATTATTGAACGTCTCCAACTTATTATACAATTCCATCGTCAAGTCGCAATCCTGAATACAGTATGACGCAATGGTCGCACGGTCCTTTGATGAGCCCTGATGGAGCCTGAATATGTCGGCTGGGCTAACGTCATCCTTCACGATAACCCATTTGACGGCGAGGTCCGTATCAAGCTCGGCATCCGCTTCGGATGGCTGAACCCGGATGAATGTTCCGGCAACTTCCACAATGGGCAATTTATCGGTCAACTCATCTCCAGTTTCATCCAAGAGAACTATCGCTCGGCCAACTTTCGCATTTCCAGTTGATCCAGTCTGAATTTTCCAGGAACCATCCGGCTCTAAAGTGATCTTCTTGAGTTTGCCGGACATGAAATATTTCGTCACTTCATCCAACTTGTAAGAGGGTAACTGGTATCCCCGCTTTACCACGTGATACAAGTCAATCTGTAAGCGCCCCTGCAGTGACAGTGTATGCAAGAAGTTGTCACCCAGAGCCGAAGACGCCAAGCGTTTCTCCTGTAGCCTCACTTGACCTCCGTGACCAAAGAGGCGACTGAGCTGCTGAATCTCCTTGTATGTGACCGAATCAGGATAGAGCAAACCAAGTTTATTTGCTCGCTCCCAGACATACCGCTCATCAAAACCAAATATGTTATAGCCTACCCAGACATCCGGATCAACTTCAATGAGCCACCTAACCCACTTCATCAGCATATCCTTTTCCGTCTTGCATGCGACCACTTCGGCTGTCGGTATATTGTCACAAGTGTCAAGTACAAAGATTGTTCGGTTGATGGCACCATCGGACCCTTTCAAAACACAGCCAATTTGAATAATTGGGTCACCTCGCCCTTCCTTAGGATTCGCCACCGGGAACTCTCCCGACTCTGAGAAACACTCAATATCCCAGAATAGCGTCTTGAATGGTGCAGTCGGCTTGGGAGGCTTCGTTTCAGCCTCAATGCCAGTCCACGCACAAGATAGCACTCGTACACCAGTTTCTTCATCAACCTCATCACCAACTTCATCTACAGATACCCAACCACAGGGTGCAATATCCCGGAGATGAAAGAATCTGAGGAGCGGGTCAAGACCGGACTCGTAGATAGACAGAGGGGCGGATGTCTTGCTTGTGCTGAAGATAGGCTCTTGATAGTCGTTCAGTAAAATGAGCTTCAGCGTGCGGAAGTCTTTAAGACTATTGACTGAAAGATGCATGAATGATGCTCCTTCATCTGCAGTAAAACCGTAGAGTTCCTTACGCTTGACTTTCTTAATTTCCAGTGAAGCAGGAACCTCCTTTCCCGTTGATTTAAGTAAGTCTTTAAAACGAAGTTCGTCGGCCCTATCATCAACCTTTACATACAGGTAAGGTCGAAACCCCGATACGTCACAACGGAGAGTCTCACCTGTGGCGGTCATTCCAAAGAGGTGAATAACTAATGACCGTCGCTGAGGCATAGATGTTTTAGACCGATATCCCTTCTCGTTGTCCTCTTCATAGGTTCGCTCGATCTCCTCTTCTTCCTCAGTCTCTCTCGTCACCGTGTCAACCTGGTCACGAGAAAGTGCATCTAAGATGTGAAATGTTATAGGCATTGTTGTAATTAATTGTTATAAAAAGGGCGGCCCAATTTTTAGCCTTCTAAACCCGGTGTCTCATTGTCTTTTTATTTTTGCGCATGTCAAGAACTGCCTTATACGCTGCATTCTGCTTACGAATGGCTCTAAGAAGTGTTCCACCCGTCTGAGGCTTCATTTGGTCACTTGTTTCCCTAGCTATGATTCCTGCAGACGCAACTGGGATTGACATTTGTGTTGCAATAAGATCTGTGGCTACATCTGGAACAGTAGAACGCCGTCTAGCCTGAGTCTTGTTGTTCTTCTTTATGGAGGCCATAGTGTTCATCAACGAGGGAACTTCTGGCTCCTCATCATATAAAGATCCCGGTGTGTTCAAGATTTGTCTCGGAGGACTATTCCTCAATGCATTCAATGTAATTGTTCTAGATGATTCACTTGGTAATATATCCTCATCCTTTTCCATAGGCTCCGTTGAAAAAGGAGTTGCATTCATAGGCGCTAATGCAGATGTTACCATTTCATTTGATGTAGGACTCTGAACTAATGCACTAAGCGCCTTTTTATCCTCCTCTAACGTGGGCTTTCGCGGCATTGCATTCGTGGGCTCACCATTTTCATCCTTGAAAATTGCAGCCTTCTTGTCCTTGCCTACCAAAAGAAGCGTAGGATAGAATTTACGAGGCACATTCGCCAAGCTTGTGTTCTTGATGAGTTCCGAGTCAATGGATGCCAAATTCATGCCACGCTTCTTTAGCTTCGTGAGATGAGACCAGACCTCACTATTGAATCGCTGACATGGCCCGCATCCCTCTAGCTTGGCAAATACTAGCGTGAGTGGTCCAGTCACAATCATATTTTCAAAGAGTTTGATATCTTTATTAGACCGGGCGTCTAATACTTTACGGCCGCCAGTTTGTCCTTTACGTGTTTTTCTTGCCGGTCTTAACTTAAACTTTCTCTTAATTCTTGTTGCCATCTATTTATACTATATAAATAGTATGAACTTATCCCTGCCTGAGATTGTATTACCAAATAAATCACTTATATATTTGTTTGTTGCAATCATTGTAGGTCTTGGAATATATCATTTCACATATTTAAAAAGTCCCTATGCACGACCAATTGGATCCTCTCAGGGATTTGAGGATAAGGTTGTTCTAGATACTTCAACACGTGGTATGTTTCCATATACAACGGAACCAATCAATAGCTTAGACCAATATGAATTAGAGGCAGTATTTGATAATGAGGGAGATAAGAAGCTTAGACAGAACCAAATTAATCAAATGACACGCCAATACCCTCTAGATTGGTCAAAATATCCTCCAAACGCAAGTAAGTTTCAATCCGGACAAGCTAAATATATTGAAGGCTTCTCAGCAAATGCATCTGCAGATAATATTGAGGAACCGTATAAAGATATTGGCGCTGGAAATCTTACACCTCCCGACACTTTAGAAATGGATAAACGTGAACGAGAAATTCTGCAGACATATACTCCAAAGAAAGCGAATAGTTTGACGACATATGAGGTAGAAGACGCACAGAGTCTCATAGAGAAGATATATAAGCCGAAAGGCATTCTGCCGACAGTTCAACGTAAGGAGGGTAATGTATTCGAGGTTGTTAGCACAAGACAAATAAATGGTAAAGTAGAGTATGAGGATGATCTCCCTATGGCCCCTAGTTCCTCTCGGCCTAATACGGCTGCTGGAGAAGCCGTCATCGATGTTCCCCCAGTTGCAACAGAAACAGCAGCTGGCCTCGACCCCTTCTATGAGCCAACGACGGCAACGCGCTCAAACAGAGCAGACTATACTAAGTGGACGCCGGGACTCGAGCGAATGTTTGCACCGACGTACCCTGTCACGGACTGGGTAGGGCAGCCCAATTAAGCCGTTTAAACTCTGACCTAAAATACTATCTATATGGATAATCTTATCATTATAGATAGTACTAAATGTAGGACGACGTTGTGTAATATTTGTTCACGGACTGGTACAGATAAAAGTCCCTTCACTATCAATAATGGTCACAGACATCCCTATACAACCCCTTATTCACTATTTTTTGAGCCTTTGAAGAATAAGCCCATTAAATTTGCTGAAATCGGTATTTTTCGTGGTGCTTCTGTGCTAGCATGGCGCATATTCTTTTCACGGGCCCGCATATACGGATTTGATGTTGATATGGCGGCCATGAAGTATGTGAGGGATTTGAATCTACCTGGTGTCTATCTAGACCAGATGGATGCAACAAAGCCCGATTCTATGGAATCCGTATTTCAGCGGCACATGGCGGATGGAGAACTCTTTGATGTGATTATAGATGATGCTTTACATGAGGTAGGTCAACAAGCCGTCACGATAAGAACGTGTATGAATAAGCTGAAACAGGGGGGTCTCCTTATTATTGAGGACATTTTTAGGAACCAGGATCATGCTGATTACTTGAAGGTCATGGAGGAAGTGAAGGACTTGATTTCCTTTTCAACCTTTATTTTGTGTGAACATGCAGATCGGTATTCTCCTGGTTGGGATAATGATAAGATGCTAGTTATGGTACGCTCTTAGGATTTATTGCCGCTTCTACAATCTGTCGTATTTCAGTTGAATCAGCCTGTGGATATTTTTGATATAGTTTATTAAGAAGTGCCTTCTTATTTAGAGCCTGTTGCATTCTTACATGATTGTATAGTTTCATGGCATTATCTAGACTCTGTTGAAGTCTTCCTATATCATTAATATCTGTAGTTGAATCGGCTATTTTATTCCGTAAATCTACTATATTCTCACGGGCTTTTACATGAGTTTCAGAATAAACTGAAAGTGCTTCAAATTGAATATCCTCTTTAATTTTCAAATCCATCTATTTTATAATTATAAGTTATTTAATCCCTTTTAGACACTGTCTAAACGCAGATTATAAGATAATCTATAATGCCCATATGGTTTGATTATCGTGAGAAACTATTGTTGAAACTTGCACCGACTGTCAAGGAATTTACACCGCCTGTAGGTGATATATGGATTGGTGACCTATCTGGTGCGGACTTGCTGGCTGGTGGAGTTATCTTAGAACGGAAGACTGGGGCTGATCTAGAAGCCAGTATCATGGACGGACGATACAAGGAGCAGAGGGGACGACTCTTAGCTTATGCTGCTGAGCATAAGGTAGCAGTCGGTTACGTCATTGAAGGGATTTTAGATAGACTAGATGGACGCCTGTCAGAATCGGCCCTGCTCAAGCATATCACGAGGATGCAATTCCACTATCAGATTCCGGTTGTTCAGACGGCGTCTGCACAGGAAACCGTGCGGCTCGCTCAGCTTATTGAGGAGCAATGGCTAAAAGATGGTGGAAAGTTCGCATATCAGGCTTGCAGTGTGGCTGCAGGAGGTGCTGGTGCTAATGTAAATGCGTTCACAGCAGCCTCATACATCAAAAGTGAATGCCGAGATACGCCTGAGACATTTTTATTAGGAACTCTGACACAGTGTCGCGGAATAAGTGAGGGTCTTGCTAGAGTGATTATGAGCAAATTCGGAACACTGGAAACCTTAATGGCTGCTACGGCGGCCGATTTGGTTATGGTGGACCCTGAGAATCCAAAGCGGCGAATTGGGAAAGTCGTGGCTGAGAGACTTTATGGGCTTTTGCATTCTTCTGATAAAAAATCGGATGTCTAAGTATAAATGTCCAGCTTGATTCACACGGAGGCCAAGGGTGATTTTGCACAGAATAATGATAAGTCGCTCGTTTCTTCAGCGGCGTTTAACAATGAGTTCTACACGTACACGGTAGGTACGAATGCTAGCTTCCAGAAAGTTGGCACGTTTTCACTTGTATCTGGCGCTGCGGCGATTACGTGCCCAGCTGGCCGTGTTCTCCATTTGAATGGTAAGAAGCTATTTCCTGATGTCAATCCTATGAATACCTTCGTTGGAGTACTAGCGGCCAAGAAGTTCCTAGTTGGTGTCTACGACCCCATTTCATTCCTCAGCGGCTTTGTTGACCCCACGTCAAACACTTTCGCCAAGTTCGACCAGAATCTCCCTAACTTCTTTGATCTTGGTACGGCTGGTAGCGGCGTGGTCCCATCGCTCGGTGGTGATGGTGTTGATGTGAATGTCGGTGGCGCCCTTAATGTGACATCCCGTATTGCTGGCCAGGCTACGTTAGTAGCTGGAGTTGCGACTGTGACTGTGCCTGGTGTTACAACTAGCTCGCTTGCATTTGTTTCTATCGTTACCTTTACACCTGCTGCCGGTGGTACTGTCTGTCATACAGCTGTTTGTACTGCAAATACCGTTACAATTAGAGCTCTAGTTGTCGCTGGCACTGCAAATACAGCCGATACATCAGTAGTAAACTATTTAGTCGTCAACTAACTTCGCCATAACTCATCCAGCACATTAGACAAACCATCTTTTTCAAAACGAACGGTCTTAATACCTGTCGCCGAATTCCTCTGTGTGGAATACGGCGAGGGGCGTTCCATAGTCTCAACAAACCCTGCCGGCGGAGTATAATCCGCAGCACGTAAGGTGGCACCTGCAGCGGGTCCACTGGACGCAGCAGTGCGCATGTTCACCATAGACTGACCCTTTCTCTTCTCCGGTGGTCCCATCTTCGGAATCATCGACTGGACAATCGGATTCTTCTCCATGAAATATTTATGCTCATGATGTGACCAAGAAATCCACAGTAAATTCGGATATGTATATCTGACCTCGTAACCCTGATTCCGCAACTGATGAACAATATAGACTACACAGTCCTGTAGGTCGAGTGCAGGCAGACCGAGCACAAAGGGCGGAACATTATAATAGACGTAGGTCGGCTGATTCGGTTGCATGGCTGAATGGGCGACCTTATTGAGCGCCTGTTCAAGAATCTGATTATATGCCTTATGCCGGGCCTGATCCTTCTTCAGCCTCGCATCAAACAATGATGACGCGTGTAATTGTGGTATTCCTGACATGTTTGAGCCTCCACCAGCATACGGCATCATGGCCATCTTCCTACCGTCAATGAAGTAAAGATTCACAATATCTAAACGCCCTGTAAATTAGTTAAACAAATGATACCTCCGAGACTCCTTGTAATGAGTGGCGGAGGAATCAAGGTGACCGCAAGCATAGGAGCATTAAAGGTCCTCGATCAACGAGGCCATCTTAAATCTGTAAAAGAGGTCTGCGGAGTCAGTGCAGGCGCGTGGATAGCCTTTATGATTGCATGCAGACTACCCGTAGAAACCCTTGAGCGCTTAATCTTAGAACTCGATTTCGGTCAAATACGCAATATCAATTCAGATTCCCTCATTGGATTCCCAGAAACCTTCGGCTTGGATGACGGATCAAAGCTTATTAATCTTCTGAATACGATATTCCGCATTGTTCTCAAAGCAGATCCAGAAATGACTTTCGCCGATATGGCTGCGAATCCATCCAATCTAGCCTTTCGTTGTTGGGCAATGGATTTGCATACCGGTAAAGAACGAACTTTTTCGCTAAAAGAAACCCCAACTGTAAAAATAATTGAGGCCCTACGTGCATCTATGTCACTTCCCTTATATTTCACTCCTCCAATTGACGTAATAACGGGCCACATGTTGACCGATGGAGGTATTCAAGGGAATATACCCTTGCAGTACTTAACACCAGATGAATGTAATGAGAGCTTATCAATTGGATTCTCAAACGAGGAATCAACCGATGAAAAGAACCCTGAAGATTTAATGGGCTTTCTGAAGTCAATCATGGGGTGTGTTCTCCATCAAGCAAATGAAGACCTTTTAAAAGAATGGAGACATAAAATTATATTTATTCCAGTTGATAATTATCCGTCGTGGAATTTTGAGGCTAGCCGGGAAGACCGTAATATGCTTTTAATAAAGGGTATTACAGCAACTGAATCATGGTTATCCAATCCACCAATCTCTAATCTGAAGACTATCAGACGATTATCTATTTAGCATTCTGTGCAATAAACTGCTTGAATGCTGGCACTGTGCGCTCTCCGCTATACTCCATATTCTTGCCGTCAACCGTCGCTAGAACGAGTGTCGGAAACCCCTTGACATTGTTCGCCTCTAGCTCTGGGGCGGCAGCAGGGTCAGCCTGCTCCAACATGCGAATCTTGGTCTTCTTTCCATTGGCCTCATATTGTCCAGATGCGACGAACGTGCGGAATGCAGGTAACATTGTCTCACAGTGTGGGCAGCCGTTCATGTAGTAGAGCGTGAAGGTATTCTGACTCTCGCCGAGACCACCGAAAAAGCCGTCTAAAACAAATCGTTGCATGCCACCGCCACTTAGAAGTGTTGACAAGTAGACCATGAGTGCCAAGACAATTGCCACGAGCAAGATAATGCGTATATTCGGTAACTCCATTTCTATTAAGATGTCTGAGTTTTTTATTGGTCTAAACTCGGTGGCCCATATTTGAGATAGAATGAGCTGGATAGCCGGCCTACGTGCAGGGAAATTGTATACTGTTTCAAAGAGACCTCTTGACCCTAGATGGTCGGATGGGCAGCTACAAGTCGCGCTCGGTTTCTGTGCAACCGGATTACATCTTGGATGGACTGAGGGTCGTGCATTTCAGGCGGCTGAAGGAATCGTCATGAGCATCATATGTCCAGGCATTGTTTGGACACATGAATCTCTAGTAAATGACATGGACTCTATTAAATCTGCTAATTATCACGGGGGAACAACATCAGACCCAGTAAGATTATGAAGAATACAACCGTGTGAAGCATAAGGCCGAGTGGTGTTGGGCAGCCTCCGTTGGATACCGTGAATAATGAACCAAAGAGCATTTGAGTGACCTTGTATGTTTCAGGATTTGCAGCTAGAAAGAAAACAAGGGCGCTATAGAATGAATATTTGGCTTTGAGACCAATTGGTAGGAAGGTAGATCCGGAACCCATCTATCTAGGTTCAACAAACATTGCAGTGATATCTGCTTTTATAATAATCGGTATCCAATTATCATTAACATGTGGCAAGGCCTTTTTGTAATATTCTTTGAGATACTCTAGAATATTTTGTATTTTTTCGTCCTGTGGTGATCTGGTATTTTCATTCATAATCTCATCCAGATCTTCAGATGAAAGCATACCAACTGCTTCGCGTGCTTCGTCGATATAGGTGTCATCTGCATTATCATCTATGAACTGCTTGAATATCTTGAAAAGCATTTCTAAAAATGGTGATGGTCCTGGCAGAGGAAGTGCCTGTTTGTAGTTGTCTGGAACATTCATATATTCTTTTTCTGCATTATTCCAAGCCTTTTGTTTATTATAGAATTCGTCGAGTGAATCTTGCGAGTATGCACCGCCTTTTGTAGGAGGTTTGGGGCCTGTTGGTTTAGGAGCAGTTGGCTTTGGTGGAACTGGTGGTTGTGGATTGGGATCTGATGGTTTGGTACCTGATGGCTTGGGGCCTGATGGTTTTGGAACCGATGGGTTAGCAGCAGATGGTTTGGGGCCTGATGGTTTGGGACCAGATGGTTTTGGTGGTGTATATGATGGGAATTTTGCCATAATCATATTATTTAACTTATTAACTGCAGTAAGTATGGGTTCGTATTTATCTGAACTCTTTTGATCATCTCCTCGAATTTCCTGTATAATTGCATCGGTTGATTTTTTCAAAGTATAATAGTCTCTAAATAGCTTTTTAGTATCGAGGCTTTTATTTTCCTTCTTAAGTTGATATAAAAGATAAAATATCTTTGGAAGCACATTATGAAAATTATCAAGTGAATTACCTGAAGAATCACTTCCAGAATCAGGTACAGCTATTTCATCCGAATCTATACAATCAGCTGGAGTGGCATTAAGAGATTCTTTTAATTCCTGTAAATACAGATCTACTAAAACAAGAATC
>SXGQ01894950.1_pt1 | contig 16519 bp, 13 predicted proteins | sample 3178371 | NCBI WGS metagenome assembly SXGQ01 (sample SAMN11356859, study PRJNA531348) | freshwater metagenome | isolation source: freshwater sample F1-20 | place: China: Fuxian Lake, Yuxi | collected 2017-12-25
GCCGGTGGCCCCGGGCGCGCCATCGGCCTTCTTCATCACCGGCTTGCCGTCGACCATCGAGAACGTTTCGCCCACGCTGGTCGGGTCGGGAATGAACGCGGTGATCTTGCCGTCGCGCGCACTGCCGATGCGGATGCCGCGCATCCAGGCACCGTGCGGGGGATTCACCGAGCCTGACTCGGAATCGGCACCGTAGATGATGTCGTTCTTGTCGATGGTGATTCCGCTCAGGCGGCTGAACTGATACCACGTGTCGAGCGTCTTGTAGGTCTCGGCATCGAGAATCTGGATGCGGTTGTTCGACCGGTCGGCCACGAACAGCCGGCCCTTCGAGTCGAACGCCAGACCGTGCGGCTGCATGAACTCGCCGTCGGTGCCGGTGCCCATCTTGCCGAACTCACGCAGGAACTTGCCGTTCTTGTCGAACCGGATGAGGCGGGCGGTCGCCGGCGCCGCATTGCCATGGCCCTCTGCCACGAGGATGTCGCCGTTCGGGTAGGTGATGACATCGTTCGGCTGGTAGAACGAGGCCGGGTCGGCCGTCTGGCCAGGCTGGTTGCCGCCGGGCTTGCCCAGAGACATCAGCAGCTTGCCGTCCGGGCTGAACTTGTGCACCTGATGGCCGACGATGGTGGCCGGGGCAGGCGGCAGCGGGGCGTCAGCGGGCTGGCCGGGCCGGCGGCGGGGCAGGTTGTCCTGACCGTCGGTCACCCACACATTCCCGTCCTTGTCGACATGGATGCCATGCGGAAACACCATGGTCCCCTTGCCGGTGCTCAGCAGCAGCTTGCCCGTGTTGTCGAACTTGAGCAGCGTGTCGAGCGGCGACATCTGGCCCCTGGCCGCGTCCCAGCACGAGTTGGCGCTGCAGCGCTCGGCGACCCAGATGGTCTTGCCGTCCTTGTCGATGTCGACGGCACTCGTCGACCCCCAGGCCCGCCCCTCGGGGAGCTTGAAGTGATTCTCAATGGTATGATAGGGATTGTGCGCCTTGTTAACCGGGGGCATCGCGGCCCCGCCCTGCGCCAGCATCCGGACGCCGGCCATCGCCGCCGCCACGCACACACCAGCCACCACACCTGTCCGCACGTTCACCCGCATCGGAATCCTCCTGTGGGAACTCTCGAAATCTCTGCGCTCGTGAGCATAGCCTATTTATAATGTGGCGCAATCATGCCGATGTTCGAATACGCCTGCACGCGTTGCGGGCACGAGTTCGAGACGCTGGTCCGCACGGGCGACACACCGTCCTGCCCGACCTGCCAGAGTGTCGAACTCGAACGCCTGCTGTCGCTCCCGGCCGTTCACTCGTCAGGCACGCACGCCCTGGCCATGAAAGCCGCCGCCAAACGCGACAAGGTTCGCGGCTCGGAGATGGCGCGCGCCCAGCGCGAGTACGAACTGGCCCACAACGATTGATTGACTGCCTCCGGTCCCGTCCCCCCGACGGGACCGTGGGTGTTTCCGGAGTTCCTGACCGATGGCTCTTCCCACCGCAAGCGGCACGACGCCGTGCCCCGAGTGCTTCGCCGAGATTACGCTGACCGACGTGATGCAGCACGAAATCACCCAGTGTCCCGGCTGCGGCGCCGAGCTCGAGGTCATCAGCCTGGCCCCGCTGACCCTGGCGCTGGCACCGCAGGAAGAAGAGGACTGGGGTGAGTAGTCCGCGCGTCGGCGTGCTCTACAGCCGCGTGCGCGTCGAGGAAAAGCTGCTGTTCGAGGCCTTCGAGAAGCGCGGCGTCACCCTCGACCTGCTCGACGATTCGACGCTCGTCTTCGACATCACCGACGTCCGGCAGCATCCCTACCAGCACTACGACGTCATCGTCGAGCGGTGCATCAACCACAGCCGCGCGCTCTACAGCCTCAAGATCCTCAACGATCAGGGGGTGAAGACAGTCAACACGGCGCTGGTCGCCGACATCTGCGGCAACAAGCTGATGACCACGAGCGCGCTGGCTGCCGCGGGCGTGCCGCAGCCGAAGGCCCTGGTGGCCTACACCCCCGAAAGCGCACTGGCCGCCATCGAGTCGCTCGGCTATCCCGTGGTGCTCAAGCCGACGGTCGGCTCCTGGGGCCGCCTGCTCAGCAAGGTCAACGACCGCGACGCCGCCGAGTCGATCCTCGAGCACAAGGAGACCCTCGGCAGCTACCACCACAGCATCTTCTACATCCAGGAATACGTGAAGAAGCCGGGCCGCGATATCCGCGCCTTCCAGATTGGCGACGACACCATCTGCGCCATCTACCGCAACTCGCCCAACTGGATCACCAACACCGCCCGCGGCGGACGCTCGGAAAATTGCCCGATCACGCCGGACATCGCCGACCTGTGCACCCGCGCCGCGCGGGCCTGCGGTGGCGGCATGGTCGCGCTCGACCTCTTCGAAGACCCCGATCGCGGACTGCTCGTCAATGAAGTGAATTACACGATGGAGTTCCGCAACAGCATCGCCCCGACCGGCGTCGACATTCCCGAGCGGATGGTCGACTTCTGCCTGCGCGTGGCACGCGACGGATGGGATGCCGCCAACGGATTCCCCCCGGGCACGTCGGCGCACCTGGCCACGATTTCCCTCGCCGACGGCGCGTCGGCCTGAGGGCGCCTCCATGTCGCAGACCCTCACGGCGTCGATTGTCGGGGCGTCGGGCTACACCGGCGGCGAACTGCTGCGCCTGCTGCTGCAGCATCCGCACATCCGCGTGCAGCAGGTGACCAGCGAACGGCTCGACGGCCAGTTCGTGCACTTCACACATCCGAACCTGCGCGGACGCACCACACTCAAGTTCTCGGCGTCCGCCAGCCTTGCGCCGTGCGACCTGCTCTTTCTCGGCCTGCCCCACGGCAGCGCCATGGCGCGCATCGACACCCTCGCGGCCCTGGCGCCGCGCATCGTCGACCTCAGCGCCGACTTCCGCCTGCGGCATGCCGGCGACTATGACCGCTGGTATGGGCATCCGCACGCGCAGCCCGAGTGGCTGGCCCGCTTTGTCTATGGCCTGCCCGAGCTGCATCGCGAGGCACTCAGGACCGCCACCCATGTCAGCGGTGTGGGCTGCAATGCGACGGCCACCACGCTGGCCATCTGGCCGCTGGCCAAGGCGCAGCTCATCGATGCCGCACGCGGCGTCATCTGCGAGGTCAAGGTCGGCTCGAGCGAGGGCGGTGCCGCCAGCAACGACTCGACCCACCACCCCGAACGCGCCGGCGTGATGCGGAGCTTCGCCCCCACCGGGCACCGGCACACGGCCGAGGTGCTGCAGGCCCTGGCGCTGGCCGGCGTCACCACCGACGTGCACCTGTCGGCCACGGCTGTCGACAACGTGCGCGGCGTGCTGGCCACCGCGCATGTGTTCGTGCGCGAGGGCGTGACCGAGAAGGACCTCTGGAAGGCCTACCGCGAGGCGTACGCGGGCGAGCCCTTCGTGCGCCTCGTCAAGGACCGCGTCGGCCTGTACCGCTATCCCGAGCCGAAGATTCTGTCGGGCAGCAACTATGCCGATGTCGGCTTCGAGTTCGATGCCGGCACCCGGCGTGTCGTCGCCCTGGGCGCCATCGACAACCTGATGAAGGGTGCCGCCGGCAGCGCCCTGCAGTGTGCCAACCTGATGTGCGGGTGGGACGAGACGCTCGGCCTCGAGTTTCCCGGCCTGCACCCGGTGTAACGGAGTCAGCGGCGATGATTGTCGTGAAAGTGGGCGGAGGCACCAGCCTCGACATCGACGCCATCGTGGCCGACCTGGTCGCCGTGCGCGCTGCGGGCACCGAGCTGCTCCTCGTGCACGGTGGCGCGAAGACCACCAACGCCGTGGCCGAGGCGCTCGGACATCCGCCGCAGTTTGTCACGAGCGAAACGGGCCACGTCAGCCGGCGCACCGACCGGCGCACGCTCGAGATCTTCGAGATGGTCTACTGCGGCCAGCTCAACAAGATGTGGGTCGAAAAGCTGCAGACCTCCGGCGTGAATGCCGTCGGCCTGTCGGGACTCGATGGCCGCATCTTCGAGGGCACGCGCAAAGACACGCTGCGCATCCGGGTGGATGGCCGCCGGCTCGTCCTGCGCGACGACTGGACCGGCACGGTCGAGCGCGTCAACACCCATCTGCTGCGCCTGCTCATCGATGGCGGCTACTTCCCCGTGCTGACGCCCCCGGGCGCATCGACGGCCGGCGAAGCCGTGAATGTCGACGGCGATCGGGCTGCGGCCATGGTCGCCGGGGCCTTCGGTGCCGACGCCCTGGTGATTCTCACCGACACCCCGGGACTGCTGAAGGCCTTCCCCGATGAGTCGACGCTCATCACCGACATCCCCCGGGCCCAGGCTGAACGGTTCATGCAGTACGCCGAGGGGCGCATGAAGAAGAAGGTGATGGGCGCGGTCGAAGCCATCGAGGGCGGCGTCCGCAAGGTCATCTTCGCGGATGGCCGCATCGCACAGCCGCTCACCCGGGCGCTCGCCGGCGGCGGGACGCACATCCAGTGAGCACGACGGTGCCTGACGCCACGGCTCCTCTCTGGGCACACGAGGAACAGGTGCTCGGCGGCACCACGGCCCGCCGCGGCGAAGCCGTGTTCGTGCGCGGCGAGGGCTGCTGGATGGTCGATAGCGAAGGACACCGCTACCTCGACCTCAGCTCGGCACAGGGCGTCGCGATGCTCGGCCACTGCCACCCGCGCGTGACTGCCGCCATCGTGCACCAGGCCCAGACCCTCGCGCTGTGCCCCAACTATCTCTACAACGACGTGCGCGCGCAGTTCGCCGACGCGCTCATCGGCGTGCTGCCCGGCCACCTGCCGCACGCCTTCCTCTGCAACAGCGGCGCCGAGGCGGTGGATGGCGCGCTCAAGTTCGCCCGGCTCACGACCGGGCGTCAGCGCTTCGTCTCGACGACGAAGGGATTCCACGGCCGGACGTTCGGGGCCCTGTCGGTGACGTGGGAGCCCAAGTATCGCGAAGGATTCGGGCCGCTGCTCGACACGACGCATGTGCCCTTCAACGACCCCGCCGCCCTCGACGCGGCCGTCACGGACGACACCGCCGCGGTGATTGTCGAAATTGTGCAGGGCGAGAGTGGCGTCAACCTCAGCACGCCCGCCTTCATCGAGGCCGCCGCGCGCGTGTGCCGCGAGCGTGGCGCGCTGCTGATTGCCGACGAGATTCAGACCGGCTTCGGGCGCACGGGCCGCTGGTTCGCCTGCGAGCACGTCGGTGTGCAGCCCGACCTGCTGTGCATGGCCAAGGGCCTCGGCGGCGGGTTCCCCATGGGCGCCGTGGCCTACTCGGCCCGCGTGCGCGCGGCCCTGTCGCAGGGCGCCCACGGCTCGACCTTCGGCGGGTCGCCGCTGGCCTGTGCGGCCGGCCTCGCCGCCATCGAGGCCTATCGCGACGAGCACCTCATCGCGCGCAGCGCCGACATGGGCGCGCAGATGCTGGCCCTCCTCCGCTCGCGCCTCGACGGTGTGGCCATGGTGCGCGACATCCGTGGCCTCGGGCTGATGATCGCCGTGGAACTGCGCGGCAAGGTGGCCCCCGTGCTCAAGCGCCTCATGCTCGAGCATCGCGTCATCGCCCTGCCGGCCGGGCCCACCATCCTGCGCCTGCTGCCACCGCTTATCCTGTCCGAGGACGAGATGGTCCGCGGCGTCGACGCCATCGTCGCCAGCCTGCAGTCATGATGACCCGCGACTCGGCCATCGCACTGGTGCACGGCCTGGTGGCCATTGAATCGCGCTCGCGCCACGAACGGGCCGCCAGCGCCTGGCTGGTGGAACAGATGCGCGCCGCCGGGTACGACCGCGCCTGGGTCGACGAAGCGGGCAATGCCGTTGGAGAACTCGGCTCCTCCACCGCTTCCACCGTGGTGGTGCTGCTGGGACACATCGATACGGTGCCGGGCAAGATTCCCGTGCGCATCGAACACGGCATTCTGCATGGCCGCGGCAGCGTCGATGCGAAAGGGCCCCTCGCCACATTCGTCGCCGCCGGTGCACAGATCGGATCAGCCTGGGCACATGCGGCCGGCGTGCGCCTCGTCGTCGTCGGCGCGGTCGAGGAGGAATCGGCGACCAGCAAGGGCGCGCGGCACATCGCCGCCCGGTTCGACGGCGTGCGCGAGCCGGTGCCGGTCGCCTGTGTCATTGGCGAGCCGAGCCACTGGCACCGGGTGACGCTGGGGTATAAGGGCCGCCTGCTTGTCGATGTCAGCGCCAAGCAGTCGATGGCGCACACCGCCGGCCCTGACGCGAGCGTGGCGGAGGTCGTCGTCGATCTGTGGAACTGGGTGCGCGCGCACGCCGATCGGCACAACGAGGGCGTGGGCAAGCCCTTCGACCAGCTGAGCCCGAGCCTGCGCCGCTTCATCACCGGGAACGTGGACGGGCTGACCGACACCGTCGATGCGCAGATTGCGTGGCGGTTGCCCGTCGGGTTCGATGCGCAGGCCTTCGCCCAGGCCCTCAGCGACGATGCCGCTCGCCGCATCGAGGCACCGGCGACAGACGCCGTGACGCTGGCCGCCGGAGCGGGTGATCCTGCACGGCAGACCGTGACGCTCGCTGGGGCACGCACCACCGTGTCGCTGCACTTCAGGGGCTGGGAGCAGGCGTGGCGCGCAGAGCGCACCACGCCGCTCGTGCGCAGCTTTCTCGGCGCCATCCGGAGCGTCGTCCCTGGCAGCCACCCCGGCTTCGTGGTGAAGACCGGCACCAGCGACATGAACGTCGTCGCACCGGTGTGGCAGTGCCCGATTCTGGCCTACGGCCCGGGAGATGCGGCGCTCGACCATACCCCGCACGAGCACCTCAGCCTCGACGAATACTGGACGGCGGTGCAGGTGCTGGCCGAGGCACTGCGGGGACTGGCAGACACGCTCGCGACGACGCCCCAACGCGAGTAACGGCTGCCTGGGGCGACGCACATGATGCGTGGCGGCGAGGTCGCCATCGGTGTGAGTTCTGGACACGAAGAGGCGTTCTCGACGAAACGCGCTGCCGGCCACGCGAGCACGCACCTGAGGCGGTCGGCCCGCGGCCCGACCACGCCCTGCGTCGGTCGGTGAGTCGTCGCTGAGCTCGCGGGCTTCGTGGGACGCACACGGGGCGCGAACAGTTCGTCGCGGCCGTCCATCCAGCAGGACCACCGGCGGCGCCGGATACGATCACCGCCGGGTGTGTCGGTTATCAGGGGTAGACTTCCGCGTGATGGTTCCGCGGATACGTCGTACCTTCGGATGGATGCTTCCCCTGCCCCTCGCGGCCGTAATTGGCACCCCTCTTCTCTCAGCCCAGGCCACTCCCCCTGAACGGTCTGCGGTCACGACGCAGGCGCCGAACTCTCCGGCACCATCGCCGGCCCGCCCATACCGCCCGTCCATTGGCCAGGCGGGCAAGGACGTGGTGTGGGTGCCCACGCCGCCTGCGCTGCTCGACACGATGCTCTCGCTGGCTGGTGTCACGGCCGACGACATGGTCATCGACCTTGGCTCCGGCGACGGGCGGGCGGTGATTGCGGCCGCCAGGCGCGGCGCGCGTGCGCTGGGTGTCGAGTTCAATCCGGAACTGGTCTCGCTGTCTCAGCGTGCGGCCGCCGAGGCCGGGGTGGCCGACCGCGCGCGCTTTGTGCAGGGCGACATGTTCGAGGCCGACATCAGCGAGGCCACGGTGTTCGCCCTCTATCTGCTGCCCGAGAACCTCGACCGGCTGCTGCCCCGTCTGCAGGCCCTGCGGCCCGGTACGCGTATCGTCGCCAACACCTTCGGCTTCACCGATTGGGACCCCGACGCCCAGGAGCGGGTCCGCGCCGAGCTCTGCACCGACTGGTGCGACGCGCTGCTCTGGATTGTGCCGGCGCGCGTGGCCGGCACGTGGTCGCTCGATTCCGGCGAACGACTCACGCTCACCCAGCTGCGTCAGATCCTGCACGGGGAATGGTCGTCCGGGCGCGACACGGCCCCGATCAGCCAGGCCCGCGTGCGGGGCACGGCGGTGAGGTTCAGCGTCGGTGATCGGCGCTTCGAGGGTGAGTGGTCAGAGGGCCTGATGACCGGCGTCGAGCGACGACCAGACGGCAGCACACGTGCGTGGCGTGCCACGCGAACGCCCTGAGCATCCCGACCTGCCGGCGCCCCCGGGCCATCACGCAGAGGGCGGAAGGCAAGGGCCATGCTCGATGGTGTGAGTGACGGGCCCGGGGCGGGGGGCCGCTCGGTCGCAGCCCACAAACACAAGAGCCGGACCCGAAGGTCCGGCTCTTGGTGTCTCCAGGTGCTGGTCGCCTGCAGATTAGCAGGACGCGCAGTTGAAGTTGTTGCGCGACCCGAGCTTCTCGAGCAGGGCCACCGTTTCCGGGTAGGGCGACACGCGCTGCACAGGACCGTTGGCCATATCAGCCGTTGTCTGGCCGCTGCGCGACACGGCGCGCACGTCGGCCCCCTTCGAAACGAGATACATGATCATCTCGTTGTCACCGCGGGCCGCGGCGTGGTGGAGGGGCGTGTAGCCGTCGTTGTCTCGGGCATTCACGTCGGCCCCGAGTTCCTCGACGAGGTACTTCATGACCGGCAGCCAGCCACCGGGGGCATGACGATGGGCGTTGCCGGCGAAGCCTTCGCCGTATTCCACGCCAGCAGCCGCGTGAATCGGCAGGGCCCCGGGTCCACCGGCCGGGATGGGCGGCGCGGTGTAGCGTTCCTGACCATCGACGGGCGTCGGCTGCACGGGACCACCGGCACCCGGCGGCGGCGCACCGGGTCGTCGGATCGCTTCGCGCGGAGCCATCGTGGCGATGTTGACGTCGGCACCAAACCGGGCGAGCAGCTTCATGGCGTCGAGGTCGACCGAGTAGGCAGCGCGCCAGAAGGCCGTGGAGCCTGACGTATCAGCCAGTCCGCAGTTGCGGTTGCCGCAGCCGGTGTAGACGAGGTACCAGGGGTGCGACTTCATGCGCGTGTTCGGGTCGGCGCCCTTTTCGAGCAGACGCTGCATGACGTCGAGATAGGTGGCCTTCTGGCGTTCCATCTCCTGGGGCTGCGGGAAGCGCGTGCGGGGCTGCCACTGCACGTTGACCGCGGCCCAGAGGGGGAAGGCCCCGTTGCCATTGGCAGACAGGTTCGGGTCGGCCCCGCGCTCGAGCAGATACATGGCCATGTCGAACTGGCCGTTGATGACAGCCATCAGCAGCGGGCTGGTGCCGTCGCCGGCGCCCACGGTGTTCACGTTGGCCCCGCCATCGATGAGGGCCTTGGCCGACTCGACATAGCCCTGACGGACGGCGTGCAGCAGGGCGGTCAGGCCTCCCTTGGTGGACACGGGCGGGTTGATTTCATCGGGGTTGAAGCCACCGAAGCGATCGGGCGGCGCGTTCTTGTCCGGAGGCGGCACCTTGCCCGAGGCAAACAGCTCGCGGGCGGCCTGGGCCGCGGCCTGAATCTGGCTGGCCGACGGCTGCTTCTCGGCCCCGACGCCATACGACTCGAGCACCTTGGTCTGGCGCTGCGAGGCGGCGCGATCGAGGGCGCTGCGCTTCTGGATGTCGATGAACGTCGAGGCGATGTTCGGATCCGCCCCGGCCGCCGTCAGCGCCTTGATGGCCTCGACGCGGTTCCAGGCGGCGGCGAACATGAGTGGGGTCTGCCCCCATTCGGCTTCGCGTGCGTTCCTGTCGGCGCCCGCCGCCACCAGCGCCCGGATGATGGGGGCGCTTCCGGCATTGGCGGCCAGGTGCAGCGGTGTCGCGCCGCTGGGGTTGGCCCTGGCATCGACCATGGCCCCGGCCTTGATGAGGACGTCGATGACCGCCGGGCTGCCCGCGCGGGCGGCGACATGCAGGGGCGTGTACTGCCCGATGCGTGTCACGGCCGCGGTGTTGGCGCCGGCGTACACCAGCAGGCTGGCGATTTCGGCGTGATTCTTCTCGGCGGCCCAGTGCAGGCCCGACATGCCATCGCCGCGCGCGGCGTTAACGTCGGCCCCCTGCTTGATGAGCGTGCGCACGGCGGCTAGGTCGCCCTTCATCGCCGCATCGGCGATGGGCGACCCGCCCGGGGCGGCGCTCAGCATGGCGGACATGCCCAGTGCCACCGTCAGATGCACGGCAAACCGTTTCATCATGGTCGTCAGCTCCCTGCCGGCCGTCGGCGTCAGGCCACCACCGTCGACACCGACGGGCTGGTGAGCGAGAAGTTGCCGGTGCTGTCGCCGAACGACTTGAGGTCGTCGAGGCCCAGCTCGTTGAGCATCGTCAGCATGGCGTTGGCCATGGGCGTGCCATCCGCAGCCTTGAGGTGCAGGTTGCCCTTGAGCGCCCCGTTGGCCTTCCCGAAGAGCACCAGCGGGCAGCGGCGGTGGTTGTGCACGTTGGCGTCGGCCATCGGCGAGCCCCACACAACCATCGTCTTGTCGAGCAGCGTCTGGTCGCCTTCGGTGGCCGACTTGAGCTTCTCGAGCAGGTAGCCCACCTGGCTGACGCGGTACTTGCAGATCTTGTTGAACTCCATGATCCGATCCTCGCGGTTGCCGTGGTGCGAGGCCGGGTGGAACGGCTGGTTCGAGCCGCTCTCGGGGAACACGCGGTTCTGCGAGTCGCGGCCGGTCTTGAACGAGATGACGCGGGTCATGTTCGACTGCAGCGCCAGCACCTGGAGGTCGAACAGCAGGCGCATGTGTTCCGAGAACGAGTCGGGCACGCCCTTCGGCGCATCCGGCAGGGCCCGTTCCTCGCCGCTGCTGTTCTGGGCCTCGATGGCCTGGATACGGCGCTCGATTTCACGGACGTTATCGAGGTAGCGGTCGAGGCGCTGGCGGTCGCTCGAGCCGAGTTCCTGCCGCACGCTGGCCACCTCGCCCTGAATCCAGTCGAGAATGCTGCGGCGGTTCTCGCGGCGCATCGCCCGGTCGCGGGCCGATGACCCGGCGCCGAACAGCAGGTCGAACGCCACACGCGGGTCGCGAATCATCGGCAGCGGTTCGTTCGGAGACGACCAGCTGATCGAGTCGGTGTAGGCGCACGAATAGTTGTAGGTGCAGCCGCCGGCCTGGTCGAGGTTCTCGATGCAGAACTGCATCGACGGCATCGGCGTGTCCCGGCCGAAGCGCTGCGCGTACAGCTGGTCGAGCGACGTGCCGGCCCAGATGTCCGAGCCCTGCGTCTGCTTGGGATGCGACTGGGTCAGAAACACCGCGCTCGAGCGGAAGTGGTCGCCGCCGATTTCCGGCGCCGTGAACGCCTCGGCCATGCGCACGTCGGTGTTGCTGACGATGGTCATGTATTCGCGATAGGCCTCGAGGGTCGTCAGCGGGTTCTCGGGCACCAGCGAGAAGTCGCTGCCCACCTTCTCCGGCGCGAACAGCCACTTGCTGGCCGCCAGGTTGTTGCAGCCCGCCAGCCCGTGCACTTCCTCGATGCAGATGAGATTGGTGCGCGGCGCGGCGGCAGCCTTCGCCAGCACGCGGCCGGCCGGTGTCATCGCGTCGAGCATCGGCAGCGCCACGGTGGCCCCGAGGCCACGGAGGAAGGTGCGGCGGGGCAGGTACTTTCCAGTCAGGTACGCCATGGTTACGTTCTCCTCAGACCTGTCGTTAACGCTGCGCGACGGACGTCGCCGTCTCGGTAGGGACGGGCTCGGCCCGCTTCAGTCGGAAGGCGTCGCTCTTCACCACGCCCAGAATAAACGCTGACATCCTGTAGTCCTGCGTCGCCGCCGCCCGGGTGATGGCCCGAATCGTCGGCTGGTCGAAGTACTCGGCGCGACGGCCCAGGCCGTATGCCAGCAGGTTCTCCGTGAATGTGCGCACCAGCGGCTCGGGCCGCTTGAGCAGCGCCGTCACCAGTTCGGCAGGGGTCGACACGCCCGACCCGTCGAAAAATTCGCCCTTCGTGTCGAGCGGCATGCCGTTCTCGCGCACGCGCCACTGGGCCGTCACGTCGTAGTTGTCGAGCGCGAGGCCAATGGGGTCCATCATGCGGTGGCAGGCGTTGCACGTGGGATTCGACCGGTGAATCTCCATGCGCTCGCGCGTCGTCAGCAGGCGGCCTTCCTTGGCGCCGTCCGTTTCTTCCAGCGTCGGCACATTCGGCGGCGGCGCCGGCGGCGGGGCGCCCATCAGCTCTTCCATCTCCCCCTTGCCGCGCAGCACCGGCGAGGTCCGGTTGGCCAGCGAGGTCTGTACCAGGATCGACCCCTGCCCCAGCAGCCCCCGGCGGTTGGCGTCGGTGTAGGTCACCTTGCGGAACTCGCTGCCCGCAATGCCGGGAATGCCGTAGTGCTGGGCCAGCCGCTCGTTGGCGAAGGTGTAGTCGGCCCGATACATGTCGAGCATCGACCGATCCTCGCGCACCAGGTGATTGAAGAACATCACCGTCTCGCGCCGCATCGCGGCCGCGAGGTTCTCGTCGAAGTTCGGGAAGATCTTCGGATCGGGATGCACCTGGTCGACATCCTGCAGCCGCAGCCACTGGGCCGCAAAGCGCGACCCCAGCGCCTCGCTGCGCGGGTCGGCCAGCATCCGTCGCGCCTGCTGATCGAGCACGCGCGGGTCGCTGAGCTTGCCGGCCAGCGCCAGATCGAGCAGCGCCTGATCAGGCGGCGTGTTCCACAGGAAGTACGACAGCCGCGACGCGAGGTCGACATCGGCCACGCGCACCGACGACCCCGGACGGCCCTCGCGCTCGCGCTCGATGCGGAAGATAAAGTAGGGGCTGGCCAGAATCGTCTCGAGCATGCTCGTCACGCCGGCCTCGAACCCGTTCTTCGTCGCCACCTTCTCGTAGAACGGCATCAGGCGATCGACCTCGGCCGTCGTCATCGGCCGCCGGTAGGCCTGCGACCCGAGGCGGGTGGCAATCTGCCGCGCACAGGCCCGCTCCTCGCTGGGCGATGTCGGCCGGCACGAGAACACCCGCTGCCGGGACGGCGTGTCCGAGACACCCGTGGCCCGGAACGGCCCGACCACGACGAGGTCGCGGAGATGCGGCAGCGTCGTGATGCCACTGCCACCCGAGCCGCCCCCGGCATACGACCAGCCGTGCGGCTTGATCAGATCTTCATAGGGTCCGTCGGTGCGGCGCACGAACGCCGCCGAGATGGTGTGCTGCCCGGCACGCACGAAGATCGGCTCGGTGCGCATGGGGGCCTGGCCGCGCCCGTCGGCGCCGGCCACCTGCGCCAGCTCGTAGTTGACCAGAGCCACGCGCTCGCCGTCGATCGAGATATCGATGTCCTCGTAGCGCGCGTTCTCGCCCGCATTGAAGGTCATCTGGAACTCGTACTCGGCGTCGGCCGGGAACACGTGCGTGGTCACCATGCCGCCGCGCGTGCCGTAGGGCGCGCCTTCGACGTAGTCCCACGGGTGCTGCGACATGTAGCTCGGGTTCGTGTAGGTGACGTCAATCGTCGGCGCCGTGCGGTCGCCCACCGCCATGCGGCTGATCGCCGTCGCCGCATTCAGGTACGACTCGAGCAGCGTCGGCGACAGGGCCTGCGCATCCGCAATGTTGTCGAAGTTGGCGCTCTTCGTGTCGAGCGGCAGCCAGTCGCCCGCGTTCACCTTGAGGCCCAGCATCTCCTCGACCGCCCGCTCGTATTCGGGCCGGTTGAGGCGCTGGAAGGTGCGGCGTCCCGGGTTGGGCTTGCTCGCCGCATGCTTGTCGAGCGTCGACTCGAGCGCCACGGTCAGCGCCTCGAGCACCGCCGCGTCGGGCCGCGGCGACCGCGCCGGCGGCATCATGCCGGCGCGCAGCTTCACGATCATCTTCTCGGCCTTCTCGGCGTGCGAGACCGCGTCGTTCACGTCGAACTTGGCCAGGCTCAGGTCCGCCGCCGGACGGCGATCGTTGTGGCAGCCCGCGCAGTACTTCGCGATGACCGCATTGTGATCCTGACTCGATGCGCCCGCACGCACCGGCGTGGGCGCTCCCGCCGGCGCCTTCGGCGCGCTGGCCCGCACGGCCGCTGGCGCGGGTGCGGTCTGCTGTGCGGCGGGTTCGGGCGCGCGCGCAGCCAGCAGCACTCCTGCTGACACCACCGCGATCGCCACGCCTGCCCCGATGCTGCTCGTGCTCATTCGCATAGACGCCTGCCCCGACTTTCAGAAAGCACAGAGACGCCGCCCGACAGGCAGAGTCCCGGATTCCGGAATTATATGCCCGGAACAGGCGGCACGGTAGCACGGATTTCCCGGGTAGAGCCGGCGGCCAGACGTCACAAATTGTCTCCACCCGCGGACCCCTGCCGCCGCCCGAGGTACCACCCCGTCCGGGGCCTGCCCGTCACGCACCAGAGCCCCGGCGGAGCCCCTACTCGACCAGCCGGCGCAGGGTCAGACGATAGGCACGGTAGCCCGTGTCGGGGTCATAGACAATGACCGGCATCAGGCGCCCCCGGATCCGGTGCGGGTTGGTGCGCGCATACCCCATCAGCGTCCGCGCCAGCGTCTCGCGCGACCGCTCCAGCCGCTCGCCCGGCCGGGGCAGCGACGTGAAGAGGTCGTTCAGGCCGACCGGCCACGCCTGGTCCCACAGCAGGGCATCGACCATCTGCCCCTTCATGACGTTATGGGAAAAATTGAAGAAGAACGAGAGCGGCGAGTACGCCGCCTCCCCGGGCTGGAAGGCGGCAAACGCCCCCATCAGCTCGTCGCGATGGGCGAGAAACTGCTCACGGAACCGCCCCCGCTCGACCTCATGCGCCGCCAGCGACCGGGGCCCCTGCCCGACAAAGGCCCGCGGATCGGCCGTGAGCCCGCTCAGCATCGACTCCACCAGCGCGTCACGCCCCAGGTGGCCGGCTCCGCCCCCGCGGATGACGGTGTATTCGTCCATCAGCGTCGCCAGCGCAAAGCACAGCCACGGATAATCGGCCACGTTGTCGTCGCGCATCAGCGACGTGTCACGACCGTAGGTGGCCTCGAACCCGAACCGCAGATGGCACCCCATCGCCACGCCGTGGCCCACCGCAATCGCCGCCCGGTGCCGGGCCGCCAGCGTCCGCGTCCGCCCCAGCAGCAGGTCGTAGCCCCACTCTTCCCGCTCGTAGTGCGACGTCGCAATCAGCAGCAGCGTCGCCGCATCGTCGCAGAACCGGTGGCCGCTGCCCTGCGGGCCCTGCAGCAGGTACAGCAGGGCGTCGACCCGGTCGAGGGCAGCGTCGGCGTCGCCGGTGTCCCAGATGCGCAGCGACAGCAGCGACAGCACATGCATGAAGTAGTAGTCGATCAGCAGCGCCGGCACGATGCGCGTGAACGGATCGGGCCCGCGCTGGTCGATGACATAGGTCAGCACGTCGACCGGAATGGTGTCGGCGTTGACATGGGCCGCCACGCCGTCCCAGTCGTGCAGGGCATGGAAGCCCTCGTCGCGCGTCAGCCGGTCGTAGGCGCGGACGGCCCGGGCCAGCGTGAGCGCCGCGCCGTCGAAGGTCCACACGTCACTGCGCATGGCGTCGCGCAGCCGGCCGAGGGCGGCGCCGATGGTCGGCGCCGACGCCAGGTCGTCGACCACCCGCGCGCGGAACGGCCCGTCCAGGGCCTCGTGCAGCGCCGCGCAGACCTCGTCGAAGGGCACATGACGGGCGTCTCGGACAACGGAATCGCGTGACATCGTGGGACCGGAATTCTACCGTGCGGGCGCAGGGTTCAGCGCGGCTCCTGCACGCTGGCCAGATAGGTCACGAGCGCCTCGATGCGGGCGCGCACCGCGTCGGGCCCGGCCTCGACCGACCGTTCGAACGCATTGCCCCACACGGGCATGTCGCCGGTGCCGTGTCCCCGAACCGTGTCACGGCCGTCGATGCTTCGGGTGACGGCCAGCCTCGGGAACGTGCCACCGCTGCGCCGCGCCAGCTGCGTGAGGTCGGTGGGCACCACGCGCAGCGAGGAGGCCAGCGGGCCCCGTCCGCGGGCATCCGGCCCGTGGCAGACCGCGCAGTAGGTGCGGTAGAGCGTCGCTCCCGAAGGAGCCGTCGGTGTCCCGCCCGCCTGCGCCGTCAGGCGCACCGGCGCCGCACCCTCCGCCACCCCTGACCCGGCATGACCACCCGCGTGCAGCGGTGACCCGACAGCCGCACGCAGGAGAAGCCCCGACAGCCCCATGGCCAGGACCAGCACCAGCGGCTTCATCCCCCGTCGCCCCTTCGCGGTCATCATGCGCCGCCCTTCCCGCCCCACATCACCGGTAGTCCGCCGGCTGCATCTTCCGCCACGCCGCGTAGCGCATCTGCAGTGTCTTGACCGGATTGAGGTTCTCGCCTTCACGAATCTGACCCGCCCCCTTGCGCGCCCCGGGCTGCGAGACGGTCAGGTACAGCGAATACTGGCCGTCGTTGTGCGAGCTGGGCCCCGCAGGATCGGTCGGGTTGGCCATCAGGATGTAGGCCACATGCGACGTCCTCCCGTCGCAGGGAATGGCCGGGGCCGCCGCCCCTGGCTTCGCCGGGGGGCATGTGCAGCGGCTGTCGCCGCCGGCGTCATCGGCCGCGACCAGCGCCGCCATCACCCGGTCGGTCAGCGCCCCGGTCGACGCCA
>SXGQ01156100.1_pt1 | contig 16518 bp, 10 predicted proteins | sample 3178371 | NCBI WGS metagenome assembly SXGQ01 (sample SAMN11356859, study PRJNA531348) | freshwater metagenome | isolation source: freshwater sample F1-20 | place: China: Fuxian Lake, Yuxi | collected 2017-12-25
ATACATGAGGTCGAAGCCGCTACCCTCGCGCTCCATGAGCTTCAAGTCGTGGAACACGCGGGCTAGGCCGTCGTTCCTCCGGCGGCTGGCGTGCAGGATGGCTCGGTCGGGAGTATGCGTTGACCCGGACAGTGGGCGGACGATGACCCGAGAGTGGGCGGGCAGCCACCTCTGTTTAAGAAACCGTTGAAGATTCAACCCTTTGACCCCAGAAAACCCACGATTTCCCGAGGAAAAACGCACTGGAGGCGAGGGTCGGAATCGGCCAAGGAAACCCAAAGAACACCTTCAAAATACCCAGTATTTACGGGCCTTTCAACCACCTTCCGGAGGATTCCAATAAGTACAATCCAATCAACCGATACTGACGATTCCACTGACGGTGACGGCGGCTCAAAACGATCGATCTGCGGTCACTCCGCCAACGTCTTCGTTTCCTCCCACGCTTCATACTTTGGTTTAGCTGCCGCTCAGGTCTTTTTCCTCCGGCTTGCGGCTTCCTAGTTCACCGATCTGAACGCCGCGTTCCCCGGGTCAACCTATGACTCGCAGCTGCAAATCACGCACGGTGAACAGCTCGGCGTCCAAACCGCGCATCGCCCGGGCTCCGGTTTTCCGCCGCGGCCCAAATCGCCCACGGTTTACCTGGAAGATTCCCTCCACAAACCCGCGCGTGCCGAGCACCGCGCCGTCGGCAAAATACCGCACCTTCAGCCGCAGATACTCCGGCAAGGCCAGCCGTCCCCGGGCTGCCACCACCGCCAAGACATCCTCCCGCTTGAATCCCCGGCGCAACGGTTGCCCTTCCGGGGGCGTCACCTCCCGCTCCTCCCCCTGTCCAAGCAGCCAAGCCTGATACTTCGCCATGGCCTCGTGCAGCTTGTCCTACGCCTCCGTCACTCGCTCACCACCGGCCATTACGGCACGCAACCCCCGCTGCGCCCGTCGGCTTCCGGCCGTCGCCTCAGCGTACCCGCACCAGCGGTAGTCGGCTGGATCCTTAACGATCCCAGCCCGGACTGGATTCAGATCGATGTACGCCGCCATGGTCGCCAGTACTTCGCCGGTGCCCTCCACGAGCACACGCTTGAAGCGTTCCTCCCACAAGGTTCCCTTGCGACCCCGCTGCCGGTTGAACCACTGGGTGAAGCGCTGTTTCAACAACTTCATGAAGGCACTCACGTCCCACATCGAGGCGCAGATTCGTACCCAGAACGCCCGCTCCCCCGCTGCATCCCCCGCCTGAAGGAACCTCTCCATCCGTTGACGGGCCTTGGCCGCGGTCATCGCTGTACCCGACAACCCTTCCAACCTGACTCGAATGGCGCTCATCCGGGATGGCTGGAAGCCGGCTTCTTCAAATGGCGTGGACCCATGATCCAACGCGGACCCGCGTGAACGGCTTGCTGATGGGTGTCTCCATGGCGTGGCGGTTTCACCTAAAATCGCCCGCCCGAGAATGGTTGGCCGCGCGGCGCGTCCAGACCCTGCTGGCAGGGATCGGCCTGGTGGCGATCTCTTACTTCTTCGTGCTCCAAAACACGCCCGTTCGAACCCGCGCATCTACATCGGCATGAGCGCAGCCGTGTCCCGACGTATCGGAAGATCGTCCAGCTTTGGGTTCCCTGACTGATCGATGCCAGGGTGTCGCGGTGGGAGACGGTGGACGATAGGTTATGTCAATAGTGGGGACTGACGTCTTTCTTTTATTCCCGCGGGCGGAGACGACCACGAAGGTGGGGGGATCACCGAACGTCCGGCAATGGTCACACCCGGTTATCCGAACCATCTCCTGCACCGGCGAAGGTGCTGGGCGAGGAGTTAACAATATCAAGAACTGACCCCTTTTCATTCCGCGTGTAATTCCGCTATCACGCGGAATTCAAATTGTGCGCTTTTGCTGGTGTCTTTAGGTGCCTATCCCGCGTATAATACCTTAGCGATACATTTTTCAAGTTTGTGGCCGGTACCCCTTTCTACGCCATCCGGGGCGGGCATGGATTCCGAAGGAAGCCCTCCCCATGGGGTTGCTCCGTTACATCGCGTCGCAAATCGAGGTTACCACCAATAACTTTGAGTCCTACGCCGACCGTGATGAAACCCGACGCGAGCACCTGGCTGACCTACTCGTGGAGCTTCGTCTGAGGACACTGGGCAGCGGCGACTACCATTGGCCAAAGGATACCGGTCTGAGACGCCAGAAACTGCGTCCCCTGGGAGTCAGTCCACAGGTCGTCCCTATTCCAACGAGTCCTTAGCGTACAATTTTTAACCATTAGAGATGCACCCCCAGGAGGTTCCATTGACGCCGGCGGGCAAAGCGGCGGTGAAAATTGGCAAGAACACATTGGCCCTTCGTTGCCGGCAGGCCAGCGGAGGTCAGTTTATCGACGTGGAGTTAGTCGATGTCCTTGTGGAACAGACCCTGCGGCCTGCCGGGGAGCGATTCGGATTGGCGTGGACGTTCTCGAGACTTGCGCGTGTCCTGCAGCAGAGCCTTGGAGGTCAAGGCCGCCGCGCGCTGAGCCGATATAGACGGAACGGGATTCCGGCGAGGGCTTGGGTGTCGATCACGCTGATTTCGGAGCCGGTTCCGGCGACTTCCGGGACGTATAGATCGGTCCAAGTGTTCAGATTGGTGCTCCACTGAGCGCGGTACAGGACGCCTGTTTCAGATGACCAGCGCAGGGTAAAACCGCCAGGCGCGGCTAGGCTGAAGAGCATGGGCACATTGACAGGCGGTTCCAGTGGCGTCAGGTCGCGGAAGCCAACGTTGGAAGTTCCCGTGGGTTGTTTGAAGCTCCCGACCACGATTTCCTGGCCTCCCGGCATCGTCACCACGGCGTTGCTCCCGTAGTCGCGCGGGATGCTGAGGGTTGTAGTTGTTGCACCCGAATTTCGAAGCACAACCTGCACGGTGACCCCGTCGGTGATTGTTTGAATTGGAATGACGAAGCTTCCGGCGGTGCTGGACACATCAAACCAGGTGTGGGCAGTCACGTCGATGCGAAGTTCGATGTGGATGCCGGCAACCGCTTCGCCCTGATCGTACTTGCCGTTGCTATTGTTGTCGCGGAACAGGGTATCGGTGAAGAAGTGGGTGGATCCCGAACTGCCGAGGTCCATTGTGTAGTAGCCGCCGTAGTTGGAGCCCGCGAAATAGAAATACCCATTACCGACTTCGCGCATTGCCGCATGATACATGTTGACGCGATGGCCCGTGCTGTTCCACCATCCGATATAGGCGCTCTCCGCGGAGCCGTATCCGGCGGCGATGTTCTCGGCAGCACAGTTCCAGACATAACCCTTGGCGGTCATACGGTCCCAAGGCTGAGACTGAGTAGTGGCATTGTAGTAACTGCTGTTGGGGACGGTGGCATGTTGGAAGACGCTGTTCCGGGCCATGTCTTCGGAGTGGTCCCGACAGGCGAGGGTGAGGGCATGATGGACAGCGAGGGGCGGCGCGTTGGCGGGGATATCGGTGTAGGAGGTGCCTCTGGTGCGGTTCTCGGCCGCGCTGTTAAACCGGCCACGATTCATCAACCAGCGGATTTCCTCTTCGAGGGGGGTCGGGCTACCGTCAGCCGTGTACTCCGTTTGAGCCCACAACTTTGAGATGAAGCTGAACATTGCGGTGACAAGAATTACTACATGACAACATGGCATACACGTTGCGGATAGAAATTTGCTTTTAAGCATCGAGAGATAGGGAGTTTTGATTTTTTTGGACGGACGTGGATTTTCAGACGTTGTTTTCCTTCGAATCGGAGCGATCAACGACGTTTCCTGAGATTGTCGACGAGTGTTCAAAATGCGGCTGAGTCGGTCGCGGTAGGGGCCGCGCAGTGGAGGCTTGCCCTAATGACAGTCCAATCGTGAAAAAAGGCCTAAAAAACACCACTTGCCAAACAGTCTGGATAAGGAAGAGCCTCTGATTCATTGGATGCATAGAGAGCCAGAGCTGCCGGCAGACTCCGCAAATGGGCAGCGCTGGCGGTCACACGATGGGAGGATCGGGTCGTGTTGCCCATGCCGAGCAACAGCACCGACAGGAGGGTCACCGAGGCAGGATGGCGATCAGGTCCGCGCGAGCGAACCCTGAAGCAGGTTGAGCGATGGGAGCGGTCTTCATGGTCGATGGAGTTTGGTCGAAGCAGGGGAAGCTCGAGGGATGCGAGGGCACTTGGCAGGCCGCCACCGCGTCGATCGTGCCAATTCGGCGCGTGTGATGCGGCAACCGGGTGCGGTGGTCCGCGGGGAACCCAGGAAGGAATGTCGTCCAGAATCATTTCACGATCACCCGGTAGGCCCGGGAGGAGACTGTCGTCGGGTCAATGAAATACCAACCTGACGCGCCCGATTGAGGAGACACCACCGCCGGCAACCACTGTTGCAGGTTCGTGGAGTATTCGAGTTGATATTCCTGGGCGACTGGACCCTGGACGTCGATGCGGAAACTCGAACCTTGAAGCCCGACGGTAAGGCGAGGCGGTTGTCGGACGATGCCAGCGCCGACGTCGACCGAGATCTCACGACAATTGTCGGCAGGATAGGCATCCCCCGTGTTGCCCGAGATGCACGACCGCAACACCAGCGGCCCGGCCACCGGGGAAACGAGGGTGACGTGGAGGTTTGTCACAAATCCGTTGGGACGACGGCCCAGACGGAACAGAATCTCGGAATCCCCGACCCGGACAGCGTTCGTGGGCGACGTCGAGACCAGACGAAGCCCCGGAGGGATCACGACGGACACGTTGACCCCGGTGGGATCACACGCCCCGCTGTGCCGGGCCTCCACGGCGAGGGTCATCGGTTCTCCCGCCCTGACGACGTCATTGGTGGCCTGAAAGGCGTGCAACTGGAGGTCCGACAGGGGGCACGAAGGGCATTCAATCAACCAGGCCACCGTAGCCTGGAACAATTGCCTCCTCTGGACCTCGGCTGCCATGTCGCCCACTGGATCGACAAGCCGGAAGTTCTGGGTGACGCGCCGAACCTCGTACGAATTCTCATTGCTCGACGGATAGGCCACGAGGATTGGAGCTTCACCGGACACCAGCAGCACCTCGCCGGCAGGATCGGCCGTGGCTGAGTCGATGTTTCCGCCATATCGGAACGGTTCGAACTCCGAATAGGCCGAGTAGAGGATGTCGTGCGATCCCCCGAGCGTCGCGCGTTCGACCAGACCAGGGCCGATCTTCGAGGTGCCGGGGAGCAGTTTCGCCAGGGATGTCCATTGCGTACGCGCCTCGGATGACATCCGCCGGGTCATGGCTGCCAGATCTTCACCCATAAAATAGAGCGGGATCCCGGAATCGTAGCATCTCTGGAACAGGCCGACCTCGTTCACGCTGAGCGGCGGGTTGGTCGGCTGGAGGTGGTTCCAGACAATGAGCTGGAAGGAACTCATCAACTCGAAGGTGATTTCCGATCGCTCGAGGATGCGCACCACCAGCGGTTGACCCCGATCACACTTCACCTCCTCGATCAAGGACGCCATCTCCCTGATCTCGGGATCGTCCGCGTTCCTTACGATGAGCACGTTGCCATTGAGGTCGCGACTGCTGACAACCACCGGTGCCGAAATTGCCCGGGCCCCATGCTCGTCAACCGCCTCGGCCGTCAGGGTGATCATCTCCTCGTTCCGAGGCGTCCAGTCGACCCGGTATGGAGGCGATGCGCTCGATCCGATCAGGCGACCGTTGGCGAAGAGGACCACATTCGTCACGCGGCCATCGGAATCCGTGGCGTCCGCCGTCACCACCAGCGGGGCATCCTGCCGAAAAATGGTCCTCGGTGCCGGTGCCGTGATGCGGATGCGGGGCGGATCATTCGTCACGGTGATGAAATTGGTCCGCGTGATCCCCGTGTTGGTCAGCGTCCCATTGACGCGTGCGCTCATAGCCAGCGAAACCGTGTAGACGCCCGGTTTGGAATATTGGTAAAGCACCCGCTCGCCGAGGCTGTCACTGGTGGAGGTATCACCGAACTGCCATCGATAGCTGAGCTGCGAGCCCGTTTTCGGCTGGGCCGAGGATCCGGGGCGGGCCCCATCGTCCATTCCCGCCGAAGCCGCCACTCCGCTCGACGGCCCGGCGACCAGGGTCCCGACGATTCGGTTGACGATGATGATCTCACGGGATGATCCATGCACATTGACCGCATGCCAAAGGAGGCCGTTTCCAACCCGTGGGACATCCACCACGCGGATGAGGCCGCTGTTGTCGTATATCTTGAGGGTGGCACCCGAAGACGCGAGCGATCCCTGGGCGGATGGGTCAAACTTCTGGACCCACACCTGATAGATGCCCTCGGAGAAGCGGGTCATGGTCACCGTCTCCGGTCCGTAACTTCGGGTTTCGTCCACATCCAGTTGCCCCCACGGGGCAGCCTCCGGATTGCCCCGGTAGGGATTCCGATAGTCGATCTCATAGGTCCGTCCCCCGAGGCTCGGGGTCCGCACATGCAGATCGAGGTCGGCCGGGTTCAGGCCCCAGTTCAGGACAAAACGAAGGCCTCCTACCAACTGGGGCGACATGGAGAAGCTGTTGGTTATGATCGTCCCGGATACGACCCGAAAATTCCTGTCTTCATACCGGAAGTAGTTGGTCGCACTGCCTGCCAGAAATGCTCCGTCGAGTGTCGATAGGTTCTGGAACTCGACCCGGTCTCGAAGCCCGACCACCCGGCGATCGGCCTCGAAATCCGCCCGGATCGAGCCGGGAACTGCCCCCGCCAGCTCGTAGTTGCCATTGGTGTCGGTCAACGTGAACACCTCGGCGGATCCTTCGCCGACGGAGACCCGCGCGAAGGGAATTGGGCGCTTGTTCGTCGCATCGGTCACCCTGCCAACGAGGATCGCCGCCGTGGTCAGCAAAGCTCTTGCACTGGCGGTCTCGCCGTACTTGTTGCGCGCGAGGCAGACAACGGAATCAGCCTTCGTCGGCAGGACGTTGGTCAGGATCAGCGTGCGGTTTGTCTGGCCCGGGAGATTGATTCCATTGATCTGCCATTGGAATTGGGAACGGGGTGTCGGCTTGATGTCCACCTCGAATCGGGCGGTACCCCCGGGCAGTACAGCGACACTGCGCGGGTGCACTGAAAAGATGGGAAGGTTGGTGTCGGCATTGAAGGTCAAACGCAGCCTCGCCTGTCCCTCGGAATTGGATCTCCCGTCGACGGCGATCTGGATGCGGCTCTCGGCCAGGACGGTCAGACCGCGGACGCGGGCGTTGTTGCCCCCGGCACTGCCCTCGTCGGAGGCGAGACGTTCGAGTCGCTCCAGCACTTCCCCACGGTACAACGCCAACTGTGTGTCATAGGTGCTTCCCGACAGGTCAACCTCGAGGTAGCCATCGTCGTCCGGGGCCTGCCAGGTCCACCAGATGGAACGCTCCCAGAGCTCGTTGTTGACGTGTCTCGGCTCCCCGGGTTCCCGAGTCGCGATGATGTCGTGGCCGGTGACCACGGTGTTGGTTCCGATGATCCTTGTCCGGTCGCTAAAGTGGTCGTTCGGAGGCGGAACGAGAATCTCGACAAGCGCCTCGCGGCTGATGCTCATCCCGGCGCTGTTGCGTACCTCCACCCGGTACCGGCCATTCAGGTTGGTCGACGGTCTGTGGAAGACGAGTTCGGATTGATTGGTGCCGACGATCATCGGAGAAGAGATCACGTTGGTCGCCGAGACGAGGTTGGTGGAGATCACGGTGTTGGTCGACCTGGTGATGACCAGCGTCCCGCCGAGGCTGTTGGTGGCACTCACCACATTGGTCTGCCGGAAGATGTTGGTCGCGACGACAGTCACGTTGGTCAGCAGTACCGTGTTCGTGCCCGGCAGGATGGGGGACCCATTGTACAGCCATTGGTAGGTCATGGGCGTGCAACTCTGGGGATCAACTCTAAGGCTGAAGGAGTCGCCGAGACGAACCCTGCGCCGATCGGAGGGTTGGTCCGAAGGGATGATCGGCAATGCGCTGACCGTCAACCGGGCCACCCTCGAGGTCGAACTGGCGTGGACGTTCGACACGACCAGGGAGTAAAGTCCGGCTTGGTTCGTCTGGACGCCGACGAGTTGCAGAATGTTGGTGTTGGCGCCACGGATGGCGTTGGTTCGATTGAAGTACCATTGGTATCCCAGTGGTCGGCAGGTGACATCCTCAATGGTCACCCGGAAGGTCTGGTTGGCACATTCCCGGACCACCGTGTCGAGGAGATTGTCGCCCGAGATCCGGGGCGACGCGTTGATCGTCACACGGGCGACCCGGGAGGTCGAAACGCCATCCGGGTTGATGACCACCGCAGAATAGAGGCCGCCTTGGACGACATCGACATTCGAGAGCCTGAGGACCTCGTTGGTGGCGTTGACGATGGACTCCCCGTTGAGCTGCCACTGGAACAGGATCGGAGGGCACCCTACGGCAGCCACCTGAAGCTGGGAACTGTCGCACAGGCGCAGCGAAAGGTCCGGGGGCTGGAGGACGATCTTCGGCCCCGATTTGATTTCGCATCGGCAGGTAACGCTGGTGGTCGTGCCGCCGTAGTTGGTCACCTCCACGTCGTAGATCCCGGATCGGAGCACCTGTGCGCTCTTCACCGTGTAGGTGGATTCATTGGCACCCGGGATCGGAACCCCATCCTTTCGCCACTGGTAACTCAGGGGATACCTCAGGTTGGTCGGCACATTCGTGGCGACCACCGACAGCGTGAGGGTCTCGCATGCCTGCAGCTCCTTGTTGACAGGGGGCACCAGGATGACGGGCGGCGCGAGGTTAGTGGTGAATGCGAAATGGAAGGAGAGATCTCCGGAGAGGTTCTGGGCCCGATCAATGGCCACCCAGTACTCGCCATCGGGATCGGTCAACCATGATACCGTTCCACCGGAGAATGGAGTCCGATAGGCGACCTCGGACAACGAGGTCAACCCGTCTCCCGAATAAAGCCCCACACGGGGGTTGAAAGCGGTGTTGGTGAAGACGACCGAGGCGAGGCCGCGCGCCGGCGCCTTCCATCGCCACCAGACCGATTGGACCGCCGGAGCGCCTTCGTGTCGCGGTTCTCCTGCCTCCGACGTCGCCCCGACATTGTATCCCGACTCCAGCACGGGATAGTTCGTCCGAATGATGGGCGTGGCGTCGACGAAGTTGTCATTCGGGGGAGGGGGAAGGATCTTGACGCGCGCTGGCCGACTGTTAGTGGCACCGCGACTGTTGGACACCTCGACCTGATAGTCGCCAGTGTCCGCGATCGTTGCGCTCACGAGGACGAAGTTCGACGACACCTGGCCCGGGAGAACGACTCCATCACGGAACCACTGATAACCCATCACTCGGGCGCCGGTCCCTACCACGGTCAGGAGGACTCGGCTGCCCACCGTGTTGGTGACACCCACCGGTTGAGCCAGGATACGGGGGAAGGTGTTCGTGACTGCCAGCGTGGCATTGGTGCTGGTCACACTGCCCCATGGGTTGGTCGCCACGACGCTGTAGGCCCCCTCATTGGTTCGCTGGGCGTTGGCGACCAGCAGGGTCTGCCCAGTGCGGCCCGGTAGAGGAGCCCCATTCAGGCGCCACTGATAGGAAATCGGCGCCCGTCCGGCCACCACCGCCTCGAACGCCACATCCACCCCGTCCGGTTCGATACGACTGTCGGGTTGATCCCTAAAGTACGGAGCCTGTGAGACGGTGACCTGGGCCCTGCGGCTGGAAGCGCGTCCATTCGCGTTGCCAACCTCGACCCAGTAGACTCCCTCGTCGGCAACGGTGAGATTTGTCACCATCAGCGACAACGGCAGCTCAAAATGGTCCAGCTGCCCGGACCTTCCCGGGATGGGTGATCCGTTGAAGTACCACTGGAACGACAAGGGCGGCGTGCCGAAGGCTCGGGCCTCGAGATTGAGATCTTCCTCGTACCGACGCGTTGCATCGGCGGGTTGCCGGTCGAATTCCGGCAAGGCGAGCATGCGAAGCACCAACCGGACATCTCCGGTGCCCCCTCGGACACCCCCGACTCCGATCTGGTAGTCGGCCCCCGCCTCGACGGGCCATGTCAACCGGCTGAACGAGCCTCCGACGGCTGCGTCGTTGTTCTGCCGCAGGATCCTGAGATTGGAAACCTCCTTGCCCTCGTAAAGCCCGAGGGAGGTGTCGAAGCTGCTCCCGACCAGTTCAATGAGGACAACCCCGGCCCTTGGCGCCCGCCAAGTGTACCAGATACTGGAGTTGGCGGGAGCGGCCCCATCACCCGAGTGGTTGGGTTCTCCGGGCTCCATGGAAGCCCCCCGGTTGGAATCGGTTCTCTCGACATTTTCACCCTCGATCACAAGGCGAGTGGCGAAGGAATCTTGTGCGGGTTGGGCGAGGACGGAGCCGGCGAACACCCAGCCTGAAACCATCAGAGCAAGCCAAAGCCTGCCGAGGGCGACGAGGTCGGCAAATCCATTGAACGCAGCCACGAATCGGAGGGGAAGGTGGTGGGACATCATGATCCTGGTCGGTTCAGGGTTCAGCGTCGGGTGCTGCGGAACTGGAGCCACGACAGGTCTTCAGTCCCTGGCCCCGAAAGCGGGATGTCGGCAGCGTAATCGATCGGCGGTGACGTTCGCGCATCACGCCACCGCTTGTGCTCCGCATGCCCATCGGCGAAGGAGAGGTTGGCTCCCCGGGAGTGATACCGGGATGGCACCGACACGAGCACCTCGGGCTTGTTCTCCTCAAACCCCCGCATGTTCACGTAGAACTCCTGACCGTGGATGCCACCTGGATGCTCCTCGATGAACACAAAGGTCGAGGCGGGTCCCGGGTCCGAAAGATCGCGGTCTTTCTTGCCGATCCTCCAACCCGGACCGGATGCTGCCCAACCGGAACCATTCAGCCAGGCATTCAGGGAATAGCTCCGAAGCCGGGGCAGACGTGCCCCGGTTGGTGTGCGCCCGGTCGACCTGTCTGACGGGCACCTCAACACTTCGACCGCCTTGCCGAGGTAGGGCATGAGTTCACCACGATCCGCGAAGGCTTTGACATCCCAGTTGTCCGGGCGCGACGGATCATTGAGGGTCATAAACTGGGACTTGGTCCCTGCTGCCCAGGTCTGTGCCGGAACCATCATGTCGTGATCGGTCTGGTACATGACCCAAGCGAGAGAAAGCTGCTTGTGGTTGCTCAGGCACTTGATTCGCTGGGCCCGTTCCTTGGCTTGCGACAGGGCCGGAAGCAACATTCCGGCGAGAATGGCGATGATGGCGATGACAACCAGCAGTTCGATCAGTGTGAAGGCCCGGAATGATTGTGAACCACGGCCACGATGACCTGAAGCGGTGAGGCTTGATGCGGGATTCATGAAGTCGGTTGTGAAGCAGTAAGGTTGACGTGTGGAAGGTTTGCGGTGCGGCGGGAAGTGGACCGGCAGATGAAGGAAATCGAAGCGGTGTGGCAGTTGCCGGTGTACCGCTGCAATCGATTTGGGAGCGCCGTGCCAGGCTCGACCCGCGACCACATGGCGTGCTGGCGGCCGAAGACCCGATCCCGCGGCAGCTGGACATTCGGCTTCGCCTGCCGACCCAGGCGGGACACCTGCAAGGGTGCACACCCCGCAACCGTGATGCTGGCGAGGCAGGCCAGGAGCAAGGCTTGATCTCGGACAACCCTATGTGGTGCGCGGACCATTGGTAGACGGGATGCGTTCGGAGCGCAGGTAGGAGTGCAGGTAAGGTTTTTAATACAATATCAGGACCTAACCGCCTACTTCGCCAGCACTCGCCAGAACTTGGTTTGGACGTTGGGGTCCGGTTGCAGGGTCACTTTCAACGGGGTTTTATTGCCTCGACCAGTGAGCAACTGCACCTCAACCCATGTCTTCAGGGTGTCCGATGCTTCCAAGCTGAGCTTCATCCCCTCAGGTCCTCGGGCCTCCAACTCAATCCGCCCGTCCACGTTCAATCCCAAGAACCGCAGACTCACTAAGTCCGAGTCCACCGCTGCTCGAACTGTGATTATCAACCGGTTGGTCAGCGTCACTGCCCCGTCGCTCACCGTCACCACTATCTGGTTGGTCGAACCATCCTGACCCGCCGATGGCGTCCACGCTAACACGCCGTTGGTCACTACCAATCCGGCAGGACCGGATACCAAAGTGACCGTCAATGGTTGCGATGGTGAGTCTGTATCACGGGGTATCAGGTCCTGCACATACCCAACTAACTCACTGATTGAGGCATTGGTGGCGCCGGCTAAGGTAGGAACAGTGTTGACCTCCTTAACTTCCAATTGGAGCCGATTAGTAGTTGTCCATATTCCATCACTTACAGCCACTAAAACCGAATTAATAGACGGTCCCTGTGCTTCAGTTGGAGTCCAAGCTAAGATTCCATTTGTCACTATCAACCCGGCAGGACCCGAAATTAATCCCACCGTCAGGCCAGCGACAGGGAATGTTCCATCCCGCAATAGAAGGTCTTGTAAATATCCATTCATCTCATCGACCGAGGCATTGGTGCCGATAAACGGTTGCGGAACCGATGCCCCGATTGTGAGGCCCGGACTCTCAGCACCAAAAATATCCACCGTTGTTACCCTTACAGTCGTTGTGCCGGCCGCAAGCAACGCTGGTAAGGAATAGGACCTCGATAAAGGCTGAAGCAAAATGGGTGAAGGCTGCCGATTGCTATAGACCCTTACCTCCTTCAGGAAATCCTCCACGTTATCCCCGGGGACACCCACCTCCCACCGTACTTCCCACGTAGATAGCGTGCTCGCGGACGTCAGATTCCGAATGTCACCCACCGATCCAATCGAAGCTTTGGCTGAAACGGAATAGACTTTCGGGTTGACCTGCCCGATAGCATCCTCAGCAACAACTGCCACGTAGTAAATTTGTGCCGGGTTAAGGCCTTGGATTGTTCCACGGCGTTTCCCATCCCAACGGTTGGGGTTCTCCGGGAATGCCGTCCACGCCATTCCCGTCACGTTCGTGAAGAAGCCGTCGCTTGCATACATTCGATACCGGACAATGTCCCTCTGCTCCTCGTCCGCATAGGCGGTCCAATCGAGATCGATCGCGCCATACTGCGAGCGCGAGGTGCCCGCGAAAAAACCACTCGCGATCCCCGTCACCGGGGCGGGCACTAGCATATCAGCCACCACGAACGAGGCTTCGCGGGAAACTACTTCGCGGAAGGGTGGATTAGGTTCGTTACCTATGAAGACATTCGCTTCCCGTGACACAACCTCTGGCATGAGCACGTAGGCACCCTGGTAGTGGAATGACGGGGTGCTGTTGCTCAAACCATCGACAGGGATCACTGCGAAGTAGTGATCCGTCCAAGGGGTCAGGCCGGTGATGGTCCACTGGAATGTCTCCGCGGGCACTTGAACCGACAGCACTCCCTCCAAACTTGCGATGAATCGGTCTGAGTAATAGACGCGAAAGTGGGTCACATCTTTCTGTTCCCATGAGTTGTAGGACGACCAGTCCAATGTCACCGATTCGCCATTCGCGGAAGGCTTTACTAGGAATCGGCTCACTGCGCTCGGGGGGGGCGGGTTATCGACCAAGACGCTAACCTCCCGCGAAATCACCTCAACATTAGGGCCCTCGCCGACGAAAAACGACGTCTCCCGGGAAACCACCTCGGGCATCAGGACATAGACCCCGGAATAGACCACCTCGGTGCCGGCGTTGCCGAGGGCATCCACGGGAACCACCGCGAAGTAGGAGTCCTTCCAGACCGGCAACCCGGTGAAGATGGAGCTGAGGGTATCCGCAGATACGATGCGGGCCGGAATTCTCCCGTCGACCGAGTCGAATGGAATAGCACTTTGATAGATGCGAAAGGCCGCGATATCCCGAATCTTCCACGGGTCGTAGAATCGACTCCAATCCACAGTCACCGTTTCTCCTGAAGAGAAAACTGTTAGTGCGAGGTCTAAAACGGGAGGCGGTGTTCCGACCGCATCTACAGTGAAGCTCACTTCACGCGAGACTGCTTCCTTGAGAGGGTTTCCGTCGTTGCCTTCCACATACACGCTGGCCTCGCGGGACACCACTTCACGCATCTCCGGGAAGGACCGCGTGCCTTCGGAAATGTAGCGCATTAATTGGACATCATCCAACACCACCGTCTCATCGCCGCCGCCCGAGTTAAGCCCGGCGAAGCCGAGCAGATAGACCCCGGCATTATTGAACCACATAGGTAACCACACTGTGACCCATTCGGTACTCGAGGTATTGTAAACGGGCGAGACTTGGACCGGATTCCCGCTGACAGTCCCGAGGGTGCCTGACACCCGATTTGTGAACACCACGTAGGGGTTGACTTGCCCGGAACGCGAAGCGTGTCGCCACGACAAAAAGTAGGCTCCGGGATACGGAATGGTCACAGGGGTCTCGATAGCCGAGTCTTTCTGCAAACCCACAGCCTGTTCTTTTTCGGGCGGCGTTGGGAGCGACCCGTTGTTTTCGCGTCCGTAGACCAAGGGTCCACCAAAGCTGGGATTTCCCGAGCCAGTCCAACCTGCCAAATTGGTCCAATAGACCGCCTGCCTTGCCGGATTTGAGGACTCAAAGCCACCATTTACGAGAGTCACCCGTTCAAGTACCGGCGGAGGCGAGGGCGATAAGTGGCCGACAAGAACACTTACCTCACGGGATATAACCTCCAGTTGTAGGACTTCCTCGGCAAAGCACACGCCCATCATCAGAGCCAAGGCCATTAGGCGGGCCCACCAGATTTGTAGTCGCCTCATGACTTTGTCCGTCGGGATGAATAACTTCGGTTAGTCGTTCAATCGACTACCCGGCTGAGATAATCAGGGCCGGACGACCCGGACTTGGACGGCGGAATACCCGACAGTCACATCGACTCCCGCCCGCCACTGGATCGCTCCATTGGTAGAGGAAACGATAGCAGCGTTGGCTTCAATGAAGTCGGTGTTCGATTTTGGAGTCACCCGAACAATGACTTGCGAGGCGGGTTCGACATTCTTGGTCTCCACCGTCACGAAGGATGTACTGGTAACCGGCAGTGCCACATCTGGGCCGAATGCTCCGAACCCCGCACGCGGATCCAACGATACTGATTGTCCCCCGATTGATGTGATACGCACATCTGGAGCACCCGCCGGCGGCCAGATCATGGCCTCGGACCCCTGAGTCAAAGTCACCACGCTCGGATCAGGGCCAAACGAGATAACGCCCGGGTTGAGATTAACGTTTTGAAATCGTTCCACGCGGATTCGGCCAAAGCCGCCCCGAGCAGCTTCTGGATCAGCTTTCCCGCTGACCGCACTCACTATACCTCGCCCTTGAACAGTATCGCACACCAACCGAATTGCACCGCCACTACCTGCACCGGCACCACCGTCATTGCCTCCTGCTTCAGCCGCATCGTAAGGTTGCGGATTACCAATACTACCGTGACCTCCGTCAGCTGAGATTCTGCCGTCGACCTGAATCGTCTGAGTAGCAGCAATCAAAATCGCTCCCCCGCCAGCTCCCCCGCCAATAAAACGGTCACCCCAATAATGGATAATACCACCACCACCCGAGCCACCGATGAGCTGAAGAATCGATGGGTTCCCATAAGCGGGCGGCTTTGCCGGAATTGACCCATGGTTGCCGCCTTGCCCGTTGTCCCTTCGCCCCGAACGCCCGCCACCGACACCAAATCCAGATCCAGCGTAAAGTTGCGCTCCGTAGGTACCCTGGCCACCGCGGAAACCACCCGGACCCGGCTCGGCATGGCGAGGAGCTTTCTGAAGTTTCTCACCATCTAGAATCACTTGGCCATGAATCTTTACATTCCCCGAGACCAACCAAACCACCGGAGCTCGGCTCGGATGGTTCTTAAAGGTCACCGTGGCATTAGAAAGTACATTTACGTCGGAGTATTTAAACACAACGGCCCATTTCGAAGCGTCGTAAACCCCCTTCCCCACATTGGCTGAATTGTCCGAGTTCCAAGCAGCCGTCACCGCCTTCGACAAATCTATCACTGTGTCGGTACTGACGACGAGCACGCCGTCGGTGCCGTTAGCACCGGGAACGACGATGTCACCGACCGCCCGACAAAGTAGTGCCGCCGTGAGAAGAGCGGCTGATGGAAAGAATTTGGATCTCATAGAAACCTAGGTTGTTACCGGCAAGAATTTGATTTCGGCGGTCTGGTAAACACGACTTCCAACCAGATTTACCGACTGAGCGTCTGCGGCCGCCTTGAATATCTTATCCGCTCCGGGGCGTCCGGTTTGCCTGATAACCAAGGACTACAGCGCGTTCACTCAACAACCGTTACGGACCGTTCTAGCCGAGGTAACCAGAAACGTTAGGGTTCCTCGCTATTTCCAGTGGGAAGGGGGGGCTTGACGGGTGGCGGATGATGGCGACCGATGACACCGGAACAGACCTTTGGACAGTTGCTGGGGCTTGGGAAGAGTTGGAACGTGGTGGAGTCGCGGTTTGAGGCGGAGTCCTCCACATTTTTCCTGAAGGTTGAGGAAACGCCCGAGTTGTGGCCTGAGGAAAGTG
>SXGQ01385728.1_pt1 | contig 16518 bp, 21 predicted proteins | sample 3178371 | NCBI WGS metagenome assembly SXGQ01 (sample SAMN11356859, study PRJNA531348) | freshwater metagenome | isolation source: freshwater sample F1-20 | place: China: Fuxian Lake, Yuxi | collected 2017-12-25
CGACTATGATTTTTGGAATAAGAAACATATATAATGGATTTATTACAAGTTGAAAATCGTATAAACTTAGAATCGATACAAAGCGGCATAGATAGCCATACACTTTGTTTGAATAAAAAACACTTCAAAGATTATAAAAAATTGGTGCACTACAAATATAATTCCAGAGGATTTCGTGATGAAGAATGGCCACAAGATATAGAAAATAAAATTTGGTGCGTGGGAGACAGTTTTACGGTGGGATTGGGCCAGCCATACGAAGAAATTTGGCCTAAAATATTAGAAAAACAACTGGGAGAACGCTGTATGAACATCAGCGAGGATGGCTGCAGTAACGATCTTATGGCCATGAGAATCGAACAGATAAAAAAGTTCAAACCCAAATGCATCATAGTGCTGTGGAGTTATTTTTGGAGACGATGGCTTGATAATAAAAATGTCCATTATGATAGACAAGAAAGAGAACTGCCAAAAGATGATCTGGCTAATTTTTTAAAAAATTTACAGTCAGCAAATAACAATAGTCCATGTAAGATTTTTAATTATGTGATACCTGACTGCATGATCGAGAGCATTTCTACATGGAGACAACTATTAGAACACAAGAATAAAAAAAATATTAACAAACTGATAGATTATCATTATCCAGACAATCATTTTCCTGTTGTGAATGAAGTAGTTCAACTTGACTATTCGAGAGATGGGCACCATTTTGATTTGCTAACTTGTGAAAAATTAGTCCAAGATATATCAAGTAAATATTGACATTCCGATATTTTCCTCACTACATAATAAAACACATTTTTATAAGTATGTTATAGCATGTCCTCAGATAGAAAAAATAATAACCAAGAACGCTGCCATCGCTGCCGCTGCGCCGCTCACTGTGATGATAGACTGTGCGGTGACTGCAAGGAGTGCACGGAGTGTGCCTGCTGGCCCTGCCAGCACAGGAAAAATCCCACCATTTACGACGCAGATTTGCTGAGCTGATAGCCCTATAAATACTGTCATGATAGAATGCGTGTGCGAACGATGCAGTTGCGAACATCACTGCGAGACCGAGTGTTGGGAGTGCCTGGAGTGCGGCCATTGTGGCTGTGAGCACTGCAAAGAAAAAGAAGAAGTGCAAGGAGAGAACTGATGCCCATAGATCCCAAGAATTTCAAGGTCACCAACGCCATAGGCAGCACGGACAACTTCGCCGGAGCCGAGGTGCAGTTCTTCCACATCACCATAGTGCAAAGTGACAGCTCGGTGCTGGATCTCAGAACAGAACTGGATTTCAATGAAACCGTGCACAATTTGATAAGGACCATACTGGAGCGCGGCACCATACTGTATCAGAGGATCGACAACGCTGCCACGGGCAGGATTGACATCACCATGGAGCGATCGGGTTGGACAGCGGCCACTTTACAGGCAGCCATCAGGGCACTGGGCGACACAGTTGGGGTCAACAGCAGATCCGTGTCTTTGAGCGTGGTTTCACAGACCGAGCTGAAATTAGACAATTCCTAGTAAAAATCATTATATTACAGCAGAATTTACCAAAATACCGCATAAATAGATGCAACATGTCACCGGAGCGGTGACGTGGCATTTAACAGAGAAAAAAGGAGAAAAAAATGCCAATAACACCAAATAGAACAGTAACTCCATTGATCGGAGAAATCAGAAACATAGGAAAAGACGTTACCATGATTTCTGTAGATTGGGACGTTGACGCAGATGCTTCGAGAGAAGCTATGGAAGCGATCTCAAACACAATACTAGTCAGAGCAAATATCCTGGCAGCTGGTGCAGTTTATGACACCGGTACCAAACAGGATTTCTTGTTGGAAGGCGACTACACCAGCACACTCACAAGTTTCAAATCACTTGATGGAACCGTGACTGGCACGCTGGCACAAGTATTGACTGAAGACATCATTAACCTGGGCACAGTCGACGGAGTCGACTTTACATCAGGCACTGTTGCTGTCACTTTGAAAACAACTTTCAAGTACGCTTAATAGCATAGCTTGACAATCAATAGGAGAAAAGTAAAATGCCTATCTTAAAAAATAACTTCGCCTCTACCGCGACAGCGGCAGAATTCGAAGGCGTAGATGTTGCGTTTGTTACAGTTGATTTTATCAACAGCATGGCAGCAGAAACCACAGATCCACTTGGATCTGCCAACACAGCAGGTTTGGCTCTTGTGAGAGAAGCTATCACTAATTTAGGATTAAACATCCTGGGTGAAGGACAGCTAGGAAACTCTAACACAGAGAGAACCTACATGTTCAGAGCAGATACTTTGGACACAATTAGTGCTACCACTACAGTTCAAGCCATACAGGCAGCAATCAGAGCATTGAATGGCAATGCAAAGATTACCGCAACAATCAGTGCAGCGACAGCTACATTGAAAGGTATGACTGATACTGGAGTTAATGCATAACAACAACATTATAGGACAAGGAGAATAGAAAATGCCTATCACACAAAACAGATCCACTGATCTAACAAGAAGACAAGCGTTCAACGGAAAAGGTTTGACTTTCGTTGAAGTTATCTTCAACAGAGAAGACATTGGTTCAAACACAACACCAGAAGCTCTGGATTCAGTGTTCGACAAAACCACCAAAGTTGTAAACAAGAATGGAACTTTGTTGGCAGCGTCTTACAGACTGGGCGCCAAAGCCACTGAGAACGATGCCGCAGAAGCAGCATCTATCACAGAAGACGAAGCGATTGATTCATTCCAGTATATCGTAGAAGGTACACCGGGACAATTCAACGCCGCTGACTCAGCAGGTGACACCAACATCGACGTTGATGCCACAGTTATCGCTGACGCAGAAGCTGACATCGAAGCCGACATCAGAGACGTTATCTCTGGTGACTCTGCAGCGGGTCAGTTACACGTGAAGATCAGAACATTATTACCAGAAGGTGTAACATCTTCAGGTTCTAATGCAGTGTTTGGAATGTTTGACCAAAGAGCTGATGCATAATCAGAGTCTCTAGTCACAGACTAAATTACCAAAGAGGGCGGATCCATTATCGGGTTCGCCCTTTTTGTTTGGGTTAAATAAAAAATATTTTACAATTGATTCATGCACACATTCGCCCTACACACGCTGGTGGACATAACCGAGAACGGAGTTCTCAAGTCCGAGTTTCCCTTCACCACCAAGAGCGGCGAGCTGGTGCATGACCGAGATACTTTAACAACTGCCAGAAACCAACAGGCCAACTTCACCACGCTGTTGCAACTGCTGCAGATCAGGGGAAACATCACCTGGGAGCAGCCGCCCATACGCACACACGAGAACGTGGCCAACTGGCGATTCGGCACGGCCTACGAGGGCCGGCACATGATATGGACCTTCGTGTGGCAGACTGAGCAACTGGACGTGTATGCTCTCAACGACGATCGCACTGGCCAGCTGATAGAAGATTTTGACCAGATACCTGTTGTGAACTTCTGCAAGGAGACAGCCACCTTTCCGGCCTCCGCTTTCATGACGCAGGACCCCCAGACCATAAACACCTACTTTACCCATATAGCGGATCCGGATAAATAATGTTACTCAAGGCACTAATAGGCACGGCAGGAAGCAATGGCATCAATACAGGCTCGGTTAAGAGAAATACATTCGCAAGTGGCGGAATTGAAACGAGAGTTGAGACAATTTATGAGTGACCTAGAAAAGACCAATTTGGAAGCACACGTGGACCTTTGCGCCGAGCGCTACAAGGGTTTACACGATCGCCTGTCCGCGATCGAGACCAGCCTCAAGCGACTGAGCGATGACGTGCTGGAGGGACAGAAGAGCCAGACCAAGACCCTGATAATGACCGCTGGCACCGTGGTGGCAGGCCTGCTCAGCACCATAGTAGTGGTATTAATGAAAATCAATTAATCTATATAAAGAATAATGTACGTACACATATCTCGCCACGTGCGAGTTTTCATCACTGAAAAGCAACACCAGTTCATACACAAGTACCAGCAACAGGAGAGCTTCCTGCAAAGCCAATTACCAATTGAGGAGGCCATCACTGCCAAGACATTGAGCGACAAGGGCATCCTGGTCAGGAAAAAACTTGACACCGACACACAATACGCTTTAAATAAGCACATAAGGTTTACTAACGAATAATTTGTATATGCGCAATCGCGATGAACTGCTGAGACAGATAGCGGCCTACAATCTTGACGACAAGCTCAAGCGTCTGGCCCAGCATGACGAGAAACAGCGACCCTTCCTGCACCTGCCCAAGCAGTTCAGCAAGGGCATCCTGATCGGCAACGTGGCCATCGTGCCGCGCAGGGCGGACGACACACGTTTCGTGTATGTGATAGCGGACATGATAAAAGCCCAGATAATCTACGACGACATACACCTCAAGCAGAGCGCGATACTGATAGCGCACCACCTGGCGGATGGCAAGCCCATGCCAGAGCACATCTTGAACTGGGACTCGGACTTTGCCAGCAGGATATTTGACATCAAGAGCTACAAGGCCAAGCTGCGATCAGCGGAAAAGAACGGGGACGATGACCAGGCATTCATATACGAGAACAAATTCCGCGAAGCAAACCGCCAAGCGGACGCGATCAAGCAGCGCATACAGGATTTATTTGACAGCACGTTCAGGATTGGGCCTGCTAAATAACACATATGAAAGCACTGGAACTCACAAAAACAATAACCACAGAAGATTTATTAACCCAGTTTGAGTCACGATTTGGACAAACGCTGAATCTAGCGGGCATGGACCAAGCACAACTGGAAGACATGGCCAACATGGTGCGGACCAAGATACACACCATCACTGACAACCAGCACTTTGGACAGGAATTGAAGAACGAGGACTATCATAAGCATCAGATGATGCTGGACATCCTGAACCAGGCAGTGCGAGAAGCTGCCGGTGGGATCAACACACAGATCACTCCACAACAACAAGCACTGGCTAAAAAAATTCAACAGGTCCCAGGCATCAAGCCGCAGGACAAAGATGCCATAATCGGAGCCATGGTGCAGAAAGAGACAGCAGTGAAAGAAGGCATCGAGAACCAATCAGAACTGATACTGGCCGCCAAGGACATGATGGACAAGGTCACTGGATATCTGGAAGAACTGGCCACCATGAAGACAGAGAGCATGCTGGAACTTTCCGACAGGATCAGAGACGAAATGGGCGCGGAGAAAGCGGACGCCTTCACACAGAAGATCAAGCCAGCGCTGGACACGGCAGAACAGACCCTTACTGCCACGAGAGCGGAATTGGATCAGGCAGTGAGAATACTAACAGGTGAAGAGACTGTGTCAGAACCCATGGGCACCGTGGACGAGCCATTGGATGCTGCGGGTGATGAGCTGGACACATTGAACGCACCGGCCTCAGATGAATTCGCAGCAACGGACGCCAATGCAGGCGGCACTGAACCCGAAGGCAGACAGAAGAGAGAAAGCCGCGAGGTTTTCGAATCAAGTTCAAGGATATATTCCAAATTAGCTGGGAAGTAGTCCCATGCGTTTTTCCGAGTTCCTCAACAATACCAACAATGAACTGGAATCGGTCATTGTCAATACCTTGCAGAATCTCCGAGGTGACGCAGACGAGCAGGGGCAGACGGCAGAGATCAGCTTTGACGCACTGACACAGATAATCAAGAACACGGGCTACCCCACTTTCAACTACAACCTGTTCAAGAGCATTTATGACAAGGGCACCGCACTGAAGAACGTGGTGTCTGACTTCAATCAAGATAAGATCGTTCTTAAAACAGAAAAGCAGGCAAAAAAAGATCCCGCGATGAACAAGGACAACATCGGCAGCACCGATACGGTGAAGAAAATGGCCCGATCCGCATTGAAAAAGAGAACATAAAATTCTTTGAACAATAAGTATTTTAATGACAGACATATTATTATCTTTTGATTTGGAATCATTGAAATTAGGATTATTAACATCTCAAAAATATTGGGATAGCCCTCTTGTTATTTTTAACACAGCATCCAAATGCGGTTTCACAAAACAATTGAAAGAATTTCAAGAACTATATGAGACAGGAAAAATGATTCCCATAGCCATTCCAACAAATGATTTTGGCTCACAAGAACCCGGAGATGATTACGAGATCTATCAATACTGCCATTACAACTATGGAGTGGAATTCCCTATAGTGAAAAAAACCAATGTAGAGCATAAATTTTTTCAGATGTTTGGCAAGCCATCTTGGAATTTCAACAAATATATCTTTAATAAAAAACATAAATTTATAGGCAAATTTGATTCTAAAATATTACCCATGGAGTGCCTACGGTATGTCTAAATATTTTTGTTCTTATCCATGGGAACACATCTACGTACACACATCGGGCCATGTGCGATTGTGTTGCACCAGCGATCAAAACGTGACCAAAGATGATGGATATTTTTTATACAATCTAAAACAAGACGGTCTGACCGATGGTTGGAACAGCGGTTACATGAAGAAGGTTAGGCTGTCCATGATAAGAGGAGAAAAACTGAAAACCTGTTACAAATGTTGGGACGCGAAAGCTCAAGGACTATCAGCACTACAAAAGAGCAACAACAAGGAATATCATATCGAGCAAACACAGGAAGATGGTTCCATAAATTATCCAAGCCATGACGTGCAGTTGCATTTTGGCAATGTTTGCAATCTCGCCTGTAAGATGTGCAGCCAGATGTACAGCCACTCCATAGGCAAGGAATTGTTGGCCATGGGAGACGAAGATCCCGATTTCCTCAAATGGGTCAAATCACAAAGCGGCATACTCAATAACTGGACCGGAGAATTGGACATCGTGTATGATTGGTTCAAAAATGAGAAAGTGAAAAAAAGTGTTTTTGAACACGTGAGTAAAAATGTAACCAATTTTAATGTGATCGGTGGAGAACCCACAGTAATAAAGGAGTTCTTTGAACTGCTTGAATACTGCTATGAAAAAGGCACTCTGAAAGATAAGAGCATAGGTATCTGCACCAACGTGACAAATGTTAATCCCAGGCTGACAAAATGGCTTCCAGCGATGAAATCTGTCACTGTATTTCCCAGCGTGGATGGAGTGGGTGCAAGACAGGAATATATCAGATATCCCAGCCACTGGCAAACTGTTGTAAGAAATTTAAATTTCTATAAAGATATTTTTTCATCCGGTGGTAACGGCAATATAATATTCCAACCGGCCATACAGGTCCTCAATATAGACATGTTGCATGATATGATAGACTTTTTCCTAACGTTCAGAAATGATAATTATAGAAGTTCAATATCTTTTGTCTCATATGTGCAGTATCCAAGGATATGCAACTATCATTTTTTGCCAAGAGCATACAAACTACGAGTAGCAGAAAAATTAGAAAAAGCCAGTGCTCGATTCTCTGATGAATATATCAAAAAAGAATTATTGGGACATGCCAAAAATCTTCTAGAAGATCCTATATATTCCAACGAACGTGCATTTTTAATAAAATCATTTATCAGATACAATGATCAACAGGATCGCTTCAGGAAAAAAACTACATGGAGGCAGCTATTGCCCGATCTTGAGAAATCTTTAATTGACGAAACAACATAACCAGCGTACAATATAAGAATGAAATTTACCAACGACACCCTTTTGGCCAAAGGCATAGACTATGTGGCCCGTTATCCATACAGTGAATTAAGCAAGACATCACCCGAGGGCCGTAGGCATTACACCACCCCGGACGGACGCACGGTGCCCTCTGTGACCACAATACTGAGCCAGACCAAGGACATGACCCATCTCAATGCCTGGCGGAAAAGAGTGGGAGAAAAAGAAGCACAGAGAATCGCCACGGAGTCGGCCAACATTGGAACGGTCATGCACCGCAGCCTAGAAAGGCATGTCAAGGGCGAGTCTCGAGTGCCCGGCTCGAACCTCATACAGCAGCAGGCCCACGCCATGGCCAATGTGATCATAGAAAATGGCTTAAAAGATGTGAGTGAAGTGTGGGGATCGGAGATCAATCTCTATTATCCTGAATTATACGCAGGTACCACGGATCTGATAGGAATATACAAAGGGGTTCCTGCCATAATGGATTTCAAACAAGCTCGCAAATTAAAGAAGGCGGAATGGGTGGAAGATTACTATCTGCAATTGGTGGCCTATGCGGAGGCACATAACAAGTTGTTTGACACAAAAATTAGACATGGTCGCATATTCATCTGCACACAGAATAACGAGTATCAGACCTTTGAAATTGACGACTATGATAAATGGGTGAGCCGTTGGTTCAATAGAGTAGAGCAATATTACAAGTCCATCTTATAACATAAATACTGTAAATTTTAGGAGCAATTTACAGTGCCAATAGTTCAAATTAGCAGAATACAACACAGAAGAGGCAAGGCCACGGATCTGCCACAACTGGCGGCCGGAGAATTGGGCTGGGTAATAGACGAGCAGCGACTTTACATAGGTAATGGCACAGTGGCCGATGGTGCTCCTGCAGTGGGCAACACGGAGATATTGACATCGGGTTCAGCATCATTTTCTGCGGCACTTAACTACGTTTACAAGGGCTATCTGGGAGATGCTACCCCCGTTCTCACAGGGGCGGGCACTGACATCACTAGAACTTTGCAACAGAGACTGGATGACTACGTTTCAGTCAAGGCATTTGGAGCAGTGGGCGATGACAGCACAGCAGATGCTGTGGCGATACAGCGTGCCATAGATGAATTATATTCAGACACCGATCAAGATGACACAAGAAGCAGAAGAATCCTGTTCTTCCCAGCGGGCACATACAGGATCGCATCCACTTTGACCATACCCCCATATGCACATCTAGTGGGAGAAGGTCCGGACAAGACCATCATAAGGCAATCGGGAGCCAACGGTCCAGTGGCAGTCACAGAAGATGATGACGGCAACACTTATGGATCAATCGGCACAGCATCGGCCACCACACCCACACAGATCACTGTGGAGGGGATCACATTTCAAAACGCAGAAGCCTATGCAGGCTTCAGCATAGACTGTGCCACTCGAGTGAGATTTGTAAATTGCAAATTCACAGGCACCTATGCGGCCGGTGGTGCTGACAACGCCAACAGCCGAGCAGTCACAGTGAGGAGCACCACTGCCCTGCCCTGCAGCGACATTATTTTTGACAGCTGCCAGTTCACAAAATTCGCGAGATTGGTTGACTTCAGCTATGACCTAACCAGTGCTAAATTCGTAAATTGCGATTTCTCCACGGCATACTATGGAGTGATCGTGGGCGAGCAGCTGGATGGCTCAACCACGGGATTGACCGTGGGTCCAAAGGACATCAAGATCGTGTCCAGCCAATTTGCCACAATCAAGACCAACGCAATCCTGGTCAAGGCAGCGAGCTCCGCGGCGGACGGCAGTGTGGGAGAGGTCAGGAACGTGGTCAGCTTCAATAATTTCTTCGCCAGCACAGTGGGAACCAACAACGAGGGCGTGGACAGCATCAATGTCTATCCGGCCATACAGTTTGACGCTGATGAGTGCGTGAGCGAACTGGACTATTTTGACAACACGCAGAGGAGAAGTGCTTCATTGAATCCTATACCAGAGGTTCAAGGCATTGGCATCAACACCAAACAAATAAAACAGGTAGCACTGGCAGACAACACTGGTTCAGCCACCACAACAGGAATTAGATTGCCAGCATTGGAGGGCAAATCTGTAAGAGTTGAATACAAGATCGAGCGCGGCACCACGTTCAGAGTGGGCACTTTGACAGTGAATGCCAGCGGTAGCTATGTTTCATTCAATGACGACTATGAGGAAAGCAACGGCGACGTGGGGGTCACGCTGACCGCAGTGGGCGACAACCTGGACAGCACCGCTGGAAATGAAACAGTTATCATAAAATACACCACCACCAGCACCGGCACAGCGGCCACAATGGATCATCAAGTAACCGAGATGGTATAATTATTTTAAGATAATGCCAACACTATTAATTAATGGTTGCAGTTTTGCACAATGCTGGAATCCTAGCAAAAAATTCATTACATCATTAAATTGTGATAATTTTATTAATCTAGGCAAAGCTGGTACCAGTTTTCAAAGATCCTGCAGAAGCACAATAGAATGGACCGCACAAAACGGCAATCCCTCTTTCGTTATTGTTCCAATTACATTCTCTCATCGATGGGAACTCGCCTTAAACCAAAACGAAGACATCATTGATGGATCGTGGCTTCCTTTACAAAATTCAAACTTTTTATCAGAACAATATAAATTACAAGAAACCACAATAAAAAAATTAAAAAAATTAGTAGATGATTATTATGAAATTATTCCAACAATAAAAACACATTGGGATAAGATGTTTACTGAAATTATAATGCTCTCTGGATGGCTAGATAGTGAAAATATACCATACCTATTATTTGATATGTGCAATGATTTTTCAATGCATCATCTTGCAGGTTATAAAGGATTTAAAAAAATAAATCTTATCAAAAAAAATAAAAAAATAATAGATCTTTTCAGTTTTTGTGGTAATAGATTCATGTGGAACCACCTGGATGAAGAAGAAAAAAATAGAATCGACACGTATGCTTATCATCATGCCGATCAAGAGTATCAGCAACTTGAAAAATACCTATTGGATTACCGTACGTTGCATTTTTAATTAATTTCTTACCAATAGACAACCTGTGCTTTTGTCTGTATAATCAAGAAATAATTCAATTAAGACATTAATAAAATTTTTTAACTAAATATGCACAGTCAAACAAGAACAAAATCAGAAACAAAAACAAAAACAGTCATGCCAGGCACAGCTTCCACAATCAGAGTCAAGAAGAGAGACGGTCGCCTGGAGCCACTGGACATCAACAAGATACATTTTGTCGTGGAGGAGGCCTGTGAGGACCTCGCTGGAGTGTCCGCGTCTCTGATAGAGATGCACGCCAACATACAATTCTATGATGGTATGAGTTCCAAGGATATTCAGAACATTCTGGTAAGATCTGCTAACGATCTGATCACCCTGGAGAATCCCAATTATCAGTACGCCGCGGCTCGTTTGCTGAGCTATGACATTCGCAAGGAAGCCCACGGCCAGTACGAGTACATACCCCTATTGAAATTGATACTGAGGAACATACGCCAGGGAGTGTATGACAAGGCCATAGTGGACAAGTACAACATGACGGAGATCAAGAAACTCAATACCTGGATACGGAGAGACCGAGACCTCAACTTCACCTATGCGGGACTGAGGCAGATAGTGGACAAGTACCTGGTGCAGGACAGGAGCTCCGGGCAGTTGTACGAGACACCACAGGACATGTACATGATGATCGCCGCCACCCTGTTCGCGGACTACCCAAAAAACAAGAGGATGACCTATGTTAAAAGATACTACGACGCTATATCAACGCACAAGATCAACATTCCAACACCTGTCATGGCGGGCGTTAGAACTCCTATTCGTCAGTTTGCTAGCTGCGTGCTGGTTGACAGTGATGACACTCTCCCTAGCATTTTCAGCAGCGACATGGCTATTGGACTGTATGTGGCGAGGCGCGCGGGCATTGGCATCAACTCTGGCCGGATCAGGGGGATCAACTCCAAGATAAGAGGCGGTGAGGTGCAGCACACGGGAGTGATCCCATTCCTAAAGAAATTTGAAAGCACAGTGAGATGTTGCACACAGAATGGTGTGAGGGGTGGCAATGCCACTGTACACTTCCCCATCTGGCATTCAGAGATCGAAGACATTCTAGTATTAAAGAACAACAAAGGCACCGAAGACAATCGAGTGAGAAGAATGGATTACAGCATACAGATATCCAAACTTTTCTATGAGAGATTCATCCGAGAAGAGGACATCACTCTGTTCTCTCCACACGACGTGCCTGGCCTGTATGACGCATTCGGAACAGACAGGTTTGATGACCTCTACAAGAAATATGAAGCGGACAAGGACGTGCCCAAGAAGACCATACCGGCACAGGAGTTATTTTTTGATCTACTGAAAGAGCGAGCAGAGACCGGCAGGATCTACATCATGAACCTGGACCACTGCAACTCACACTCTTCGTTCAAGGACAAAGTCTACATGAGCAATCTCTGCCAAGAGATCACGCTGCCCACCAAACCCATACAGCACATAGATGATCAGAATGGAGAGATCGCCCTTTGCATACTCAGCGCCATCAATGTGGGTGCCATCAATGATTTGAGCGAATTGGAATCTGTGTGCGACCTGGCTGTGAGGGCACTGGATGAAATTATAGATTATCAAGACTATCCCGTCAAGGCAGCCGAAGTATCTACCAAAGCAAGACGTTCCTTGGGCATAGGCTACATTGGATTGGCGCATTATCTCGCCAAACTGGACCTAAAATACGACAATCCCAAGGCATGGGAAGCAGTGGACAGGCTGTCAGAAGCATTCCAATACTATCTATTAAGGGCCAGCTGCGGCCTCGCAGAGGAAAAAGGCAAATGCACAGCATTTGACAGGACCAAATACGCGGACGGACTGTTGCCCATAGACCATTACAAGAAAGAAGTGGACGAGATCGTGCCACACAAGACCAGAATGGCTTGGGAATCGTTGAGGAAAGACATAGCCAAACATGGTTTGAGACACAGCACACTGTCAGCACAGATGCCAAGCGAAAGTTCTTCCGTGGTCAGCAACGAGACCAATGGCATTGAACCACCAAGGGCCATACTGAGCGTTAAGAAAAGCAAGAAAGGACCACTGAAACAGATCGTTCCGGGTTTCCCCAAACTGAAAAATTCATACACCCTGTTGTGGGACATGAAGAGCAACGAGGGCTACATCAAGATCGTGGCCATGATGCAGAAATATTTTGACCAGGCCATATCAGGCAACTGGAGTTACAATCCCCTCAACTACGAAAACAATGAAGTGCCATTGAGCGTGATGGCTGGCGACATGCTGACTGCCTACAAGTATGGATGGAAAACATCATACTATCAGAACACCTATGACTTCAAGGGCGAGGAGGAGGACCTGCAGCCATCGGGCATAGATCCCATACACGCCAAGGATGACGGCGAGGACGTAGAACTGCAACTGGTCAATGGCAATGCGAAGGCCATTGAAAATTCCACAGAAGACGACGACTGCGAAGCCTGCAAGATATAAGTTGACAATTTAATTAAATATAGTAAAATTTTATTATGGTGAAAACGGTATTCAACAGAAACGAGGTGGACTGGAGCAAGGAACCTATGTTCTTTGGAGAGGACCAATCCATACAGAGATATGACGTGTTCAAGCATCCGCAGTTTGACAAGCTGAACCAGACCATGCTGGGCTATTTCTGGAGGCCTGAGGAGGTGTCACTGCAGAAGGATCGTTCGGACTATGCCAACTTCCGCCCCGAACAGAAACACATATTCACTTCAAATTTAAAGTATCAGACACTGCTGGATTCTGTGCAGGGCCGTGGGCCATGCCTGAACTTCCTGCCCTATTGTTCTAATCCCGAACTGGAAGGCTGCATCGTGACCTGGGATTTCTTTGAAACCATACACAGCAGAGCCTACACGCACATCATGAAGAACGTTTATTCAGATCCGTCAGAAGTGTTTGACACCATATTGAATGACAAAGAGATCTTAAAGAGAGCAGTATCCGTCACAGAGAACTATGACTCATTTGGAGAATTAGCACTTCAATATACGGTTAATGGCAAGGGCGATGTTGATGAATTAAAGAGACAGTTATATCTGGCCATGATCAATGTGAACCTATTGGAGGGACTGAGATTCTATGTTAGTTTCGCCTGCACGTTCGCATTTGGAGAACTTAAACTGATGGAAGGATCTGCCAAGATACTTTCATTGATAGCCAGAGACGAGGCCACACACCTTAACCTGACCACACACGTGATCAAGGCCTGGCAGAAGGGCGATGACAAGGACATGTTGCGAGTGATGAAAGGTCAGGACAAAAAAGTGATTGAGATGTTCCACAAGTGCGTGGAAGAGGAGAAGGCCTGGGCCAAACACCTATTCCGTGATGGTTCCATCATAGGATTGAACGAGAAGCTGTTGGGACAGTATGTGGAATATACCGCCAACAAGAGATTGAAGGCGCTGGGTTTTGATCCCGAGTTTGACATACCCGGCAATCAAAATCCTTTACCATGGACCACTCACTGGTTGAGCAGCAGAGGCATGCAGGTGGCTCCACAGGAAACGGAAGTGGAATCCTACATAGTGGGTGGTATCAAGCAAGACATCAAAAAAGACGAGTTCAAGAAGTTCAAGTTATAACAGCACATAATAACATACCATAAATACTGGTATGCCAAATATATGTCGAAATAATGATCTAGGAAGCACAGGTCACGCATGTACATCTGTGATAGGTGTACAAACCACACAGTCATCAGTTTTCGCAAATGGAATACCCATTGCTAGACTTGGTGATCCCGCAAGACCACATACCATACTTAGAGGCAAGGTTTGTGTGGGGCATCCTGCAAGAGTCAATGCAGGCAGTAGGACAGTTTTTGTGCAAGGTATCCGTGTGGCTAGGATCGGTGACAGTTATGACCAGGGAAGAATGATAAAGGGATCTCCCAACGTTATTTCAAATTAAATCATGACGGTTCAACAAGGATTTAAATCATTGGCTGAGTCATCGCCAAACTTCAGCAACCAAGCCATACAAAACGCCATAGCAGAAGCCAACACAGGCTTTGTGACCAAATCCAAGACACTGCACTATCTTGTTGATGTCAACAGCACACTCACTGATGCAAACAAGACCACCATTCGCGCTTCATTATCTGTTCAGCCATATCTCAACGTGGGCAGGCATCTGCAGGACCTGGACAATCACACGGCCAACATCGTGAACGGATCCTTGGGAGAACTCACTGAGAATGACGGCACCGAGGGACCTACCTTCACAGAACATCTGGGACAGGTGGAGGGAATTCAAAGTTTATATCTGTCACTGTATGGAGTGGAGGCCAGCACAGCAGGCAAGGGGGTTGATGATTATTTTGGCACGCTGCGAGGAATAGTCAACGGCAATTTGTTGGAGATTAAAACAGCGGTGCAGGCAATCAGCTCGGCAACGCTGGCCACGGACACTGCATTCCAAAACGCCACCCAGGCACTGATAGATTTTGTCAATTCACTTGGAGACAGCACCACTTTTGATGAGAGCACACTCAACAGCCTGCTCAGCGCCTATGAGACAGCTGCCAATAACTTTGACACAGCGCTGTCCGCCACACAATACGCAGCCAGGAAGACGGCATTGGTGTCCGCACGTGCGGCAATAGTTGATCAAATCGCAGTTGAGACAGCCAATCTTGGCAGCATCAGGACATTCAGCGAATCACTGGCAGACATCGCTGGCTTTCAATCACTGGCCGGCAATGACAAGTTGAGGGATCTCCTGGCCAAGACAGCACAATCAAATGCTTGGCGAGACTACTACGAAAACTACCAGAGCAGGTTCAACCAACTCAATGCCAAGTACGAGAACACGCTGGGCGACAGCGAGAACGCAAGCATCATAGAAAATGAGCTAAGACTCAGGGGGCTGCCCGACGTCACTGACTACACCAACCTGCAGGCAGTGGCTGACAAAGCCAGCAGGGACACCAGGTTGATCACCACCGTCAGCTTCCCGGGGCGCAGCATAGCGGAAGTGATCAGGAAGTCCTGCGAGCAACTTCGCATCAACATCACTGGCCGAGACGTGTATGGCCAGAGCCAGGCCCTGCTGGAAAACATGAACAATCATGACCGAGACACAATAAAATTGGAGCTGGAAAACCACCAGCGGGCCAACACTCTGTCATAGACAAACAGCCAAACAGTGTTATAATACTAGCATGATCGAGCCACCGCGGCCAATGCCGAGGAAGGTCGGGACACCCCTGGCGGGTGCAAGTCCAAGTAGGCAGTGAATATGGCCAGGCACACTGCGGGTGGGACGCTGAGACAGATGGTGGCATAGAACAGAATCCCGCCTATGGATCATGACGTGGACCCGTAGTTCAACGGATAGAATAGGAGTTTCCTAAACTCTAGATCCAAGTTCGATTCTTGGCGGGTTCACCAAAAGATGCGGGATTGGTGGAACGGCAGACACGCAGCGTTCAGGACGCTGTGCCAGCAATGGTGTGAAGGTTCAAATCCTTTATCCCGCACCAAAAGATGGGCACCTAGTTCATTGGTAGAACACGTGGTCGACATCCACGGGGTGGCAGGTTCGATTCCTGCGGTGCCCACCAACGTCGGGGTGTGGCCCAGCCTGGTAGGGCGCCTGGATGGGGTCCAGGAGGTCGCTGGTTCGAATCCAGTCATCCCGACCATTTGCACCTGTAGTTCAATTGGATAGAATAGCAGTCTTCGAAACTGCGGGTTGGAGGTTCGAGTCCTCCCAGGTGCTCCAATAAGTAAATTGATGAGATATCTTTTTATAGTGATTTTATTTTTGCTGGTGTCTTGCTCCGCC
>SXGQ01363136.1_pt1 | contig 16517 bp, 26 predicted proteins | sample 3178371 | NCBI WGS metagenome assembly SXGQ01 (sample SAMN11356859, study PRJNA531348) | freshwater metagenome | isolation source: freshwater sample F1-20 | place: China: Fuxian Lake, Yuxi | collected 2017-12-25
ACCGACCAAACACAATTCCGTATATTCTGTAAGATGGTTCAGGCTTCCTTGGCTTTGAAACAAGACCTTACAACCTATGACGCACAGGATTTGTTCATCCACATTCCTTACAAGGTATTGGTTGAATCTGTTGTTGTGTCTAAAGTAAATGGATTGAACTTAGCCGACTACGTAAAAGAAAAGGCGAAGATTGCTACTCAATAATGAAGGGTCTATCGTTACGATAGGGTCTTGTTAATTCTGGGTCCGTCATTCCTACATGGTGACTATCACCATAGTCAGTATCTTGATGGTCTGGGTTATAATTCCAAAAGTCATCTTTAATTTTTTCAACAAACTCGTCAAGAAGTTCTTGATTGTCCGCTTCGGCTGAAAAATCCAAAGTCCAAGATGCATACTCTGTTTGTTCTCTTTCTTCAATCCAATTAAACGAATATCTTATAAATCTTGAAATAGGTGTTGAAGTTGATATTTCTTTACCATAATTGTCATTAGCACATAACACATATTGCATGTAGGCATCATCATCGGCTCCCCTATTACCAATATTCAAATATTTTTTCAAACTTTTAAGTACTGATATTGAATGTCCTTTTAAATAATCACCATTATAGTAACTTTCACTAAGTTGTGATAGTTCTTCCTGACTGTAATTGTCCAAAAAAAACTCAACTATAAAAACTTCTTTTTCGGTAAGTGTCGGTCTACTTGAAGACTCAGATTCAAGTAAAGAAACCATAGACATTGGTTTTGTTTTTCTTTGTTTGTTTACCAATTTAAACGTATCATTTTCAGTTATTTCAATGTTTTGACCAGAGAACATATCTCTACCAATCCACACATTATTATTACTTTCAACAAGTTTTACAACCCTTGAACCTTTGGATTCACAAAACAATACATCATTTTTTCTTAAACTTCCGAAACTCATTTCATATAAATATTTGACTATTCAATAAATGTTTAATAACTTTGTATTATGAGAGACCTAACCATACAAGACGTAATAGACAAAAGAATCGACCATCCTTTAGGTGGATACCAATCTCGATTTGAGGTTGGCGAATATGAAGTGTCAGTTGTTGGTGGAAGACACGGATTATATGGTGATTTTGAAACCACTTTCGAACTTGCAATTTTTGACAAAAATGGTGAATTTGTCACGGAAGAATTTGTAAAGAGAGGAAATGGTGACGTTGAGGGTTGGCTCGACAAGGAACAGTTGATGGATATAATCAACTCAATTCCTTAAGTTTCTTGTTTCTTAAAAACAAGTGGTGGAATCTGAACTATCCGTTCAGCCCTAAGGGTGGAATTATTCCACCCTTTTTTTATATTTATATGTAATGGAAAACGAAAATGTAGTTGTATATCCAAGTCAGTTTGACCCAAGCATTCAGGTAATGGTTATATTTCCTGGTCATGAAAACTATGACGGGTTAAAACCTTTGTTTGATGAATTGGGATTTGGGTTTGTTGCACCTGAGGAAAACCTTGTTATTATTAATGGTGATATATTAGGTTCAGAAGATAATTTGGATATAGATATCTTGAGATTTATTGAGGCTCACGAACTAGCTCACACAATGTTAAAACACAATACAAGAAATCCTGATGATGAAAAAGATGCTGACCTTTATGCTTTTATATTATTGGGTGGAAAGAACTACGACACAGCTCAGGAGTATTTGGTTGACAGTTTTGAAGAAAGACATGGTGAACCATTTGATATATCCATGATTGAAAAATTCAGGTAATTTGTTATACTTGTTTTATGGAAGAAAGTGAAATCTGTTTAGATTTTATCAAGAATTTTTATTGGATTACCGTCACATCAGATGGTGATAAAATGATTATATTCCATGATTGTTTGGAGGTACCAAAAACTAATAAACTAAAATGGATTGGCGCTGTTATGGGTGTAGATATATTCTTAATTTGGGATAAAGCTGAAAAAATAACAACAATTAATATTGATAGAAAAGATAATGTAAAAACAATATCGACAATTACAAAAAGTTTCAAGAACCCTCAAACATTCTCATTTATGAAATATTTGATTGATAGTTTTGATAAATACAACAGAAAAGTTTCAATGCCATTAGAAGAAATTAAAGAAGAATTTCCGTTATTGTTTTTAGGTGAAGAGATAAATGAAAATCCAATATTCTTTAGTGATATTATCAGAAATTATGCTTAATATTATAATATGTCTTATTTAAACACACCTATACCAGTTGTCGAAGCATTTATCAGAGGTAATTTTTTACGTAATCAAGAAGATTCATTTGATAAAAAATTCCCATGTTATATTTTTGGAATGTCTTCAATACCCGCTCAGGCACCTCTATTTCATTTCATTATGGAAGATGGTGCTCTTTGGTGGAGAATGCCAATACATGCTTTTTGTTGGAAAGAGGACGCGCCACAACAAGAACTTGATGAATTAGTACTTTGGGATTCATTTTCATATCATGTAGGTGTAACCTGTTTCCCAATGTTAAAAAACAAAACTTGTAAATTTACATCAAGACGAAGAGTTAAATACAATGGAAGATATCTTTTTACTTTAGATTGGGGTTCGTCATCAGATATGGGAGATACTGATTTTGGTTTAAGCGAATTTCCATCCCAACATAAATGTGGACACTTCATTGCAATGGACAATGGAAATTTTGCAATTCAACCAAACAACAGATTAGTAATACATGACCCATCTTTTACGGTTAAAGAAGATTTGGTAATACATAGAAAATATAATACAACTTTGTGGACCGCTGAGAGAAATATGAGATGGGTTACACCTGATACGGATATTATGAATTATGACCATACTGATTTGGAAAGTGGTGAAAGTAATAAACAAAGGTCTGAAGAATATAACAAGTTAGATAATGAAAGTTCTGTTTAAACATGAAAATGGATTTTTTATTAATGAAAGAATATTTTGTGAAGTATATTGCATCCCTGAAAATGAATCATATGACGAGTTACTAACTCAAGGTTGGTTACCATCCATGGAAGAAAATGGTATTTGGTATCAATCAAGAAGTTGTAGAATTTGTTTAGATAATTTTGAAATATCAAAAAAAAGAAAGTCAGTAATAAATAAGTTACAAGTATCCATATTAAATAATTGTAATGATAAATTAATTGACGAGTTTTTTAAAAAGTATTATGAAAATATGGGATATGACATTTTTGACCTCTATAATAATTGTTCAGATTTTTTTAATCCTAAAATTTTAACAATACATTATAATAATGAATTAGTTGGTGTTGCAAGATACATTGAAAACATCGATTCAAATCTTTTTTTAAACTTGTCATATGATTTAACATTAGATAAACTGTCATTAGGTACAAATATGTTTTATATATTGTCGAATATTACAAAGGAACAAAATAAAAAATATTTATATATTTACGAATCATATAATGATACATTTTCTTACAAATTAAAATTACCAAATGTTGAGATTTGGAATGGGAGACAATGGGATGTTTAATAATCACATTTCATTATATTTATATTAAAATATGATAGAAGGTAATTTTGAAACATTAAAAGAAACAATCGAAAGATTAAAAAAGTTCAAAAGAGTATTATTACTTACTTGTTCAAATAGAGGAGAAGAAGTTTCTAAAACTCAATTACCAAAATCATCAATTTTGGCAAAGGCAATCAGTCAGAGAGTTGAAAATAGTTTATTGATTGACGTTACTAATTTAAAAATATATCCATGTGAGGGAAACGTATCAAGAATGGAAGGGAATGTTTGTGGAATCAAAGAAGCTTTACTTGATGACCCTGAAAAAAATCCATCAGGATATCACAGATGTTGGGCATCATTACACAATCCTGACGATGAACTTTGGAAAATAAGTAAAGAATTATTTGAATCTGATTGTGTTATATTTTTTGCATCTGTAAGATGGGGTTCCGCAAATATGTTTTATCAAAAATTAATAGAAAGATTAAATTGGATAAATAATAGACATATACCATATGGTGAACCAAATATTATTGAAGATACAACGTCTGGTTTTATTTTAGTTGGTCAACACAAATACGCAGATAAAATTTGTCAGTTACAATACGAAAACCATGATTATTATGGGTTTAATGTTAATAAGAATCTTTATTGGTATTGGAATGCTGAAAATATTGAATATGATGAAGAAACATTACAGGGGTATATAGAAAGTTACCCTGAATTTTTTGAAGAATTCCGAATCAAGTTTAAATCCTAATTGTAAAACTCAATCTTTATTTTTAAATCATTTGAACCACGTTTAATCCTGTGGTATATACCTTTTGGTATTTTGATTTCATCTCCGACTTTAAGTATTACAGGTAAGTCATCGTCCATTTGAAATTGCCAATCATTACCTTCTAAAATTGTTACTTTTCTGTTTTCATTGTCAAAGTGCCACTTTAACTCATCAGTTTCAACATCTTTAGAAAAGATGCGTATCCAATAATTCTCGAATTTTTCTTGTGAGAAAGGTAAGTCCATTAATTAATTATAATTACATTTGATAAATAGTCCACTTACCCGTAGTGTCTTCAATCAGGGCGGTTAAGTTTTCACACCAATCACCAGAATTCATGTAATTATCTTTTAATGTTGGATGATGAATATGACCACATATTATTCCATCACATTTTTTTATTTTTGATAATTTTATTGCGTTAGTTTCAAAATCTTCCATAAATGACACCGCTTGTTTTACACTGTCTTTAATTTTTTTTGAAATAGAATAATAAGGTAAGCCTCTCCACTTTCTATACTTGTTGTACCATGTATTTAACCATAATGCAAAATCGTAACCTATTGAACCAATTTTAGCAATAATTTTGAATTTGGATGAGAACACATCTAATTTATCACCATGAATTATGTAATATATTTTTTTATTTTTACCCTTATATTTTAATTCATCAACTACTGTTATATTACCTAAAGTAAGACCAATATATGATTCTAAAAAATCATCATGGTTCCCTCTAACCCAAATAACATTAGTTCCTTTTTCCGCTATCTTCAAAATTTTTCTAACTATTTTAGTGTGTTTTTCTTTCCATTTTGAACCTCTATTTAGTGCCCATCCATCTATGATATCACCATTCAAAATCAAGTTGTAACAATCCAAAGCATCAAGAAATTTTAATATTTCATCAGATTTACATGCTTTGGAACCTAAATGTAGGTCAGACATAACAACGGTTCTATAACTCATGACCAATAAGAGTGTGTTTTTTTATAAAAATCTTTTTTATTTCTATTAAAAAAAGTCATAATCATAAGTTTCAACATATACCATACACCCTTATTTTCAAATCTTCTTGATAAGGTGTATATTTTATTTTTAGACAATATAAATTTTTTTGATTTTACTTTTTTACTCAAGTTATAATCTTCAGCAAATTTATCCTCAATATCAAAACCACCAAGTTTAAAATAACCATCAGTATCAAATAACATTATACCTCCGAGAGCAAAAGGACCTGTTATTCTGTGTAATCTCTGAATTAAATCAAATATTTTATAAACATAGTTAAATTTACTATCAATTGTTCTAACTTTACAAGTAAGTAGAATACCATTTTTTTCCGTAATCTCATTTAATATTTTGTTTAAAAAATTTTTGTCCTTGATTACCATATCGGCATCCAAAAACAAAGTGTAAGGAGTTTCAGACATAAGAGCTCCTTGATGTCTTGCATAAGATGGAAAACCTCCATTTATTGTTAATATATTTATATTCTTGTTTTTTTCGGCATTTATGTAATGAACAGTAATCAAATCATCACTTATGTCCGCAACTATTACTTGTAAATCTTCGGAATTTTGTTGTTCATTTAAACAACGTAAAATATTTCTAATATTTTCCCTTTCATTCTTACAAGGTATGACAACAGTTAATAAATTTTTTAAATCCATCATAAAATAAATAGAACCCATATGGGCCTATTATATTTTTAAATTATTAAATAACTGTTAATCTTACCAAGAAGCTGAAGACTTCAATCCTAATTGTTTTGCGTAACGACCAACGTTACAAGCCCAATAACCAGCAGTTGTTCTGTCTTTTTTTTGGTCACATTTGTGACGAGCTCTAAAAGATTTTGCGGCTTTAGGATTGGCATTTCTAACTCTAAGACCTGGATAACCAAAAGTAACTTTTTTTACATTACCACCTGGACTTTTAACATATACCGCAAACTTTTTTGGTCCGCCTGGTGTTCTAAATGGTTTATTAAGTTTTACATTTTTTCCTCTGTGTAAAGCTTCACTTAACCACTCAACATCTTCTTCAGTTACAATTTCTTCAATAAAAGGAGCATCCAAATAAATTACCGAACCATCTTTCAATACTACCGACTCACCTAAATCAGTTTCAATTAAACCTAAGTCATCTTCGTTTAATTTAATTAGACCCTCATTATGAAGTTCTCTTACTTCATTAACAAGTTCAAAGTATTTTTTTGAATATACTCTAAATACGTTTTCAGTTAATGATAGATTTTCTTGGATGTGGTATCTTAAATTATCAGATACATCAATATCTTCTGTTAATACTAAAGATTTGTTTTGTTCTTTTAGTAATGATTCGTGTAATATTTGTTTTAGGTTCATATTATAATAGCTCTTTAATTTTTTTATCTACAAGTTCTTTCATCATAAATAGTTTCTTAAGTTTATCTTCTCTACTTTCAGAAACATTTTCTATTGATTCTTTCAAATCTTTTATCTCTTCAAATTTAGATATACTCCAATCATTTATTTCGTAATGTGCGTCTTCCTCGCCAATCAGCTCTCCGTCATTTGGATAAAAGTCACCAGTATCATAGTGCCACCACAATGAATGTATTGAAAATAACATTTTTTTGTAACGATAGTATTCATAACCTGATTTATGAAAAGTACATTCTGTTTCTATTTTGAAATTTTTTTCTTGAGGTAATTTTATATTATTTTCAGTTAAATTACCACTTTTAATCAAATCGTAGCTATCAAGGTAAACATGAAATATAAAGTCGACATCAGATTCATACAAATCAAAAACTCTTCTTGTAGTTTTGATTTGGTCACTAAATTCATCAATAGACATTCTTTGACGCTTACTAATTTTGTCAAACACATCAGGAGTCATTCCATCCTCCTCAATTAAGAATTCTATGATTGAAATTATGTTATCCTTAGATAAATCCATAATGATAAATATTTAATAAGTATGGAATTTCCACTTGACGAATTAATAGAGATATTTTCATCTGAACTACACCCAAATAATGACCTAAGAACGGTTAAAGACTTAATCTTTAGGCACCCTCTGATGAAAAGTGAATACCAAAATATGTCACTTGAGCAATTAGCGATATTGATATACAGTGTATATTTTGTTTCCAACGGTAGAAAAGTTGAAGTATTAAACAGACTAAGAGAAAACATAGTTTTTTACATCGTTTGTGACTTTGATTATAGCAACCCAAAATATGTTACTTGTGATACTTGCGAAGGTGATGGTGATGCAGAGTGTAGTGAATGTTACGGAAGTGGTGAAGTTTCATGTAGTGAATGTGATGGTGAAGGAAGTAGGGAGGTTGAAGATAATGAATGGGAAGATTGTGAGGTATGTAACGGTAATGGTGAAGTTTCATGTAGAGAATGTAACGGAAGTGGTAAAGAAACTTGTTATGACTGTGAGGGAAATGGTGAGATAGAAAGAGGTGAAGAAATTGATTATAGAAATTTATTATATGTGTCAATATTACCTTTATCTGTTATAGAAAAAATGAAACAACAGGATGGAGACTTAACATCAGAGTTCAACGAAGAGTTTGACCAAGTGTCTAGACTAACTATAATTTTAGATAGAGATGCATACTCTCGCACCATTGATGATGATAGTTATTATTGGGGGGATGTTGAAGAGCATACCGAAATGTTTTATGAAGTTGTGGATGGAGAACTAAGATTAAATCAAATAAATTGGCCAGAATTTGTTTAATAGATATCCATCTTAATCCAAGGAACAATATACGGCATCCTAAAAAACTCAAAAAATAATTTAATTTCTGCGTACAGTTGATTTTGCCAATTATATTTGACAATAGAGTCGGATATAATATCTGCAAATTTTTCTTTATCTATTTTATCAACTTTCATGAGATTCGAAAAACTAATTTTAAGAAAAACAGTTGAATCTTTACTCCAAACACTAATGGGTACATACTGAAAAGTTTTGTACTTTTCAAGTTCTTCGTCAATTTGTTCAAAATAATTACCCATAGTAATTTCGCCAACCTCAAAAAGGTCTCCATAGTTATCAGAAAAATATTCTTTTACAAAGTCCTTATAGGCTTGGACAAATTCTTCTTTATCTAAGTTACTGTATTCTTCTCTACTTAAGTTTTTTGCCATATCTTTATAAATATAGAAAAAAATAGTATATTTGTAATATGATTGATATAGTTTTAGTGAGTGTGTTAACATTATTTCATCTATACATGTTGTCGGCAGTAAAAGACAAAGAAAAACAATAGTATTTATTAATATGAATCCAGAAATAGAAAAAAAATATACAGGTGACACCGAAGAAAAAGTAATGAACTACTTACGTAGAAATCATCCAGTACACGAAATACGACTTAAAGGATTCGACAAACCTTTCAAATCTATTTCAATTGATGACAAACTTAGACCATTACAAAGTAAAAAATACATCGTTAATTTATTGTTTCAGGAGATAGAATACTCTGAAAAATTCAAGGATGTTGAGGAGAGTGTAATCAGGAGAACAATCAAAAAATATATAGATTATTTGATGCTTGATTAAGTAAATTCTTTTTTTTAGAATTGTGTTGTTATGACTAAACCAATTCTTATTGTGCGATTTCCATATCGGGACGGATTTAACTACGAACCACATTTAAAACACATTCAAGAACATCTTGTTTCTCAAGACTATCATATTCTTGTCACAAAAGAATCGGACTTAGAAAGAGTTGAATTTGAAACACACAATGTTTTAAATGCGACTGATATTGAATTAGAAGAACTTAAAAACCAATTACAAGAACAATTTAATAAATAATACTATGCCTGAATTTGAAACTTACGTAGACGTTGACATTGATGACTTTTTGAACGCTTGCTCTAACAAAGAAAGAGACGACCTAATTGACGCTTTAGAAGAAGATGGTTGGGTTAAAAGAGTTGCAAGAAGAGGTGCTAAAACCAATGAACAAGGACCATCAATTTTAGAGATGGAATGGCAAGAAATGTGTAACAAGTTGTCCGATATTAGATTACGTATTTCACGTGATGACGAAGAAACAATTAAAACAATTTTAGAAAGATATTAATATGGAACTTAAAACAAAAGAAAGATTATTTTTCACAGGTTTATTCCTGTGGGTAGTTATGATGATATTTGTGGCTCTGTCATTTACAAGTTGTCAGAACAAAACAAGAGTTAAGTCGGTTGATACCGAAACACTAATCATAGATTCAATTTGGGTTAAAAAACCTGGTGAAATCAATACCATGCAAACAGACTATAGATATTTTGCAAGACTTACAAACGGAAAAGAAATCATGGTAAATAGTTTTACAAAGGTTGGTGATACAGTACATTTTGTTTTTTATAATTTGGAAAAATACAAATAATTCGGTAACTTTGCACTATGAAAACAATAATCGTATTAGTTATTCTTTGTTGCAACTCACAAAGTGAAAGTGGCTACAAGTATGAAGCAAAGAATTTAACCACAAACCAAACAGGTGATTTTTATACCCAAGTTAAATATAACGAAGGTGATACAGTAAAAATAGAAATAAAATAAGATGGAAAGAAAATTAGCAACAATCAGGATTATTACGGACATCAGACCTATTGAAGGTGCTGATAAGATTGAACTTGCCAGTGTTGGCGGTTGGAATGTTGTTGTTGCCAAAGATGTTGGACATAAAGTTAATAATATGGTAATTTATTGTGAGATTGATTCTTTTCTTCCAATTAGAGAAGAGTTTGAATTCTTACGTAAATCGTCTTACAAGAAAATGGGTGACCAAGAAGGTTTCCGTCTAAAAACTATTAAACTTCGTGGTCAGGTTTCTCAGGGACTTATTCTTCCTATTCACGTTTTACCTTTGGGTGAAATGGTTCACGAAGGTCAGGATGTAACTGAAATGTTGGGTATTGTTAAATATGAACCACCAATTCCTGCAGAACTTGCTGGTAAAGTTAAAGGTCAGTTCCCATCATTCTTACAAAAGACCGATGAAGAAAGGGTTCAAAACTTGGTTAATGAATATGAAAAATATAAATTGACTTCTTCTCATCAGTTTTATGTTACTGAAAAACTTGATGGTTCATCCTCAACATTCTACATCAAAGATGGTGAGTTCGGTGTATGTTCTCGTAATTTAGAATTACTTGAAACGGAAGGTAACACGTTTTGGAAAGTAGCTCGTGAAATGAACTTGGAAGAAAAACTTAAATCAACAGGTAAAAACATTTGTTTACAAGGTGAACTGATTGGTGAAGGCATTCAAGGAAATCCATACAAGATTAAAGGTCATAGAGTTATGTTCTTCAACGCCTTTGATATTGATAAACACCAAAGAATGACCATGCCTCAGTTCTTAGAACTTATGGAAAGTTTAGAACTCCAACACGTACCATGTTTAGAATTACCTTTCTTGTTACCAAGTACAGTTGAAGGTATGTTAAAATATGCTGAGGGAACATCTGTACTTAACAGACAGACTGAAAGGGAAGGTGTTGTAGTAAGGTCTTACGATAATAAGATTAGTTTCAAAGCAATTTCTAACAAATTTTTGTTGGAGGAAAAATAAAATGATTATATTTGAATTAAACGAAAAACAAGAAAAAGAACTTAAAGAATGGCAAGAGGCGATTAAAAAAGTATTCGGTGAATACGGTTCATTTGATTATATCTTTACACCTACTGGTATAGGTAATTGTGTTAAAGTTTATAGTCACTTAGCCAAAACAGAATTGGAATTGACAGATGTTGACTCTTGGTAAAAAATTTAATATAATTAACATTATGAACATAAAACAAGCATTGAAAGAAAAAAACAAATTGGCGAAGAAAATTACCGATTTGATGGACAGAGTGAACAGATATAACTCAATTGATGAGGGTGGTGTTCGTTCATACGAGCCTGAGACAACATTGAGAGTTGCAACCGATTATGTTGAAGAATTGGTTGAACTTAAAACAAAAATTCACAAAGCGAACGCTGAGGTATATGAGAAGATTTTCCGTATGTCTGAGTACAAGTCATTTGTGAAATATTTGAGGTCTTTGAACTGTACCGAAGGAACTTTAGTTCAAAGAGGGTATGGTGACACAACCACTCGTCAAATGACCACAGTAATCACTGAGGTTCAAAGAGACCAAATGGTTGAAAGATATGAGTCAATGATTGACCAAATTCAATCTGAGTTGGATGCTCACAATGCAACCACTCAGATAGATTAAGACCTTGTGGTTGTTGTCAGTGTGTAAGTTTTTATAGGTATCCACCTATTTACATCATTCTACTAGACATGTGATATTTGAAACTGATAAGTATTCAACATTCAGAAGTTCAACTGGTCAACAGATTCATTCCTCAATAACCTCAAAACTCTTTTGGAATAATTTATAACACGGACAGCCACAGACCCTCCACGAAAGTGGGGGGTTTTTGTATTTATAGACATGAAGGAATTCATCAAATTTTTAATTATTTGGATTGCGAGTAATCTTTCAATACCCTTTTGGGTTATTGGGCACGTTCATTTAACTATGAATGTTTATCAGGACATACATGAAATTATTGCTTCTTTTGGTATGAATATTATTGTTGCTTTAGGTTTTTGGTTAGATTGGAAATCACAGAAAAAAACATAACATATTGTTAATATTATATTAACACCATTACAAGATTTTTTTACTACTTATTGGTGGTTAAAAAAGTATGAGTATATTACTTACCGCAATTTTCACTTTATTACCTGGTCCTGGAGATACTGTAAAGGTAGACAACATGGGGACCGTATCAATCACGGCTAGCGCAAAAAAAGAAACAATCGCATCGGTAGTAAATGTTCAGAGAAAGAGTCTAATTATCATGGACGCTGTATCATCTGAAACAATAAAAAAATCACCCGATAGAACTATAAGTGATGTATTAAAAAGAGTCGGTGGGACAACTATTCAAAATGAAAAGTTTGTTGTTGTTAGAGGTCTTTCTGATAGATACAATTCAGTATTAGTTAATAACGCTTTAATAGGGTCAACCGAACCTGATAAAAAAGCTTTTTCTTTTGATTTAATCCCATCCAATTCAATAGACAACCTTATAGTTTTTAAAACCGCTTCACCTGACTTACCAGGTGATTTCTCAGGTGGTATAGTAAAGTTAACAACTAAAGTATCTGATAAGAAATTTAGAAACTTTGATTTAGGTTTTAGTTTGGGTAGTTTAAGTACTTTTGGTAATTCATATAGAATATCTACGGAACATCTACCGAACAATTTTCTTACAACTAAAGAATACAGAGCATTGAGTTTTGAGAACAAAACAATAGAATCACGAAAAATATCTAAAGAATATTCGCCAAAACAAATTATTAATCTACCCAATATGACTTTTGTATTCAATCAAGGATACAACAAAAAAAAGTTGTCATATCTGACTAATCTAACCTTCAGGAATTCAAATAATATTACAAATATCGAAAGACAAGATTTTATGTCAGCAAACGATTTAATGTACAAATATAGTGATAAGGTCTATACAAACACCACAACATTTGGTGGGTTATTCAACTTAAAATATAAAAAAATTAATTTCAAAAATAATTTAAATTATATTAATGAAAATTCGATAACAAATAGAGTCGGGATAAATTACGATAACGAACAATTAATTTATTCAAGTAGTTCAAACCACAACAGAAAGATGATATTGATGAGTCAATTTGTTATACCAAAACTTACTTTAGATTATACTTTGTTATGTAGAAACCAACCCGATTACAGGGTAAACCCTTTTGCTAAAAATATTACATCAAACTCGGATAGTTCGTTTATTTGGAGGGATTCGTATAGATTTTGGAGTAATATGACAGAACATACTTTAGGTGGGTCTTTCAACGACACTGTAAAAAATTTTAAATACGGATTATTTGAACAATTCAAATTCAGAAATTTTGGGGCTAGGGTTTTCAGGTATCAACCTAATTTTGTATTAGATGAGATAACAAATAATACAGACAAATACAGCGCGTTTTCTAATTTATCTGCGGGGTATATTATGTACAGTAAAAACATTAATAAGTTTACAACTTCTGGTGGACTTAGAGTTGAAAATCAAATATTCAATGTCAATACCTATGATTTTGGAGGTAGAGAACAAAATATAAAAAGAAATTATATAGACTTTTTACCTTCTATTAATTTTGTTTATGGTGTAAAGAAAAATAAAAATATCAGAACTTCTTTAAGTAGAACTGTTGCAAGACCAGAGTTCAGAGAAGTTAGTAATTTTGCGTATTACGATTTTGTTAGAAACGCACAAATTGTAGGAAATCCTAATTTAATTAGAACCCAAATAACAAACGTAGATTTAAGGTATGAGATATATCCATCTAACAAAGAACTTATTACTTTTTCCACATTTTACAAAAATTTCAAAAACCCAATTGAACAAATAGTTGATAATGGGTCAGTACCAAGTAACTTAATACTCACATTGTCTAATCCTGAAAAGGCGAATTTATTAGGGTGTGAAATAGAAATAAGAAAGAATATAACAGACAATCTATCACTGTATTCGAATTTATCATTATTTAGCTCTAGTGTGAAAATACAGGGTAGAACAAGACCACTTCAAGGACAATCACCATACATTATTAATACAGGATTATTTTACAATAAAAATAATTTCTCCTTTAATTTGTTATACAATAGAATTGGAGAAAGAATTTCCGCAGTTGGTTTTGATGGATATCCCGACATATATGAAAACGCACGTGATGTTTTTGACTTAACTTTACAATATCAAACAAAAAAGTTCACATTTAAGATGAGTGTTTCCGACTTATTAAGTCAGAATTCTAAATTCTACCAAACAAATCAATCAAGAACTTTAATAAATTCAAACAACGAAAAAACAATAAACTTAACAATAAATTACAAATTATGAAAAAAATTATTCCATTATTAATGGTATTACTATTTGGGGTTACTTCATGTAAAAAAGACCCTGTAAATCCACCGTCAGACACCAATACAACTTTGGTTGGGACATTAACTGAAAACAAAACTTTAACAGCAGATAAAGTTTGGTCACTTAAGGGATATGTGTATATTCCACAAGGGATTACATTAACTGTTGAACCAGGTACCAAAGTAATTAGTGATGTTAGTGAAAAAGGTGCGTTGTGTGTTGAAAAAGGTGGTAAAATTATTGCGGATGGAACTGCAGATAAACCAATTATTTTTACTTCAGGTCAATCAACACCTAAACCTGGTGATTGGGGTGGTTTGATTATTTTGGGTAATGCACCAACTAATAAACCAAATCCAACAATTGAAGGTGGTGTAGGTAGAGCTTTTGGTGGTGTTGATGAGAATGACAACAGTGGTATTTTGAGATATGTTAGAGTTGAATATGCTGGTATCGCAGCATTTCCTGGTTCTGAAATTAATGCATTTACATTTGGTGGTGTAGGTAAAGGAACTGTAGTTGACTACTGTGAATCATATTACGCTAATGACGATGCTTTTGAATTCTTTGGTGGTAATGTAAATTGTTCTCATTTAGTTGCAGTTGGAACCGCTGACGATGATTATGATTTTGATTTTGGATATACAGGTACAATAAAGTTTGCAATATCCAAGAGAGACCCTCAATTTGTTGATATGGGTGATGCGGGTAATGGGATTGAATGTGATAATGACGGTACAGGTTCAGTTGCAATTCCACTAACTAAACCCAACCTACAAAATTTTACTTTAATTGGTCCAATTGAATCTAATTCACTTTCTAATCACAATTTAGCGATGAGATGGAGAAGAGGTACAGCTTTTAACGTACAGTATTCTATTTTTTACGGTTATATGAAAGGTGGTTTTAGTATTGAATCTGATATTAGCGCGGGGTATTTCAACACAGGACTAAGTACAATGTTCAATAATTACATATCATCTGTGGATACAGTAAATACAATAAAAACAAGTTCAACATTATTAACAAAAGAAAACATGTTAGCTCTTTGTACCAAACAAGGAACAATAATAACAAGCTCACAAGTTAAACCTTTTGATAATAATTTCCAAACAATTTCAAGTGTGGTAAATGGACAGTGGGGTGCAATCCCTTCGGGTTCCTCAATTTGGACTTTGGGTTGGACAAAATTTTAAAAAAAATTATTTTGGTATTGATACTTTATAATTGTCAAATATATTTATTTCTGATGAAAAAATTGAGACGACATAATTATCGAACACAAATAAACAATATTAATATATTATCATTTAAATCCCTTCTCTAATGAAGGGATTTTTTTTGCCCATACGAATATGAAAAACACAGAAATATATAACGAACTAGTACAGAAGATGAGAGAATTCTTCTTAAAGAGAAATTTCAAAGAAGTTCCTACACAAAGTAGACTATCAATCTTGGCGGCTTGTGAAAACCCACATTCAGTAAAAACATTTGAATATGGTGGATTACAATGGCCATTACCACAAACAGGTCAAATGTGGTTGGAACATGAACTATTAAAAAATCCTGAATGGGACGGAGTATTTTGTATTTCAACTTCTTACAGGGAAGAAAAAAACCCAATTGAAGGAAGACACGAAATGATATTCCCAATGTTTGAGTTTGAAGCTAAAGGAACAATGAGGGAACTTCACCAACTTGAAGTTAGATTACTTGAACATTTAGGTTTTGAAACACCAGCAATTTGTAACTACGATGATGTTTGTCAAGAGTATGGTGGTGTTGAAATACTTGAAAACGAACATGAACAAAGAATGTGGGAAGAAAAAGGACCAGTAGTTTCATTACAAAACTTTCCATTAAGAACAAACCCATTTTGGAATATGAAACATGGTGGTAATAACATTTACAATAAGATTGATGTTATTCTTTATGGTCAAGAAACAATTGGTTCTGCTGAGAGAAGTTGTGATGTTGAAGAAATGAAAAACAATTTTTACACAATTGAAAATGGTGCTTACTGTGCAAAGTTGTTTGAATTGTTTGGAAAAGAAAGAGTAGAGAAAGAACTTGAAGAATTCTTATCACTTGATTTCTTCCCGAGATTTGGTGGAGGAATCGGTATGACAAGAATGGCTCGAGCGTACGAGTTAATGAAACAAGAACAAATTGAGTTAGCATAATAATAACAACCCTCACCTAACGGTGGGGGTTTTTTATTTGGAAAATGTTTCTTACACTTACAAAAACTAC
>SXGQ01131530.1_pt1 | contig 16516 bp, 19 predicted proteins | sample 3178371 | NCBI WGS metagenome assembly SXGQ01 (sample SAMN11356859, study PRJNA531348) | freshwater metagenome | isolation source: freshwater sample F1-20 | place: China: Fuxian Lake, Yuxi | collected 2017-12-25
GATTGTTGTTTACTTAAAGATTCTATAGCTTTTTTGAAATACTCATCAAAGTCTTTAACTTTTGATGAAGAAACTGGTAATATTACTGAAATAGTTGTCATGTTATTTTATTCTTTAATTTTGTTATATTGTTGTTGGAATGTTTCCAATCTTTTGTTTATGTATGTGGTAAATAATTCTATTGCATTATTCTTAAACTCTTCTTGGTTGGAATATTTGTCCGCTGTTTCATAACCTGAATCATACAACTTGTCTGCAATGTTATCCTCCAACCAATTTTGAATAAACTCAGCCAATATATCAACAATTGCCAATGTTTCATTAGTCCATATACCATTGTTCTCGTTCATCCACTCAGGTTTTAAATTGGGTATCTTACCAATCACTGGTGTAAAAGTTTTCATCGATTCTAATGGGAAAGTACCAAATCCTGAAATATCGTCCACCCAAACTGATACAAAAGAATCTTTCAAATGACTTGAAAATTCAGTTTCAGATAGTCCTCTGAGGTCTCTAAAGGTTATCCATCTGAATTGTGGATATTTTAAATAAAAACTTTTTACAATCTTAATTGTGTCTCTTTGGTCCCGAGTGTGTATACTAACTATTGGTTTTGCGGGAACACTTTTTTTGGTAAATGTTTCTGAAATAGTTGGTGTTAATATATCGAATGATATATTTTTCATGATATTACTTATATATTCTTTTTGTTCTTCAGAAGTCGTAATACACTTTAAAAAACCGTATTGATTCCAAGTAGCACCTGGAGCTAAAGTTTCCAACATATAATCATAAGCCTGACAAATCACAATTTTACCACAAGGTAATTTAGCAACTTGCTCCATTACATGACCATAAAGTTCAGGAATTACGATAAAATCCTCGGGGGATATTTCCAAATCCTGACCTTCAATAGGTTGATGAGGAATCTCCATGTACTTTTCGCCTAACCATGAACCAACGCCTTTGTAGTCGGATTGTTCGTGAATTATCTTTACGTTAAATGAATTTGTGTAAAGAAGATATGCTAATTCATATATGTACCTTATCGATGCTTTAGCATTTCCTCTTGTGTCTTGAACCAAGAATAAAAACTTAGATTTCTTGTTTTCTAAATTTTGGATTGATTGTTCTAATTTTTTTTGAAAGTCGTTACTCATTTTTTTAAAATTTTCTAATTATTTTATGGAATAATAATGTGTTAAATGCCAATTTGAATGGTACACTTAAATCTTTGGTTGCTTTTGCACCAAGGTTGTTGTCCAAATCTTCGTTTTCCGTCATCAAAACATCTATAAAAGTTTTGACCAATTCAAATTTAACCAAACTAATACTTTGTTCTGTTTCTCCGCTTTGTTTATCAGGTATTGCAATAATATCCTGTACTCTTTCGATATCAACATAATAGTGTTCGCCAAATACTTCAATCATAATATTACAATCATAGTTCTTTATATATTGAAGTAAAATCTTCTAAACTTTTTATAGTAAAATCAGACTTAACATTTTTATTATATTCTGTTTCAAATTTGATGGACTTTTTATTTTTCGGTTTACATTCCAATAAATCTGGATTTGCGGTCACTATAACATCATATTTAGTCCAAACCTTAGATAGATTTTTTTTATTGTAGAAAAAAACCTCGTCAACCTCCAAACCATACTTTGAGAAGAAAAACAAAGATGCTGGTTTTTGTTTTGCAATTGCTTTTGATATTACACTAATTTTATCCTTCTTTTTTATTGTGTTTTTTTGTATTTCGGAAAACACGTTGAATGTATTTGCTGTTACTGATGGTGCATGACCACAGATATTCATTGGGAAATCAAAGTATAAAAAATTGATAAACTCAGATTCATTAGGGAATAAAAAGTGTTTTTGGAAATCATATGTGTCTACAGGTTCAACAACCTTGTATTCAAATTTTTCTTCTCCTTCCTCATAAACATAATCATCTATAAAAAATTTTTCATAGATTGCTTTCATCTTACCTACCGTATCTCTTAAAACCTCGTCAGTGTCAAAAGCGAACTTCATCTTCGTATTTTTTTAGAATTTTAGTGATTAATGGGTTTCTAACAATATCTTTTTCACTGAACTCAAAAACACCAATATCTTCCATATCTCTAAATTTGGACATGGCATCCCACAAACCAGAATGTGTTTTATCTTTATACCTATCGGTTTGTTCCAAATCACCCGAAATAAAAAACTTACTATTAAAACCAATTCTTGTTAAAAGAAGTTTCATTTGTTTTGGGGTGCTGTTTTGTGCCTCTTCAAATATTAGTATCGTGTTATCTATGTTCCAACCACGAATGTATGCCAATGCTTGAACTTCTATGAAGTCCAATTCAATTAATTTTTCTCTATTTTCTTTACCGATTAGTTTATTCAACAGATAATAAGACGGACTGATATATGGGTCTAATTTTTCCTCCAAAGCACCTGGTAGAGAACCTAATTTTTCTTCAGCTTCAACCGCTGGTCTAACAATCATAATTTTTTCATACGAATTTGTTGGGTCCTGTAATAAGTCAACCGCGGCTTTCATTGCGATGTAGGATTTACCTACACCAGCGGGACCTGAACAAATAGTTATTTGATTGTTTTTTAAAATGTCATAATATACTCTTTGATTCTCAGTAAGAAATTTTTCCTTAGTTGCTTTTTTTATGAATTGAGAAATAATCTCTTTTTTACTTTTAAATTGTAATGATGTTTCACCACTAAGTGAGGTGTTTTTTTTTCTTGGTTTTTTGTCCATAATTTAGTTTAAATATATGAATTAATAATATCAAGTAAAATATCCGCTCGATTATCGTAAGTGTGTTTACTAGAAACTTCCAAATATCCATTATTGCTAATATTTTTTATAATATTTTCATTGTTTTTAAGATAGTCTAATTTTTCAAATAAATCATTTTCATTCTGATATATTACAATATTATCCATGTCTTTAAAAAATGTTCTGATATTTTCAGTCTCATTTGTTAAACACATTGTATTGCAACCCATAGTTTCAAAAACTCTGTAATTTATATCGTCAGACAAGGTTTTATTGAAGTGTATCTTATATCCGTTTATAGTATCAACCATATCATTTCCAAGTTTCCATATATCTTTTTTAAGGTTGAACTTACTAATCAATTTATTAAGAATTTCTTCTCTGTTTAGTAACGAGCCACAAAACCCAATAAAAATATTTTTATCTATATTTTCTTTTGGGTAAATTAAATCTGATGGATACGCATTTGGAAAATAATGTGTTTTGGATAGTGTAAAATATTTTTGGTGGGACTCAATGGCATTTAAAACAACATCTATTTTGTTTTTCATTACGGTGGTTAAGTGATTCATCATGACTAAGTGAGAATCAATACTCCAAAATATTTTTAATTTTTTTTCGTTAGATAAGTCGGGTAACCATCCCTTTGAGTCATAATTTTCAAGTAAAACAATTACATCAACATTTTTACATATTTCATTAAATGGTGTTGTAAAATTTTCATGTCCCAAACCCCACACAATTGTATCAATTCCTTTACGAATTAAAGCTCTTTGCAAATTGAAGCACTCACGAAAATTTCTGTTTTCTATGTGCCTACCATTTTCTTGTACTATTAAAATTTTCATTTTTTCCTAAAAAAAGTATTCCCAATATTTCTACTGAATATTACATAGTTTAAATTAAATAATAAATTTTCTAATTCACTATTTAAATGCTCAACACATATTAAATCAATTTCGACTTTATCAAAGTCAATTCCGCTGATAACTTTATAATCAAAAGATTCAGTATCAACTGATAAAAAATTTATTTTTGAAATTTTATTTTTCAAAAAAATATCAGAGGTTTTAACAACATCTACTCTTTTTTCTATAAATTCACAACCATACATTTCTTTACATTTTTGTACTTGTTCTAAACTAAAGGTGGATAACTGTTCAAATTCATCGTTTTGGTCAATGTAAAAATTTATATTTTCTTCAGTTGTGTTTGAACAACCTAAATTTAATATTTTTACTTTATCGTTTTCAGGATATAGTTTTTCTAGTTTAGAAAAATTATTGGGGTTTGGTTCAATCAAAAGTGCCGACCAACCATCTAAAATTAGTTTACGTGAATTAGAGTTGTTAATACCATCTGCAGCACCAATTTCAACAACAAATCCATCTTTCTTTTTTTTGAAGAAGGAATCAATTATATTTTCTTCGTCATATTGTGAGAATCTCATTTTTTTTATTATAAAGTTTTGTATAAAGTTTATCAAACTTAGGGACAGTATTTTCAATTAAAAACATTTTACTTCGTAATATAGATTTTTCTGAAAGTTGTTTATAAAATTTTTTATCGTTAATTAGTTTTAATAAATTACTAAAATAACCCATAACATTATCAGATATTAAACCGCTATCACCAATTATTTCTTCTTGACCATTTGTACCTGCTTTATGTGTTACAACAGGTTTGCCATATATCATTGATTGTGCTATTGCGGTACCAAATGTCTCACCGTCACTTCTATAATGTGCAAATATATCTATAGTATTGTAGAATTTGTGAATAAAATAGTCATCATTTGTAGTTTCAAATAATATGAAATTTTCATCTAAATTATTTTCTTTAATCTTATTTTTAACTTTTTCACAAGGACCTACTATTATATATTTAAAATCCACACCAATAGACTTTAAATTTTTTACTGAATCAATTGATATTGATGTAAAATTATCAGGTCTACCTATTCGTCCCAAAACAATTGTATTTGGTTTTATACCCAATTCACTCCTCAAATCATTCATGTCATTAAAAGGTTTCGGTATTGGATTATATATTACCTCAGTATTTCCACCCCTAATTTTTTTTATTGTCTCACTAATTGATATTGAATGGTCGACAAATGAGGTGTTATCCATAAAACCAAATATATTTGTTTCTACTTGTATAGGACAAACTCTTTTATCAAATGGCCATTCGTAATAACCACTTCTAGCAAAATGTATAATATCTGGTGATACTTTTTTTATAACCTCATCAAAATTAGTACTTAGTGGTTTATACCCAAGACTTGAGTTTGTTTTTTCTGTTGATGCGCTAAACGGTATTACAAATTCGTCCCCCAAGGTTTTTTTTAAATAATCCAATCTATTATTATTCACATTTACATTATAAAGGACATATGGTATAAATTTGTCTTTATCTAAATTTAAAATAATTCTTTCGTGGGACCTCCAAGTTCCAGCATAATCAATAGTGTGCGAATAGAATACTATTTTTATTTTCATAGTAGTATGACTACTAAAACACAACTTATTTATTTTCAAAAACTACAATCATAGGATAATGATAAATCCCAAAAAGATTAAATTTTTCATCGTGAAAATCTAATTTTTTTACCATATCTCCAATCCAAGAATTAAATTCTACTCTGTAATTTTTTAAATCATCTTCAGGTTTATTGTGTGACATACCTGGCCATATTTGTCTCAAATCATGTTGTGCATTAAACTCTTCATATGAGTTTCTTAAATCTTCAATAACATAATATCCTTTTTTACTTACGTTATTATATAAATGATTAAATGTATTAATTTGATGTCTTGTAATGTGACTTCCGTCATCCAATAAAATATCAATTTCACCAATTTCTTGTGATATCATTTTTAAAAACTCATCATCGTTTTGGTCACCAATAAAAATCTTTATTCTTTCAGATTCATATTGCTTGCAGTTAGGTTCAATATCAATACCATATATTATTGCATTGGGGAAATATTCTTCCCACATTTTTAATGACGCACCGTTTAAAACACCTATTTCAACAAAACATTTGACTTCATTTCTGATTCTTTCAAAGTGTTTTTCATAAATGTCTAAATAGCTCATACCTTTGTATTCATGTCTTGATTTATCGGTGTTAGTTTGTTTACCAATTTCTTGTAAAGTTCTCATATTTTTTATTTTTTTAAAAGTTTATAATATTCAGGGTGTCTGATGTTTTTTTCATCAAAAACATCACCAACAAATTCTAAGTCTTTTCTTTCAGTAGGAAATGGTTTTTTCCATTCCTCTAAGTTTGTAAACTCATCGTGAACCATACTATTATTTTTACATAATGGGTAAACAAATTGGTTAAGAAAATTTTGGTCAACTTGCCAAAAGTTACCCCCTTTATATATTCTAATTAGTTCTTTCATTTTTGGAAATGTTCCTTTTTTCATTCCCCACATTCCACCCATTATTAAACTATTGTGATAAGGATGGTCTCTCATTATGTGTAAACCTTTGTCTGAATTAATCCACTCCTCAACCGCTTCTTTTTCTCTAAGACTTAGTCTTGAGTCGGTATCTCTAACTATGAAAACATCAACATCTTCTTCAGACGCAGGATAAAATCTCCAAAACATACCCGTCCAATCACCATCTTCGTTCATGTCTATTAACTCAGTGTTTTCTAAATCTTCAAGCTGTGACCATATTTCATCAGGTACTGATTTACCAATATAAAATCTACAAACCCAATTAGGATATATTGTTTTGGCAATCCTAGCGTTTTCAACTGCACCAATTGTGTATTTTGGGTTGTCCCCCCACAAAGAAAAGGAAATTATTTTTTTCATATGTCAAAGTTTTTACTTTTTCTTTGATAGAATAAATCTCTATCGTAGTTTAAGTTGTTATGATTCTTCACGTGAATTTCATCCATTTGTCCATATCCCCAATCAGGGTGCTCATGCTTGATTATTACCATAGGAAAATAAGTTTGTTTTTTCAAAACATCACCAACCATCATAAATTCATTATCACACCATGTTGATTTGTAATCGGGATGGTATATATATCCAAATCTTTCGTAATATTTTTTTCCTAAAATACATAAAGTATTTAATTCTTTCCCTTTAAACCCGTCATTGAAGAATAAAATACCATCGGTGTCAGGGTACGTTGTTTTCATCAATGAGTTTATAATTTTATCAAATCCTTTAATCTGAGGTATCATATCGTCGGATGCTAAAAGTATGATGTCCCAATTAGAATTTATATTAATATCACGATTTATCGCGTGAACTTTTGATTCACTTTTACCGATAGTAACCTCCACGTTAGTATAAGAAGTTAGTTCATTAATAACTTCTTGATTATTCATTGTCAGGTCGTCCTCATCGATGGTTATTGAAAACATTGTAGTGTCTTCAGAAAGATATTCTTGATATTTTCTGAATGTTGAAAAGAATTGTTCTTTTCTATTTCTTGTAGGAAATTTAATTAGAAGTTTCATTAATTATCGATAGGTAATTTTCTATAATTTTGTCGGTAACTATAGACGAACTAAATTTATTTAAATCTGAAGGTGGCTCGAATAATTCTTTACTCAATATGAAGCCTGAATTATCTACTTGGTAAATCCAAGAATTCTTACCACTCATCCAACTTTCGATTGTTGTTCGGCCTAATAATATTCCTGCTGTTTCTTTTGCTTCAGAAATATATCTTTCTGTGTTCCATGTTGGGGGAAACCACTTAACGTGCGGTATTTGTTTTATTTCATCTAAATACTCAGATTTTTTTTCACCAACTAACCAAAGTTCTAATGACTGTTCTTTGGTGTATTCAATCAAATCTCTAATTGCGTTTTCACGAAGATAATCAATAGTACCAACAAAAAGTAAGTAATTTTTATCTTTTTTATTTGATGGTTTAAATCTGACCTCATCAACGGGATTATAGATAACATCTATTTTATTTTCAGGTATTTCGTAACTTTCAATAATGTGTGATTTTATTTCAGGACGAATTGCAATATATTTCTTAATTGTATCATTAAGAACTGGCTTTTCTAATTCAATAACTTCGGAATGTATTGTTGCAATTTTTTCTTCTGTTGGAAATAACTGTAAGACTAAGTTTGTTACTGGTTCGTGTTGTACGTGGATAATATCAAATTTAGTATCTGTTATTTTATATAACATCCCCTCTTGAGATTTTTGCATTCCATTTGGTGTTTGAACAGACCAAACTCCATCTCCTCTTTTAAAACCTGGCGGCTCTTGGAATGAAAAAACTTTTATTCCTAATTTCTTAGCCATTTCGGTTAGAGGACCACCTATCTCAGATAATACGGTTACGTTGTGTCCTCTTTTGATTAAATTTTTAGCTAATTCATAAACATAAACCTCAGACCCAGTAAAGGTTTTAAAATTTAAACATGACAATAAAATATTTAATTTATCTTTTGTTGTTTTTGCTATTTTTTGTGGAAGTGATTTTTCAAATTTCTCTGAAAATGAAATTCTGTTTTTTTCCCATTCATCGTTGGTCATCCCGATTGATTTATGAGTAATTCTTATGTCAAACATCACACCTACCTTAACACCATCTAAATAATTTCTAAAACAAAAATTAACATCATACATGTGAAACCCTTTTACCGTTTCATCAAAATTGTGTTTTATTCTTTGTTTGTGTATTACTAAAAAAAGACCATCAACAATAATCGTTGGTGATATTTCTTTACCTAAACTTGGTGAATATTTTGATTCCCATTTTTTTCCTTCGTGTTCGTGATTCACGATACCAACCATCCTTCTTCTGTCTTCCCACCACATTCCTGATTTGGGAATATGGGTCGAGCCTGCAACACCCAAAATACCATACTCAGTTCTTTTAAAATGGTTTAAGATGTAGTTACCCCATCCATTCTTTTCGAAATAGATGTCATCGTGACACAATACTACAATATCACTTTTAGATTCAGATAGTATTTCGTTATATACCTCAGTAAGCGAACGCCCGTTTGAGTTAATCTTTTCAATTATCTCTACTTTAGGGTATCCACATGTTTTTTTAAGGTATTCTTGAAACTGTGGATTTGATTGTCTTGTACTATAACCAATTGTAATCATTTAAATTCCTGTTGACCCAAATCCATTATCACCCCTATCTTTTTCGTTTATTTCTACTACTTCATGAAGATTAACCATTCTTCCTGCGAATACGGGTGACAGAACTCCTTGTGCAATTTTCATTCCCTTTTTAATTTTAATTGTGGAATCACTCGCGTTGAACACAATAACCATAACCTCACCTGTGTATCCTTGGTCAACAGTGCCAGGTGTGTTCAGTACGGTCAATCCTTGTTTGAGAGCCAATCCGCTTTTAGGTCTTATTTGTAATTCTGAACCAATAGGTATCTCGAATTTAAGACCAGTTTTGACTATAGAGCGACCCAACGATGGTACTTCAAGTTCCTCGATAGAGTGTAAATCAAATCCTGAATCTGTTTCGTAGTTATATTTTGGTGAAACAGCATCAGGGTGTATCTTACTAAATTTTAGTTGATTCCTGAATCTAAAAATTTCATCGGTATGTTTTTTTAAAACTTCATCATCAACACCTAGTTTATTTAGCATTTCTTCCACATTCATGGTTTTTGGGTCCATAGTATTCAAATCCAAGTTTTTCAACTGTTTTTGAATTTGCATTAATTTTTTTAAATCATTGAACATATTCTAAATTATCAAATTTGTTTATTAGGTCTACCAGTGCTTGTACGTCTTGTTCACAGTATTCGGCAATCTTATCCAAAATGCCACCTTCCCAATAAGAATGGTGAACAACACCACCTGTTACAGGACCTTCTTTTGACGAAACACAATCCATGGAAACGGAAATGAGTTCCAATTGTGCTATCGTAAATGGATTTGTACCGTTCCAAAATTCTTTTGTATCCATAGCTTTTATATCCCATGGTTTAGTATCGGCAGTGGGTAGGATTGTTGCGGGTTGAAATCCGTTTATCATCATTCTTTTATATAACATGGGGATGTCAAACCCTTTTATATTGTGACCGCAAAGATAGAAATTAAGTTTATTAACTTTATTAAGAAGTTTAATTACGTTTCTTAATAATTGTTTTTCATCATCTAAAGCAAAAGTTTGTTTTTGTATTTTACCATCTTGATTTATAAATGCAAAACTGGCAACAACTATTTTAGCAAACTCAGGAACTAAAGCTGCCCGTGTTTGGTAAATTTCATCCATAGTTTTGTCCTTGTCCTCGGGGAACTTTTTAATAAACCAATCTTGGTACTTCATAAACATCTTATAAAGACCTGGTTTATTTTTTTCAAGCTCGGATAAGTTTGGAAATTCACCAACGGTTTCCAAATCAAAAAATAAAAGTTTTGTTTTTGGGTAAGGTAACATTATTTAAATGATTTATAAAGTTCTGCTCTGTTTTTGGTAACTACGTTTAAGTCATATGTATCTTTTACTGTCTCATACAATCTTTGACCCATGTCGTAAGCCATATTTGGGTTTTGTATTAGTTTCTTAATTGCTTTTGTCCAATCAGAATGATTTCTTTTTTCATCGACTAATATCGCGTTACCGTCAACAAAGTTACCATTTTGTAAGCAATGTTTCAAGTCTATTGTGTATGGACCTACGTTAGATGCAATAATTGCCTTTTTGTAAAAACCAGCTTCAATTACTTTTAATTGTGATTTAACTCTGTTAAAAATGTGATTTACAATTGGTGCTAAAGAAACATCAAATTTAGAATAGTTTTTCGCATATGAGGTTACAGGTTCAGTCCAAACCCTATTGTAAAACTCTTCTCTATTCCAAGGGTCTTGACGGAATTTTAACAAATAGTCTTTATATTCAGGTGTTGTAAACTCATAATTTTTAGTGATAGCCTCTTCATATCGAGCCCAAACTGTTTCTTCAGGTTTGATTGGTCTTTGTTTTTGTTCACCTGTTTGTGCGTTTATTTCAGTCATAGTTCCACGAATATCAAAACCACACAGATAAAACTGTGATTTATCTCTTAATTCTTGACCAATAGCGTCAGTACAACCTTTAAGTAAATTAACGTCATGTAAGTGTGAAGAACCACCTAACCAACCAAATCTTAACTTATCTGATGGTTTAGTTTCCGCTTTAAACTGTGGTTCTTCGGGATTTATTGCATTGGGTAAAACAAATACATTTTTATTAAATTTTCTTATTTCGTCCGCAAATATATTTGTCGTTGTTGTGACATATTTTGAAACTTTTAAATTTGCAATAATTTTTTCATGTAATTTGTTTTGAACAACCATATGGTGTGCAGGATGTTCTTTTGTTGGTAACCAATAATCATCCAAATCCATTACGGTGATAACACCCAAGCTATTTAACACTTGGATTAATGTGTTTGATTTATCATAGTCAGGATTTAAACTTCTATGAAAACAAACCATGTCATATTTGGTCCAATAGGATATATCATCCATATTAGGATTATAATCTATATCGACATGAAAATCCTCGGGGAATTTATTTTGTAAAAAAACGTGGGGTTCTAATGACCTAAATTTACCAACACCTGTTCTATCGGATGGTAAAACTAAAATTCTTAACTTTGACATATGTAATATTTCTCGTTCATAAAATATAGAAATATTACATCAATAATCAACTTATTGGACTTTTTTTATTTTTGTTATTTTTCCTTCAAAAACATGTTTACCAACTCTCATTTGTAATGAGTCGTTAGATTTAGATTCTGATTCGGTTAACATTCCAGATTTTGAAAGTTCTTCTCTAACAACATCTCTAACAGTGTCTCTTACAGTGTCCCTTATCATTTGTTTCAAACTATTCATATCTATACCTGAAAAGTTTTGTGACTGTGGTTGAGGTTGTTGTTTTTGATTTGTCCCCATCAATTTTTGTGCTCCTTGAATTACTTCTTCTGATAAGAAGCTTCCACCCATACCTGGTACATTTGGTTTTTCGATTGGGTTTTCAATCATTAATTTTTTTATTTCGTCAGGTAGTTTAGAATTTATAATTCTATCTTGTGTTGGTTGTGCGTCTTTGTAATTTGATTTTACTTCTTCATTTACAAATTCTTGAGGTATATTATAAGACGCTGGTACAGGATTAAAGTTTTCAACTTGTGGTGTATTTCTAACCACAGAATCCGCACCCGCTCTTGGTATTTCATTGTGTTTATCCATTATTTTTTTGGATAAAGCTAATTTACTCATTAAATCATTCATATTATTTAGTTATAATTTGGCGTTTATAAAAACTACCGACATTAATTTATCACCATTAGGATTATAATTTGATGGTAGTTCACTAAATGTGTCACCAGTTCTCATAAATGTAAAGGTTTTGTCAACTCTAAACATTCTCCATCCTGGTAAAACTTTTTTTCCTATAGTAACACTGTGTGATGCTCCTTCTGGTTCATATGCTCTTAGAACCAAATTCCCCTTCAAAGAACGCCCCAAACATACAGGATAAACAGTTCTATATCCTTTTCCACCAGGTTCATCACCGTCATATGTTATGACAATAATGTCCTTATTTTTGATTGCTCTTTGTAAGTCATCAAAAGACACCGCTTCGGTTAAGAAGGATTTTATGGTGGAAATTAGTTTCATTACTGTGGTAACTGGTATGGATTTTTACTATTAAATTTGTTGATTTTGATATTATCTTTTCTGTCGATAATATCCTCTTTAGTTCCAGCATCGCTATAGATATCTAAAAATTTTCCTGTACCTCTACCCATAGAGTCACCATCAGAGACTGCGTCTTTATTTGTTGAGCTGTATGGATTATCGTAATTGTAATCATTTTTTGGAAATAACTTTGCTCTTTGTTGTTCAGCGTAAAAACTCATCTGATTCTTTTCTGGCTCAGGTTGAGTAAAATCTACTTTATCGTTTTGTGTACTCATAATATTATTTTGTTAAACCATTCGTTTATTGTTTGTATTTCTTCTGTTAGACCTAAGTAGTGTTTGGTGTGTGAATGTTTAGGTCTAAAATCAGTTCTTAAATCGTCATTTTTTGTATGAGTGTTTATGAATTGATTATCCATTGCAACACTTTTTATTTGTTTAGGTAATCTTTTTTGTTCCCTTGAAGAATCTAAGGTGGTATTAATCCATCCTTTTAGTGTGTCACCCCCTAATATGTGAAAATCAGGACTTGATGGATTACTATTTTTATCAAACCAATTTTTTATTCTTTTAAGTTGTTGATATGTCGCTTTACCAGTTTCTGATAATTCCTTAGCACGTTTCACATTCTCAACACTTTGGTTAGAGTATTTTGATACAGATTTTTGTATCTGACTCAAAATGTGTTTAGGAATTTCGTAAACCTGACCGTAAAGCTCTTTATTCACTTTTCAACATTTTTATTAATTCGTTTATTGTAACTCCTTCTTTTTCCGCTTGTTTTTTAACAAACTCTAAATTTCTTTTTAAAATTTTAGATGAAATTTTTTCTTTTGGACTTACTTCTCCATTCGTTTTGGTTTTTCTAACTAAAATGTCTTCCTTAACATCTTCTTCCTTTTCAAATAATCTCTGAATTTTTTTCTTACCAGGGATTTTACCCATTTCTTTTGCTCTTTCTTCAGCATCAGATTCAATTTCTTTTTTCTTGGATTTTGATTTAACATCCTCAATACCTAATAAGTCAGACAAAAAATTGACTGTTTCATCATATGACATAAAATCAGTGTCTTCTTCACGACCAAAAACTTTACTCATATCTTCTTCATAAAAATATCTTCTATAACCCATTCTAAAAATGTCGTAAACGTTTCTAGCCATAGAAACTGTTTGGTCCATTGTTTTCTTTGGGTGTAAATGTGGGTCTAAAATTGGTATCTTGGAGCTTAGAAAAGTCCCATCAGAATCTACCAATTCATCTAATTCACCTGATGGTTTTTCTTCTTTTGTTTTCTCCAAATATTTTTGATGTGTTTTACATGGCATAAAAGACCCATCTTTCATTTCATGAACACCAACACAACCAAGTTCTTTGGCTTTTAGGGCTGCTTGTTGTTTTGTTTTATATTTGTGTGCCATTAATCAAACTAGTTTTACTATAAATACAATAATCTTCGTATTTATTTATGAATGGCAACACAGAACATTAACAACTTTTATTTTAGGAGATTTGACGCTTTAACCGATGATAGTGAGTATACTGACTTTTTCTTAGTGGCGGATGAAAAACAATACGATGAAGAAGTTGTGTTCTCAGACCAGTTGATTGCCTATTCAGACGGACAAAAGTTACCAATTAATATAGAATTATCGAATAGTGGTTCGTCACAAAATCTAAGTTTAAATTACGGTCAATATCTTACAGGAAATACTTTAGTGTCTTTAAACAATTATAATGACGATATATTAAATGATACTTGTTATAGTGCATTTACAGGAACTTGTGATATTGGATTAACGGGAATTGATAACGGTTTAGTTACAGGGATGACAGGAAAAACATTGTATTATTCAATGGGTATTAGGAATGATTATAAGTTCAATCCTTTGTATTATGACCGAAGATTTAAAATGAGACCTGTGACGGGATACACTCAAAGTCCAAATGTAAGATTTTCAGGAATTACCGCACAAACACTTTATAATATAACAACTAAAACAGCGGATACCATTGGTCAATACTATGAACTGTACGGTGGTTATTTACAAGGTTTTTATCAACTATATGGTTATGATTATAAGGTTTTACCTGAAAGAATGAATAAGGGTTGGACCGTTGAAATGTTGTTAAAACCTAGATTGGTTGATGAGTACGTCCCAACAACGGGTCAAACGTTTTTGAATACATTGTATCCTGAAAACTCAGGTACTTTTTTCTATATGGGTACAAGGGCTGAAAATAAATTTTGGCACTACGCATCAGGTTCAAACTCAGGTAATACTGGTTATACGAGAGTAACATCGTCCTTGTCTGCCGAGTGTATTAACACCTGTGCTTGTTCAGACACTGGGGTTACTAACGCACAATGTTTTACAGTCTATCCATTATCTGCAATAACCATACATCAAAACTGTTCTACTGAAGAAATTTTGCAAACTGAAAGAGATACAGAATTGGATACATATTCTAACGCTTTGTCGTTCCGATTAAGTGGTGACCCGTCTAATCCACGTCTATGTGTTAAATATTTGATTTGGACAGGAAATTGTGAAACAACTGGTACTTGTTTAAACACAGGTTTAACTTACGAAACGGGTTATACAATAACTGAAATATGTTCCACGGAGGGTATATATGATACTTGTAACACAGGTAGTACAGGTATAGAAAAGTGGGTAATGATTGATGTTGTTTTCAGTAGATATCAAACTCTTGAAGATTGCGATTTGATTAACGAAGGTGGTTTAGGTGGTATGAGGAAATTGATTTATACCGCATCTACTGTTGATAGAACGGTATCTTTAATAACTCCTCCATCAACTCATTCAGGAAATACATATCCAAGCAAAGTAGAGGTTATCAGTCTACAAAGAAAATGGTTGGAGCAAAGAAATCACAGATTAGGTGACTTAACTTTCTATGTGAATGGAAAGAGATTTATGAAGATTGAAAACTTCGAAGAGATTATTCCAAGGGAGTTGAACGAAGAGAAGGAAAAACAAGTGGGGGTTCCATTTAATATTTCTTGGGGTGGGGGAACCTTTGGATTAAGAGAATCTTTAACCTTCAGTGGTTGTTCTGGGGCAACAGGTGCTTATATTCAAGACCCTGAAGTTATGTGTGAAAATACACTGAGTGGTACTAGTTTGTCAGGATTAACTACACCAATTTTAATCGAACAGAATTTTGGTGGTACTTTTATGGGTGGAATATCTGAATTTAGGATGTATGTAATGCCATTAGTATCATCACAAATTCAACATAATTATAGAATTTTAAAAGATAAGTATGATTTATTTAATTTTGATTGTCCGTCTTGTCCAACCCCGACACCTTCAATAACACCAAGTATTACCCCAACAAATACAATTACTCCATCAATAAGTATAACACCATCAATAACACCATCAATAACACCAACCCTATCCTTTACACCAACTTTAACGCCAACTGCTACGGTTACACCAAGTATTACACCAACTTACGATTACCAAGGTTGTCAAAATTATAAATTAATAAATAGTTCGCGTATTGGGGATGTTATTTATTCATATATTGACTGTAATGGAATATTAATTTCAGGAAATATTTTACAACCAAATCCTGATGTTTATCTATGTGCTAAGAAAAACAGTGTGATTAGAACTGGCGGTGTTAATTCAATGACTGTTGTAGATTTGGGGTTATGCCCATCATCAACCCCAACTAATACCCCAACTAACACACCAACAATATCCGTAACTCCGTCAATAACTCCAACAATTACAGATACACCGACTAATACCCCTACCGAGACACCAACTAATACTCCAACCAACACCCAAACCATCACGCCAACAATTTCTGTAACCTCTACAGAAACGCCAACAAGTACTCCTACTGAAACTCCAACAAGTACTCCTACTGAAACTCCAACAAGTACTCCTACTGAAACTCCAACAAGTACTCCTACAGAAACGCCAACAAGTACTCCTACTGAAACTCCAACAAGTACTCCTACAGAAACGCCAACAAGTACTCCTACTGAAACTCCAACAAGTACTCCTA
>SXGQ01523664.1_pt1 | contig 16515 bp, 14 predicted proteins | sample 3178371 | NCBI WGS metagenome assembly SXGQ01 (sample SAMN11356859, study PRJNA531348) | freshwater metagenome | isolation source: freshwater sample F1-20 | place: China: Fuxian Lake, Yuxi | collected 2017-12-25
AGCTACCGGGCTGCTCCACCCCGCGATGTAGTTGGAGTATTACGGTACAAGGCAAGCAACCCACTCACAACTTCATCGTTATAGGTACACAGATCATGTTCTCCCGCAACAAGCAAACTCAACGGGCAATCGAAGCCCTGCAGGCAGAAGTGGCTGCTTTGCGTGTCGACCTCTATCAACAAGTTGAACAACTAGCTATCGAAAAAGAGATGGCACGGGCTATCGCTGACCGACTCGTCAGCCTCGACACCCGTGTTTCAAGAATGGGTTCTGAACTCTCTCATCAATTCCAAGAGCTGGGTGGCGAGATTGAACAACTTGCGAAAGCCGTACAGAACTCTGGTGTCAACGAAATTGTTGACACCATTAAGGCTTCACAGACACGGCTAGCTAACGAGCAAGCACGTTACGAAATTACGTTTAGACAAGACCTTGCGGCTCTTGCAGACAAACTATTGCGTCGGAACTAATTACTTCACTGCAACTAGAGCTTGTTGCACCAAGGCACGTGCTTGTTGCAGTTTTTGTTGGTATGTCACGAAGTCTGGCGGAGTCTTAGCAAGTGCAGCATCTGCCTGAGCGAATAACGACTCTGCCTGTCGCAACAATTGCGCTGGCGTAGAAACAGTATTTGTAGGCACTGTTGTTGCAGTCCCTGGCATTGTTGTGGTTGTAACCCCAGTGGCGTCACCAACACGATCGCCAAGATCCATATTGAAGCCGGGAAATAGTTGTTGAATGACACTTGTCAAACTGTCACCAATCACAGACTTACCATCGTAAGAACCCAACACTTTTCGCACAAAGACTTGGTTTGCTTGTCCGTCGGGTTGTACAAACATAGGTCGCAGATAGACAATGCCTTTGCCGACCGGAACAATCTGTAAGTCACCATAAGTAACGCGTGAACCACGTTGATCTAATGGCGTGATCGTCTGAGAAATCGTCGTATCGCTCTCGAACTCTGCCGACACAGTTCCTGGACCAGGAGGAAGCGGTGTAGAAATGTCATACACCGTCATGCGACCGTATGTCTTTGGATCGCTTGAGACCACCATTAGCGAACGCAATTCTTTACGACTGTCATCTGCAGAGAACGGTACAAACGGGCGCACCATTGCAAAAACGCCAATGTCGGTCTTGGCATTGGGAGCATGGAAAATGGAGTAGTACGGACTGAATCGTTCGACATCTGAGTCGGATGCATTGATGGAATCAACACCAGCCACTGGAATTGCTCCGGTGGGAGAAATGACACCACCTGAAGAAGATTCTGGTGCGGAGGCTGGCGCTTGCGCAACACTCCACGCCGCATCACGGTTGAAGAAAAGCGTTGCATCGTCAAACTGATAGCGACCATACATGTTTGTTTGAACGCGAAAGAGATCTTCTGGATAACGGAAGTGTGCGGCAAGTTCTGTTGGAATCTTTGACTTGTCGGTAAACAATTTTGGAAACGCAGACTTCCACATTTTAACAATGGGATCTTTTGAGTCGACTACATACAAAGTGACTTCACCAGAATAGGCATCTACCACCGCTTTTACACTGTTTCTTACATAGTTGAAAGCGTGATTAAGTCCACTGCCTGAACTGAGTTGCGACACGTTGGCGGTCTCTGCATATGGATACCGGTTTGTCGTCGTAAATGCGTCAATCACCCACTTCATGCTTCCGTTAACGACAACGGGATATGGGTCAGAATCTAAATGCAGGAATGGTGCAATCTTTGAAACGCGGTCGCGAACATCGCGAACCAGGAGAATCTGAGATTCTTCCGTGATGAGACTTGAACCAAAGAGGTTGAACTCACCAAAGTTGACTGCGAGTGCCAATTTACGAAGAAGACTATTGAACTTCACTCCACCCGAGCCAACAAACGATGTTTCATTTCCGCCTGGACATGCTTGTTCTTTCTGAGATGTCTTCACAACGGCATACTCACCAAGACCGTCACCGAAATACACCTGTGGTTTTGTGACTTTGAGGTCTATGTAAGAAGGGCGACCATCTTCTGTGGCCAGACTCGCTGGAGCCGCAATCATTCCGCAACCGTGCGTATAAATGAGATGGCGAGACACCCATGTGCGGTTAGGAATACCAGAAGGATTGAGTTCACGTGCTGCGACAAGAACTTGTTGCACTCGACCATCGACGGCATAACGATCAACGTCCAAGTCGTTCACGGTGTAGAACGAGGTAAGACCTTGGTCTAGCGCAAAACGATCACGCATCTGAACAGGGTCAAGCTGTCGCACGTCGCGCAATGCAGCGTCATTCGTAGTGACCTCAGCCGCACTGACATTTTCAATGGATGTAGTAATTCGTTCAACGTTGGAGAGCCCCATTGCTGCTTTGGTGGCGACAATGTTTCGCTGGATATAAGGCAATTCTCTGGTGCTCACGTTTGGTTGGACGACGAAACGTTGCACGACTGCGGGATACACAGTTCCAACAACTATGGCGACAACAATCCAGAGCCCCATGCCGAGAACAGGCAAACGCCAACCGCGTTGACGAATATTCCACATCAACAATGCAGTTACAGCCAATGACACCAAGATCATGAGATTCAACGCTGGAATCTGAGCATTCACATCGGTATACAACGCTCCGCGGACTACGCCACGTTCCGACGATGTGAGGTCGTATTTTGATAACCAATAACTTGCCGCGCGAAGCAACGTGCCTCCAGCGACAAGAACCGACAGATGCACTTTTGCTTGTGGAGTGACTCGTTGCACGCGATCTTGCGGACGAATGCTGCCATTAATGAAATGGAACGCAGTGATGACAATTGTGGCTAGGACTAAAGCACCAAATGCCCATGCGACGACAAATTGTGCAAAGGGCAAACGAAAGACATAGAAACCGACATTGGCTTTGAACTGTGGATCACCGACAGAGAACGCTTGACGATGGCGAAACATGAGCCACTCCTGCCATTGAGAAGAGGCCGGTAGACCAAGCATGAGCGCAATGAGTGCAGCAACTGCGATACGAAGTTTTCCCCTGCTCTTTGCAGTTGCCTCACGAATACGAATAATCGCTTGATCTTCTGGTGTGTTTGGCAATGTAAGCGGCGCAACTCGATCGGCCAACATGAGGTTGACCCACAAGAATAGAAATGCACCCACAGAGAAAATGGCAGCAAGTTCAAACTTGCTGCGCAATACTCCCCAGTACACCTCGCTGCGATCAACACTGTCGAACCACAACAAGTTCACATAAAACGAAGACAACCCTCGTGCACTAAAGATGAGAAACAACACGAGGCCGACGACAACTGAAAGCAAGATGCGCCCACGGGAGGGCTTACCAAAGTTAGGAAGACGAAAGACGGGGCCGTTCGGTCCGCGGGGGGGAAGGTCTGAAGAGTTACGCACGCATGGGAACGCTAGTCCTGAACAGGACTAACAAGGCATCGGCACCCTGGATGAGCGGGAGGATGCGGGTGCCCAGCGGGGAAATCGTCGCCTCTGGTGAGAGCCCCAGCCAAAGAATTGTCTTCACATTCACTACAGCAAGCAGCAGATGGGTCGACCATCCATGAGATGGTGGCACCAGGCTCAAGCGCAAGATACGCGCCCTTGCTGTATGCAGAGCAGGCAATGTCATCCACGTGGGAATCAATGAGTTCCATCTTCCACCTGCGATACACGTCGCGCATCAGTCCAGAAAGAATCTCTCGATCACCTTCCGCCTCGCCAATTGCAATACGGGCTTCTTCTCTAAATGCTGCAACAAGCCCAGCAACGACAGTGGCCCGCGTATGGTCCGTGATTGCCTTTTGGGTGACTCGCCGACCAGAACCGCCTGACGACTTCACAGACTTTGCGCCTGCAGATGCTGCGGCCATGGCTTCTTCCGCAATGGCACCTGCGTATCGCTGTGATTGTTCCGTGGGCGTACCAAATACAGCCTCGATCTCTAACGATGACTTCTTGAGGCGCAGATGCTGAAGAACTTCGTTCTGTTCATCTGCCAAAACACGCTTCAGTTTTCGGGCAAGTGTGACCACTTGTTCGGACAACGCTTCGTCTCGAGCGTGAAAGCGAGCAGGGTCGGCAGCAATAACTGCGACTTTCTTTGCCTTCTTTTCTGACTTTGCCCGCGACTTTTCTGGCTTTGCCTCTGGCGCAGCAGGTGCTTCCTTCGGCTTCTTCGAAATTGGTAGCGCAGGGGAAGAAACTGCATCTACTTTTTCTGCGACCTTCGCAGTGCTCCCTGCGCGAAGTTTCGCAAAAATATCGTCTACTTCAGGAACAGACTTCTTAATGAAGCTTGGCGCAGTGGTCTCTGGTTCAGGCTCTGCCTCAACAACAATTTCTTGTGGTGTCGCAATCTCTTCGTCTGCCACCGAAGCATTATTTTTACGAAGACGCCCAAAAAGGGAAACAACATTTGTTGTTTCATCTTCTGGAACTTCTTCAACAAGAGCTTCGTGCACCGGATGCTCTGATGGGGCGGCATCTTGTTCATCGACTAATCGTTGAACATCGTTGATGATTTCAGTGATTTCTTCTTCAGTGATTTCAATAACATCAGATTCGTGATCGAATATCACAACATCTTCAGGCGCAATGTGTGTTTCGTCTGTGGGCGTTTCTACAACCGCCTCACGATCAAACACTTTTACTGACGGATGTTCAGGATTCACAATTGGAACTGGGCCAGTAGTTGGCGACAAATCCACAATGAATTCAGGCTCATCATGAGCATCAGTGAGTCCACCAATTACATCTTCGGTTGCAATACGAGCACGTTCAAAAGCATTCATAAGCCGATCACGACCATGAAGGAGTTGTTCGATTTGTGCACGCGCTGCGTCGCGACGACGAGACAACTCAGACAAAACTTTTTCACGGTACTCACGTGCTTCATTCACCATGTCGCGGCCCTGTTGCTTTGCCATATCTATTTCAGACTCAGCATCGTGTACAGAGTCTTCACGAATACGGGTTGCTTCAATAACTGCTGACTCGCGAATGCGCGAGGCATCTTCGGCGGCATCTTTCACGAGTCGAGTGGCGGATTCTTCTGCACGATCACGAATCTGGGTACTTGCATCACGTGCTGCTGTAAGAACTCGCGCCGCTTCTTCGCCTAATAATGTGGTGACAGTCTCTTCGTCAAGACGGCCTGGAGCCGATAATCCTCGTGTTTGGAGTGCGCGCAATTCACCTTCTAAGAAACGCTCGCGTTCCTGTAGGCGAGCCATCTCGGCGGCCACCATTTTGAGGAAATCCCGGACCTCGGCCTGATCAAACCCACGTCGATTAACGGGGAACGCAGCCGAACCCACCGCCGCGGGCGATGAAGGATCAGGACGGGAGAAAGAGATAGCCATTAGGCATCAAGAGTACGACTCTCATGAGGCCAAGTGGTGCATTATCCACAGGGCTACTGAGGTAACGCTGGAAGCCCTTCGCCGCCATTCTTGCCAAGCTGGACAAGAGCCTCTTTGATGGTGCCCACTTGAACAATGGTGACTGAGCTTCCCGCAGCGGCTCGTGCTGCTTTCATCTCAGTTTCCGACTGGCCCGCGGGCACCAAGAACAGCGTCCCACCTGCATCTTTAACAGCAACAGCCTTTTGTTCCAGTGCTCCAATGGGACCAACTGAACCATCCTCATTAATGGTTCCCGTCGCCACCACACGTCCGCGACCCATCAGATTTCCTGGAGTCAATTCGTCGAGCAACGACAAAGTAAACGCCAATCCGGCAGAAGGTCCACCAATGCCAGAGGTTGAGATTTGTACGTCAAAGGGAACGCGAACAGTGCGCGTGTCGGCCGGCACGATTCCGATGATGACTCGACTTGGATCATCAGGACTCGACATTAGTTCAATAGTCCTGTCTTCGGGGTCGGCTGTTTCGTCTTCATCCTGCTCATACGGAAGCACAGAAAGTGTGACTCGAGTTCCAGCAGTCAGGCCTTTCATCTGGGTAGCCAAGTCGGACAGCGTTTCCACTTTCACGCCATTGAAGCCCACGATTGTCTCGCCAATTGCTAATTCAGTGCACGCAGCCTTAGTAGTTGGTGCGCCTTCACAGACAAGTTCTTCAACCAAAATCTTTCCTTGAACCAGAGCAACATCTAACCCGAGGAGCTTCATTGCTACATAGTCAGCAATCTGTTTTGCTCCGACCATTGCCTGATACCCAAGGCGTCGAGAATCTGTCGGAGTTTGTTCGCCGAAATGTTCCTTGTACGTGTGGACAACAACATGCGGGTCTAACCAACCCACCAACGTGTCAAGAACAGATAGCTGACCGCCAAAGGCAGTGACAAAATTGATTCCGTTTTCTGCTCGATAACGCGTGGGAGCAGGTTCGCCACCTTTCACCGGCGCAAACTCCACAAGGGGCGCCACTGCAGATGCCTCACCTGGTGCCAACTCCCAGCGTTGGATGCGAACTGCTGCCATCACGATGATGCTCGCCAACAACAGCCACGAAACGGTCAACAGCGGCAGGGCGATTCGCAGGGATCGAACATCTGTCGGGCGCACGGGGGGCGGGAGAGGTACGCTGAAGTTGTTCATGAGTTCTCTGATTGTTTCATTTTCTATGGTCTCGATGACGGCAGCAGGTGCAGCGACCCGTGCTTTCTGGGTTGTGGCGTTGGCACTCATCGCACTCGCTGCGATTGACCGCATGAAGCCTTCCACACCTCGCCGTGCGGTGGTACGAGTCGACAATAAGCCGACTCGCCTGTACCAAGAGCCCGACCAGCAACAGCGCAGGCGCGCTATCACCAACTTGTCTGCGGGCGCACTCATACTGGGCGCTCTCATTGCCTGCATTGTCGGTTTCTTCTTCACGATTGTTCTAGAAGTAGTCGGCGGCCTCCTGAGGGCCTGATCTTCCTTTCATCATGGAACGCTTCGATGTCATCCAGGCCGGATTTACCGGCGATGCCACACTTGCTCGTGCTGGTCTCATTCATGGCGAAGGCCTTATTCGTGTCAGTGCTTTACGCGCATTGCACCGAATGAATCAACTCACGAGCGATGACCTCACTACCTGCATCAGCGATACCAATGCAGATGTTCGGCGCACAGTTGTCGAACTCTCGGCGCAATTTTCAGATGTTGAGATTCACCACCTGATTAATGATGCAGATCTGTTTGTAGCGGAGATGACAGCTTGGGCATTGGGTGAACGAACCGCCATCACCGATGTTGAGATAGAGATGCTCATACATCACACAACCGAACATGCCGAGCCTGTCGTACGAGAAGCATGCGCTGCAGCATTGGGTTCACTCGGCGATGAACGCGGGCTGCAAGCAATTCTTTCCGCGTGTGCCGACAAACCAGCTATTCGCCGTCGTGCAATTCTTGCTTTAGCGGCCTTCGAGGGCGACGAAGTAGATGCCGCATTAACTGCAGCGCTCGAAGACAAAGATTGGCAAGTGCGTCAGAACGCAGAAGACCTCATTAACCCGCGTGGTTAAACCTGCCGATTAGCTACCTTGCTATTTGCGGTTGAGTATTACTTTAAGCCGAGCTTGTTCGCACTCATCGCGCACAAAACAAGTCTCAACATGGTCGTTGATGAGCCCCATTGACTGCATAAATGAGTACACGGTTGTTGGGCCTACAAATTTCCATCCACGTTTCTTTAATGCACGCGACAATGCAGTTGCAGAAGGTGACACGCTCGCAACACCAGAAGGATGCGAGGATTCTCCATCTCTTCCAAATTCTGTGTCGGGGGCAAATGACCAAAAGAAATCTGCGAGCGATCCTTCGATTTCTTTCAGTTCAAGAGCACGTTTTGCATTGTTGATGGTTGCTTCAATCTTTCCCCTATGGCGAACAATGCCGGCGTCTAACAGCAGCCGTTCCACATCGCCATCACTAAACGATGCAACATCTTCTAGATTGAAATTATTGAATGCTTGTCTGAAATTTTCACGTTTACGAAGAATCGTTAGCCACGACAAGCCTGCTTGGAATCCCTCAAGACACAACTTTTCAAACAAACGCTGATCGTCTTGCACAGGTCGACCCCACTCGGAATCGTGATACGCGATGTACTGTTCATCAACCCCAGGCCACCAGCAACGGTGCAAGCCACTCTTTGTCACTTGAAGCCATCGTGAATCCACTCTCAGAGCGTATGTTGCGACTTACTTCTTTGAGAAACGCTTCAAGAAACTAGGTCGGCTTGTATTGTCGTCAGCCGTTGCGGAACTACAAGAACAGCGGTCTGCCTTAGCTACATGGCCGAGAACCTGCTCCACATGCGCGCCGCATCCAGCCCACGTTGGCTTGTTGCATTTCCTACATTTCACTTGTCTACACATACCCCCTAGGGTATCAGGAACTCCACTAGCCCAGCAACCTTGCGTTAGGAGTACGGTGACGACATGGCTTCTGAGTCCCTCGTTCCTGGTTTTACCAATAAGCGTCTGTTCGTAGTCCTTGGCGCATTGGCATTAGCAGTCATGTTGGCCAACTTAGAGACCTCCATCATCGCTACTGCGTTGCCTACCATCACAGGTCAATTCAACGCGTTTGAGAGTTTTGCTTGGGTTGGTACGGCCTACATCGTGACCTCAGCCATCAGTACCCCACTCCTCGGAAAACTTTCAGATCTGTATGGCCGTCGAATGATCTTTCAAATCACAATGGGGCTCTTCTTGGTTGGCTCCATCTTGTGTGGTGCATCTCAAAGCATTGGGCAACTAATTGCTGCCCGCGCATTCCAAGGAATGGGTGGTGGGGGAATCCAAGCACTCGCTTTCGCAATTCTTGGCGACATCATTCCCCCACGTGAACGTGGCCGATACATGGGTTACTTCACGCTCGCGTTTGTCGGATCGGCGCTTCTAGGCCCTTTAGTTGGTGGTCTAATTATCGACCATTTCTCGTGGCCGTGGATCTTCTACTTCAACGTTCCGTTCATCATCGTTGTTGCAATCATTTGTCATTTCGCTCTCAAACTTCCGTTCACGCGCCGCACTGCGAAGTTGGATTTTCTCGGTGCAGGTCTTTTATCTGCAACTGTCGCGTCTCTCATGATTGGTTTAGAAGAAGGTCGATCAGGCTGGACTGACCAACACGTTCTCGTGTTATTTGCCATTTCAATCATCACTTTGATTTTGTTCATCTTGGTAGAGCAACGAGCCGACGAACCAATGATTCCGTTACGACTGTTTTCAAATGATGTAGTTCGTACGGCCGCACTTCTTGGAATGTGTGCTGGTTGCATCACTTATGGAGCAGGTTCATTTCTCTCTTTGTACTTTCAAGACTCACTATTTGTTTCACCTACCGAATCTGGTCTACGCAGTTTGCCCCAAATGCTGGGCGTCACCATCGCGACGTTTGGACTCGGACGACTAATTTCAAAGTCCGGTAAGTACAGAAAGTTTCCGATAATCGGGTCGGTCTGTTCTATCGGTGGACTCATTGCTATTGCGCAGATCGATGGTTCTACGCCTTACCTATTCCTAGCGATTGCCATGATATTCATGGGGTTTGGTACCGCTGCTATTTTCACCTCCACTTCTATTGCTAGTCAGAACGCTGTGGAGTACCAAGACTTGGGTGTCACAACTGCAACAGTGATGTTCCTGCGTTCACTTGGCGGTTCATTCGGCATGGCAATTTTTGGCACGGTGCTGAACTCAACAATTCGCATAGAGATTCCTAAGAAGATTGGTCTTCCAGCAGATGAGGCGTCATCCATTATTCGTTCACCCGAAGAGATCAAAATGCTTCCTACAGCCGCTCGTGACGCTGTTGTAGACAGTGTGGCCCTCGGCGTCAGTCGCATCTATTGGCTGTGTGCGGCAGTGGCGGTTATCGGTTTGCTCTTTGCGCTTTCGTTGAGAGAACTTCCGCTTCGACAACGCGCGGGATTATCCGACGCGATGGAAAACTCTGCCGGGTAAAGCACTCACTCGTTACTGAGGGTCGGCCACCAGCAACGGAATAACTCTGCTCGTCTTTGCCTTGTACTCGTTGTACTGCGGGAATACAGCAGCTGAACGTTCCCACCACGTGTTGTACTCCTCACCTTTCACTTCACGCACAGTCACGCGAAAAGGCGCAGGCCCGTCTTGTACTAACACCTCAGTCGGGTGTGCAAGAAGGTTCGAGTACCAATCTGGATTTTCGTCGGAACCGCCACGCGATGCCACTAATGCATACGAACCTTCGTGTTCCACCCGCATGAGAGCAATCTTTCGCACATTGCCACTTTTGGCACCACGCATCGTGACGATGATGACAGGGATGCCTGTTTTAAGAAGAGTATTTCCTTCTGTCCCTGCAGATTTTTCGTAGGTCTCTACTTGATTGCGCACCCATTCACTGGTGCTTGGTACATAGGTGCCGGAAAGTTCAGTCATTCACACAGTGTATGACGCGCATTGCGCCGCGTTTACACGTTGTAGCGATACACGTTTGTATCGCGAGCAACAAAGCCAATGCGCTGATACAGACGGTTTGCAGCCTCACGCGAAGGACGAGATGTGAGATCGACCGTGATAGCTCCACGATGATGCGCTTCCAAGATGGCTGCCTCATTCAACGCTTCACCAACACCATGTCCACGCGCAGCCGCATCGACAACTACGTCTTCAATCCATGCTCTGACGCCAGTAGGAATTCGGAAAGTAGCCAGCGTGAGGGTGCCAACAATATGTTCATCAAGCCGCGCGATGAATAACACTGTGGAGGGAGCCGAAATTATCTCTGCTAGTTCATCTTGCGTCGGGGGCGGATTAGAGGAAGACAATTGAGGAATGAGTCTCTGAAAAGCCTCTATCAATTCAGCGTTCGCAATGGTGGCTTGCTCGACAACAACTGACATATCCATACCTTGCCACATATCTCTTCGTGTTCGCACGGCATTGCACGGTGGTCTAACTTCTCATCATGACTTCTAGCCATATTTCACGAGACCTCGCTTCGGTTTTAGAACCGGTCACTGGCCAGGTGTACTTCTCGCCCGAATGCCATTCGAATTACGAAAAATTGGGATTCGCTCCCAGTCGCGGAGAATTCAATGGAGTTATGGCACCCGATGGCCCTGCTTACTTCACTAGTCGTGGCTCGGTCATGGGCCAAGTTCCAGGTGAAGTCGTGGCGGCAGCCTTTAGCGTTTTCAATCCAGCCACCGTCATTCCCTCTGTGGCGTATGGCTGGTCGCTTACAGATGCGGCAACAATTTGTGCTGCGCGCGACAACGGGGCAATTGCGCAACTGGTGCGCCTTCTTGGTGAATCCCCTGACGGAGTTACGACCGCTCGTGCCATCTTGTTGCGCGCAACAGAAGTTCTGCGCCCTGAAGGTCGTGCGCTGTTTGGTGGATTGCGCTCATTGCCACTACCGGGCACAGAACTCGGCGATGTTTGGCGCCTTGGCGACATGCTGCGTGAATATCGCGGAGACAGTCACACTGCAGCTTGGATTAGTGCAGGACTCACTGCATGTGAGATCGGATTGATGAGCGAGTTGTATTGGGGACTCCCCATCAAGTCTTATAGTCGCACTCGAGCATGGAGTGAAGACGACTACTCAGAAGCAATTGAAAATCTGCAGCGCCTTGGGTGCATTACATCTGATGGCGAACTAACTCCTCACGGCCGTGACGTTCGTGAACAGATTGAAGTAAATACCGATAAGCAAATGGATTGCGTATTGCGAGCAATCGGCGCAGATGTAAATGAACTCATCACCATTCTGAAGCCGTGGGGCGCAGCGATTCGAGCCGGTAAAGGGTACCCAGCAAGTGGCCCACATGACCTTGCAAATGCAGCGAAATAACTAATATGAGGCGCCCTTTTCGGCGATAGATTTCAGGTCAATGACGGAATCTGATCACGTCCGCTGGTTGTCAAACCCACAGTTGCAAACGCCTGCAGTTATTGCTGGCTTCAGCGGTTGGAACGATGCCGCAGACGCTGCAAGTAGTGCAGTGCGCACGCTCATCGATGCTTGGAAAGCTGAACCACTCGCTGAAATTGATCCGGAAGATTTCACAGACTTCGCCACGATTCGCCCCATGGTCAAACTTGAAGATGGAATTCACCGATCCATTGTCTGGCCCAAAGTAAGCCTCTGGCATGCGAGCACTCCAGGAACAGACGTCATCTTGGTTCTTGGTCCGGAACCCAGTTTGAAGTGGCGCCTTTTTACTGAGCAGATTGTCAGCATCGCTGCAAAGTACAACTCTTCTATGGTGCTCACACTTGGTGCTTTACTCGCCGACGTTGTGCACTCTCGCGAAGTGAGAGTCATGGGAACCTCAAACGATCAATCCACTCTCGATCGCTTCGAACTCCAGCGCTCTACCTACGAAGGCCCCACTGGCATCATCGGAGTATTGCAAGACGCCTGCACGCAATCGTCTATCCCATCTGCATCACTGTGGGCTGCTGTTCCCGCATATGCATCACAGATTCCTTCCCCAAAGGCTGCAAGCGCACTCATTGCCCGTGCCGGCGAAATCATCGGAACACCAGCGCCCCTCAGCGCTCTGCACAATTCAATTGTCGCCTATGACCGTCGAGTAGAAGAACTAGTTGAGGACGACGAAGATCTTAGAGAATATGTGGAGCGTCTTGACTCAATGGGCGACGACGCATTTAACATCGAGAACCCAAATCAACTTGAATTTGAGTTTGGCGAGAACGACGAGGAGGTTGGCGAAGAAGATGCCAACTCACTTGTCGACGAAGTTGAACAATTCTTGCGAGACCAAGACTCGAACTAGTTAATCGGTGGCGTCACCACGCCACAGATTCTCTCGGGGTGCATCAAACGTTGCAGGTCGCACATCGCCTGCAATCGCAGCAAACGCCATGTCACCCCACCATTGCGCACCAGCAGTAGGCGTAGGGAGTGCATCGGGTGCGAACCAACCAACGTCACCTGTCTCTAATGGATGCCCATTCAGTTCGCCACCAGTAGCTCGAAGATGGAATAGCAACATGTACATTCCGAAGCGAGAAAAGCCCATGCGCATGCCATCGACTACTCCAAGAAGTTGCAGTGGCTCAGCAGTTATTCCGGTTTCTTCTTCCACTTCTTTCATCGCAACTTCTGCCGGCGAATAACCCACATCTGCCCATCCAGTGGGATACAACCACACACCACTGTCTTTACGTTGCACTAAAAGGATTTCTCCCTTTTCATTTCCGACAATTGCTCCGATTGCAACTTTAGGAGTGACATAGCCGGGAACACCTTCTCCGACTGACTCCATCCATTCCTGTACAAAGTGATCTTGTTCACGACGAATTTCGAGTGCGTCATCAGTTGCAGATTTGATATCGGCAGCGACTTTCAACACCTCTTCGTAACGCTCTTTCTCGTACAAACTTTGTGTAAAGCCCATTCCAGTTCGAGCAATTGCAGCAAGTGTCTCACTCCATCGAATGAGGTCTCTTGTGAAATCTTGAGGTTGCGCATTACTCACGTTGGCAACCCTAGTAGCAATGACTACCGCGGCGAATTGCCAACGGCGAAAAGGATTGCTCGAGCAATCTCCTCTTGATATGCCTGGTCTGTGATGACTCCACCGCCCGATTCACGAACGTAGAAAGAGTCGACAACTTCGTTACCCAATGTGAGAACACGAGCATGCCGAATATCAAGACCAAAGTCAGCTATCGCCTTTGTGATGACATGAAGGACTCCCACCATGTCTGGAGCGCGTACTTCTAAAAAAGTTGCATTAGATGAAGCGCCATCGTCAAAACGCACAGTTGGTGCCGCAGGCGCAACCGCTGAAGTTGCGCGACGTGGACGCGCATTTGCAGCACGATCTGCCAGACGAGAATCAAGAGCGAGTCGACCAGAGAGCGCACGTTCAAGATTGCCCACAATTGGTTCCCACTCAATTTCGCCGTGTGGACTAGTGACACGAAATTCCGAAGCCGCCATTCCCTGTTCGTCAGAGTGTGCTTCTGCACCAAGAACGTCGAGGCTATGGAGAGCCAAAACACCTGCAACCTTGCTAAAAGTTCCAGGACGGTCGGGGCTCACTACAGTGACACGATCTTGTTGAGTACGGATTTGTATCTGTCCAGTCGCCATCATTTCGAGCACTCCAGCATCTGGAAACAGTCTCCACATCACTTCTTGTACGTCGCCGCCACCCAATACATGGCGCGACCGCTCGACAAGAAGAGCAACTAATTCTGCTTTCCACTCACTCCAAGCAGATGGGCCAGTTGCCAATGAATCTGCTTGCGTGAGTGCATGCAATAGATCGAGCACAAGTGTTGAACCAAGTTTGTTTGTCACCATTGTGATCGTTGCATCATCAGATAAGTCTCTACGCGTTGCCGTGTCGGCTAACAACAAATGGTGTTCAATGAGAGAGATGACCACCGCAGTGTCCGTATCACTCAGACCCATGCGTGGGCCGATGGTGGCAAACATCTCCACACCTACTTCAGTGTGATCTCCGGGGTATCCCTTTCCAATGTCGTGAAACAGTGCACCAATCACTAACAAGTCAGGACGCAACACGCGATGAACTAATTCCGCAGCATTTGCAACTGTCTGCCACAAATGCCGATCCACTGTGTACCGATGAAAAGCATTTCGCTGTGGCTTACTACGTACTGGTGCCCACTCAGGCAGTACCCGCACCAACAAATTTCGTTGGTCTAACGCTTCCAACACGGGAATCGCAGCATTTCCCTCCAACAAGAGTGCCACTAAGTCATCGCTAGCACCAGCGGGCCAAGGGTCTGGCCACACAGGTGACGAATCACCTAAGCGGTCAAGCGAAGATCTATCAATGCGCACTCCCGCACGCGCCGCAGCTGTTGCAACACGCAACAACAGTGTTGGATCCTCTGCAATATCAACATCTTCTGTGATGTGAATTTCTCCGTTTATCAATTGCACACCTGGTGCAACCAACTGTGGAATGGGCGACCGATTCGCTGGCGGGTCTAGTTGTGCCCATGCTTCATCGGCAATCCAAGCAACTTTTCTTCCCACTTCTGCAATGGCAGCCATCAAAGCATCGTCTGACGCATAACGAGCCAGTGCAGCAACTGGGCCTTGATCTTCGAGACGAAGAATTTCACTTGCGCGAGCAGTATGGCGATGTAAAGCAACACGAGCACCAAGCAAAACTTCATTACAGAGCTCAAGTTGGCGTCGATCGTCGGCAGATAAATCAAGACCAGCCATGACAGCCCACTGGAGAGCATGGATGTCACGCAATCCTCCAAGACCTTCTTTTAGGTTTGGTTCCAATAAAAACGCAACTTCACCATCTTTGGCATACCGATCAAGAATGCGTTGATGCAGTTCGACCAACCACTCGCGCCCACGCTTACGCCAACTCTCTGCTGCACCACGTATGACTTCTTCACCAAGTTTTTGGTTTCCCGCAACTACACGCGCCGTCACTAGCGCAGTTGCTGTGTCTAGGTCAGTTCCACAAAGTTGAATGGTCTCTTTAGGTGTTCGTACCGCGTGTCCCAGTTTGACTCCCGCATCCCAAATGGGATACCAAATCTTTGACGCAATGTCTGAAACGTTTTTTACCGATTTGTGTATCAGCAAAATATCTAGGTCGCTATGCGGTGAAAGCTCTCTTCGCCCATATCCACCAACAGCAAGAATTACTAGATCGTCGGCTTTTTTCTCTCCAGCAATTGCATCTGCAAAAATCTGAGAAATCCAAGTGTCGGTAGCAACTGACAATGCTTGACACGCACCAAGACCGCCAATGGAGTGATCCGCAATAATTTCAGCTCGCGTAACCATCAGGAGATCTTTCCTTCTGCCCGACGGCGCGTCAGGATGGCAGCTGCTTTCCAGGCTCCCCAAGTAATTCCGGCCTCATGTACTTCTTCACCGAGGTCTTTCCACGTCAATGGGCCAATGGCGTACACGTCGTGTGGCATAGATCTTGTCTCAAACTCATCGCGCGTCGGCATCGGCACAGAGTGTCGTTGCATTAATTCTGTTGCTGGCCCTACGCAACTACGTAATACATGTAATGGGTTCTGTCGTTGCTCATCAACATCGGTAACAAGTAATTGCAACAAAGCACATTCTATTTCGTGTTCAACACGGCCAACTACCGCGGTCATTTCGGATGCCATATCTGCTGGTACAGCGCCAACACCAGAACAAGTGATTGATGTGATGCGTTCAGTCATCCAATTCGGTACAGCACTGATGACAGCGAGATACATCTCACGGGAATACGGCTCTAACTCAGATACTGGTGGCTTGTCTGTCATCTCATTTTGGAGTGTATGGAATGAGGAATCCCTCTGACCACCACGAAACAAAGACGCAACAATTCCTCGGCGCTCTCTACCGAGTAAACATGGTGATATGAGTCGTGCTTTGGTACTTGCAGGTGGCGGGGTCACGGGTGTGGCTTGGGAGACGGGGGTGCTCATGGGCATGCTCGATGCAGGTTGCGATGTTGTCACCGGAGTCGATTTGGTGGTGGGCACATCTGCTGGGTCCACCGTGGGCGCACAGATACTTTCGGGAGTGGGTTTGGAC
>SXGQ01096304.1_pt1 | contig 16511 bp, 15 predicted proteins | sample 3178371 | NCBI WGS metagenome assembly SXGQ01 (sample SAMN11356859, study PRJNA531348) | freshwater metagenome | isolation source: freshwater sample F1-20 | place: China: Fuxian Lake, Yuxi | collected 2017-12-25
ACCACCAGATCCCCCACGACCCCGACCCACCACCCGACGGACGACCACCCGGCCAGCAGCGCGGACCCACCACCGCAAGCAACCTGCACCACCGGTGCCCACCCCACCACGGCCTCAAGACCCGAGGAGCCCTCACCGTCACCCACGACGAGGACGGCAACGCCCACTGGCACCTACCCACCCGCACCATCGCCGCCGACACCGCATTCACCCGCGCCTGGACCCGACGACCCCGCACCATCCAGTTCGTCGAGATCCACCACACCCACCCCGACCACATCCAGTACCGACCACGGTGAGACGGCCTAGGATCGAACCATGCTCGAGCCACGGGGGCGGCGCTGGACGCTGCGCGACAAGAAGTCGGACCTCCTCCTGTGCGCGGCGATCCTGGTCGGCGGGGCGTTCCTCGTCACCGTCGTCCTCACCGCCGTCGAGGACGGACTCGCCCCGATGGACGCTCTGCTCGGCTACACGCTGTACGCGTTGGCGCTGACCGTCGGCCTCGCCGTCCTCGTCCTGGCCACCCGGTCGCTCCCGGGAGCCGTGGACGGCCACGTCGACGACGAGCCGGCTCGCGGACTCGTCGCGTGGCCCTGGACCCGTCGCTACGACCTGGCCGTCGACGCCGGCCTCGTGGTGCTCGCCGCCGTCCTGACGATCCTGGGAGTCACCACCGGGGACGGCTGGACGGTCCCGGCGCTGCTCGTCGGCGCCGTGGGACTGTGGTTCCTCGTGCGCACCGGCCTCGCGCTGGTCGGACTGCGTCGCAACGAGGCGATCTGGCTCACGGACGACCACGTCGTCCACGACTGCGTGGCCGGCCGGGTGCAGGTGCCGCGGTCCGCGGTGGTCGACGTGCGCGCAGGCCGGGCCTTCGTGTTCGTGGAGCACGACGGCACCGCCGAGCGTCACCTGCCGCCGAGACCCTGGCGGCGCGACCGCCGACTCGACGACCGTCGGCTGCTCGTCGAGCTGACCCACCTCGGCGCGACCGCCGACGAGCTGGTCTCCTGGCTGCGCGCAGAGCTGCAGCTCGACGCCGAGCCCACCACTGCACCGACACCCTCTCGACGGAACCGACCCTGGAGAAGCCGATGACGACGCCGACCGACGCGACGAGCACCCGACGTCCCATGCCGCCCGTGGTGTACGTGCCGACCACGGGGGAGGACGACCCCGCCCAGCGGCGCGTGCTGATGCACCACCTGGAGGACGGTCGCACGGCGCTCTACACCTACTCCGCGCCCGACCGCCTCGACGACTTCTACCGTCGCGGCAACCCCTGGATCCTGTGCGACGTGCCTGCCCTGCAGAAGGTGCACGACGACACGCCCTACGACGCGCTGTTCGTCGACATCGACCCCGGCTTCGACGACCGCCCCGAGGACGGCGCGCGATGAGCATCGACGTCGACCTGGCGGTCCTCTCGACGATGGCGACCACCCTGGAGGACGCGTCCGACGGACTCGACGGCCTCAGCGGCTCCGTCCCCAAGAACGTCGACGCCGGACCGATGGCTCCGATCATCGCCGCCATGCTGGCCCAGGTGACGGACAGCGCCGGCAACGTCTCCTCCTCCCTCGGCGCCACCGCCGACGCGATCCTGCAGGCGCGGCAGTACTACCAACGTGCCGACGCCGACGCCGAGGCCACGTTCTCCGAGATCGACGACGTGATGCAGCGATGAGCGTCGACACCGAGATCGAGGGCAGCCCGACCAGCATCGAGGGCGCAGCCACCTGGCTGAAGAGCAGCCTCGCGCCGAAGATCGGGGACGCGGCCGACGCCGCGAGCGACGTCCGCCGCGACGCCCAGGGTTCGTGGCGCTGCGAGGCGGGCGACGAGCTCGCCGGGCTGATGAACACGGCCCGCGACAGCACCGACGGGCTCGAGACGGCCGTGACCGACATGGCCACCGACCTCGAGGAGTTCGCCGAGAAGCTGCGCACCTGCCAGTCCGACATGGCGAGCGTGCGCGAGGAGGCTCGGGCGGCGAAGCTCGAGGTCAACGGATTCGTCGTGGTCGACCCCGGACCCGGCCCGGAGCGACCGCCGGACGACTTCACGGGGACCGAGGCCGAGGTGGCCGCCCACGACCAGCAGGTCGAGGCCTACAACGACCACCAGGACCTGATCCGGGCCTACAACGCCGCGGCGTCGGAGGCGGACCGCGTCGACCGTGTCTACAACACCGCCTGCGAGAAGCTGCAGGACATCTACACGCCGACGCAGCACGCGTCCTGGATCGTCAGCGTCGCCGACATCATCGGCGACGGCGCGGCGGCGTCGCTCGCCGCCCAGCTGGCCGCACGCCAGGGCCCGCTGCTGACCCGTGCGCAGGAGCTGCTCGACGAGGCGCAGACGGCGCTCGACGACATCCGCGCGAATCCCGACCGGTACATGGAGCGCCGGTTCTTCTTCTTCCACCGGCTCAACGAGGCACGGCTGGCCGCCGACGTCGCCGCAGTCGAGGGCCGCATCAGCGACGCCGAGAACCTGCTGCGCCAGTCCGACGACCTCGCGGCCGAGGCGCGCGCGGCCGGCGCGAGTCGGGTCGTGCGCGGTCTCGGACGGGTCCTCGGCCCGCTCGGCGTCGGCCTGGGCGTCTACAACGACTACCAGGAGGGTGAGAGCACCGAGCAGATCATCGTGTCCCAGGGCGGCAGCCTGGTCGCGGGCATCGCGGCCGGTGCCGCCATCGGCACCATGATCCCGGTGCCCGTCGTGGGGACGGTCGTCGGAGGCATCGTCGGTGCCGGCGTCAGCCTCTTCGCCGACGGGGCCATCGACTCGCTCTTCGAGAACGGCCCCGACGTCGGAGCCGCGCTGGAGGAGGGCTGGAACGCGATCGAGGACACCGGCAGCGCCATCGCCGACGGCGTCTCGGGCGCGATGGACACCGTGGGCGGCTGGTTCAGCTGACCGACGCCGAGGGCGGCCCGTCGGTGCGGACCACCAGGTCGGCGGCGGCGCGGGTTCCCTCGGCGGCGAAGAGTCGGCGCTCCTGGGCGGCCCAGACGTCCCACCACGGCGCGTAGGTGTCGCCGTCGCGCGACAGCGCACGCCGCTGACGTGTCGCGACGTCGGCCTCGACCCAGACGAGCACGCTGAGGAACGGGCGCAGCACCCTCGACCCGCTGCCGCACCCGTCGAGCACGAGCAGGGGCACGGGCTCCACGGGCAGGGCACGCACCCAGGTGTCCCGCACCCAGCTCCACCGCGGTGGCCAGGCGGTCTCGTCGCGGGCGAGCGGCGCGAGCAGACCGTCCGCGAGCGCCGGCGGCATCCGCGCCAGCCCCGTCCATCCGGGCACGAACTCGTCGGTGCGCACGACCACGGCGCCGGTGCGGTCGGCGAGCGCGTCGGCGAGCGAGGACTTGCCGGCCCCGCTGGGCCCGTCGACGGCGACCACCCGCACGCGCCCGCACGCCGGCTGACGGGTCCGCACCAGCTCCAGCAGCGCCTCCACCCCGCCAGCCTAGGTTCGTGCGCCGTTCACCGCGGCGACGAGGTCCGTTCCGCGGACGCCGACAGTCTTCGCTCGATCCTCCTCCCCCCGACCAGGAGCACCTGTGAACCTTCGTCGTCCCGTCACCGTGGTCACCGCCCTCGCGGCGTCCGCCGTGGCCCTGGCCGTCCCCGCGGCCACGTCGCCCTCCGTCGCCGCCGAGGCGGACCGTGCCTTCACGCGCACGGCGACCTACCCCGTCTACAAGAACCTGCCCGCCGACCTGCCGTCGTCGTCGGAGACGGTCGCGGAGATCTCCGACGTCTCCGACGACGGCGACACGCTCGTCTACACCGACGCCGTCGGCAAGCGCATCGGCTTCCTCGACATCAGCGACGCCAGCGACCCGCGGGGGGCGGGCTCGCTGTCGCTCGCCCAGCTCGGCGACGCCGAGGACGAGCCGACGTCGGTCGCGGTGCACGGTGCCTACGTGCTCGTCGTCGTCAACACGAGCGAGTCGTTCACGCAGCCGAGCGGCCGGCTCGACGTCGTCCGGCTCGCCGACGCCAAGCGGGTGCGCAGCATCGACCTCGGGGGCCAGCCCGACTCGATCGATGTCTCCGGGGACCGCGGGATCGTCGCGATCGAGAACGAGCGCGACGAGGAGTTCAAGCCGAGCGGTGGCAGCAAGGGCGACCTGCCGCAGCTGCCCGCCGGCTTCCTGCAGGTGCTGGACCTCTCCGGACCGGTCGCCGACTGGTCCGCCACGAAGGTGCCGCTGACGCAGGCCGACGGGTCCGCGCTGCCGTCGTTCACCGACGCGGGCGTGGTCGCGCCGACCGACCCGGAGCCGGAGTACGTCAGCATCAACGGTGCCGGCCAGGCGGCCGTGACGCTGCAGGAGAACAACGCGGTCGCGCTGGTCGACCTCGCGAGCGCCTCCGTCACGAAGGTGTTCAGCGCCGGTCGCTCGACGGTGAGCGGCATCGACACGAAGAAGGACGGCCAGATCGACCAGACCGGCTCGATCACCGACGTGCCGCGCGAGCCCGACGCGATCGGGTGGGTCGACGACCAGCACGTCGCGACGGCCAACGAGGGCGACTGGAAGGGCGGGACGCGCGGCTGGACGGTCTTCGACGCCCGCACCGGTGCGGTGGCCTGGGACTCCGGCAACACGCTCGAGCGCGAGGCGGTGCGCCTGGGTCTGCACAGCGAGGACCGTGCCGGCAAGAAGGGCATCGAGCTGGAGGGTCTCTCCCTCGCCACGATCGACGGCACGCGGTACGCGTTCGTCGGCTCCGAGCGCTCGAACGTCGTGGCGGTCTACGACCTGAGCGACCCTGCCAAGCCGCGGTACCTGCAGGCGCTGCCGACGACGAACGGGCCGGAGGGCATCCTGCCGATCCCGTCGCGCGGGCTGCTCGCGGTCTCCAGCGAGGTGGACAGCCCGAGCACCGGCGTCCGCTCCTCGGTCGCCCTCTACCGCCTGGGCGACACCGCTCCCGCGTTCCCCACGATCGAGTCGGCCGACGGGCGCGACGGCGCGCCGATCGGCTGGTCCGCGCTCGGCGCGCTCAGCGCCGACCCGACGGACCCCCAGCGCGTCTACGCGGCGTCGGACAGCGTGCTCACGAAGGGCCGGATCTTCGGCGTCGACGTCTCCCGCACGCCGGCCGTCATCACCGACGAGACCGTCGTCACCGACGGCGGCAGCCCGCTGACGCTCGACGTCGAGGGTCTGTTCGCACGCCCGCAGGGCGGTTTCTGGCTGGCCTCCGAGGGATCGACCGGGTCGGGCAACCAGCTGGTGCGCACCGACGCCGCCGGCGTCGTGCAGCAGAAGGTGGCCCTGCCGCAGGACGTCGCGGCCCACGTCGGCAAGTGGGGGTTCGAGGGCGTCACGGCCACGACCGACGCCACGGGCGAGCACGTCTGGACGGTCCTGCAGCGTCCGCTCTGGAAGGACCCGTCGGCGGCCGACCTCGACCCGTACGAGGGTGCCGACGTCACCCGGATCGGGCGGTACGACGTCGCCGAAGCGACCTGGCACTGGTTCGGCTACCGGCTGAACGCGCCCCGCCAGGGCGCCGGTGACTGGATGGGTCTCTCGGAGGTCACCGCGGTCGACGGCGACACGCTCGCCGTCGTGGAGCGCGACAAACTGAACGGTCCGGCCGCCCGCGTCAAGCGCGTCTACACGGTCGACGTGTCCGCAGGTGCACAGGGACTCACGGGCCTCGACGGCGACCTGCCCGTGCTCGGCAAGAAGCTCGCGATCGACGTGCTCCCCGCGCTCAAGGCCCCGAACGGCTGGGTCCAGGAGAAGCTCGAGGGCTTCACGATCGCCGCCGACGGATCGCTCTACGGCGTCACCGACAACGACGGTCTCAAGGACGCGACGGGGGAGACCGTCTTCCTGCGTCTGGGCCGCGCGACCGACGCGTTCGCCGACGCGCTCGCCACGACCACGACGATCGACGTCGAGCGCGGCTGGGCGTTCGGCACGCGGACGACGGCGCAGGTGACGGTGTCCGGCGCGAGCGCGTCGGGCGAGGTGGAGGTGCTCGACGGCGCGAAGGTCGTCGCGACGGCCACGCTGCAGTCGGGGTCGGCCACGCTCGACCTGTCGGCCCTGCAGCCCGGACGCCGCACGCTGACCGCGCGCTTCGCAGGGTCCGCGCTCGCGGGCGCCAGCACCAGCGAGCCCGTCACCGTCGACGTCGCGCGCGCGTCGTCCACCACCCGCGTGTCGGCGTCGTCGACGTCGGTGCGTCGCGGCCAGACCCTCGTCCTCGCGACGCGCGTCGTCGCGCCGGGCGTGGTGCCGACCGGCCGCGTGCAGGTGCGACGTGCCGGGAAGGTCGTCGCCACCGTCGCGCTCGTGAAGGGCCGTGCGTCGGTGCGGCTCAAGGCCACCGCGAAGGGCACGCATCGCTACGAGGTGCGCTACCTCGGCAGCGAGCTCGTCGCTCCGAGCCGCTCGTCGTCGCTGACGGTGCGCGTGCGGTAGTCCGACGCCGACCGTGTCAGGCCAGGCGCTCCACCAGGGCGAGCCCGAGCGCCCGGCCTGACACGTAGGCCGTCTCCACCGACGACGTCGGACCCCACGCGTCGCCGCACGCGCCGACCCCGTCGTCGCCGAGGTGGAACGTGGCGTCGTGCCCGTGCGCGGGCCTCGAGAAGGTCCACCGCTGCACGTGCATCAGGCTCGGCTCGGTGTCGGGGACCTCGACGACCTCGCGGAGCGCGGCCAGCATCGGTCCGGCGGCCGACGCCGGGTCGTCGAGGTGCTGCTCGGCCCGACCGGCCGTGCTGTGTGCGACGAGGACGGGCGCGCGGTCGCCACGCCGCAGACCGTCGTCGGCGACCCACGCCAGGTCGGCGTGGTCGCCGACGAAGATGCCGTCCTCGTCGGGCCACGTCCGCTCGTCCCACCCGGCCGTCAGCGCGAGCGCCGGCTCGTAGGGGTCGTCGAGAACGTCGTGGGCCGGCGTGCCCGGCTCGAGCAGACGTCGTGCCTGGGGGTCGGGCATGGCGAGCACGACCGCGTCGGCCCGCTCGCCGTCGACGCTCGGACCCTCCGGACCGACCTCGACGCGGCGCACCGGATCGGCGCTGCGCACGTCGAGCCGTCCGGCGAGGTCCTCCACGAGGCTGCGCAGGCCGTCGGGCGCGGCCCATCGCAGCGGGCCGGGCTTGACCTCGCGACCGCTGGGCGTCCAAGCGGTGAACCGATCGGTCCAGGGTCGCGCGAGGCCGCGCAGCTCCCAGTCGTCCACGACGGCGGCGAACGCGTCGTCACGGACGGTGAAGTAGCTCGCGCCGATGTCGACGACGCGCCCGTCGTGGCGGCGCAGGGCCATGCGACCCCCGGGACGACGCCCGGTGTCGCGGACGACGACCTCGTGCCCGTGGGCGACGAGCTCGCGTGCGCACACGACACCGGACAGCCCGGCCCCGACCACCACGACGTGCGCCATCGGTCAGGCCGCGTCGCGGGTCGGGTCGTCGGTGTAGCCCTCGGCGCCGCCGCCGTAGAAGGTGTCCGGGTTCGGCTCGTTCAGCTCCGTGCCGTCGCGCCAGCGCTCGACTAGGTCGGGGTTGGCGAGGAACGGACGGCCGACGGCCACCAGGTCGGCGAGCCCGCCGTCGACGATGTGCTTCACCTCGTCGAGGTCGGTCACCTGCGAGAAGCCCGTGTTCGCGACGACCGTGCCGCCGAAGCGCGTGCGCAGGTCCTGGAACAGCTCGCCCTCGGGGTCGCCGAGGATGCTCAGGTAGGCGATGCCGAGGTCGGCGATGCCGTCGACCAGCGCCTCGTAGGTGGCGCGGGTGTCGTCGGGGTCGGTCTCGAGGACGCCCTGGATGTTGTGCGCGGGGGAGATGCGCAGACCGACCTTCTCGGCCCCGATCGCCTCGGCCACGGCCCGCACGACGTCGATCGTCAGGCGTGCCCGGTTCTCGGGGCTTCCGCCGTACTCGTCGGTGCGCTCGTTCGTCGACGGTGCGAGGAACTGGTGCAGGACGTACCCGTTCGCGCCGTGCACCTCCACGCCGTCGAGGCCGGCCTCGACCGCGTTGCGCGCTGCCTGCACGAACTCCTCGACCAGTCCGGGCACCTCCGACGTCTCCAGGGCGCGCGGCTCGACGTGGGGCTTCTGCCCGTCGGCCGTCACCATCTCCCCGGGGGCCGTGAGGGCGCTCGGGGCGACGGTCTCGAGACCGTCCTTGTTGTCTGGGTGCGCGATGCGACCCACGTGCATCAGCTGCGCGACGATGCGGCCGTCGCGCGCGTGCACGGCGTCGGCGACCTTGCGCCAGCCCGCGACCTGCTCGGACGAGTGCAGACCCGGCGTGTCGAGGTAGCCCTGGCCCACGGCCGAGGGCTGCGTGCCCTCGGTGACGGTCAGGCCGGCACCGGCGCGCTGCCCGTAGTACGTGGCGGCGAGGTCGCCGGGCACGCCGCCTGCCTCCGCACGGTTGCGCGTGAGCGGCGCCATGACGAAGCGCTGCGGCAGCGTCCAGGCGCCGACGGTGATCGGGTCGAAGACGGTGGTCATCTCTCTCCTTCGGATCGGGTACGGGCGGCGGCGGTCGGCCGCGCCCATCTCCTTCACTGTTCAACCGAATCGATGCGTCCGCACGTCGAACCCAGGGCCTGTGGCCGGACTCATGCCGACCCACCGGCCGGCGCTCCGTGGACGGATCGGGCCTTTCGTCCCCACGACGGCAGGACCCGACCTACTGTCCTTCCATGAGGACTGGACGGATCGCGGTCGCCGTGGCGACCGCCCTCGTGCTCGCGGCGGTCCCCGCCACGGGCGCGTCGCCGAAGAAGCCCAACGACTGGCTCAAGCCGGGGGTGCCGCTGCAGGGGCAGCAGCACCCCGACCCGAGCGCCGTCTCCCTCGGTCCGTACGTGCTTGCGACGTCGACGAACCACGGTGGCAGCGACCTGCCCTTCGTCTGGTCCGGCGACCTCAGCCTCTGGACGGCCCGCACGCAGTACGCCGACGGCAACCGCACGCGCGACGGCGAGGGTCGCGGGTTCTTCAACGACGGGATCGACGCACCGCGCTGGGGCTCGTACGCGTCGTGCACGGAGACGCCGCGCACCCGGTCGGGCTGCGACCCGCGCGAGATGTGGGCGCCCGGCTTCGACTTCGTGGGCGGACGGTGGGTGCTGTTCAGCGCCGTGAAGGTGTCCGACCGCTACTCCTCCTACGGCCGGTTCGCCATCTACCGGGCGGCCGCGTCGGTCGCGACGGGGCTCTACTCGTCCGTCTCCTCCTCGCCGATCGTGCGCACCGACACACGCCGCGACCCGGCCGGCGTCATCGACCCGGAGGTGTTCACCGACCCGGCGAACAACCGCTCCTACCTGCTCTACAAGACGGAGGGCAACCTGCAGGGCAACCTGCCGACCCTCTGGTCGCGCCGACTGGACTCCAGCGGCACACGGTTCCTCAAGGGGTCCAAGCCCGTGCGGCTGCTCACGACCCCGCGCGGCTCCTGGGAGGGACGCGTCGTCGAGAACCCGTCCATGGCGAAGGTGAACGGGGTCTACGTCCTCTTCTACTCCGGCAACGAGTACACGAGCACCCGCTACGCGACCGGCTACGCGGTGTGCAAGCGCGGCCCGTCGGCGCCCTGCACCCGTCCTGGGTCGAACCGGCTGCTCACGTCGGCGCGCGGCTCCTACGGCCCGGGCGGTGCGGACGCGCTGACCGACGCCCGCGGTCGCCACCTGCTCGCGTACCACGCCTACCCGACGGCCAGCGGCAGCACCGGCACCGGTGGCCGGACCCTGCGCACCGCCGAGTTCACCGTCGACCCGCGCACCAAGCGCGTCTCGATCCGGCAGCGGGCCGTCGCTGCCGCGCCCGGTCGCGAGGGCGGCACGTGGTTCGGCGGCAACGGCGCGTTCACCCGCGTCAAGCAGGACGCGAGCGGCGCGTTCGTGCCGTTCGTCGCCGACCTGGACCACGACGGCGTCGACGACGTCGGCTACTACGGCGGCTGGGGCCGGGCGGACGCCGCACGCCTCGGAGCCAAGGGAGCCCGGACGCTGCGGTCGGGCTCGGCGGCGCTCGTGCGCCAGGCCGGGGCGTTCGTGCCGGTCTCGGGCGACTTCGACGGCGACGGTCACACCGACGTCTACTGGTACCAGCCGGGCGCCGACCCGCACAACGACTTCCTCGACCCGCGCAACAAGCGCCACTACGAGCCGAACGCCCGACGCGACGAGCTGTGGCTCTCCCGGGCGGGTGGCTGGCAGAAGATCCCGCTCGCGCAGGACCGGACCGCCGTCCCGATCGTCGCGGACGTCGACGGACGTCCGGGTGACGAGCTGTGGTGGTACGTGCCTGGCAAGGCGTCGGACGAGCGGTGGACCTGGGACGCGGCGGCCGGCACGATGGCACGCCGGCAGGGCGACATCCCCGGCCCGGGCACCACGGCCCCGGCCGTCGCCGACTTCGACGCCGACGGGTCCGACGACCTGCTCTGGTACGTGCCGGGGCAGGCTCGGGCGACGGTCTGGTGGAAGGGCTCGTCGGCCACCCGCACGTCGTTCGCCGTCGACTCGGCGACCCGGACGGCCGGGCGCGTCCCGGTCGCGGGCGACTTCGACCGCTCGACGCCGGGCGCCGAGGTGCTCTGGTACGGGCCCCGCTCGGTCAGCGAGGTGCAGTGGTCCACGCTGCGTCGCACGGGCACGCCCCAGGTCACGAAGGTGCCCTCGTTCGACGGCGGCGCCGTCTACCAGGCCGTCGTCGGCGACTACGACGGCGACGGGACCGACGACATCAGCTGGTTCGGGTGAGGGGCGCGACACGACAGGGCAGGTGACCCCGGGGGACCGGTGGGTGCCTAGGCTGGCTCGGTGAGCAAGCGCATCGAGTTCCCGTACCTGGACGGCCTCCGCGGCCTGGCCGCCCTGTCGGTGGTGCTCTACCACACGTTCCTCTACACGGGCGAGCGCGGCGACGCGTACCGCGCGATGCCGACGTGGTCGTGGGCGATCAGCTCCGGCTACGTCGGGGTGGCCATCTTCATCGTGCTCTCCGGCTACCTGCTCATGCTCCCCGTGGCGACGAACCCCGAGGGCCTGCGCTTCCGGCGCGGCACCTGGGACTTCGTCAAGCGGCGCAGCCGGCGCATCCTCCCGCCGTACTACTTCTCGCTGCTCATGGCGCTGGTGCTCATCTGGTTCGTCCCGCTCATGGGCGAGCCGCGCAACACCCAGTGGGACACCAAGATCCCGGTGACGACCGAGGGGCTGGTCTCGCACCTGCTGATGGTGCACAACCTCGACCGCGACTGGTTCGGCGAGATCAACGGGCCGCTGTGGAGCGTCGCCGCCGAGTTCCAGATCTACTTCATCATGGCGCTCGTGCTGCTGCCGCTGTTCCGGGTGGTCCCGCCGTCGCTCGTGGTGCTGGTGACGGCGGTGTGGACCGGCTGGCTGGCGATCGGCGGCAGCTACGAGTTCATGCACCCCTGGTACATCTGCCTGTTCGCGGCAGGCATGTGGGCCGCGCAGCTGACCCTGCGTCCCGGAGCCGACAAGGTCGCCCGCTGGGTGGGCCTGGCGCTCCTGCTCGCCGCGCCGGTGGCGCTCTTCGTCGCGCGCAGCGCGAAGATCAACCACCGCGACTGGCTGTACAAGACGACCTACTGGCCCGAGATGGCGCTCGGCCTCGCGGTCGCCGCGCTCCTCGTGTGGGCCGGCCACGTCTACCTGCGAGGCGACCGTCCCGCGCTGCTGCGTGTCCTGTCGAGCGCTCCGCTGCTGCGGCTCGGCCTTTTCTCCTACACGCTCTACCTGTGCCACAGCCCGCTCATCGGCCTGGCGAACCTCCTGCTGCTGCCCCTGGGCCTCGGCACCGTCACGCAGTACCTCGTGCTGACGTTCCTGGTGGTCCCCGTCGTGATGGTGATCTGCTACGGCTTCTACCTGCTCGTCGAGCGACACTTCCTCAACACGCGTCAGCGCCACGTCGCGGACGAGGAGCAGCCCGAGGGACGCCCCGCGGCGACCTGAGCCCCGCCCCCACGGGGCTACACTCGTGCCTCGCCCCACCGCGCCGTCCGCGCCGGGGCATCGGGATGTAGCGCAGCTTGGTAGCGCATCCGCTTTGGGAGCGGAGGGTCGCAGGTTCAAATCCTGTCATCCCGACCACACGTCGCCCGCGCGTGCCCTCCTCGCGGGGGCCTGGCGCTGACGACGGACAGCGAGGACGCCGGCCACCACCGCGGAGGACACCCTCGGGACCGAGACGGCGAACGTGCAGGGCCGTCCCCGTTGCGCGGCTCGATGAGGAGGCGCGGTCAGCGGCCGAGGCGCTCCAGCAGCCGGTCGAGGACGGTGAGCCCGCCGACGAGGACCGCGCTGGCCGCCGACCACAGCAGGCTCGGACGCGGCGCGGGCGCCGGGCGTACGAGCGACGTCGGGAGCGAGGTCGTGGTCTGCATGGCAGAAGGGTGCCACACGGCCTGGTCGCGGGGAAGGCCAAGGACCCGGCCGGGACTGCCGAAGGTCCTCGTCGCCGGCGTCGAGGAAGGACAGGGGCGAGGTCAGGGGCGACGGTAGCGGCGCTCGGGGCGTCCGGCTCCGCCGTAGCGCAGCCGGACCTGCGCCTCGCCCGTCGTCACGAAGTGCTCGAGGTAGCGACGGGCCGTCACGCGCGAGAGGCCGAGCCGCTCGGCGGCGTCGGAGGAGGAGACCTCCTCGTCCTGCTCCAGCAGGCCCTCCACGAGCTGCGCCGTCTCCCGGCTGAGCCCCTTCGGCAGGGGGGCGACCCTGGACGGGCTGCGCGCCGCGCCGAACGCACGGTCGATGGTGGCCTGGTCGGCGTCGCCCTCGCCCAGGGCGAGGAGGGCGTTGCGGACGCGGTGCAGACGCTCCGCGAGGTCGTGCTGCTCGAACGGCTTGACGACGTACTGCATCGCGCCGCCCGCCACGGCGGCCCGCACCGTGTCGGCGTCGCGCTCGGCCGTCACCATGATCACGCCGGCGCGGCTCCCCGCCTCGCGGAGCCGAGCGAGCACCTGCAGCCCGCCGAGGTCCGGCAGGTGCACGTCGAGGAGGACGAGGTCGGGGTCGAGCGCCGCGCACAGCGCGATCGCCTCCTCGCCGTTCGCCGCGACGCCCACGACCTCGAAGCCGTCGGTCCGCTCGACGAACCTGGCGTTGAGCCGCGCGACCATGAAGTCGTCGTCGACGACCAGCACCGACGTCACGTCGACTCCCAGGGCAGCACCACGCGGAACAGGCTAGGCCGCGCGGCGTCGATCGTCACCGACCCACCACGTCGCTCGCACAGGAGCCGCACCAGCGCCAGGCCGACGCCGCGGCCGCCCAGCACGTCGGGCTTGGTGGAGTAGCCGCGCACGAACACCGCCGACCGCAGCTCCGCGGGCACGCCGTCGCCGCTGTCCTCGACCTCCAGGACGAGCGCGTCGTCGTCGGCGCGCCCCGTCACCCGCACCTCCGCGCCCGGCGTGCCGCGGCAGGCGTCGACGGCGTTGTCGACCAGGTTGCCGAGGATCGTCGTCACGTCGGCCGCCAGACCGGTGCCGAGCGGAGGGATCTCGCAGTCCGGGTCGAGGCTGAGCAGCACGCCCGCCTCGTCCGCCTGGCTCGACTTCGCGAGCAGCAGCGCAGCCGTGGCCGGGTCCTCCACGTGGTCGGCGAGGTCGTCCTGCCGCGCCGCACGCGATCCCACGATGTGCGTCACGAGGGCGCGCGCCTCCTCCGGCTCGTCGAGCTCCAGCAGACCACCGATGGTGTGCAGCTGGTTGGCGAACTCGTGCGTCTGCGCGCGCAGCGCGTCGGTGATGGTCAGGTTCGAGCCGAGCTGCTGCTGCACCTCGACGAGCTCCGTGCGGTCGCGCATGGTCACGACGGTGCCGACGCCCTCGCCCCGGGTCGCCGCGCGGCGTCGGTTCAGCACCAGCACGCGGTCGCGCGTCACGAGCACCACGTCGCTCGCGTCGCCCTGGTCCTGCAGGAGCGCGGCGACGTCGGGCTCGGCGGCGACGTCGACCACCCGGCGGCCCAGCACCGGCCCCTCGAGGCCGAGCAGCTCGAGGGCCGCGTCGTTGACCATGCTGACCCGACCGTCGGGGTCGACGCCCAGGACGCCCTCGCGGATGCCGTGCAGGAGCGCCTCGCGGTGGTCGGCGAGTCGGGCGAAGTCACCGGCGGCGAGCCCGCGCGTGCGCCGGCGCACGATGCGCGAGACGGTCCAGGAGCCGAGGATGCCGAGGCCCGCGCCCACCCCCAGGAAGAGCGCGAGGTCGGGTGCGGCGTTGGTCGCGCGCTGCCAGGCCGTCGGGTACTTCTGCTCCGCCAGGACGGCGCCTGCGAACGACCCGTCGTCGGCCAGCACCGGGGCGTGCCCGGCGAGCGTGCGCCCACGGTCGGTCGGCACCGACCCCGTCCACCCGCGGCCCTCCAGGACGCGGCTGCCCCCGAGCGGCGCCTCCGTGCCCACCAGCGACGGCCTGGACGACGCGACCACCCGCCCGTCCCGGCCGGTCACCGACACGACGTCGGCGCCGGACAGCGACCGCGCCCGGTCGATGGCCGGTGCGAGCACGCGCGACGCGTCGGTCGACGCGAGACGCGAGCGCACGACGGCGACGTTCGCGAGGTACTCCGCGGTCGAGCGCAGTCGGGCCCCGCGGTCGTCCTCGAACCCACGGGTGGCCTGCTGCAGCGAGAGCACGCCGACGATCACCAGCACGAGCGCGACGACGGCGAGCTGGAGCAGCAGGAACTGACCGGCCAACGTACGTCGGCCCGGTCGCGGCGACCACAACGAACACAACCTCCTTTGCGCACCCAATCGTGACGCAGGCCACGTCCGCCGTCATGCTCGGGTCGACCCACCAGGAGGTGTGATGGCCGACACAGGTCAGCGACGACCCGCACGTCGCCCCCGCAGGACCCGGACGGCGACCGTCGTGGCGCTCGTCCTCGCACTCGCCGCGACGCTCGGCGCGTGCGGCGTGACGCGCGGCGGCGACGACCCCGACAACCGCCGTCTGCGCATGATGATCCCGAACAGCCCGGGCGGCGGCTACGACCTCACCGGTCGCGCCGCGGCGCAGGTCATGGAGGAGGACGACCTCACGGGTCGCTTCGAGATCACGAACGTCATCGGCGCCAGCGGCACGGTCGCCATGCAGCGGCTGCTGAACGAGCGCGGCGCCGACGACCTCGTCATGCTCATGGGCCTCGGCGTCGTCGGCGCGACGTACACCAACGACTCGGCGGCCCGCGTCTCGAAGGCGACGCCCATCGCGCGTCTCGTCGAGGAGCAGGAGGGCCTGCTCGTGCCGGCCGACTCCCCGTTCAAGACGGTCGACGACCTCGTCACCGCCTGGAAGAAGGACCCGCGCTCCGTCACCGTCGGCGGCGGCTCGTCGCCGGGCGGCCCCGACCACCTCTTCCCGATGCAGCTCGCGCAGACCCTCGGCATCGACCCGAAGGACGTCAACTACATCGCCTACGACGGCGGCGGACCGCTCACCACGGCCCTGCTCGGCGAGAAGATCCAGGTCGGCACGTCCGGCCTCGGCGAGTTCCAGGGCCAGATCGACGACGGCTCGCTGCGCGTGCTCGCGGTCTCCGGCGACGAGCGCCTCGACGGGATCGACGCCCCGACCCTCACCGAGTCCGACATCGACCTCGTCTTCACCAACTGGCGCGGCCTGCTCGCCCCGCCCGGCATCGACGACGCGACGCGCGAGTACCTGACCGGGCTGGTCACCGAGATGCACGACACGCCCGAGTGGCGCGAGGCGCTGAAGCGCAACGGATGGATCGACGCCTTCGCCACCGGCGAGGAGTTCGGGACCTTCCTGACCGAGCAGGACGAGCGCGTCGACTCGACGCTGAAGGAGCTGGGACTGTCATGAGCACCACCACCGAGACGACGACGGGTCCCGAGGGACCCCGCGTCGTCGACCGTGCCCAGTACGGGCTCGCGGCCTTCCTGGCCGTCGTGGGCGTCGTCGTCGTGGTCGACGCGACCGGTCTGCGGCCCGGCTTCGCCGACCAGCCCGTGCAGCCCTCGTTCCTGCCCTACGTCGTCGGCACCGCGCTGCTGGTGCTGGCCGTGACGCTCGCCGTCGCCACGGCGCGCGGCAACGTCGCGGAGCCGGAGGGCGGCGAGGACGTCGACCTCACCGAGCCCAGCGACTGGTTCACCGTCGCGAAGCTGGCCGGGGTGTTCCTCGCGAACGTGCTCCTCGTCGACACGCTCGGCTGGGCGATCACGGGCGCTCTGCTCTTCGCGGGCTGCGCGTGGGCGCTCGGCAGCCGCACGCTGCTCAAGGACGTCGCGATCGGCGCCGCCCTCTCCCTCATCACCTGGTACGGCTTCTACGTCGGCCTGGGTCTGCCGATCCCCGCGGGGATCCTGGACGGAGTGCTCTGATGGACCTGTTCCTCGACGGGCTGATGAACGCCCTCACGCCCGAGAACCTGCTGTACGCCGTCAGCGGCGTCCTGGGCGGCCCCGCCGTCGGCGTCCTGCCGGGCATC
>SXGQ01261795.1_pt1 | contig 16509 bp, 15 predicted proteins | sample 3178371 | NCBI WGS metagenome assembly SXGQ01 (sample SAMN11356859, study PRJNA531348) | freshwater metagenome | isolation source: freshwater sample F1-20 | place: China: Fuxian Lake, Yuxi | collected 2017-12-25
CGTTCGACTTACTTTGCGCGGTGTACTTGCGCGCAAGTTTCGAATTCTTCTGACCATTCTTGCCGTCGTCAGTGGCGTCGCATTTGTGTCGGGTGCATTCATTTTGACCGACAGCGTCAAAGGCGCAATCAATAACTTGTTTGTTGAGTTGCGCGGCGAAGTTGACCTCGAAATTCGCACAAAGATTGCCTTTGGTGATGCTGCACGAGCCGAACGTGATCCTGTTGGCATCTCGCTGATGAAAGATATTGCTGCACTCGATGGGGTCCGACTCGTTGAAGCCAATCTCCTTCGCCAAGCCACAATCATCAAGTCCGACGGTGAGCCATTACAAACATCTGGCCCAGCATTTGGTATTAGTTGGACCGGGCCCGACGGACTCGACGGCCGAACACTTCTTGAAGGAGTCGTCCCCACTAAATCTGGCGAAGTTGCCATAGATAAGGCATCAGCCAAACGTGCTGGATATGTATTAAATGACAAAGTCACGCTGGTTGGCCCAATCGGCAAGGGCGAGTTCACACTTGTTGGCCTCACCGGAACCGGATCAACTTCGGGTGGTGGAGGAGCAAGCGTTTCCGCTTTCGACCCGATCACTGCAAATGAGTTTTTAGGCGCCGACAATAAAGCCGACAGTATTTATGTCGGACTCACGTCAGATGCGGCGCGTGGCGATGTACAAAAAGCGATTGAAGAAGTTTTGCCATCGGACTACGAGGTCATCACCGGTGAGCAGTCGGCACAAGAGACTGCTGGCGCGATCAACGAAATCATTGACATCTTCGGCAAAGTGCTTTTGGGCTTCGCGGCAATTTCGCTCTTTGTCAGTGCCTTCTTGATTTTCAACACCTTCGCCATCATCGTGAGCCAACGACTACGTGAGCTTGCGTTACTTCGCGCCGTTGGTGCAAGCACTCGACAAATTCACCAAATGATTATCGGCGAAGGTCTAGTTGTGGGAATCATCGCCACCGGTCTTGGCCTCGTCGGCGGACTCGGCGTTGCCAAAGGCATTACTTTTGCATTCAACGCCGCTGGCGCGGCGTTCCCCGCAGCCGATTTGTTGATCTCGAGTCGAACCGTCATCTTGTCCATCGTGATCGGAATTGGCGTCACAGTTGCCGCAGCAATTGTCCCAGCCTTGCGAGCAGGACGCATTCCTCCCGTTGCTGCCATGCGTCCCGAACTCGGTTTCTCGGCCCTTCAACGCAGCAAGCGACTGATCGTCGGCATTGCCACGCTCGTATCCGGAATCGCACTCTTTAGCGTCGGACTCTTCGTGCAACCAGGCGGAACTGTCGGAACGCTTGGCGGATCGGCAATCGGTGCAGTGTTGTTATTCCTTGGTGTTGCCAGTTTGTCAACCACGATTGCTGCACCAGTCAGTCAAATCATTAGTCGCATCTTGCCTTTCCCGCTTCGCCCCATGACAAATTCAGTGCCCGGCCGACTCGCTAGTCGCAATGCACAACGCACTCCCCGCCGCACTGCGTCAACAGCTTCGGCTTTGATGGTTGGACTGGCCTTGGTGAGCATGGTCTCAGTCGTTGCCTCATCGGTCAAGAAGTCGTTCACCGATCAGCTCAAAGCTTCGGTGACTGCCGATTTCTTTGTGACCAACTTAAGTTTCCAAGGTCTTCCAGTGGCATTTGGCGAACGACTTGCCGAACTTCCTGAACTTGGTTCGGTCAGCCCATTCCGCGCCACAGTCGCGCTTGTCAATGGTGAAGAAAAGCAAATCGGTGCAGTCAAGCCCGAAATGGGAGATCTCGTTGACATTGATATGCAAAAGGGATCAATTGACAGCCTCGCCGATGGTGACATTTTGCTGTACACAGATCCGGCTCGTGACCTCAATGTCGATGTTGGCGACACCGTCGACATCACTTGGCAAAATGGGAAAGAGTCAACGCTGACAGTCGGTGGTATTTACGCGGACTCATCAGTTGCCGGCAACTGGCTCATTGGCCTCGACACTCTCGCTGAAGTTTCATCAGCTCCCCCGGTTGACTTCTTTATCGGTGCAGACATAGCAGAGGGCGTTTCTATTGAAGATGCCCGCGCTGCAGTGGAAAAAGTGGCGGCTGATTTCCCGAGTGCTGAAGTCCAAGATCAGGCCGAATTCCAAAAGAGCCAAGAAGACCAACTCAATCAACTGTTGGCCATCGTGTATGGCCTGTTGATTTTTGCCATCTTCATCGCCATTCTTGGTATTGCCAACACCATGGCCTTGTCGGTTTTTGAACGAACTCGAGAATTCGGTTTGTTGCGGGCAGTTGGCATGAGCCGTCGACATTTGAAGAGCTCAGTCAGGTGGGAAGCGATCATCGTTTCGGTATTTGGCGCAACACTCGGAATCGTCGTTGGTATTCCGTTAGGTATTGCCGTTGCTATCGCCCTCCCCGATTCATTCGTGACAGCCACAGTTGTTCCGATCAACACGATTGTGACGATTCTGGTCGCCTCAATCGTCGTTGGAATTTTCGCAGCGATCTTCCCGGCACGTCGGGCGGCAAAGCTCGACATTCTTGATGCAATAGCAACTCACTAAAGGTACGCCATGAGTTTTCAATCTTCTGACCTCACCGTAAGCCAACTTGAATTCATTCAAGAAAATCACTTGGCGACTTTGACAACGCTGCGCCCCGATGGTTCACCACATGTTGTCCCAGTTGGGTTCACTTTTGATGCCGACAACAACATCGTTCGAGTGATTACGTTTGCAAAGTCAATGAAAGCCCGGCATGCAGCTTTAGGTGGCCGTGCCGTCGTGAGTCAGGTTGATCGAGGCCGTTGGATCACCCTTGAAGGAACAGTACGCCTACGTACCGAAGCCGACATTGTCGCTAAAGCAGTTGAAGCGTATGCGGGCCGCTATCGCCAGCCAAAAGTTCGCGAAGATCGAGTTGTCGTTGAGATCACTGTTGACAAAGTGATGGGCCGGGCCTAGATCACGGGCTTAAACCTGCGGCGCTTTAGCCCAGTTGATGTAAATCATCAAAGATTCTGTGACGTTTGCGAGCAGCAACTGCATCTGAAAAATAGAGCAACTCAGCAGGGTGGGTCGGCGTGTGATCACCTTGCAACAAATTGTTCGGAATCAATCGACGATCTAAGCGACCTTGACAGTCTGGGCACCAATACAGATTTCGGCGCAAGATACCGACAATCTTGAACTCCACTGTTCCGCGGCAGCGGATGCATTGTTGACCATTACGTCCGTATACCGACGGCGAAGTTTCAGGATCACTCTGCACGATTCGTGATGCTGTTTCAATTAACACTGCACAGTCCTCGTACGAAAGATCTGCCATCTTGGCAAACGGGCTTAATCCAACTGCCCACAAAGTTTCGCTTCGTGCAACATTTCCAAAACCACTCATGACTGACTCATCCATCAAGACGTCAGAAATCATGGCATCGGCGTAGCGGTAATCAAGGAGACGTTGTGTGCATCCGGACAGATCGGTTTGTTCGCTAGCGATATTCGGACCTACTCCACCAGATTGCGGATGACGTTTGCGATCGGGTTGACGATAGGTCTCGACAATCGGTGCATCAAAACAAACTGCGACCCAACCTTCAACTTCAATGACAACGCGCGCGCGATATGTCTCTTTGCGCCACATTTCATCAGAACGATACAGATGCCACTCACCACTGAATCGCAATGCAGTCGACAAGACAATTCCGTCGTCCCATTGCACCAAAATTTCGCGACCTTTAACCGTGACACTTTCAATCACGCTTCGTTCAACAGGAGCTGGCCCAATTGTTGACATCGCATCAAATCGCAATGTAGGCAGACCTACCAGTGCAGTACGCATGGCGGCCACGGTGTGGTTAGTTTTTCCACGCATCGCCATATCTAGAGAATAAATCACCCAAGTCACATAGCTGGGCATACCTCAGAAAAACCGATACGGTATTTGTGTATGAGCCAGCAAGACCCCGACGACTCTGAACTGGTTGCTCCCATTGATCCGACCGACTCAATTCAGAATCAACTTGATCGAGCCCGCGCTCGTCACGGGACATTCGGAGCAGTGGTCTTTAGTGCGATGCTCGGAGTCGACAAAGTTTTGGGACGTAAACCCAAAGATGAAGGCGCAGTCATCTGGGAAGCATCAGGCGAACCCGAAGACATTGACGCAGATGGCATCACTATTGATGTTGACGATCAAACCAAAGTGGTGTCACAACTTGGCGCAGGCAAAATTGCCCGCCGCGTTCGCAAAAAACGAACCGTCAAATAAAACCGGACCGTAATGTAAAACCTACTTACGGAAGCTCGCCGACGTGAGCAAGACCTAAACGCAACAGTCGATCTTGCCCACCAGTCATATCGGCTGCGATCTTGGCCGATGCTGCCTCGGCAGGCGTGAACCATGCCAGGTCTAATGCCTGCTGAGTTGGCGTGCAGTCGCCAGAGACTGGAACGACATAAGCCAAGCTGACGGCATGGTGACGAGGATCAACAAAGCCACTGATATCTGGGTCGGGGAAATACTCGGCGATGGTGAAGGGAGCTGGATTGGCCGGTACCTTTGGCAAAGCGAGCGGTCCAAGGTCTTTTTCGAGATGACGGATGAGAGCATCGCGGACACGTTCGCCGTACAACACTCGACCCGACACCAACATGCGGCTAATCGATCCATCAGAAGCGACTCGGAGCAACAGACCCACCTGAGTCACTCGGCCAGATTCGTCCACACGAACTGGAATCGCATCCACATAGACGAGGGGCACATTGGCACGAACCGAGGCCAGCAAATCTGGACTGAGCCACGCAGTTCGGGTATCGATTTGATCACTCACAAGTGACAGTTTCTCAGATCAGCCCAGTAAGTGGGTGGCAAAGGACTGTGACGCCGAAGTTTTAAGGGGCACCCGGTCGCCCAAACGCCCGGCGGGCGTCCTCCACTCGCTTCCACACGTAACAACCCACATGGTGATCATTCACCAAACCCATTGATTGCATGAACGCGTACATCGTCGTCGGCCCCACGAAACTCCAGCCCCGCTTCTTGAGATCTTTAGATAATGCGATGGACTCAGGCGAGGTAATGAAGGTCGAAACGTCGGCAGCCGTTGGTCGTTTTGGACGCGTCGACGCGTGAGGTTCGAATTGCCAGATGTACGCCCCCAATGAACCACATTCTTTGATCAGTTCGCGACACCGTTGAGCATTGTTGATCGTCGACTCAATCTTGCCTCGATGCCGAACAATGGATGCATCACCCATCAACCGTTCAACATCAGATTCGGTGAACTTGGAAACTTTATTGATTTCAAAATTCTTAAAGCACCGCCTGAAGTCGTCGCGCTTATTCAGAATCGTGCTCCATGACAGACCACTTTGAAAACCTTCAAGACACAATTTCTCAAAGAGTCGTGAATTGTCGGCGGTAGGAAATCCCCATTCGGTGTCGTGATAATGCGACATCAGCCCTGGCGTTGAACCCCAACTACATCTCTCCACATTTTTTGAACTCATGTCGTTATCTGCCTTATCTAAGATTGCCATCTATAGTCAACCTATGACACGTCGCTGGTCTTATTGGCATATCCTTTTTTTGATCTTGGCACTGGTGCCCCCGTCGTTGATCTTCCTCGGTCCAACAGTGTTTAGACCAAACCTCATCAACCTCATTGATACGTCAACAGGGCCTTCACTCGCACAACCCGAAGCAGAACCAAGGGGTCCAGACTTTGGTACCAAAGAAGAGTTATTTCAAGATACGACTCGTTCATTTGATGTCATCGCGCAGATTCAACCCGATCATTCCGTCGTCATCACCGAAAAGATCACTCAAGTCTTTCGTACCGACCGTCGTGGAATTGAAAGATCTATCCCTATTGAGTACAACGGGTTAGGAATCCACGTTATTCGGGCCATGCAAATAGCAACGTCTCAAGGAACGCCCGATTTGCTGGAAATCTCCGATCTGGGTAGTGCTGTCAATGTTCGAATCGGCGATCCTGAAATAACCATCACTAATGCCCACACCTACGAACTCAGTTACCAAATTGAGGATGTACTTGTGATTAATGGCGATACTGCCACGTTGCCGCTTGATGCCATTACTGATTGGCGCCAGCCCATTGATTCTTTGACCTATACCGTCATCGGGCCAAGTGGTCCGCTCGACACCCGTTGTTATCAAGGAGCAATGAATACGCAGAATTCTTGCAGCGAAAACACACCAACCCCTGACGGCGCAAAATTCTCAGCCAGCAACCTCGCACCCAACAGCGCATTCACTGTCGAAATTGACTTTCCGAGCTCCGCGTTTGACGTAACACCAACACTGATTGACCGATCACAAGCAGTTCCGACAGCAGTGATTGCGATTGCGTTGATGTACCTCGCACTTATCGCTGCAGTCGTTATCAACCTCACGCGTTACCGTCGCCAACGCACAATGGCGATTGCTGGAATTACCGAGACATTTTCAGGCCCGATGTCACTTGACCTACCCGACCGCATGCAACGACCAATCTTGCCGCCACCACCGCCAGGCTCGCTATCAATTCTGCCAACAAATACGACACAAGAGATGCCCGTTGAATTTGTCCCACCAGTGAACTTAGACCCCGCTTGCCTCTTGCGAATGAAAGAAGGTAGCAAAGTTAATGTGAGTCGCATGCTGGCTTCAACGTTGGTTGATCTTGCAGCCGATGGAGTGATCTCGCTCACTCAAGTCAATGAGGTGTGGGTCGTTGGCCGCATAGATCAGCCGCCGCGCCAGGTGAAGAGTTACGAACTCACCTTGCTGAACGCATTGCTCGGCGACCAAAATGAGGCTGCACTTTCACAGAGAAACTCTGCTCTGTCAGCAAAAGTAAAGACCTATGTCCAACAAGTAGACGATCAACTCCGAAGCCTCGGCTTACTCACCGACAAAACATTGACTGCCGGATCTATCCCTCGCGGTGGAAAAATTCTGGCTCGCGCCGTATTCATTGTCATGCTCATAATTGTTGCGATCTTTGCTGCTGGAGTTGGCTCAGGCTCCAACACCCTGAGCTTTTTCCTGCCGGCAGCGGCACTTTTCATCGGTAGCGTCATCCTCGCTTATGGTCGTCTCAGTTATTCTGGTCAAATCGGCTCATTCACGAGTCGTGGTCTTGGCACGGCTGCGCGTGCCGAAGGTTTTGAACGCTTCTTCCGCGAAAGTGAAGCGGCTCATGCTCAGGCCGCCGAACGTATGGGTTTGATGCGCGAGTACATGGGCTATGCAGTGGCCTTTAACGCAGTGGACTCATGGGTCAATGCCATGCCAAAGGCTCAGTTCGAGCAATGGAACATGAGCCCATCACCTTTGTTGTTTGCCACCTTGCCGCAACAGCGAATTTGGGACAACGCGACGACAACCGCGTACACCCCAATTCGTACCGAAAACTCAAGCGGTTTCAGTTCTGGAGGAGGCTTCAGTGGCGGCGGTGGCGGCTTTGGTGGTGGCGGCGGCGGTAGTTGGTAGTTGGTAGTGAATAGTCACCGTTGCGGTGATTCTCCAGCAATTGTTGTTCGTCGTAGCTCACGACGAAATCCCGCATAATCGTTCAATGCGACGTGTTGTGTTGAACGATTATCCCAAATCACAACATCACCTGCCTGCCACCGATGCCGGTACATAAATTTCACGTCTGTCGTATGCAAGTGCAGAAACGCCATCAGTGACTCTGCTTCATCATTCGCCATGTTTTCAATATCTCGCACGTAGGCGCGATTAAAGAACAAAACCTCTTTATGGGTTTCGGGGTGCACGGGCACCAAAGGATGAACCTCGTATTCGTTGGCCGACTCATCACAGACGATTTGCATGCCACTCATTCCGGTATGCAATGCCTGCATTTTTGGTGAGTACGCATCGCGAGCCGAATGAACTGCTTTCAGTTGTCGAAGACGTTCGCGCATCGGTTCATGTAGAGCGTTCCATGCCGCGGTCATCGAGGCAAAACACGTGTCACCACCCCAGGCCGGAACATCGACTGCCGACAAAATTGTGAACGACGGTGGTTCTGCCTGGAACGAGAAGTCCGAGTGCCATGCACCACCAAAATTAAAAGCAGCGCCTTCATCGGCCTCTTTGACGACCCGAATGACTTCGGGGAATTCGTCCATTGTTGCGATGAAGGGCACCTCGCCAAAAGGCCCAAGTCGACTCGAGAAAGCGCTTTGTTGGGCTGGCTCTAGAGACTGCCCACGCACCACAAGCACCTCGTGTTCGCACATCAGTGCCCGCAATTCGGCAAGAACATCGCCATCTAGGTTCACCAGATCTATTCCTTTGACCTCGGCAGCAAAAACTCCCGTCAATGGTTGGGCTTCGATATGCATAACTCAACCCTAACTGTTCTAAGGTTTAGGTATGTCAGCGTTAGAAATCCCAAGATTTGGCGAATTACTCAGTCCATTTATTTCGCAAGTTCCCGACGGTACTCGACCGCGGTTCTTGGCATTACTCGAACGTGGTGCTGCCAACCGTTATCGCTTGTGGGCCGAACGGCTCCCTGAACATGCGTTCGTTCTCCTTGAGTGCGCAGAAAGCGAAGACGAAATTGCGAATCGTATTGAAGGAGCATTTGCTCTTGATGAATCGTTGCGCGACGAACTTCTTGCCCCGCTTCCTCAAGCAACACAGACCTATTACGACGCATTCGCTCCATATAACGTTTGGGACCAATTGCGCATTCAGGCAAACGCCGAACGTCAGGGTGCTCATGCCTGGAGATCAATCGCTGCCCATCATCCCGATGCATATGTGGTTGAGGTCTTGCATTCGTGTTCGGCACTTGAAGAACTGAGCGCCGACGCGCTCGATGCGTTGATTGCCGCACACGCACCGTCACACTGATCAAGACCTAGAATTCTCCTTGATGCCTCTGAAGCGACTCTTTCGTACGCTTCAATTCGCGACCCTATTAATGTCGTCCACGTATGGCGTCATGTTCACAATGCTCGACGATTATCGCGACAAGTACGGAATTAGCGAATCAGGACTTGGGCTTGTACTAGCGGCCGGATTCTTTTCGGCATTCTTTAGCCAGATTTCCATTGCTCCATTGGCCGACCGTGGTCGCGCCAAAGTTTTGATGATGACTGGATTCTTATTAGTCATCATCGGCTGTTTGTTCATGGGCTTTGGCCAAAACTTTGCCCTATTGCTCATTGGTCGACTACTGATGGGCATTGGTGGCGGCATGTCACTACCTGCACTGCGAAAAATTGTAATTGTTTCTGATCCCGAAAATCTTGGTGGCAACATGGGCAAACTGCTCAGTGTCGATATCGCCGGATTTGCGCTCGGTCCAGTCATTTCGGTTTTGACTGTTGACACCATTGGCATTGCCGCTCCTTTCATCATCATTAGTGCAGCCGTCTTGGTCGTCACTGTTGTACTGAGTCGAGTCGCCGTTCCCGAAACCGCCAAAGCCGATCGGCCCAGTGAGCGCTTGGCGTTTGACCTCGTGAAAATTCCCGCAGTATCTGGAGCAATCCTGATTGGTGTCTCATTGTTCTTCATGATCGGCACATTTGATTCGCTGTGGTCAATCATGATGGACGACCTGAAAGGTCCCGAGTGGATGGCCAACGCCGGTGTGAGTTTGTTTGCGCTTCCTATGATTTTCCTCGGTCCAATTGGTGGCCGCCTCGCACAAAATAAAGGCGCCTACCGAGTCGGCGCAATTGGCAGCATCGTTGGCGCCGGATGCATGACGATGTACGGCTTCTTGCCGAGTCCGTATTTGATGATGGGCGTTTTCTTTTTGCATATTGTGAATGACGGATTCTCAATCACTAGTTCTGGAGTCGCAGTTGGCCAGGCCGCACCCGTTGAACGCCAAGCTGGTGCCCAAGGTCTACTAGGTGGCCTACAAACTCTCACGGGCGGAATTGCCGCCAGTTTCGCGGGTTGGAGCTATGACCACCTGGGTCGAGGCCCGACTTTTTTGATCACTGCAATCGTGATGGTCATTTTAGTTCTCTCAGGTTTGGCACTTGCTGGCCCCGAACACCACAAGGCGCCCAGCGCTGTGCCAACATCTTGACCATGGGTTTGCGTGACGGTGACGGTTGGGTCTTTTGTAACTGTGGCTATCGCCATTGGGGACTTCATGGCGCAGCCGGATTACTCATGGTGCGCTTCGATATGGGTGAACCACACGTGTTGCTGCAACTCCGTGCCGCCTGGACTCACGGCGGTGGCACCTGGGCTATTCCTGGGGGCGCGCTTGATTCACACGAAAACTCCATTGAGGCCGCTGTTCGCGAATCTTACGAAGAAGCCGGAATTGATCCGCGCTTCTTGGAAGTCAAAGATGTTTATTCAGATGACCATGGCAACTGGCGCTATGACACCGTGATTGCTCATGTCACCGGCGATGTCGGGGCCCACGAAGCGAACTACGAAAGTGACGAAGTTCGTTGGGTCGGACTGTCGACTGTTGAAGGATTTGATTTACACCCGGGCCTGCGCAGTTCGTGGCCTCATGTATTGCCGAAGCTTGTTGCTTCACTACCAAATGAAGGATGAATCATGGGACAGCACATCAGTTACGAACTCGAAGGCGTTACTTACATCGGTTACCTCGCGCTTCCCGAAGGTGACAACATGGCTCCTGGCGTTTTGGTGTGCCACGAAGGACCCGGAATTTCAGAGAACACGTTCACCAAGGTCGATCGTTTAGCGGACCTTGGTTTTGTGGCGTTTGCACTCGACTATCATGGCGGTGGCAAGATGGTGCCGCTTGAAGACATGATGACCAAATTGATGGCGCTCATTACTGCGCCAGACGAAACTGTGAAGCGTGCCAAGGCTGGTCTCAATGTTTTGTTGAGCCAACCCCGCGTCGATACTTCTCGTATCGCAGCAATTGGTTATTGCTTCGGCGGAACGATGTGTCTCGAACTCGTGCGTGCAGGCACCGATCTTGCGGCAATTGTCGGCTTTCACTCTGGTCTCAGCACCTCAACCAAGGTGGCCGAAGGGGCAATCACCGCGAAAGTCTTGGTCTGTATCGGTGCTGATGATCCAATGATTCCGCCCGATCAGCGCATTGCCTTTGAAAAAGAAATGACTGACGCTGAAGCCGACTGGCGCATGAACGTCTACGGCGGAGCACAACACAGTTTCACCAACCCCGGGGCCGATGGCTCACGCCCCGGAGTGCTCTACAACAAAAATGCCGATGATCGTTCGTGGCAAGCCATGCGCGATATTTTCGCCGAAGTTTTCTGAACTATTTTTCGACGCAGGTATTACGCAATGTGCCGATGACATCGGCGCCGCTCTCAATCACATCGCCAGCTTTCAAGAACTGACCACGTGCGGCTCCAACTCCATCGGGCGTACCCGTGAAGATGATGTCACCAGGCTCGAGCGTGCAGATACTCGAGAGGTACGAAATCAAGAATGGGATATTAAAAATAAGATCAGTGGTACGGGCTTCTTGCATTCGTTGACCCGCAACATCGCACCAAATACCGATGTCATCGGGGTTACTGAACGAATCAACTGACGCAATGACTGGCCCGATGGGACCAAAGCTGTCAAAACTCTTGCCCAAGCTGAACTGCGGTGGCTTTCCTGTCATTTGAACAGCACGATCGCTGATGTCTTGGCCAAGGGTGATGCCAGCAACATGACTCCACGATGATGCCTCAGCAATATTCTTGCCGCCCTTACCGATAACGACGACGATTTCAACTTCCCAGTCAACCAATGGTCCCGACAAAACCACGTCAGCAGTCGGACCAACGAGACACGACGGAAACTTGGTGAACGTTAAAGGTGCCGGAGGAACTTCCATATCCGACTCACTCGCGTGCGAACGATAATTCAGACCAATGGCGAAAACCTTTTTCGGGTTCGGAACACATACACCGATCGGGCCGCTTACTGGCGAACCAGCAGCGCGAGCTTTGTCACTCGCCGAATGCAATTCGCTAAATCGCGCGATCGCATTCATTGGATCGGCCAATGATTCATCGCCAACAACTTTGGCCAGATCATGAAAAACGCCATCAACTTCGACGGCCGAACGATTATTGATATTGGAGAGACGAAACATAGATTTTCCGTTCTTGCGGACAATAGAGACAGTGGTTACTCTAACCATGTGACTGTCATTCCGAGATTTCTGGCTAGTGATTCCGCTGAAGACATCGCCCAAGCCCTACAAACCGTCGGGTGCGTGATTATTGAGAACCTTGCTCCTGTTGAACTTGTCGACCAGATATTGGCCGAGATGGCCCCGTACATCGACGCCACACCATACGGTAGCGAAGACTTCACCGGTCGCACCACCAAGCGCACTGGCGCACTTCTAGCTCGATCACGTTCATCAGTTGAAATGGTGGCTCACCCGCTCGTTTTAGACATCACCAAGAAAATTCTTGGCCCGTACGCCGACACGTTTCAACTTCATCTCACCCAAATCATCAACATCGGACCAGGCGGTCAAGCACAGGGATTGCACCGTGATCAATGGTGTTTCAATATGTTCCAGTTTCCGGCCGACATGGACGTTGAGGTTTCCACCATTTGGGCGCTTGACGATTTCACCGAAGAAAATGGCGCGACACGAGTTATTCCAAACAGCTTGCTCGATCCGCCAGCAGCTATTGCCGACACGCATCGCACAGTAGGTGCCACGATGCCAAAGGGATCGGTTGTCATCTACACCGGTCGCACGATTCATGGCGGCGGAGCGAATCAATCAAACCAAATTCGTCGAGGATTGAATGTGGATTACATCCTCGGTTGGTTACGTCAAGAGGAAAATCAATACTTGTCATGCCCACCTGAAGTCGCACGAACTCTTCCCGCTCACGTACAAAAGTTGGCGGGCTATGCACTTGGCTCATACGCATTGGGCTATCAAGACGACATTCGTGATCCCTTCGCAGTTCTGAATGGACAAGATGGTGGATCATCTTTTGGCGGTTTAGATACCGCAATTCCTGCGCTTAAGCAGCAACAATGAATCAATGACTTCGCAGATCCATGAAGGCGCTGATCGTTCAGCGCCGTATCTACCTGGCCTCGATGGTCTGCGCGCACTCTCGGTCTTGGTGGTCGTGGCGTTTCATAGTGGCGTGATTGATGGTGGTTGGATTGGCGTCGATGTTTTCTTTGGCATCTCTGGCTTTTTAATTACCGGGTTGATGGTTGCCGAACATGAACGCGATGGAAGGATCGGTCTCGGTGTATTTTGGATGCGACGCCTTCGGCGCTTAGTGCCCGCTCTCATTGTCTTGCTCGGACTCGTTGCCGTACTTGTCCAGCTCAACCAATTAGAGGTCACCGCACGAAACATTTGGGGTGCACTCACCTACTCAACGAACTGGGTGCACATATTCGGTGGAACGAGTTACTGGGATAACTTTGTAACACCAGATCCACTACGACACTTATGGTCACTCGCCATTGAAGAACAGTTTTATGTGGTTTGGCCAGTTGTGGCTTGGTTCGTATTAAAGCGCCGTACGCCTTTGACTCTTGGAAAAGTTGCATTGATTGGTACGAGTATTTCTGCACTTGTCCAAGTCATTGGTATTCACACAGGTTTATCGATTGATCGCGTGTATCAAGGTACCGACACACGGGCAGTTGCCTTTTTGATTGGTGCAGCAATTGCCACCCGGGGTTGGCCACCAAAGAAACTGTCTCTGCCATCGTGGTTGTTGCCGGCTTTCTCTCTGGTTGTTTTAGTCCCCGCCGCTATCTGGTTGCCTGGTGATCGTGACTGGGTTTTCTCTGGCCCACTCATTGTCATTTCGTTTGCGGGAATCGCCGCAGTTGTCTATAGCACCACTCAAGAAAATCGCTTTTTATCATCATCCACGTTGCGGCTCATTGGTCGTTGGAGTTACGGCATCTATCTGTTTCATTGGCCACTCGTTGTTTCGCACAAGTTTGATGACCTGAATAGTGTCGTCCGTTTTGTTGTGGTCACTGCTTTGTCAATTGTTTTGGCGGGCTTGTCGTATCGCATTGTTGAATCACCGATTCGCAATCGTCAACTTCCACGAATCGGATTACTGCCTATATCGGTCGCTGCTGTTGCCATCGTTGTCGTGAGCCTCGTTGTTTCAACGCCAACCGCACCCGCACTTGATGTTGAAGTCACTCTTGCTCCCCGACTAATAGGTTCTGACTCCGTTCCCAGCAATCAACCGCTACGAGTCATGGTGTTCGGTGATTCTGTTCCCGCTGTCGCCGCCGATGAATTGCAAGCCGAGGCTGAAAACCTTGGTATTGAAATAGAAGTGCGAGCCGATCCCGGTTGCGTGCCATCAGAAGATAAGAAAGATCAATACGGAAAACCCGAATGTGTCACTTTCTTGCAAGGCACCCGCGCCCGCGCCCAAGAACTCAATATTGATACGGCCATCATTTGGTGGGGTGGAACTGGCGCTGAATTTTTTGAACAAGGAGTGATGTACGACTTTTGTGCAGTAAATGCTCAACAGATAGCCCGAAATCGAATTCGTCGTCTGGTTGCTTACTTTGATGGAGTCACAACAGACATCATTTTGGTGGCACCTGTCCCCCGTTTGGATCAAACCGCGAAAGAGGTTGAGGGTACCGAGTGCGAGATTGTTACTTTCAGCGACGTCGCGGCCGAGTTAGGAATCAAGGTCATACATCTACGTGATGATGTGTGCCCGTCATATCCCGATGACTACGAACGGATCTTCCGGTACGACGGACTGCACTACGACGGCGAACCTGCGGCCCAAGTCGCCAAAATAGTCCTATCCACCTTGTGATTCTGGTGAGGATTTTTACTCAAAATGAAGAAAAATCCTCACCAGAATCACGGGAGGAATGTGAGTTGGTCGGTGGTTTTGATGGTGCCGGGTTTGGTGACCTTGGCGTAGACACCAACATTCTGATCGAGGTCGCGCACGATGTGTCGCAAGATGGCACGATCGGCAGGAAGATCGTCGCCAACTTCTCGCGTCACCATCACGCAACGCGGGCACGCTGACTGAAATTCAATTTCGCATTCACCAATCTGAGCAGTTTTTCCAGCCCACAAAAATTCGGGATGACCATTTTGATCACCCGTATCAATCACCAAACTCGGGCGGAAACGTCGAATATCAATCTGTGAATCTGGCAAGGCCTCCTGCATTGACCGCAACGCAGATGTACTCATAATCATCAATGGCCAACAGTCGTGATATGTGCCCGGCGGCGATTCAAACTCAATCACTTCAGGTGGGAAGACCGAAAAGTCAGGAAGTGGTTCATCAATGTCGCGCCCGAAAACATTGCGTAACTCTTCCATCATGTCGTCGCTACTTGGTGCTCCACGACGGAAGTGGTCAAGGTCTGTTGCTGGACGCAAATGTTCAAGCTGAACTGGCACACCAATTGCCTCACTGATCGCTGTGTGTACATCGCTGTCGTCGCTGCGAACGACGCGACCACTCGGTAAAGAAATTGATACGTCATCTGAGCCTTCGACAAAAGAAGCCGACAACTTCATCAAGCCACCAAATTTCTTGGCGCCTCGAATACCGCCGTTTTCAAGATCGCGAACAGCCCACACTCGATCGCCAACGAGACCTAACTCGCTGACAGAACATTCATCAACTGTTGCTCCCACCATTGATTTAACGGGATACACCCAAATCTGTGCGAGCGGAAGTTGCGTCATGAACGGATGGTGCCGACCTTCAGATCTTTGAACGGCATATTCTTGTCCACCATTGGTTCACGGGGCAGTCCAAGCACGCGGTCACCAATAATGTTGCGCTGAATTTCGTCAGTTCCACCGGCGATGTTGGACTGGAAGCTCGACAAGATGTAACGCGCCCAGTTTTCACCACGGCCTTCACCTTCCCATGCATCACAATCTGCGCCGACAAGGCGGTTAATCAACGGGCGGCTAAAACGAGCAATGACAGCGCCGTGCAACTTGCCGAGCGAGCCGCCAGGACCAGGCACCTTGCCAGCCTTCATTTCGGCACGAGTACGCATCGAGACCAATGACTTGCAAGTCTCTTCGCAGTACAACTTCATCAGTTCTTGCCGAATCACTGGATCGCTCAACTTGCCGTTGTTCTTCGCAACGTCAATCAAGCGATCGGCCAAGTTGTGAGTGACACCGCTTGATGAACCGGTTCCAATGGCCACGCGCTCGAACATGAGCATGGCGGTTGCCTGATTCCAACCGTTGTTCAACTCACCGAGCAACCATGACTTGGGCGTGCGAACATCAGTCAAGAAGATTTCGTTGAAGTGACTACCGCCATCAATCTGGTGAATCGGACGAATTTCAACACCAGGTGCCTTCATGTCAATAATGAACATTGAGATACCAGCGTGCTTCGGTGCGTCGGGGTTGGTACGGGCAATGACGATTCCATAATCACTCACGTGAGCAAGAGTGGTCCAAACTTTCTGACCATTAAGCACCCACTCATCACCGTCAAGTTCGGCTTTGGTCTGCAAACTTGCCACGTCTGATCCGGCTCCGGGCTCGGAG
>SXGQ01266308.1_pt1 | contig 16508 bp, 15 predicted proteins | sample 3178371 | NCBI WGS metagenome assembly SXGQ01 (sample SAMN11356859, study PRJNA531348) | freshwater metagenome | isolation source: freshwater sample F1-20 | place: China: Fuxian Lake, Yuxi | collected 2017-12-25
CTGAAGCGCTGAGGACTGCGTTCTATTTTTCCCGATCGCTCTATGAAGAGGTGCGCCGGTCCGTTGACCATGATCTCACCGACGCGTTCATCGGCCAGCAAGGTCTCCAACGGACCGAGACCTAGCGACTCGGCCAAGACAAAACGAACGAGTTCATCTCGATCACCACCCAAGCCACGCGACTCCTCCTGCGCGAGCGGGCTCAACAGATCTCTGGCCAACGCGCGTAGATGCTCATCGGACATACTCGCCACGTCGCGCCGTCGAATATCGAGTTGTTCGATCAACCGCTGGTGTAGACGCCCCGCGGCCGCAAGCCAGTTGGGTTCGTTCGCCATGATGGTGTCGGCCGTACGACTCCGCTCGAGATCGGCACTGCCCTCGCGAGCAAGCAAAAATCGTAGGTCGACATCGCCGACTCGAACGATATCCCACGGCCCGAGCGGCCCGGCCGTCACGATGCGCTCGCCGTTCACTCGCGTACCGTACGCACTCCCGAGATCGACCAACCCGAACTTACCATCGACCGCCATCTCAAGCCGAGTGTGGCGATCGATGACACCGGCACTCTCGAGACAGACTGCGCAGTCGGACTCGCGACCGATCCAGTGGACACCCGGCAGCAACGCCACATCGCGGGCTGGGGTCACCTCACACCCCCTTCAGCTCGTGCGAGCGCGCGGGAGCCGGCCGCTCTGGCGCTTTGCGCTGCGCGGGACCGAGTGAGTCGATACGCTCTTGCGCACGTCGCAAGCGCTCAGCGTCCTCGTTACCACGCGCAGTCGCTGACTCGAGTCGCGGTGTCAAAAAAATCACGACCTCGGACTCTTCTTGTCGTTGACCTTTGACGCCGAATAATCGACCCACCGCCGGCAATCGAGAAACCCCTGGCAAACCCTCGGTATCTCGACTGCGCTGTCGTTGCGTCAGCCCTGCGATCACGACCGTATCGCCATGACGCAAATCGATATCGGTGCTCGATCGGCGCTTCAGCAACCCAGGGATCCCCGCGACCCGCTGGGCGTTGTCGACCTGACTGATCTCCGTCTCGACACGGAGCATCACGACCCCCGGCGTATCGACCACCGGCTTGATATCGAGGATCACGCCATACTCACGAAACTCGACATCGGTCGATCCGACCGAGTTGACCACCGGCACCGGGATTTCGCCGCCGGCGACAAAACGGGCGTGGCCGCCACTGCGACAACTCAAGCGCGGCTCCGCAACTGTCAATGCCTCACCGGACTGCTCCAGCATTCGCAGGCGGGACTCCAGCGTGGTGGCAATCCCGAGATACGCCTTGGCCGTTGTGTGCCCCGGAATACCGTCGAAAGCCTCGGGCGCGGCCGGCGTATCGGGGCCGACGAAGCGGAAGCGGTCGTTCGTGACGAAATCGGCAATGACACCGGCTGAGGGCCCGGCGATATCATCACGCCAGCGAATACCGAGCTCGCGAAACTGACCTTGACGAAACTCGACGATTTTGACGTCGACATGAACCAGGGTCTCTGCCGACGGTTTACTCGTCAGATCAACCAGCGTCTCCGGGAATAATTTGACCACCTCCGAGACTCGCGCGCGAGGACGCGCATCGACGATTTCACCCTCAAGCAGAATGCGACCGCCTGCAACGCGCGCACTGACGCCGGGTACGTCGGCCAGCAAGCGCCGAATCTCGAGTAAGCTTGCCTGTAAATCGCTCGCAGTGACTCGGACGTCGAGCCGACGCTGACTCCCGTCACGCAACCAAAGCTGCACCACCGTATCGCCCGGGGCGTGACCGATCAACACGAACTGCCCCGCGCTCACCAGAGTAGCCGAGACCAACTTGCCATTACCGACAGCGATACGAGTCGCCTCGGCATCGAGTACGCGGCTGTCACCCACGAACAGATCGATACGTGCCGGTATCGCCGCACTTGACTGCACTACGCAAGCAAGCAGCACGATGAGTGCCATCCAGCCGGCCCTGATTCGAAATAGCGTATTTTCTTTGATCATGTCGAGCTTCCTCACGATTCTCTCGCGCAGTCTTCATCGACGACACGCCGCGTGGTCATGGTCGATCGGAAAACCAGTGCTGACTCTTTGCGAGCTCCCGATCGCCACCCACCCAAAGCTCGACACTGCGTCCTGTGCGCAGCGTCTTCGCCGAGCCAGATACTGTGACGGACTTTTTCCCGTCAGAGGGTTCGCACGCCGGCGAATCCGAGACCCGAGGTTTGAGCGAAACCGGAGTTGCATCACCCTGACCGCGCAGCAGCGGTATCAGGTCACCGACTCGTAGCGCGAGCGCCAACTGCTGAGCCTGTTCAGGCGTTACATCCAAGGTCATCGTGGAGTAGGAAATACCGAGCTCCGCGCGCCGCTGCAGCAGTTCGTCGGCGCCGCGCGAGGGATCGACCTGATGCGCGCCGGTCGCCAGCACTTTGAGCGACTCGAGCAGCGGCTTCACCATCACACATCGCACACTCCCTTCGGTCGTTTCCTCCGCCAATAACAAATCCACCTGATCGCCGGGTCGGACCAAGCCCGCTTGCGAGCTGACTTCGTCGACCGGCACCGTCACCGCTCGAGTTCCGTTCAACAAGCGACTCGCGAGCGCCTGCCCGCCCTGACCCGACAAATGGGTCGTACTCAATGCATCTCCAGCAGCGAGCGAAATGACCAACTGTTGTCCGATAACCGTCGCGATCTCATCGACAGGCAAGGTTCCGCCGGGCAAGTAAGCAGCGGGCATCTCGCGCTTTGCCAGATCTTCCACGCTCAGAATTTTGCCGGCCGGTAACGCCGCTGCGGCGACCACTACAGGCGTTGGCCGATATCGCTCACGCCAGTCGACTTCGATCTTGGTTCGCTCCTGCTTCAAATAGCGTTGTGCGCCCACAAATGCGATACCGGCGAAGATCAGCGCCACGATGAAGGTCACTACCGTTGAGTTGAGAGTTGTCGGCCACTTCATGTCATCGTTACTCCTCGGGTACGCCCTATTCAAATCACCGCCAACCACCAAAGAAAAATGCGGATCCGATGTACGATCGCATCGAGAAGCTGCTGCGCCGGCGACGGATTCCCCGCCCACGGGACGACCAAGGCGAGCACCAAGACGGCGCAAATCCACAGGTACTCGAGCATCGTCTGACCACGATGACACCGCGGCTCGACTGCCCGGCTAACCTTGGTCTTGACGGATATTTTCCTGACGAGTATTTCCTTGACCGACATTTCATTGCTCCGCGCCGTCGAGCTGAATCACGATGCGCGTGCCGGTCTTGGATGCCGCAACGGCAGCTTGCAGCTGCCGCGTGCCGCGCAGACTCATGAGGACGCCGTGGTCCTCGGAATCGAGACGCGTCGCGCTCCAACCTGCTCGGATCAGGGAGGCACGCAGTTGACGAACGACCGTTGGAACCGTTTGATGACTGCGGAAAAGCAGGGTCATGGGCGCGCTGCGCGACAGACCGTGACGAACGGAGGAAATGCGCTGCCAATCCGTCGGCACCACGAATGGGGCGGCGCCCCATGCTTCGATCGGCTCACGGAGGTCGCGGATCGCATATTCGACTCGCGTGCTCCCGGGTAGCCTGCCCCGTTGCAAACTGACCGTCTCGTGATAGGCCTGACGCTGACGACCGAGAATGATGCGGCCATCGCGAAGTTGCATCGTCAGCGGCGCCGGCCCGCTTTCAGCCCAACGACGTGTCAGCCCTTCGGCGAGCGTCTCGGGCTCACCCAACTCGGTAGTCGAACGCAAACGCAGCGGCACACCATTGACGACGACGGTCTCGGATCGTGTTGCGGCACCGACTGGATCAGCGAGACTGCAGACGGCGAGAAGGGTCCCGATCAACCAGGCGTCCACGGGTCGAGGTGTCAGCATGGTCTTGGCCTCGCGTCACCACCCTGACTGCCCTCCGTGCGATCGGAGGGCACGATATCGACGTCAAGGCGACCGGGGCAAAAGCGCTCGAATGCCGGCTCAATGATCGCGATGACGGGTCGAACCGCATCGAAGACCGTGGTCGCCTCCGCGAGTCGCGCTTGAACGGTCATCCCAATGACATGATCGCGGGTGTCAGTATCGCTGCGCGAAGACCATCCGTGATGCAGCGCGGCGAGCTGCTCGGTGAGCAGGATGGGCGTGTCAGTTTGTGCGGCGGCTAGAAAATCAGGTAATCGAAACGACCACTGCGCTCGCGCTTGGATGCCACTGGATGTCGGCAGACGGAAGTCGCCGCCAGTGACGATACCCGCCGGCAACAACGTGCTTTGGGTAATTTCGTGCAACTGCTTGGGCGAGGGTAACGGCTTTGCCTCCGTTAACTCCAGTTGCAAGCGTAACGAGCTCGGCATCCACGGTGCATCGGCTGACATGTCGCCGTAGCGGCTGCGAGCGATCGCGGCGATCTCGGCCCTAGGTAGGGCTCCATCGGTCAGGTGTGACAGGATCACCGCATGGCGCACCGACGAAATCGCCGCCTGTTGTGCCGCCAAGAGCTCGGCAAGAAACAATAAAGCGAACCATAGCGGAATCAGCCAAAAGAGAGCCACCATGGACTCGACCAGTGCTTGTCCGCGTTGCGTAACCCGCGCAACGTGCGCTCGGATCAACGCCGTCACGGCGCCACCGCAAGCCATGCCGGCGAGCCGTCGAGCGCCGCAAGGCGAACGCGTTCGTCGCTCGTGAGAGTGGCAAGGCGTGCCCTCCAAAAGGGGCTAAACAGACTTGCTCGTTCGCGCGCACCATCCAACCGAGGATGCGGGCGCTCGAAGGACGTCGTGGCGGCCGATTCGGCGAACCAACGCGGCGCAGACCCTTCAAGATGCTGCTCGTGACCCGTCGGAGTCGGTACGCTCGCGAAGCCGAGCAGTGCTTTGGCCCCCCGACGCGCCGAATCGTCGAGTGCCACGCGCACGAGTATGCGCGGTGGCGCGAAACTATCGCGCTGTGCAGCAGAAAGATCATAGAGCGAAGGCAAACCGAGATAACCGACAGAGCGTCGAACGGAGCGATCCGCCAGACGACTCGCACGCGGATTGCGACGATAACTGTCACCGTGCTCGCCGCGACTGAAGGACGGTTGACCAGTTTCGGACCCGCCCCAGGCGATGGGTGTCCGCTCGCGGATCGAACCGAACAGGAGCCCTCGACGCGCATGCAGCGACAGCGTGTCGAGGCCGCGCCAGTTATCGAAATCGACGAGCTCGGTACCGCCGCGTTTCTCGAACCGTACGATGCTCGTACCCAGTAACGGCGAGAGCGTGTACCGGCGATCACTGGAGAACCCGTCGAGTGAGCGATGCACCACATCGCGTTGCCGCCAACGAAACGACCCGCCATAGAACGACGCGAAGCGCAGCCACTCGCTCGCCCAAACAGCCACCGCCGCTTCGCCGCCCGTGGATAAGCGATATCGCGAATCGGTCTGGCTAAGCGACTCGCGCAGTATCGCGGGAACCACCGTGACTGTACCGAGGTGCATGACGCGTTGCGCCGCGGCGATATCGTGCGAGACGAGACTCGTCGTCGCTTCGAGTGTCATCAGACTCGGCTGTAGCACGGCATCCACGACGTGCCACAACCGCTGCAGTGTCATCATGGCGGTGTTCAGATACGGCACCCAGGCCGTCACCAACGCAGCACTAGGTAGTAGGCGAGTCATGTACGACGACCATGATCTCAAACTCACCGACTGCGCCAATGCAGCCTCGTTCGCGACAATCGCTCGATTGGTATAGGCATCGAAGTTCAAGGCCCGCGCTTGCCATACCGCCGCACTCAAGGCAGCCGCATCGGCGGCATTGGCGAGGCGCTGCTTTTCATTGACAGCCGACCCCGCCTCGGTCGTCCACCACAGCGCGCTCAAGAGCGCCCCGAGTAGAACGACGAGGACGAGTAACGACTGACCGTGTTGATGCGACGGCATGAATGTCGGTCGATTCGCGCGCTTACTTTTCGAAATCCTTGAGCGACTTAGCGGTCGCCTGCTCATTGGCCTTGGTTCGACCGCCCGTGACCAGTTGGCGTCCGGTCGTGTTGCTCTCACCGGACAAGGCGACGGCGGCGACCGAGGTCTGACCACGCAGGACATCGCCGAACGCAGAGTAAACACCGATCGCCGCCACGGCGATCAAAGCGACGACGATGATGTACTCGGTCATGCCTTGACCCATGACCTTCGGCTGGATTGCGGACTGACGCATACAGAACTCCTTTGCTGGCTCGGGGTGAAACTCGTGGAGCGCATTGCATGCCGGTACCAAAGCAAGGTCACGGTGAGAATCGACGTGATTTCACGGTATTAGCTGGCAAGTCGGGATTTCTCGGTATCGAGCGGTTTAATCGACAGTTGTGCTGTAATGGCTGTCTGTTTTCGTCTATCGAGGTTAATCCGATGCGTCGTTTGCTATCGATCGCCCTTGCCTGCGCCGCCGTGATCGGCAGTGCTCGCGCCGATGAAGGTATGTGGACTTACGACAACTTCCCCTCCGCGTTGGTACGCGAGAAGTTCGGAGCCACGATTGACCAACCGTGGCTTGATCGCGTTCGGCAAGCAACCGTTCGCCTCGCTGGCTGCACGGCGTCGTTCGTCTCCGAAGATGGCTTGATCCTCACCAACCATCACTGCATCACGGCGTGCCTCGCCGAAAACTCGAGCAAGGAAAAGAGCTTGTTAGAGGATGGCTTTCTCGCTAGGCAGCGCGAACAAGAATTGCGGTGTCCGACTCAGCTTGCGGATGTTCTCGTCGGCATGGATAACATCACCACGCAAGTTGAAGCCGCATCGACAGGGCTCGACGATCGTGCCGCCAACGACGTACGCAAGCGCACATTGACCGCCCTTGAGCAAGAGTGCGAGAAAACAAGCGGTCAAAAATGTCAGAGTGTCTCTCTCTACAACGGCGGACAGTATTTTCTCTATCGTTATCAGCGCTACACCGACATTCGTCTTGTCTTCGCACCCGAAGCGGGCATAGCTGCCTTCGGCGGCGATCCTGATAACTTTCAGTTTCCGCGCTGGTGTCTCGACATGGCGTTCCTGCGCGCCTACCAAGACGGCAAGCCTGTGCGTATCGCGCAGCCGCTCAGGATCAATTTCGCAGGTGCCGAGGCTGGCGAACTGATCCTCGTGTCTGGGCATCCCGGCTCGACGGATCGCTTGTTGACGGTGTCGCAACTGCAACGACTTCGCGATACCGATCTGCCAGCCTCGCTGCTGCGCAGTAGCGAACTGCGTGGTCGCTATATCCAATTCGCGAAAGGCAGCGAGGCTAATCGCCGTATCGTCGATGATTCTTTGAGCGGTCTCGAGAACGGCATCAAGGTACGTCGTAAACTGCTCGATGCACTCCTAGACGAAAATCTACTCACGAAAAAGCAGCGAGACGAAGCGGCCCTGCGTGAGCGCGTGGCCGCTACACCGTCGTTGGCTACGATGGGTGACCCGTGGGGTGACATCGAACGCGCCAATCGCGTTGCGCGCGGACTGAGCAATGAACTCACTTTCCTAGAGGGAGCTGCCGGCTTCAACAGCCGCTTATTCCGCTACGCACGCACGCTGGTTCGCGCAACGGCCGAGCGCGAGAAGCCGAACGGTGAACGCCTGCGCGAGTTTACCGATGCGGCCCTACCGCGAGTCGAGCAACAACTCAAGGCACCCGTGCCGGTGTACCCAGAGCTCGAGCGTCTGACGCTGTCCTTCAGCCTCGAGCGTATGCGCGAGTGGCTCGGCCCTGACGATGTGACGGTCCGTCAATTGCTTCGCGCCGACTCGCCCGATACCTTGGCGAACAAGCTGATCGAGGGCTCGGCGCTTGCTGATCCGGCCGTGCGCCTTGCGCTATGGAATGGCGGTGTCGCAGCTGTCGCGGCATCGACCGATCCGATGATCGTACTCGCCCGGCAGATCGACACTCGTTCACGCCACATCCGCAAGCGCTACGAGGATGAAGTCGAGGCGCCGGTCAGCGTTGCCGAGACCAAGATCGCTAAAGCCCGCTTTGCGATCTACGGAACCAATGTATATCCCGACGCCACCTTCACCTTGCGCCTGAACTTCGGCACGGTGCAGGGCTGGGAAGAGCCGGGCAAGCTTGTCCCGCCTTACACCACGCTAGCGACGCTCTTCGAACGCGCCACCGGCGAGGCTCCGTTCGCGATCCCTGCGAGTTGGTCGGCGGTCAAAGACCAACTCGATATGTCGACTCGCTTCAATGCATCGGGTAACAACGACATCGTCGGCGGCAACTCCGGCAGCGCGCTACTCAACGCCAAGGGCGAGGTCGTGGGCTTGATGTTCGACGGTAACATTCATTCGATCTCGGGCTCGTACTGGTTCGACACCGAGAAGAATCGCTCGACTGCGGTGCACCCGGCAATCATGCGAGAGGCGCTTGCCAAGGTATACAAGGCCGATCATTTGCTGAAAGAACTTCAGCAGCGCCGGCGCTGATTGAGGCCGCGCTGATCGGTTCAGAAGCCCGCCTCGGGCAACCTCAACGCGGCATCGTCGAAATTCGCGACGATGCCGAGTTGGGCCCGGGCGCGTGGCAGGTCCTGCGCGAAAAAATGTTGTGCAGCACATAATTTTCCCTCGAGAAAATCACGCTCGTCTTGCGTAGGCGACTCGTTGCGCAGCCGGTTGATCGCGATGCGCGCCCTCTCGAGCCAACGCCAGCCGACGGTGATCGTCCCGATCGCATCGAGATACACGGTCGCATTGGTCAAAGCGCGCTCGATCTCACCGGCGCGTTGAAGCTTCATCACACCTCGTGTGGTCTCAGTCGCGAGACTGACAAGCTCACGCAGGACGATGGCGCTCTCACTCAACTCCGCCATCGGCACAATTGTCTCGATCGTTCCCGTGATGCTCCGACGCCAAAGATCGAAGGCGGCACCGCCGTTCGCTGTGACCTTGCGACCGAGTAGATCGAGCCCATGAATGCCCCAAGCTCCCTCGTGAATGTGATTCAGCCGATTATCGCGATAGAGACGCTCGAGCGGCAGATCACGCGTGTAGCCGGCGCCGCCTGCGACCTGAATGGCGAGCTTGTTCGCTTCGAGCCCATACTCGGCTGGCCAACTTTTGGCGATCGGTGTCAAAAAATCGAGCAGCAACGCAGCCTCGTTTCGCGCAACTGCCTCACCCGTAGAGCGCGAGACATCGACGAGATTCGCACAGTAGAGCAATAGATCGAGTGCGCCCTCAACCCAGGCCTTTTGCGATAGCAGCATCCGCCGAATGTCTGGGTGCTCGATGAGCGCGACCTGCTCCGAGCGCGGATCGCGATTGACGAGCGAGCGCCCTTGTCGACGCTCGCGTGCGTATTGCAGCGAGTAACGGTAACCCGCGAAGCCAATCGCGGCGGCCGATAATCCGACCGACACACGCGCTTCGTTCATCATGAAGAACATGTAGGCAAGCCCTTGATGCAACGTGCCGACCAATTCGCCGATGCACTCTGCGTTATCACCGAAGGCGAGTGCCGTGTTGACGTGAGCACGCCAGCCCATCTTGTGATTCAGACCGATGAGACTGACGCCATTTGGTACGCGGCCCGACTCTTCCTCGCGGTAACGGGGTACGAGAAACAGCGAGATGCCCTTGACACCGGGCGGCGCATCGGGCGTGCGCGCGAGCACCAGGTGCACGATATTCTCGCCCAGCTCATGCTCACCACCGGAGATCCACATCTTGCGCCCACGCAAAGCATAGCGCCCATCCTGTCGTGGACTCGCCATCGTGGTGATATCTGCCAGGGACGAACCCGCCTGCGGCTCGGACAAACACATGGTGCCGTAGACCTCGCCCGCCAGCATGCGCTTAATCCAATGCTGACGCTGTGCCGCGCTGCCGAAATGTCCCAGCAAATTCGCGGCTCCCTGAGTCAACATGGCATAACTGTGGAAGCCGACGTTCGCCGCTGCGAACAAACTGCCGCAGGCCTGCGACAGCGTGAACGGCAAACCGAGGCCGCCGTGCTCTTCGGCAAACGACGTCGCCAGAAAGCCACCATCGGCAAGCGCTCGCATCGCCCTTGTCAGTTCAACGGGCAATACCACCCGACCCTGATTCAAGTGAGGCTCCAGTCGATCGCCGAGTGCGGCATGCGGCGCGAACTGCTCGTCTGCCAATCTCGCGGCGGCCTCAAGTACGGCGTCGAAAGTTTCTCGGGTCGAGGCCGAATCTGCAAGGCCCAACACCTCGAAGAGGTCGAACTGCAATTCGCGTAGAGGTATGCTCATGAAAGGATTATAAGCAGCAACCTTGAGACCCCATGTCGATCTCATTCGCCTTCGAGCCCTATGCACCGGTCACAGCGCCGATTAGCGCCTCGGCACTTCGCTTTCCGGTGCATCGTATCTATTGCGTCGGTCGTAATTACGCCGAGCACGCCAAGGAAATGGGATCGGACCCCACCCGCGAGCCGCCCTTTTTCTTCTGCAAACCCGCCGATGCCATCATCGCCGATACGCTGCCCGTCCCTTACCCGCCGCGCACCCAGAACTTCCATCACGAAGTCGAGCTCGTCTTGGCACTGCATCGCGGCGGTAAAAATCTCACGCTCGAAGCGGCAGCCGGGTGCATCTATGGCTATGGGATCGGAATCGACTGGACCCGTCGTGACTTGCAGAACGACGCCAAAAAAACCGGTCGCCCCTGGGATACGGGTAAAGCCTTCGATGCCTCGGCGACGCTCGGACCGATCCACTTGCACAGCGTCGTTGGCGAACTCGGTAGCGGCAAGATCTGGTTGAGCGTGAACGGCGAATTACGCCAACAAGGTGATCTGGCCGATTTGATCTGGAACAATGCCGAGATCATTGCGGAGCTCTCGACTCTCTTTGAACTACGCCAAGGCGATCTCATCTACACCGGCACACCCGCAGGCGTAGCGGCGGTCGTTCGCGGTGATCGACTCGAAGCGGGAATCGACGGTCTCGGTTCGATCCAGCTCGCGATCTGCTGAAATTCTCGCGCGTATCGTATGAATATCTTGCACGATTACTGGCGTAGCTCTGCATCGTGGCGCGTTCGCATCACGCTGGCCATCAAAGGCATTGACTGGCAATCGAATAGCCACGATCTCACCCGCGACGAGCAACGGGACCGTGACTACCTGACTCTCAATCCGCAGGGATTCGTCCCAGCGTGGCAAGAAGCCGACGGCTGGACGCTCGCACAATCGGTGGCGATTCTCGAATATCTCGAGGAGCGCTTTCCGACACCGGCGCTGTTACCTCCCTCGGCCCGTGCCCGTGCCGAGGTGCGCTCGCTCGTCCAAACGATCGCTTGCGACATTCATCCACTTAACAACCTGCGCGTCACTCGTTACCTGCGCACGCAATGGCAAGCCGATGACGCCCGCGTGAGCGCGTGGCTTTGCCACTGGATGCACGAAGGCTTCATCGCCCTCGAAGAACGCGCCCTGCAACAAGGATCAACGCGACATTTACACGGTGAGTCTTTGACGCTCGCGGACGTGTGCCTCGCACCGCAGCTTTATAACGCGCGACGCTTCGGCTGCCCGCTCGATGATTTTCCGACTTTGGTAGGGATCGGCGCGCATTTGTCCTCGTTGACCGCGTTCGCTGAAACCCGACCCGAAAATCATCCCGGCGCACCGCGTTGAATCAAAAGCCGAACAGAAAGGCCTCCGGTGCCGTCTGTACGAGCAAGACGAGTACCGCGATGACGACTGCAGCGATCACGATGGCAATAAACCCACGCGATGCGTGGATCTCCTCACCCTCGGGTACGTCCTTGCGCGATTTTCTTCCGGAGAACATCGGTGCGATCAGGTTGCGCCGCTTGATGATCAAATAAAAGATGGCCGCCAACACGTGGATCAGGATGGCGCCCCACAGCACATCGAAGATTTGCTTGTGCAGTGTGGTCACGCGATCACTCATCTGACCCGTGACATAACCAAACAGCGGACCGGTCTGATAGACCTGATCGTTGGAGAACAAACCGGTCACGCCTTGGGCCAGCAGCATGCCGAGCAACGCCAGGATCATCCATGCTCCGGCTGGCGTATGACCGACCGAGCCCTCCGCATCGCGTTTCCACAATGTCCGCAGATCACCCAAAACCGCCCTCGGACCCCGCACAAAGGCGACGAAGCGCGCATGCCGCGTACCGACGAAGCCCCAAACCAGACGAACGACGGTAACGACGAGCACGGCATAGCCAAAGCGAACGTGCCACGCGAACCAGTCGCCCTCCAATTCGTGGGTCAGCCACGCCCCGAATACCGACAGTACAAGGCACCAATGCATGACGCGCACCGGCCAATCCCAAACCAATACTTGGTCATTGCTCGAACTCATACGGGGTGCTTCTCACGCTGGTTGTATTCGACAAAGTAATCCTCGGGGCCCCACAGACGGAGCGACGTCATTTGCAGTATCTCGCCGTTCGCCCCCTTGACGCTGAAATGAGGTGGCGCTGCGTAGGATCAGCGTCGTGGCCTTGACGAGTAGCGGCGAAATCGAATCGTTAGCCATAACGATCAGCGCGTTCTCATGATCAACAATAACGACGCTGCCGCAAGCAATAGGGTCGGCGTCCACGCCAGCAACGCTGGTGGCCCTCCGAAAACGATGGCGCCACTCTCGAGCGTGCGTTGCAGCGAGAAAAATCCGATGCCGAGTACGAAGCCCATCGCCACCCTTGCTCCGGAGCCAGAGTCGCGCAGTGATCCAAAGACAAATGGCAACGCCAACATCAACGCAAAAAAGATCGCAACCGTCCGCGCAATCCGCGACCAAAACGCAAACAACGGTTCACGGTCATCCAGTCCGTTATCTCGCAGGTGCATCACGACTCGCCACACCGACAGCGTCGACATCTGAGCTGGCGCACTCGCCGCATCACCAAAGAAATCTGCGCTGAGGTTCGATACGAACGGCTCCTTGCCACGACGCCGCGCGGTCACCTGAGAGTCGTTTAACACCGTCGTCTCGGCGTACTGACCGAGCAGCCAGCGACCTTCCGCCTCAAACTGGATCGATGTCGCCTGTGCCATCGATCGCAGCCGATTTCGATCGTCTAGTTCGAATAAAGTAACTCCACCATATCCGTCACCGCCACCCCGTCGCTCGATACTCACGATCAACCGACCGTCACGGACCCAGGTCGCGCCAAGCGTGCCGCCCCCTTGCCCGGCCGTCTTCTGCAGCGTTTTCTGTTGCTTCGCCAACTGCTGCATCGGCGGTGCAAGCGACTCGCCCAACACCACAGCGATGACCAACAAAACGACTCCCGCCGCCACCACGCCGCGGGAGAGACGCCAGACGGACCAGCCGGCCGAGCGCATCACCGTCAGCTCACTCCCACGAGCCAGATTACCGAGGCCCAGCAGCCCGCCGATCAACGCACTGATCGGTAACAGATCCCATATCTGCTGCGGCAGACTCAGAAACACGAAGACCGCAGCACTGGCAGCCGTGTAATTACCGACTCCGATGTCGTTCTGCTGACCAATCACAAGGAACAGGGTGCCGAGCGAGGCCAGGACGGCCGCAACCATCGCGACCCCCGAGAGCACCGCGCGCATGACATAGCGATCGAGAACGCCAAGCAGAGGTCTCATATCGGCGAACCTCGGTAGCGCCAGCGCGCCCGCCAACGTGGCGACAACAACACCAGCATCGTCACAGCGATCACGAGCAGATGGACCCACCAAAGACCGAGCGAGGCCGGAATCACGCCCTTTTCGATCCAGACACGCCCCGCCGAGATGAGGCTGAAATAAACGAAATAAAGCACTACACCGAGCCAGATCCGCGCGTATCGGCCCTGCCTCGGCCGCAACCGAGCCAGTGGTACGGCGAGCATTGCCAAGACCAACACCATCACCGGCGCGGCAATACGCCATTGCCATTCGGCGATCGCCGCCAACTCCTCGGAGGCCAGCAACTGCGTAGTTGATTGAGCTTCGAGTCGCGGTGGCGCGAGCAACGCATCGGGAACCGCGACCGGGATGACGCTTTGCTCAAAGCGGACACGGCGTAACTCGGCAGAGCCCGGCGTACCCTCGATGCGCTCACCCGAGTACAGCGTCAACAAATGCAACCGTCCGTCTGACGAGACGGTGTGTCGACCGCGATCCGCTAGAACGATTTCCTGTCGACCGTCGCTGTATCGCTGAATGAAGACATTGCCGAGCATGCCGTTCGAATCGAGCGTTTCGGCGTAGAGCACGATCGAGCCGCCACCAAAGCTGCGGAAACGCCCCTCGACGATCGGCGAGAACTCGCCATCACGTAACGCCTCGCTGCGAACCTGCTGGGTCTTGGAGACGGCCATCGGCCCGACGACCGATGTTAAAAAACCGACTGCGACCGCGCAGACCATCGCGATCAACAGTACGGGCAGCCAAGCGTATCGACCCCCGACGCCACAGGCCTGCATCGCCGTCATTTCACTGTCGTGATACAGCCGGCCCAGCGCGAGCATCACGCCCAGTAATAAACCGATTGGCAACAACACGGCGATGTTCTGGGCCGTGCCGAGCGCGACCAGCGTGAGGACTACCTGCGGCGGGAATCCCTGCTCAGCCGCACGGGCGAGCACCGTCCCCAGTTGATTGGTGAGCAGAATGACCGTCAGCACGGCCGTTACCGTCAGCCAACTGCCGATGGTCTCTCGAAGGATGTACCGCGCTAGCGTGGGGATCACGATCAGGCCCAGCAGAAAAACGCTAGAATGTTACGTCACTTGCAAGGGTTCGTGGTGCATCGCTGCACCCACCCCTACCGGACTTGGAGACCTCACGATGAAGTTCGATATCCTCACCAGTAGTCCCGCCCAAATCACCGTCGACTGTCTGGTCGTCGGCGTACACGACTCGGGCGCGCTCTCACCGCTTGGCGTCGCGGTGGATCGTAAGAGTGGTGGCGCTCTGATGCGTTTTTTGGCACAGGGTGATTTCGCGGGGCGACTCGGCGAGTCGCTGTTGCTGCCCGCCTTTCGGGGTCTTAAGTGCTCGCGTTTGTTGTTGGTGGGCCAGGGCAAGTTGGAGGTCTCTCGCCGAGCCTGGCGCAAGGCCCTGGCGAGCTCAGTCTCGGCATTGGCGAAAACGCGAGTGCGATCCGCCGCGATCGCGTTGACCCGCCCCGCCACGCGCGATCTCGACGACTATCTCTACACGCGCTCAGCGGTGGAAGCCGCCGGAGCGGCGCTTTATCGCGTCAACGATCTGAAGTCGGGGAAAAAAGCCCCGCCGCCCGCGCTCGAAGTCGTCAAGCTCGCCGGCGTTCGTCCCACCTCGGCCGCGGCCGCGCGGCGCGGAATCCTGCACGGCTTGGCCTCGTCGAGCGGAGCCAAACTCATGCGCGATCTCGCCAATCTACCGGGCAACGTCTGTACCCCGACCTACCTCGCCGAGCAGGCGTTGGCGTTGGCAGCCCGTTATGAACGGCTCAAAGTTCGCGTACTCGATGAAGCCGAGATTCGCGCCGAAAACATGGGCTGCTTCCTCGCCGTCACCCGCGGTAGCGACGAACCACCCAAGTTCATCGTGATCGAGTACAAAGCGCCACGGGCAGCGCGCGCGCCTGTCGTGTTGGTTGGTAAGGGCATCACCTTCGATACGGGCGGAATCTCGCTCAAAGATCCCGGCGCGATGGACGAGATGAAATTCGACATGTCGGGGGCCGCGACGGTCCTCGGTATGATGGCGGTCGTAGCCGAACTGAGTCTCAATCTGAACGTCGTGGGCCTAGTGCCCACTTGCGAAAACATGCCGAGCGGCCGAGCGATCAAGCCGGGTGATATCGTCACCAGTGCCGCCGGTCTCACGGTCGAAATCCTGAATACCGATGCCGAGGGTCGTTTGATCCTCTGTGACGCACTGCACTATTCGCGTCGCTACAAGCCACAAGCGGTCATCGATATCGCGACCCTCACCGGTGCCTGTGTCATTGCGCTCGGTCATCATCACACCGGTGTGATGACCAACGACGACAAGCTCGCCGCGGAGCTGGTCGAGTCCGGCGTGCGCGCGGATGATCGCGCCTGGCAAATGCCGCTCACCGACGAATACGGAGACCAGTTACGCAGTAACTTCGCTGATATGGCGAACGTCGCCGGGCGCGATGGTGGTGCGATCACTGCAGCCGCTTTCCTCGGCAAGTTCACCGAGGGTCTGCGCTGGGCCCACATGGACATCGCGGGCTCTACCTATGTCGGCGGTGCAGCAAAAGGCAGTACCGGCCGGCCGGTTGCGCTGCTGTCGGACTTCCTGTTGCGACGCGCCAGCCGCTAAGCGTTCACGATGGATAAGTCCTACTCACCGCTCGACATCGAGCGGCGCATCTACGAGCGATGGGAATCCTCGGGTCTCTTCGCCCCCGCGGGCGAGGGAGTGGGCTACTCCATCGTGATCCCACCGCCCAATGTCACCGGCACGCTGCACATGGGGCACGCGTTCCAAGACACCATCATGGATGCCCTCACCCGCTACCACCGTATGCGTGGCGAGGCGACGTTGTGGCA
>SXGQ01531870.1_pt1 | contig 16501 bp, 15 predicted proteins | sample 3178371 | NCBI WGS metagenome assembly SXGQ01 (sample SAMN11356859, study PRJNA531348) | freshwater metagenome | isolation source: freshwater sample F1-20 | place: China: Fuxian Lake, Yuxi | collected 2017-12-25
TTAAATAAAAATTTAAAAATACTTTAAAATAACTAATTCGTCGTCGTCTTTTAAAATTTCATAGTCTTTAAATTGGTTTGCGAAGTCGTACTCTATAAATAAATCGCATTGGTAGTCCTTTTTAATGCGAGTAACCCATACTGCTTCACATAAGGGAAAATACATTTCGTATATTTGTTTTCCGCCAATTATTATTATTTTGAAATTGGGGCTTAAAGAAGCGCTATATTTTTCTTTATTTTGCAATATTTCTTGATACAAAGTTGGATCACTCGTGAAAATAAGATTGTCAACATTTTTGTATTTCTCGTCGTTTGCGTAAAGTTCAGGATTAGTCGTTAAAACAATGTTTAGTCTGTTTTTTAATGGGCGACAATTTTCAGGCAAAGAGAGAAAAGTAGTTCTTCCCATAATGACAACATTTCCTTTAGTTGTATTGTAAAAAAAGCTTAGATCTGTTTTTGATTTCCAAGGTATTGCGCCATTTTTTGAAATACCATTATTTAAATCATATGCTAAAATAGCCTCTATTTTACAAAACTCCATTTTATAATACATTATTCTGCGTTGGTTTTATATAAAAATCAATTTTAACTATAAATAATTTTATATATTAGTAATTTATATATGGACCCAAATATTATTCTTCCAGCTATAACACAATTTGTAAATCTACATTATGAATTGTGGGATAATGCGCATCCAAATCAAATGTGGACTAATGCACAAAAAGCTATTGTAAATAATTTTATTATGAACCGTATTAACGATGTAATTGAAGCAAACGAAGATGAACTTTTAGGTATAGGAGAAATACAAGAAATATATAATAATTTAGCTGAGATGCTTGACGAATTATTTTTACTTGGTAATAATAATCCAGCAAATGTGAATTTATTTCAAGATGATTTTAATTTATTAGGTAATGATGATAATAATAATAATGATGATGATAATATTAACGAACCTGACAATCAAGGTGAACAATCACCAACATCTGTTGCCGATCCACGTTTAAATGGTGGTAAAAAAAGGAAAAGAAAAACTATTAAAAAAAGAAAATCGATTCAAAGAAGAAAAAGTAGGAGAAGGAAATCAAACCGAAGAGGAAAATAAATTAAATTAAAATATATTTTAAGTATTTAAAAAATATTTTACGAAAAATAAAAATGAAATGATATTTTATTTTCAAGATAAATGTATTAATATTAACTATATAACCCTTTTTAAAACGACTATTTAAACTATCCAAAATGAAATGCTCTAACTGTAAACAAGTAGGACACAATAAGCGCTCGTGTCCCTCAAGTGTACAGCCAAAAATCGCGACTAAAACTGATTTAAAGGTAAAAAAACAAGTAAAAATAGAAATGCCACCAATGGATAAATCAGAGCGTATCAATAGACTAAAGGAACACATAATGATTTCGAGCGTGAAACACGAGGACCAGGTTATGAAACTGGGTTCGTTAAAAGAAGCCCATATATATTGCGTAATTCACAGTATATCGGCACAACAATTCGGACCTTTACTCGAAAGGTTCATACAAGCAAAATTCAACTATATTAAAAATAAAGCAGAGGATTGTACAGGTGACTGCTCTAAAGACGGAAAGAACTCCGAGGTGAAAGTATCACTTGGAGGAGCAACACATACAAAGTTTAATTTCGTCCAGATTAGACCTTCACACGACTGTGATTTGTATATACTTACAGCATACCATCTATCTCAAGAAAACGTAGAATCTGAGGGAGAACTATATATCTTCAAAGTCCCAAAAAATGAAATAAAAAATTTAATTGTCTCCTATGGCGGATACGCACACGGAACTATCAAAGAACACGGCATTATTAGTGCGGACTCTTTTAACGAAGAAAAAAGTATTAAGGAGTATGCTCTTCGCCCAACCATTAATGACAAGTGTTGGAAGGCGTTGTTACCATTTAGAGTTTCTGAATCGGAACTTTAATCATACTCTTCGCTGTAAAGTCTTACAAATTCTCCTCTTCCGATAGAGTTCTGTCGTGCTGTATCAAGACTTAATGAGTAATCAAGAGCCTTAATCCGTTCAATTAATGTATTCTTATTTATATTTGATTTAATCCAGTGCCAACTTTTAGGCCGTAATGTTTCAAGACCAGTATCTACTATTTCGCCGCATTTTCCACCATAAGCACGCACCGCAAAGTGTGCTCCTGTTGGAGGCGTGGGTTGTCCATTTTCGTCTTTTGGACCAAACCCTAAGAATTCCCAATCTTTATGTGTTGTTGAGAGTTCGACAATAGTTCGCTGAGTGTCTTTTTTTTCCCAAATTTGGAAGCAACATTTCGCCATCATACGAGGAGTAAACGAACAAGGTTCCATAGGTATTTCTTCATCAAATACAAGATGAAAGTGCAAATTAAGTTTATTTTGAACACTTACACGACGAAATGTTCTCGGAATAATGAAAGCAATTACATCAGCCCATTTTGAAGCGTGGTTAAAGAACTTTATCGCAAGAGAACTAACTCTGCCAAATGGCGGATTACCAACAATAAGAATTTTGCCTACATTACTTGGAGGTGTATATATAAGAAAGTCTTGTTTTATAATATCTTTATGTTCTGGTGAAATATCAATACCAAGTTTATTATCTACAGGTATTCTTGTTAGGAAACTACCATTTCCGGCACTTGGTTCTATTACAAGTCCCCAATCGGACCAATTATAACGCGAACCAATACGATCTAAACATTTTTCAGATATTACCGGAATTGTATAGAATTTATCGAGTCCAGCTTCACGAACGGATTCTGCAGTTGTAGTCATTTGTGTTGTTTTGTTTGTAATATTGCTTTCATTGTTATTTGAAATCAATTTTTTATTTATCTTGATCATTTTTTCTTCAACTGATTTACTCATTTTAGTTATATAGTATATTCAAAAATATATTTTATGTAGTTTAAATAAATAGTTAAATCTTATTGAAATTGGTTATAATATTTTTTTTATTTGCTTTATTAAAATATATGTCTGAAGAAGTAATAAATAAGCTATTTAACAGTCAAAACCAGAATTATATTTTCATTTATACGCCTCCGAAAGTTGGTTCGACTACATTAGTATCTTCATTAAGGATCTCTCTTGGTAATACATTCAATGTAATTCACATTCATGATGACATTATGTTGAGTGTTTTAACAGGTGTAAATAATGTAACCGTTAATGAAATCATTAATTATGTTTCGCAAAAAGGTAAGAATGTATACGTAATTGATGTTTATAGAACCCCAATAGAGAGAAAAATGTCGGAATATTTTGAAAAGTTGTCACCATATCATTTTAATAATTTAGAAGAAAATATAAATAACTACAGCATTAAACGTATAACCGATCGTTTTAACAAACTGTTTCCACATTTAGGCAATGGCGACCATTATTTTGACAAATTTGATATTGCGAACCCTACTTATTTTGATTTTGATAAAAAATATACGATTCAAATACTAAATAATATTAAATATATCAAGCTACGTTTGGATGATTCCAAAATATGGTCACATATTCTCTCTACAATTTTCCAAAAGAAAATAGTTTTAATAAATGATTATCAAACAAATAACAAGAAGAGTATTGGAGATTTATACAGACGATTTAAGGACGAGTATAAAATACCAGTGAATTTCCTTCAATTAGTTAAGGACTGTAAATATTTTAATTTTTATTTTTCAGATGAAGAGAGAAAACAATATATAGATGTCTGGGAAAACAAAATAGTCAATGAATTTACACCATATTCAATAGACGAATATAAATTTTATGTAAATATTTATTTGGAAAATCAATATATAAATGATATTCAAACAGAGCATTATATAGACAATGGTTGTTTATGTGTTTATTGTACAAAAACGCGCAAAAATATTTTTGACCGTGCCAAAAATGGCGAAACACATTTTGAAAAAATTATACATCGTGAGGTTGTTAATAAAGAAATGGTACAAAAATTCTTCAATGTTCAAAATACTTTAAAAAAAATAAGTAATTCAAATAATTCCAAAAAAAATAGTAAGTATGGAATTAATTTTGGTAAAATAATATCTAAATAAAATGTTTATTCATAAATTTTTGTATAGTAAAGTAAGTTAGCTCCTGACCTTCTTCAATTCCCAAAAGTGTCTTCAATTTATTATCTGGGTATATAATTTTGCTATTATCCTTGTTTTCCAAGTTATGCTCCTTTATGTAACTGCAAAGAGCCTTTGTTACTTCTGTACGCGCAATCTCAGTGCCTTCTTTTTTGTTCATAAACTCGCATAGCTCACTCGTGACTTTGCTTGGTTTTGCGAATCCAGACGGCTTACGGTTGCCCTTATTCTTATTTTTATTTTTAGTTATTTCCTTCTGTAAACCGGTCATTTGTTTTTTAACAGATTTCTCCAATGCTTTTAGCTGTTGTTGTAAAGCATTCATTTGGTTTTTAAAATTAGATAAACAATTGATTATTCCTTCGAATTGTTCGCATATTGTTTCAACGCCTTGTTGTTTATCATTAACCTCTTCAGTAGTGTCCATTTTATATCTACATTTCTGAAGTAAACTTTAAATTGATTTTTATAATTATTTATTTACAAATTATAAAAATATGATATTATTTAACGACGTCTTCTAATTTTTCTGGTTTTTCTTGATTTTCTGGTTTTGCGTCTTCTTCTTGAACTGCCAATATCTGTTTTGGTTGTAGCTGTAGCTTTAGTTTGTTCTGGTTGTGTATTTTCCTTACCTAATCCGGTTTCGCCTTTTTCAGCAGCTTCCAATTCTCTATCTGTCATCCAAGTAGGCTTTGTAGTATTGTCAGGGTCTTCTTTAGCATACGGACTTTTAACACCACCCTTTTTCATATTTTTACAAATAGGGCATTTACAGGCTGCTTTATGACCGTTACCTTTTCGCTTCTTTTTACCGCCGCCCAGTGTTGTATCAGAATCAGAACTGGAACTGGAACTGGAACTGGAATCAGAGTCACTTGAATCATCATAAGCCCCACCTTTTTTCATTTTCATATTTTTACAAATAGGGCATTTGCAGGTTGATTTATGACCGTTTCCTTTTCGCGTCTTTTTACCACCTTCTTTTCTTTGTTTTTTTATAGGTACATTTATATCATCATCTTCTTCAACAATATTATCTCCTTCAACATCCATATCATTATCTTCTTCAACAACTATATCCTCCGCGTCATCCATATCCTCCGGTTCAACATCCGCATTATTTTCAGCATCATTACCAACAGCATCAAATTGTGCCTGAAGGTTATTTGCAGGCAACTGATTATCCTCATTATCTGGATTCTCATTAGCTTGTCCGATTATATTACCATTACGATCTCGTTTAACACCACCTTTCATAGTAAGATTACGTTTAACGCGTCTATTTTTCTTAGAAGCCTTTTGGTGTTTCATATTGACGCAAATAGGACATTTACAGTTTGCTTTATGACCGTTTGCTTTTTTCCCACCAATAAAATTAGCAGGACTTAAAGTTGGCATACCACCCTTCTTAGCATGTTTCATATTTTTGCAAATAGGACATTTACACGCTGCTTTATGGCCATTACTTTTCTTTTTACCACCACCGGTTACTTGAGAATCATCATCATCATCATCGTACATTGTTATATATATATATTTTATATAAGTTTTTAAAAATAATTAAATAAAATAAGATTATTTTTAAAATTTTCTAAATTAAAATTTATTAACCAAATAATTTACTTACTTTGAGTTTGTTGTCTCTTAAGGACAGGCTTATCCATAGTGTTTTTGCGACTTACAAAAGTCCACTCCTTCTTCTCGCCCTCTTGAGACTTAACTCTGGGTGCTAAAGATTTGGGCGAATATTCTCTGGGTGCGCTCTTTTGAACCGGTCTAGGACTCTGGGGTTCCTCATCCTGACCGGTTGTCTTATAAGCACTTCTCGCGATCTTAAACTCGTGTCTGGTCTCACACATCAACTTCCCTCCCTTAATTCCAACTACATTAGTAGCCTGGAACTCGTGAGATCCACCTTGAGTCGTAGATAACTCAAAATCTACATACTCACCTTGTACTAAATACTTGTACTGTTGACTTGCAACACCGATAGAACTATGATGAACGAAAATATCGGAACCAGAGCGACTGCCATCAGTCACTGTAATAAATCCATAACCAGCCTTATTGTTAAACCACTTGACACGACCAGTTAGACTGTCAGCGGAGGCGGTGGAAGGTGTAGCAGCATCTTTAATAGAAGACATTATATTATAATCTACTATACAAGCTTAGCTTTATATTATTTTAACCGTAATATTTATTTTTGCGTTATATAATAAACATGCGATAAAACAAACCTTTCTATATCTTCGCTTTTGGTTACGTCTATATCTTCAAACTTTATTTTGTCAAACTCCAGTAGGTTGATTTCCTTAAAATTAACATATTCGAAGAAGGGTATTAAGTTAATCGTGTCTGATTCATTTTTGAATTCTCGCAAATCTACAGCGTGCTCCTTAGCCAACTTTGTTACATAACCTAAAATAAGCACAGCAATATATTTTAACCTTTTGTCGCGTTTTAAGTCCGCTTTTGTATTAACACTTGTAAAGACATTATATACCGTTTCTATAAAATCATTCATTTTATCGTATGACATTTTATTATTATATATATTATTTTTTCATTTATTTAACTTATTTGTATTATTTTATTTCTAATTCTCTCTTCAACAAATTTATTAAAGTATTATAGTCTGGTGTTTCTTTGAAAGTCAATAGTCTGACACGCTTTAAAAAATTGCGTAATACAATTGGTATTTTGACATTATCAACTACTTGTTGTTTCATTTGAATTATTAACAATTTGTCCTCTATTTTTTGCCATTCCAAAAACCCTTGATAAAAATATAGTAACATATATCCCAACGATTCTAAATCATCTCGATAACTTAATTCAGTGTAATTATGCGCGTTCAAACTGGCATATGTTAGGCTACCGATAATTCCTGTTGTTTTTTTAGAATCAGTTACATTTACAAGAGATTTACAAAAGCCAAAATCAATTATATAAATTTGTTTTTTGTTGTTGTCGTTACCTAACAAAAAATTATCAGGTTTTATATCTCGGTGTACTAATCCCTTTTCATGGATTGATTTCAGTATGAAGATGATTTGTAAACCTATTTGTAAAACCAGTTTAAGAGAGAAGGATTTCTTTGAATTTAGCAAAGTTTGCAATGAATCACCCAATAAATTTAAAACCATATAATAATTGACGGCATCTTTTCCAAACCATTTCACATTTGGAACACCTATTGTTCCCACCAAATATTGATAAATAACAGATTCATTTTTTAAGAGTTTTAGGTTATTTGAAATAGGTTCAACTTTAATGGCTACGTGTTCTTGGGTTCTTATGTTTTCGCCTTTGTATATTTCACCGAAACACCCAGCGCCTATTTTTTCGATTATTTTGTATTTATTATTAATAAAATTCATTATTATTGATAATAAACAATTAGTATTTAAATCTTTGATAAATTTAATTTTATAAAATAAAAAAATATAATGTAAATACTTGTGTCATTATCATCATTATTTGTTGTAAAATCATAATACTTTTAGCAACATTTGTGTTTGGGTAAATGTGTGAAAATCCTACACCAGCCTGAATAGTCGTACTTAAAAGAATATAATCAAGAAGTGTTTTTCTTTCTTTTTTATTATTGTATTCAAATTGACTTTGAATATTATAGTAAATAATTCCAAACATTAAAATACATAGAAAGTGAAAACATACAGTTCTTATAGCTAACTTCATATATATTTATTCGGATATAATATTTTGTAATTTATTTTTTACTAACTATTCTTCTGGTAATTTTATATTTTCTGGTAGTTTTATGTTTTCTGGTAGTTTTATATTTTCTGTTAGTTTTATTTTTTCTGGTAGTTTTATATTTTCTGTTAGTTTTATATTTTCTAATAGTTTTATGTTTTCTACCACCTGTGGCACTATTAGCATTAGGAAGAGCAGCAAGAGTACAATTTACCGCATTATAACCCGCTCTAGAAGTATTACATAAACAAGGGTCAGTAGGTGGTGCATTAAAACGCCGAACAACAAACTGTGTATTTCCATTATAAGCTCCAAATGAATAATTATTTACTCTATTACCAGGTAGTTCTCTAAGTAACGCAGCATACCTTATCATTGAGACTGTATCACCTGATATAAAAAGAATTGATTTGTCATCATTCGCATTCCAATCTTGTACAGAAGCATCACGTTGTCCATTTCCATAAGTTGCACCTCTTTTTGTTGCCGCTAAAATTTCTTGGTTTATATCACCAGAACCCTTAAATTCTATTTCTCCATATACTGTATAAAACAATAACCTTTGGAATGGCATTTGTACTTGGGCTGGGGCTTGGCGTGTGATGTTTATAGAATCCGGACCGGCAGCGTTGAACGCACCATTCATTAGTCCGTATACGTTTGAAAAAATATCGATAAATTGTGGAGCGGCAACTCCAGCAACAGCAGCAGCAGGAGTAATTAAATTATTATAAGTACCAGGCTGAACATTTTCATTTTGACCACCAAGATTGAAACTTTCGACTAAACTAACATATATTTTTAGCGTATTGCCAAGTACTGTAGATGCTTTAAGATGAGAACCATTTGGAACAGTAATATCAAAACCAGGCAAATTAAAAATAAATGGCTCATTTTGATTTGCTATATTATTGACAATAAATACATAACGGATATCAGGAAATAATTGTATTTGATGCTCTACATTATGGTTATTATTATTATAATCAACCTTAGTTTGGTAACTTATTGTTTGTGGGTTATCCCAAATTTTTGCGTTCATATTTTTAAGTTCCCTTACACCCAGTGAAGAATTCCACGAACAAGTAGGCATAGCATCTACTATACATTGTAATGGACAATACACGTAATCATTTACAGTACCTGTATCCCCTTGGTTACTCATTACATATTTGTTATTACTATTATTATGACATTTTTGTCTATATCCCCACTGTGGTTGAGGGGCTTGCTGTAGATTAACAGATGGTAAACGTAAGTAGCTATTTCTTACTTTGTTAAACAAATATTCATCTATATCGTCATTATTACAACTGCCAGCAAAATCCCACCCATTTCCTTGATTTCGAACCCGCCAATTAGCAATTTTTAGTAGCGCTGATATTTCATATACAAGATAATGAGTATTTGGTAGCGCTGCGGCAGCAGCTGCGGCAGCAGGGTTAGCAGCTAGAGCTGGGTCCGAAGATAAAAGTGCGGTTACCTTGACTCCTAGTGTTGGATAAATAACCCCACCACCTACAGCACCCAGACCCACATTATTATTTCCATCAAAATCATTTTGAACATCACCAGCAAAATTACAAATACCTGTTGTATACAATGTTGCTCTTGCCATAATTTGTGAAAATGAAGAACGAACTTCACTATCTTGCGACGTTAAACTACCATTAATTGCAGCAGATGCGTCAGCTTCAGCAACTCTTAAAGCATTATTTTGCACTCTTGTTTTTGTTTCTATATCTAAATTATATATTTTATAATAATCAAGTATAGATGCTTCAATAGAAGAATCCAGATAATTCACTACACGTTGTAATGAATTTCTAGTATTAAAACGTTCCTTTAAAACTGGTATAATTTCTATATTTCCAAACATTGAACCTGCTTTTTGCGTTTGTTCTTCAGCATTCCACTTCAACATATAAATATCACACGCTAATCGTTTGGCAGCATCATCAGCAGCAGCAGCAGCAATTCTATTATTGAAATCAAGTAAGGTTTGTGTAGCAGCAGCCAATGGTGCTGCGTTTGGCGGAATTGGAGCTATAATATCTATACTGGTTTGTAATTGTGCTCTAACAATATCAATTAACACATTAGTTTCTATATTATTAAAATTACATAAAAAAATATTTTGAAACATCTTTAAAATAACTTTTCTATTTAGTTCATAAGTATTCAAGTCAGCCGTTGGGGTTCCAATATATCCCATAGTTTTATAGGTGACATATATTGGTTGCATAATAGCTAAACAATTTTGAATAGTAAGACCAGCACTATCTTTAGCACTACGTATTCCACTAATAATACCATATGATTGAATACTGTTAAGAGGTGGGTCACGTGCTCCACCTGCTTGTACGTTATCATCCCATCGACCTGTTGTGGCTTGGTCAAATTGTGGATGGATGAAACCTGGACCTACTGGCGGATTAGCATTTGGATCACCCGGATCGAAATTGTCAGCTGGCGAAACATTTTGAGTCGTTAAATTAGGGTCCGGACTAACCCCAAAAAACCCAATAACATCTTCAATATTTAAATATTCAGAAATTGCTTGTTTTACTGCATTTGTATTATTAAAAAATAATTCTATAGTTTTTGATATCTGTGAATATGTAGTTAATACAGTATATGGGTTTAAGTTTACACCACCACTAATAAGTTTAGTAGAAGCCCAACCTACATATTTATTTGATATTAAATTATATAATCCTAATGGTGCCTTAATTGTACCTCTTAAATTGGGATTTATATTTGGCTCACTTTGTGGTATCATTAATTTTGCTATTTGTATTATCATAAGATCAGGCCTTGTATTTGGGTTGTTGGCAACGAATTGATAGTACCCAGCCTGAAGATTAGGGACAGCAGCTGAACCTGACCTATACAAATTTAGATAATTCGAAAAAACCATAAATTGTATTGTATTTTGTATATTTGTCTCTAATTCTTTAAAGGCATCAACAGCATTAAAGTAAGTGTTTGATAAATTATAAACAGTTGTATCAATCCACGGTACTCCTGGTTGTGGTGCTAGTTGAACTCCTACTCCTTGTGCTGGTGCTGCTACTTGGGGTCCACCTGGTCCACCTGGAGGTGGTGGTCCACCTGGATCATTTGGATCATTTGGTGGTCCACCTTGACCATTTGGTGGTTCATTTGGTGGGACATCCATTTCATTAGGATTTGGAGGGGGAGCGGGATCAGGAATAACTTGGATTTCATCATTTTCTCCAATTATGTCGAGAGCTGCGGGTTCTTGTGCCAGCTCTTGTACCAGCTGTTCATCTCGAACCTGGGTGGCGGCGGCTAAAATAGAATTTTGATAAGAAACAATAACATCATTGTGAATTAGCTGATCTACATTATCTTGATCTACATTAGCCATTTGCGCCTCTTCATATTCTTCATCTTCGTCGTCTGCTTCATTAAACATCTCAAAAAAATTTCCCCAATGGCCAGCAGCATCATCCCCCATTCCAGCAGCAGCAGCATCATCATCATCATCAGCAGCATTATTACCCCAGTTATTAAATACGTTCAAACCTTCAGGTACATAATCATCACCACGCAGTCTAAGTCGCCTGTCACCCTGTTCTAACCCTGCCATAGTTGCTCCCCTCTTAGACATCCCTCCGGCTTGTGTTCTTCCAGGAGGCAAGGGCATGGGGGCTCCAACTCCGCGTGTTGGATTAGGGGTAACAAAACGAATATGATCTTGAATAAAATTTCTTATAATTTGAATTTTAGCAATCCACCGTTGATCACCGCTTTTTTTACCAAAATCGTGTATAGGGTCGTGACCTACAGTGTTTAAATACCAAAATCGTGCTAATGGTGTTGATAAAACTAAAGGCAACGGATTGTTATTATTTATCTGTGGTTGTGCCATATATATAGTATATTAATAAAATATACAAAATAATCTAAACATAAAGTGACTGATTAGTGACAACAAATTTCAGTGTCAAATTTGGAATTTCTATTAATTTTCTTAAAAACTCTATATTACCTGTCATTTCAGCAATCTTCTCCATTTCTGCGCTAATGTTATTAATTTTCAATAAAGCCTTGACAAATTCACCCAAAAATATCCCCTTTTCCTCTCCTAATCTTTGTAGAACCAATTTACACGTTTCAACATCTTCACATTGTGTCCATTCCTCCACATAACTTATTAAATCATAGTGTATATTATAATCGGCACCTGTATTAATTTTATAATCTATTTCAGTTTTCTGATAATCGTCATACATCTTGTTTATAGTATTAATAATATCCTTAATCTCAGCGTCTTCCGTATATGGTGTAAAATCTTCAACTCCATCTTGTACTGAAATATTGGTGAAACAGCTAAATAAAGCAATTAGCTGAACTGGCGACAATTTATATAATATACCCTCCTCAAGCAGTCTGGCGAAAATAAGGCAATGAACTTCACGCAATTGTGACGCTATTTTGCCTTTTAATGTCAAACATTCTTTTTCTACACTGGTTTCACTTATAACTACAGTTGATTCAATTTTTATATTTTCACTTTCTAATGCGTCTACAACAACTTCACTTACCTTAGTGATACTCGTTAATGTTTCTAAAAACCCGTCTTCCCGAAGCAAATACAAAACATTTTCAACATCATTGTTGATGTAATTATTTAGCCCGTCGTATTGTTTTTGTAAAGCATCAATGTCCGTAACAATTGTGTTATATTTTTCTATTGTTACCAAATCTTGCTCCACGTATTTGTATTCATCTTTAATTTTTTGAATTTCTTTTTCTAACTCTTTGCGTTTTTTATTGGCGTATTTGTCTTTATTCATTTGTAGATCCATATATTGATCAACTATATTTCGAGGTGTTCGCATTGTATCGAAGCACAATTCCAAACGGGTTTTTTCTTTTTGACTCTTATCAATTTCCAATGAAACGTTATTCATTTTGCCGGTTAAATCATCGGTTACCATACTTTTCTTCGCAAAACCGACCAAATTGGTGTCGCCAATATCGACCAGATTAAGTAGCAAATTATATGAAATCTTGAACTTTGATGTGAGCGTTTGTGGTTTGCCGTTTAACATTGTTTTATATGCGAGGACACTTGTATCACGAAAAAGGTTATTGAGGTGAATCACATGGCCGACACTATCAAGACCTAAACGTCCTGCTCTACCCGCAGCCTGAGTATATTCGTGTGCTTGTAAAACACGCATTGAATTACCATCGTGTTTATAAATATCGGTAAAAATACAAGTCTTAACTGGTAAATTAAGACCAATCGCAACGGACTCAGTCGCAAATAGCATCTTAATATAACCTTTGGAAAACAAGATTTCCACAATTTCGCGTAACACAGGCATTAGACCGCTATGGTGTATCGCAACACCTTTGCGCAACAATTGGACCATATCCAAATATTCAGGTAAATTCAGATACTCTTTATAGTTTGGTAGCTTTCTTATAATTTGTTCGCATTCGCGGTCAATGGTATATGGTATTTTTGAATCAAACTCCAAAAGATTCGCTGTGATTTCGTGTGCACAAACTTCTAATTGTTTACGAGAAAAAACATAACATATTGCAGGTAACATTTCTTTTTCAACCAAAAACTCAGATACTTTATTTAGAACATGTTGTCTTTTCATTCTTATATCATTTGCGTCGAATAATTTGAGTATTTTGTCCATATTCTTATAATTGGTTTCGTTGAACACACCAGCTGCATCTTGTATTACAAATGTCTTGTCGGTTAAAGTCCTAATTTCTGCTTGTAGTGCTTTATCCTTTATATGCTTGTTAACGCCATTAGTTGCCGTGATGAAACTATAGTGGGTTAAGGGAACAGCGCGGTTGAATTTCTTTGTTAAATATACTATTTTATCATTTTGTTCGCTTGACCCACGGTTTTCCAACCAAGACGCGAATCTTTCCGGATTATCCAATGTAGCCGATAAACAAACCATTTGAATATGACGTGGTAACATCATAATACTATTTTCCCACACATGACCTCTACTCGGGTCATTAATCATATGTACTTCATCAAAGACAACGCACCCCAATTCGTTTTCAATATCCATATCAAAAGAAGTGCTTGGGTTTTTAATAGTTGTTCCACCACTCTTTTCCTTATTTAATACGATTTCAGTTTTTCCACTTTTAAGTTGATAAAGTTTATTTAAGAGAATCTCGGTAGTCATAATTAATATATCAGCATCTGGGTTACATTTAATATCCCCAGTAATAATTCCAACACGTAAATTAGGATATTTTTTTGAAAAATCATCGAATTTTTGATTCGAAAGAGCTTTAATAGGGCTACAATAAATAACCTTTTTGCCTTTAGAAACGAAAAAGTCCAATGAGAATTCTGCCGGTAATGATTTACCGCTACCAGTAGGAGCCGTTACTAATACGTGGTGACCTTCCACGATGCCTTCAATCGCATATTTCTGAAAAATATGTAATGGATATTTAAATTGTTCAAAGTGTTCCGAATATTTCTCTTCATTTTCAGAAGGATAATTATTGGTGTCGCATATTTTAACCATTTCTTTTTGTTTATGTTATATATTATATTATATTGGGATGTGTTTATGTTGCTTTTACAAATATATATTCTGTAGAACAACTTAAAGAACCCAAATAAAAAATATTAAATAGATAATGTGTAATTATATATTAATATACCAATATTTTAATATGGATAATCATATAATATCAATTTTACAAAACTTCGAAAAACCAGATGAGAATTTTTTTAAAGATAAAGAATGTTTAATTTGCTTGGAAGTATTTGATTTAGAATCCAATAAGTTTGTTCAATTGCCGTGTAAGTGTTCTAATTCGGCATATCATATTGATTGTATACTACAATTATTACATTCAGGAGTGAATAAGAATTTTTGCCCTCATTGTAAAAGTATATACGAAATACCTTTACAAGTACAACAAATACCAGTAACAATGCATCAAATTTTACCATATAATAATATAATAAATATACAATTAGGACCTGATATTAATTATGAACAAATAAGAAATTTTACTCACATATTAGTGTGTCATATTATATCAAATTCAATAATGAATATTATCAATATAGTTGTATCAAGAGACTGGGTTGAAGTTAGTAGCCTCCCAGAATTACAAGCATTAATTTTATTTTATTTTTGTAAATTATTTTTTAATTATTGTATATTGATGTATTCAAAAAATAATATTAATAAAATAGAAGATTGTTTAGTTTATAGTTATGTGTTTCAAACCGTGTTATTTTGTTTTTTTGTCTATGCGTTAACTAAAATCAAAAATGATGATAATTCTACCATTTTGATCGTTAATAATGTTTTATTCAGTTTTGGCGATTTAACATTTCGAGTAATTATTGAATATAAAATTAGAAATACTGTGAATGCAATTGGGTAAAAAATAAAATTGAAACAAAAAGTATTCAAAATTTAAATGTATAAAACTAAATTAATAATCTTGTAAAACTTGTAACAATCGTAAACTTAAAACTTAAAACAATGTCATATGCTGTTGGATCAAACGGGTTTATACCGAATCGTCATATGGGTCAATATGTAATCCATTGTGACATAGACGCGAAAAAAATCTGCGACGTAATGAATATTATAATGGTAAAGTACTGCAAGGTAAATGTATGCGGATACAATACATTAGACGATAAATATTGGGGTAAAAAATTTGATAAGGGCGTTTGCGAGCTATATTTTCAAATTACGGTTAAGAACCTTGGATATAATAATAGCAACGTAGTTATCACCCCCACATTTGGCTCATCCAAAATCATAATCGATCTTTGTAAGACAGTAAAAAAGGTTATTCGGATATGTGAGATGCTGGACTAAACCAACCTTTTAAAAGGTTGGTCCAAAGAGTGGAGCAAAATAAAAATAGTTTCAATTTTTTGCTATACTTTTCTTAAAAGTATAAAAAATTATTATTTAAAATCATAATTATAAATAATAATAGAATGAGTAAGAAAGCGAAGACTACTAGTAAAAAGCAATTAATTATCGAGGAAGATTCTAAGGTCTACAATGCCGTCAGTTTATTTTCAGGATTAGGTGGAGATGCCTTAGGTATGACTCAAGCCGGATGTAAGGTAATTGGTTACAATGAGTTGAATCCGAATTTCTGTAAATCGCACGATGCCAATTTGAAGGATTGTGAGTTAATATGCGATGGTAAAGTCACAGATATATCAAAGTTGAAAGACGAGTGTTTCACAAAATTCAAAGGGAAGACAGATATTTTATTTGCGGGATTTCCATGTTTTGTAAAAGACACACTTGTTTTAACCAATACTGGTTACAAAGAAATACAAGATGTAATTCTTGATGACAAATTATTAACACATACAGGTGAGTTTAAAAACATTGTTAATCTACAACGGAAGGAATACACCGGACAACTTTACAATATTAAACTTAAATACCATCCAGAAGTAATTAATTGTACTGAAGAGCATCCATTTTATGTCCGTGAAAAAAGAAAGTCATGGAATAATTTGCTAAGAAAATATGAATATGAATTTGGAGAACCAGAATGGAAAAATGCGTCAAAATTGACACTTAACGACCATTTTGGAATGGTTATTAATTCAAAAGATGAA
>SXGQ01238492.1_pt1 | contig 16496 bp, 10 predicted proteins | sample 3178371 | NCBI WGS metagenome assembly SXGQ01 (sample SAMN11356859, study PRJNA531348) | freshwater metagenome | isolation source: freshwater sample F1-20 | place: China: Fuxian Lake, Yuxi | collected 2017-12-25
AACATAAAAAATCGGCCCCAGATTCATAAATAACATAAAAAATCGGCCGCATAGTCAAATCCATTCGTTTGGATTATACAAATTTTAATACTCGGATTCACGAAATAACTCGATTAAAAGCATCTAAAACGCAGTTAAATCAACGAATTGTGTAAATAATGGAAATTTAATATTTTTGTTAGCCCTAAAAACGAATGTACGTATAAGCATAATAACCAAATATTATCACGATTTCACAAACCCCCTTTACATTTCCGACCGATTCCAATTTTAAGCGGTTATAGTTAGATAGCGTTTCTATCAAAACATCTTCTAAAAACTATACTGGAATTTAAATACAAATAAGTCAATTGGGGTCTTAATTCATCTGGGGCTTTACAACGACTTTGGACACAAATATGACGTATTGGGATAGATCATAATATGCTTCTTAGTAAGATCTATTATTTACAAGTGGTTGGAGATTAAATAACCCAACAATAACACTACAGTTTTTTGACACTACGGGAACAAGCATTTCAGTAGAGAAATTCGCGTTTAAATTTTCGTGTATTTATTGAGTTATGACTTAATATTTTTTTGATCCACATTCATTTCTAACAGTGAATTAATTAATATTTAATTATTTTATTCTGATTATAAAAAAGCATTTAGAGAGATCTATATAGAAACCAACGCAAAAACTAACAACAATATTTAACGATGAATTCAACTTGCCCCCAGTGTAACAAACAATTTAAATCCGCATCAGGATTAAAAACACATATCAGATCGTCAAAAACCTGTAAGTAAAATAACCCCATATACGACCTACCACAAAACCAGGCTATCTTTGGAAAAATTGAAAATGAATATATAGCAGAAGAAATCATCTTTGAATTACCCGAAGTATAAGCGAATTGTGAATATTTTTACGACATTGAAAACCAACAATACGAATATATGGTAGAAGAAACCAGTTTTGAATTACCCCAATTAGATGCTGTCTGTGAATTTAGTTTATACGAGTCTTCTAATGAAGAAGAATAAGTAACAAATCAAAGTGTTAGCTAAGTATTTGAAATGAATAAAAATATTGTAAAATGCGATAAATCGGCACATTGTGAAACGTGTACTTGCTTTATTGAACCAGTAAAAGTCGATCAAGTCAGCACAATTCTTAAAAACATGGCCATAGAAAAACACACAATTTCTAACGATCTACCTAAAAACGCGATTCGTGATGTAACCCTCTTTGGTGATAAGTTCTTGGAAACCGATTAAAATGGAAATAAAATACTCAGAAATATTAAAGTTAGACATTACGATTCACCATAAATTACTACTAAAATTGTAAAAGATCATAACTTTGGTTACGAAATGAGGTGGTTATCAAAATATTAAAAGTAATAAATCGCACCCCAACCTACATACTTAAATTTTAAAAACGGGCTCACGGAATATGAAGCGATAATGAAATATACTATGGAAAACGATATTTAATATTGTGCTAAATCTTTCAACCCTACTATGATATCATTCGATGTAGAAGCGTTCCACCCAACTGATAAAAACTGTATACCAAGTCACCTGAATGGCGGAGTTATTTCTATGATTTGTGCCACTTTTAGCAAAGCTGATTAAGTGGATAGATTTGTTGTTTATATCTTACAATCGTACACATATGATGAGATTAAAATCAATGAATTTATGGTAGAGTAAAGAAAGGCACTTAAATTATAAAATGTCTACAATTATACTTTAAAAGTAAAAGTGTGTGAAAACCAAACGATTATGGCTTGCTAATTTTTAGATGATGTAAAAGAATGCGGACTATCTCTTCTTTACGGCTTTAATTCGAGTGCAACTGCGTAAAAAGATGTAAGAAATGATGAAGGAAAAATTATATCCCGCGTTTCAATTGGTTATGATTTACCGTTCATAATTCACAATTCTTGTAGATATACACAGTTAGAATTAGAAAATGGATGTAAATTGTTCGGGAAAATTGGTAAACAAATAAAACGCATTTCGTGGTTACCTGATACATACATTCTAGATTGCTTGGTTGTATTCTAAAACGATCGATATTTTGCTATGAAATTATCGGATATGCCCAATCGTAAACTAAATTCATTCTTAGAACAATCAAAATTACCACTCAAACTTGACGATAAAAATATCTAAGAACGTATGGATTAAATGAGAATAAACGGTTCAGATTAAACAGATTGTGTCAATTATTGTCTATGGGATTGCTTTGCTTTGACTTAAATTATGTCCCTAATTAAATTTGTTGAAACGACGATCGCCAACGTAGAAATATTCAATATTCCTCTAAGTTGGGCTTTACACAAAAACGCTACAAATTGGATCACGATGTATTATTTCAGACGTTATTTTAAAGAGGGTTTCGCATTCAGTTACGCTAAATTTCCTATGGATAGTAACAAATTAAAATATCGTGGCGCTACAACAGAAAATTGTTAAGAATCGTTATAAAAGTCGGTTATTGACCACATTGCTATGTGGGATTTCTAATCGCTCTATCCGAGTGCGATAATAGCCGCAAATCTAGGTATTGACTCAATTTTAGATGAACAAGACAACAATTGTTTTGCTGTAGACCTTAACTTCGTTGATTAGTATTTAGTTGAAAACACACTCAAAAGATAGGAATAAAATGAGAAATTGACCAAATAAGACTTGAGTTTATTAGAATCGGCAAAAACACCAAACGTTGTATACTTTAGTAAAAAGGCATCACTTTACGCTACAATTATCGCTGAAATCCTACAAATGAGATTAAAAGTGAAAGGTCAAATGAAAGGTGTCGATTAACGTACATACGATCAATTAGACGCTAGATAAAACGCGTTAAAGATATTCGTAAACACGATCTATGGTTTATCAGGGTCTGAGACGTTTTAACTCAATGATATGCGAGTAGCCGCAGCTTGTACTTCAGTTTCACGTCAATTGACTTATTATGCTCGTCAGGCTATTGAAGAATTAAAGATCGGCGACGTTGTTTTCAGGGATACAGATAGTTGTGGTGTAAAAATAAATATTGACACAATTTCTGGAATATACGATCAATCAATACTTTTAAACAACCTAATTAACGAAAAACTACAATAATCGCTTGGAAACACGTATTTAGTTAAATTTGTATTAGAAGGCGACACATTTTAGGAAAAAACCTACTTCCCCAAAGCAAAAAAAGCATACGCAAGAATAGAGTGCGATCTGTAGAAAATCATATCAAAATAGGAACTTACACGCGATGTTAAAATAAAGGGTGTTTCTTGGTCACTGATGTCTACGTATGGTAAATAATTCTTTAAATATCACACAGCGTTTATATTATAAAATCTATAGTCGTTTGAGCAAATCTAAGAATATGTAAATAGGATATTAAACGAAGTATAAAATGATATTTCTATGCTAATAAATACTAAAAATTATAGTGAAATATGTAGAAAATACCACAAATAAATCAAGAATTCAAATAGTAACAATTCGGCGATTTACTTGAAAAAGACGTTCAATGTGACTGATAATGAGATCTAAATACTACCCATCATAAAATCATGTAAAATGAAGTCTAGATGTATTATTCCAGCATCAATGGCTCATATGTACTAAATTGATCAAAATTAACTACTAGATTGGTTTATATCCCCGTTTGTAAAGTTCTACGGAAAACATGAATATGAGCAGTAAATGTATGACGAAATGGAAAATCTGATTGAAGTAAGATACGCTACTGCTAAGGGATACGCTAAAAATACCAAATAAATGAGTTTGGACGATCTATCTTCACAATTGGACAATACGTCAATTTCATACAACGAAATCATCAAATCGGAAAATAAACTTTACTTTGATATAGATGATAGCAAAAATGCCCTAAATTTCCGTACTTGCCTTGACGAAATTGAAAAAATGATTTGTCGGTTTAAACCATCCAGTATTAACGTTGATTATGCGTACACCAAAAGCACATCTACAAAAAAGCCCCATAGTTATCACGTTGTTTATCAAATCCGCTCTTCAATGTATATGAACAAATATATCGCTTGTTAGGTTAATAAAAAGTTTGATTTTGAGATTTTGGACGAAGCGGTTTATAGTCTAGGAAAGTCGTTACGTTTACCAAATTGTCCAAAATACGATGAAAGTAATAAATAACTAGTCTAGGTCTATCATAAAGTTGTATAGGGTACCGTTGAATAAATGTTCATAACTGATATTGAAAATGTTTAGAATTCGTTATCAAACGGCATTGGGTTCATAAATACAACACACAAGTAACTAGGTTATACCAATGTTGAACTGAGCGATGAATATTTGTCAGCAATTCAATCATACATTCCGTTTGCTGTTAATTTCCATCAATAAAACAGAGGTAGTGTTACGATTGAACCACAATAAAAACCATACGATTGTCCGATTTGTCATAGAAATCATACCAGTGTAAATTTGATTGCGTATGTACGAAAAGATGGGTTTAATTTAACGTGTTGGTCAAATTCAAAGTTAGAAGGAGATGCCAAGAAAACACCAATAAAACATCTATTTGAGGTAAAAACCGAGATAGGGTAATAGTAAAAACGATTGGAAAACTTGAAGAAATGTGTAAAAACTGAATACGACACGACATTTAGTAAATTAGATAGATCATGTGTAAAATTTTAGAATAATAAATCAGTATAATATGACTTAAGTGCGTAAACAACATTTGTAAAATCGGCTATGGGATCTAGTAAAACGAAACAATAAATTCTATTAACGTAAAATAATACTGAATTCCCAACGATTTTAGCATTGAGTTTCCGACGCACATTTGCTAGAGATAACGCTTCTAAAAACGGTTTTGTAAATTATGAAACAATTCAAGGTGAAATCAACCTTATTGACTACCCCAAAGTGATTTTACAAGTTGACTCTCTAGCACGCCTCAATACATCAATAAAACCAAGTCTTTTAATATTGGATGAAATTGAGTCTACGATTGAGCAATTGCTGTCAATTTAACGCGATACTAGTCCCTACATTTTATATAAGTTTATTGAATTATTATAGACGTCTACTAAGATTCTGTGTATGGACGCCGAATTAGAATAGAGCACAATTCAGGCACTTATTTCAATAATTCGTACAGATAACTATAAATTGGTCGTAAATAAATTCCAACCCAAAACTGACCACACTATTTACGTTCACGATTTCGTCTCAACCTAATAAAAAGACCTAAATAAATTAGAACGCCATATTGGTTAAATGATGTCCGAAAACAAGAAAATCGTTATATTCTGCACTGGATAAAAATTAGCGATGTCAATCCAATCTAAAATTCCAAGCGATAAAGTAATAAAATATTACGACGGTGAGGATGCTAAGAAAATCAACGGAATTTCTCAAGCATTGATTAAATAATAGGATTTCGTAGATGTGAATAAAGCTTGGAAAGATTGTGACGTTTTGATTTACACAGGCACATTGACTGCGGGCATTTCCTTTGAATTAGAGCATTTTGATACGTTTGTTGGTATTTTCTCAAAAGAGACGTCCAGTGCGTTAGGGTTTACTTAAGGTCTTCATAGAGTACGTAATTTCTTTGATAAATCGGGTAATGTCTTTATTGAAAACTAGAACGGTTATAAACCAGAAACCCCATTTTAGATTACAGACAACTAAACGTAAATATACGGACATAGCGATCTATCAGAAACAAATCAACTAGCAAATTGGATCACCGCATCAACAAATCAGAGCAATAATCACAAAACTTAGATTATTATCAGAAATCTTAAAAATATGGGATATAAGTTAGAAATTGTTGAAAATTAAAATTCTGGTAAAACATAGGTTGTAAAAAGTGCGATAAGATAACAATAATTATAAGACATTGTCACAGCATAGATTACAGTTGATGATTTAGTTAGAATCCCGAAATTGATTAAAAACAACGCATAATTATGTTTAGATACGGACGAATTGTTATAAGCAAAATTCAACAAAGTGCGTATATTTAAGTCATTCTTCCCAACACATGATCAAGAGTCTATAGATCGTATTAACAATCTAGATTTTGCTAGAATTGAACGCTTATTTGACGAACAGCCCAGGATCAAAGAAGGCAATAAAATTAAGAATATTGTCAAAAAATGCTTAGATGTTCGCCCTGAATATAAGGATCTACAAATAGACCAAATGGATTAACTCATAATCGCTTGTCAATTAGAATCAAAATAAAACATTTAAGCGTAGATAGCCGGCACCGTTCAAAAAGATTCTATTCTTAAATTCCACGAACAAATATACATCGTAAAATAAGCAATAAAAGTTAGAGATATGATGACTAATTTGAAATAAGAAACACTTGAAAATGCTCTCAAATCGGTTGTAAAAGATACTACTCTTAAGAATATTGGATTTGGATTTGGGAAAAATGGCATTCATCATAAATTAAATGAAATCTTAAAACATATTGACATTCAAATAAACGTTTAAGACTCAAAACGATCCATAGTTGATAATAAGAAGGTTGCTGTAAATACATATAGTCTTCAATCAATATCAGCAGAAACGATCCTAGCGTAAATATCAGAATCTACGTATGGTGTAAAAGTTGAAAAACCTATTAAAAAGGTAACTAAATACCACAAATGAGTGATGTATTAAATTCGACGATATTTTTTTGTTATTTTTTTAACGCAATAAATGAACGAAGAACCAATCAAGAAACAGCGGAAACCTAGAGTAAAAAAGGATTTAAAGCCAGAATAAATTTAAATTGAGCAAATCCCTGAAGTTATCGCGTAACCCAAGAGAAATCTTATTAAAAAGTTATATAAAAAACCGTTTTTGGAAGATATAAAAATAGATGATTAGCCTACTTAAATTAACTATAATGGACCTGTTATTTTAGGAATAGACCCAGCTTTCAAAAAGGCAGGATTTGCGGTTATTCGCTTAGATAATGGTGAATTTATAGACTCATTTTAATAGGAAATGCGACCCTTTGAAAAGAAATTGACGTAAGCATAAGTTGACGGCTATCTTGGTAATAACGTAGAAAATGTCATAAAAATGCTGTTTTAGAAATATAAAATAGAATACGTTGTAATTGAGTTGTAACTGGGTAATTTTAGTGCCGATCGCATATAGTTAGCATTCGTTTAAGCACTTCCATAAAACGTGAAATATACTGTTTAACATAGCAAATTAAAGTTAAAACACCCGGAAATAAAGGATTTAAAGGTTGATAATCCCGATTCAAATAAATACAATTAAAACAAACATTCGGGGCGTCAATTAGCGTAAATTCTATTTCCAAATATGCCTAAATTAACGTTTGATGAGTACGATAGTTTACTTCACGCAAAGTACGCTTATCACAATATTTCAAAAATCGCCTGGGTTGTTAAATCAAATTTAAATTGATCTGGTTTATTTTTATGCTATAAATAATGGACATAAAATAACTTGACATATGCTATTCTGAGCAAAGAATCATAGATTTGATCAATACTTGTAAATATTAAACTAGAAAAATAAAGTAATTAAAAGATCGCATAAAAAATATGGAAAGCACGTTATTTGAATTACTCAAAATATGTGATAAAATCCAATTAGATTTAGAGTGATCATTCGGAATCGTCATCGGTTTCTATCAATTTTGCTAATTTGCTTTGATGTTTTTTTATTGTATTTGGTGTGAATTTTATAACCATCCCCGTTTCGTTTTGAATATTAGAAATCGCGTCAAATATATTAGTTTTCTCCCATAGTAGATAACGACTCCAAAAGCTAGCAGATTTGAAATTTTCGGGGTTTTTCATATCCCAATATTTTACTTCCCGTTTTTTATGTCTATTTATATATAAATCGCGTTTTTCATCTGATTTGTTTATAGTGTAATCGGTGTATCCCTTAGCGCCAAATTAAATCAACTGGTTCCCAATTTTTATACTATATTTTGAATCAATTTTAGATGGTTCCAATTTAACTATATTTTTATCAATTTTTTCGGATTTCGGTACACGCTATACTTTGATTTCGGTTTCTTTACAGTTACGACAAACAAAGATTGATGGTTTACGTTAGATTTCAGTTTCCATTTATACGCGTTAAAAAAAATATATAAATAAACTATCAATTGTCTATGGTTTTTTCTATACAAACAGGTCGTTATAAATGTCGTGTTAAATAGGCTTTTTATACGAGTTTTTAACATTTCGGGCAAGTTATTTTGGTATTGAATTTATCTTTATTTTGGTTATAATAATCTGTTTCAATATACCTTTTTTTCTAATATTCTAGCAGTTTTTCGCAATTTGCTTTATAGTATTAAATTTAACGTTCTTTACGCTGTTCTAAAGTGGGTGCGGGTTTATTTTTATTACTACATTCCTGCGTTTCAATATAAAAACGTTCCTAGCGTTCAAGTTCTTTTCTAGAATTACACGGGAAATTTTCAATTAAAAAGATTTCAAAACATTCGGCCTCATTGATATTCTAAGTCGTTTAAAAATGCTAATATTTGTGCTAATATAAGCGTGCGTGTAACTATTAAGTGGTTGAGCCGTAGTAAGGTTTTTAATCGGGATTCCGTATCAGTTTATAGATTTTGCCGTATTGATATTTGAGATTCATTTATAATCAGAATAAAATAATTTAAATATTAAATATGCGTCATTTTTAAAGGGTCTCCAATGTAAATTAGACGGGACTTTAAGGTTGACTACTACCTATTTTTACAGATTCGTGTATTTCAACTAATTTCTCGGTTTACGATGTATTTACGGCGTGAATCACTTCTAATCTATTTCTGTGTAAAAGTGTGATTATAGTTATTAAAATTCCACTTACAAGAGTTAACGTTTATAATATTATAGCGATTGTACTATTTTGCTCAGATTCTTACATTTATAAACAAGATAAATGAATCGAAAAAAAAACATAAAATAACATATATCAACGTCAGAATCTTCGTCGACATCTAGCGAGGATGAAATCAAAGAAGAACTATGTCCTAAGCATTTATCAAATATCTCTCAGTTATAGGCCGCTGTTAACAAACCAGTAAGTAGTTATAGCCGTCAGTATTCACAACCTTATTTAAAAGTAAAAACATCTCTTTTTTAGTCATAGACCCACGGTATTCATCGGAGACTGATTAGAGCTCATCGGCCAAATTCATTGAGCAAATTTAACAATGAGTCACATTTCTACGAACCACGTTACTGATCGCTTTATGGCTCTAACTAAGCAAATAAAATGAAATGTTCATATGTCTTCCTTAAGTCGCTAATTTTTCAACAAATTTCAAAAACGTAGCATTTTTATACTCAGAAATTAAATCATCTAAAATCACCAAAATGTGGGGAATTAACTTATCTTATTACAACTATATTTTTTATTATTTTATTCGGTCGTTAATAGCCTACATTCCAAGTGAAATATCATCAAAGACGTTTTCCATTTCAAATTCTTTCGTTTCCACTAAAAAATTGATCAATTTCTTCATTGTTTGATCTAAGTACGCGGTCGGACTTAAAATGTAAATATTTGAACCCTCCAATGTATCTAGAATGCGATAGGCTGGATTTTTTATTTATTCCATCATACTAAACGTTTTACCACCCCTAGAATTTCCCAAAATTAAAACAGAGAACGGGTATTTGAAAATAGACTCCCGTTTTGCTAAATTTAAGTTATCGTTTCTATGCTAAATCTCTTTCAAACGTTTTTACACTAGTTTTTCAGCATTTTCATAGTCTTTTTAAGATTTCGTTTCTTCTGATATTTAATCATCAATAGTTACATTTTTTGAAGCCTTTTTCATTATCTTTTATAATATACATAAAATATGACCACTTCAAATAAACTTAGCTAAGGCGCATTTATAGTGAATCCTTACAATTCCGTTGTGGATAATAACAGTATTCGTTTTACTAGTCCATTTTAATTAAAATATAATAGAATTATACTGGATTCTTGTGCTTTTACATAGACTTTTTATAATGTAAGTCAAAGCCTAGGAAATAACAAAATAACCTTCTTTAGTGGATTAACTCAATATACGATAACAATACCCGACGCTTTTTACAATATTGTTGATTTACTCGATACAATTCATACGTTATGGGATTCTACTACTGGTATTTCAAATTTCGTTATTCCTTCCCTTGTAAATGGTTATTGCTAGTTTATAATTAAAGCCGGCAATACGTTTAGATTTGTCCCTAATACTTAAACGTTTTAAAACAAAATATTCTTCATGATGGGGTTAAGGCTTACACAATCTGTTTTTGGCAGCACTAATATTTCTGGAACATTTATAGGATTAGACCCGGCAAATATATAAATTCTATAAATGCTTTAACTTAGTATTCCCTAGATTTAATAAAACTACCCAGCAAATGACAATAATGCGTCGTTTTTCATTCCAATTGATAGAGACTACGGTTTTACTTAGATTTATTAAAAAATGAGCGTTTATGACAATGAAATCGTTCTTTTAAATGATTAAAATAAGACTATATACGATATGTAAATATTTTTATAAAATTAAGATGGTCGTTTATTGAGTTTCCCGAATAATTTCAGTTACGCTTTAAAATTTTATTTAGTTGAATGAAGACCGTATATTTTTTTTATCATAAATGACAACTAAACAAGAAAAGGGACAGTTTACAATAACTGACAAAAATAGCGTTTTAAGTGGCACTGGGTAAGTCAATTTTAAATTACCATTTTAAGTAAATTATTCCAAGATATCACTTGAGAGTGCGAGTTTTATAAATCCAGCGCCATATTCTACTTTTAACATATCCGCAAGTCTTGGAAACAATAAATTTAACTATGGCTCTATATCTATCGCGGGTTATGGCTCTGGGGTCACATTGACAATTCCCGATAATACGTATACGCCAGCTAGTTTATGTACTTATTTAAGTCCTTTAATAGTAACTGGAGGCGGATTATAATTGCTTTCTTTGACTTATAACAGCGGAACTAATAGGATAACATTCACTAATCCTAGCAGAATTTCGGGTTATCCATATGTGTAAATTGTACGTAACTCTGCGGAAAATGAAAAACTTTATAAATAAATGGGTATTCTTGATTTAGTGACTACAGACCCCGTATATATGTTCGTTGTCTATAACTAACTCCCTAATTATGGTGATTTCAATAGTATTCCCGGTAATTCCCTGACAGGTGGTTAAGTTGATTTGTCGGTTTCGCCTATGACAGTACTGAACATCAAGAGCCCATAATTTTAACAGAAATTTGAAACCGATAGCAATTATTTCGCATTTTCAGTTTTGACAGATTTAACACAAACCCCTTAATATTATGGCAGATAAACCGAATAAGACAACGCAATAGATAACGGAGACCAAAAACAAGCACTTTCTGATATTTAACTAAATTTATTCAATGGGAATACTCCTGTAACCGTTTCTACATTTGCTTTTAAATTTACGATATAATGAATTTTAACGCATATAAATGAGCAATTAAGAAATATAGAATATACTTGGATTTAACACAAATCAAGGCGTTCCGATTGGTTGTATTTTAATGTATTATTCCGATGTAATTCCATATGATTTTTTACTTTGTAACGGACAAGCAATTTCAGCGACACTTTACCCGTAATTATTTCAATTAATCGGTAATTTAACACCCGATCTGTAAGACCGTTTTATACGGGGCAAATCAACAATTAGAACTTTGGGGGATATTTAAACAGAAAGTTTTGGTTCACATACGCATTAGGTTATTGGTTCAACCGCGACTTAAAATGTACCTCACGCACATAATACAGATTTTCTTAAGATTTAGACATTCGGTTAACCACAAGGATTTGCCGCAGACATAAACGGGGCAGATATAGGCTCAGGACTATATTAAGCACTGGGTTCAGGCGATCCTTACACAGACAAACTTGACGGGCTTCTATTTACAGAACCAGCAGATGCTCAAACGGTACATTCTCATTCAATAAATTTAACTACATCGGCAAGTGGAAATGGAACTGAGATAAGACCCACGAATATATGTGTAAATTATATTATTAAGGCTAGATGAATATATTTTTTTTATGTATAAAATAACACTAAATATGTTTGCGTTTGAGGAAGTAGCAAAAGACGTGATTTTACCCTGGGCGGTTGAATCGGTTGTAGGCAGTTCGGTTGTAGCCGGTTAATCAAGTATTATGGCTAATTAAAAAGGTAAAACAGTTAGTTTATAACCAGATGGCTTTACACATGACGACCCACGACGATAATAAAATATTGATATGGTTTTAGCATAAAGAGAACGCAATATGAGAATACGTGAAGAAATTAAGAGAGCAGATGAAGAATCAAAAATGCGATAATAGTAAGATATTTAACCAGAAAACGATCACCATTAAGATATGATTTAAAGTATCCTTGATAACGATGATATGCTAGAACCCGACGATAATCCAAGTGAAAATAGCGTAGAAATGGCTAATCGTGACTATATTAATCCAGATCAACATAGACGACCGGAATATGGCGGGGACCCAGACCCAAACGGAGGCGGAGGCGGAGGCGGAGGCGGACCACCCCGAATCACCCCAGCAAATATAATCAAAAACATTGATAAAATTGACAAGGTCGTAACTGCTGGTGTTAGTATTGTTAAAAAAGTATTGGAAAAAGATGTTAAAAAAGAGGATAAAACGATATAAAATGACCCATCAATTGAACCTGATAAGAAACGCGAGATTAAACGATAATCTAAAAAGCAAGGACTTTAAGTAGATATTCATGATGTTTTTGCTCAAACTTTAAAACCTAAATTAAATGTCCGCAAAATGGAATGATTTGTTTTATTTTTTTATTAAGTTAAAAAGACATGGAAAAATCTATTATGGAAAGATATTAATCAATGATTCCCGAAACTAATATTGTGTACGGAACGAGTCAATTATAAGGTGCTAAAACTACGGCAAATGAAAGTGAAACGATAAGATTGGTGTTCAAAGCGGATGGAGATTCTATCACAGATATTAAAAATAGTACATTAAATTTCAGATTATTGCTCACATAACCTACAATTGTTTCTGGTGCCGGTGTTGGTACAGCTTCCGAAACTGCCTTGAGCGTTAATAATTCAACAGTCGCTTCACTATTTTAGATTTAATCTGTAAACTGCTCCGGGGCTCAAATGAATTTTTAAATTGGGGACATGAAAGATTAGATGGTACGTAGAATATTGAGAAAACTGAATAATATGGTTGGCCAAAGTACTTCTGGGGTTGATTATAAAGAAGAGCTATATTGTCCTATGTCGAACGATACAACCGCAACTGCCAATAATGTTTGGTTAGGAATGCCAAATAGTTTTTCGCCTAATCTAACAACTGCTGATATTGAAGGCCAGCGAAGAAGATAGAATGTTTTGCGTCATTTTACGCTCAATAACGGAGTGTGTACTTTAATTGCGACAGCTTCTCCTGGTGTTGCTAGTCAATATTATGCTGTTAAATTTGGAGAATTGGTTCCAGAACTTGAAAGTCTTTCTGATTCAGATTGTGCGCTAATGTTATAATATGGATTGGAAATAAATATGAGACTTCTTCCTAGTCAATTTTGTACATCATATACTCCAAATAACAAAGCAGCGAATACGGTTGTGGGTTTGGGAACATTGACTACTTATTCGTTAGATAATATTTACGTTGGAACTGTGATTAAGAATTTTGGCAAAGTACCACGCCCAATTTCAGGTGAGGTCGGATTTAGGACATTCCACTATGTAAAAACAGCAATTTAGCCAACTTCTTATACTAGTCAATTCTCCCTTCCCGCTAGTTGTTATGTGGATGGTATAATGATCACTTTCTCATTAACAAACGGAGCAAATTACGGTGCTGTCGCTGGATATGCAAATAATGGCGATTTAACACTGGTTAGAACTGGTATGGCAGCAAATGGAGCCAGAGCAAATTGGAACGTACTTTAATCGGTAAATCCTTCATTGAGTGCCGAATACTGTTACCCTCTAGAAATAAATAACACCTAAATTCAGATTACCCAGGACGTTTATCCAAAAGCAATGGCTCCAGGTCAGAGGAGTCTATAAAGACTTTAAACAGTTGCTAGTTATAGTGAACAAATGTTCGGTAAATCTTATGGCGTAAGTTACGAGGATTTTAACACGTTCTCATTTGTTCAATTCATTCCAGTTAAACGGTTTGTAAAGCAATCTGAATTATTCCAGGTTTATCAAGATTATACATTGAATCTGGATACACCATAATTGATGGCAAATATCATCGTCTCTTGTAGAAGGGTGTTGTCAATTGACAAAGGTCAAGTGGTTCTATAATGAACAAATATTTGATATATTCTTTTTTTTATTCATAAAATGTAATATCAAGGTGATGATGTAAATGACGAAACTATGGCTTTTGTTGTTAAATAGCGTAAAGAAGAGGTAAACAAAGAACGCCTTGCCGAAATGATAAATAGTTTAGAGGATTTGAGTATATTCCACTCTACTATGCCTAATCAAAAAATTAAGAAAGAAATCGGCGTTTTAATTGAAGAAATTGTAAAAGCGAGTTAAGGCTTTGATATACCCAGAACATTATAGAAATTCTATAGTATGCGTGATACTAACTCCATATTTGAGTACATTAAACATATGCGTTAGGACGTGGTGGTTGAGGGAGAAGAACTATGAAATTTATTTTTAATATAAACTATGGTGACTAAACAATCGGGATGCTATATTCTCAAATTTGACGATAAACATATAAAATGTGGAAAAGCTATCAATATTAAGCGACGTATACATCAATATACTGGATACACAAATGATGGGAAACCACGTTAAAAACTACTTGTAATAAAGTCCAAAAACTATCATAAATTAGAAAAGAAATTACACCACTATATTTAAAAAAGGCACAGACGCGTCGATAGATACGAAATCTTTAAAGTACGTGATTAAGTCTAGTTTATTGCCGATATTTGTGAGTATTTGGATACTAAACAACATTTGTGGGATTCGCTTAAAATTTACTGATTTTTATATAAAATGTATTTTTTTTGTATGTTAAAAGACATATGCTGTAACCTAGTGAAAAACCCGTTGTTAAGGGGAAAAAATCAGATGTTAAAAAAGAGGAAAAACCCGAAAAACCCGCCGCTAAAGGAAAAATATCAATTGATAAATTAAGCGAAATTCTAACAGATTTGGGTGTAAAAGGTGCCTTTGTGTCTAAAGAGCTACCTGACTAATTTGCCAAAATAAAACCCGATTTGTAAAAGCTTTTAATAAAATATGATATTATTAAAGACGATAAGTTAACAGATAAAGAATTGGTTGAGAGTTATTTCAAATTGAAAAATAATATCAACGTTTTCCAAAAAGAAAATTAAATTCAGGGAAATGTATTGTCTAAGGAAGTTTTGGATCTATACGATAAAGAATAAAAAAGGGTAGTAATCGCCAATGAAACTGAATTGGAACGTCGCCAACAATTAGAAGAATAATAGGCTGAAATTTTAAAAGAAGAATAAAAAATCTAGAAAGCCATTGACGCTGATAAAAAGTTATAACCTAAACGCAACCCTAAATCTTCCCTATAATAGTTAGAAAATCTTGACGAATTGGAGAATAAGGCGTTAAAATACCTAGCGACTCGTGGTACTAAAACCCAACAACTTGAATTTTTAGATCGTATGCGGATAGACAAAAAACGTTAGAAAATGGATGAAGAAATGACCGATGAGTAAAAGAAGGCGTATAAAAAATATAGGCGTGAATTAGAGTCATTTGCTTCACTATCTGACTTTGACGATTTAGTTGAAAAAAATAAGGCAAAAAAAGAGGTATCTAAACTGCTAGCAAATAAAAAGGCGTTATTGGAAGGTCAATTAGTAATCAAATAGTGATCAAATATACATTGAACTGATCTGTTTTTTTTAGTCTTTAAATTGCGATAATTTGCGTTAATTGTATCGTAGTAGTATATGGTTAGTTTTCTTCAACATTTTCAATAATTGTGTGATATTTTTGATATATTGCTATTTTATCGTTTCGTCATCGGAATCGGACTATTCTTCATCTTTGGGTGGATATAGACTTTATTACAAAATAACCGCTTATTTTATAAGATTTGCTTTCATTTTTATACAATATAAATAATGGACGTTTTTGAGTGCTATATTTGCTTTAACCAAAACAAGAGAAAAGACGCGATTTAACCGTGTTTATAATAACATTTGGTGTGTAAAAGGTGTTATGGTTAGATACAATGTCGTGGTATTTGTTGTATGTGTAGGCAGCCGAATCCATTGTTAAATACAGATTTAACTGCGTTTTAGATGCTTTTAATCGAGTTATTTCGTGAATCCGAGTATTAAAATTTGTATAATCCAAACGAATGGATTTGACTATGCGGCCGATTTTTTATGTTATTTATGAATCTGGGGCCGATTTTTTATGTT
>SXGQ01237227.1_pt1 | contig 16493 bp, 12 predicted proteins | sample 3178371 | NCBI WGS metagenome assembly SXGQ01 (sample SAMN11356859, study PRJNA531348) | freshwater metagenome | isolation source: freshwater sample F1-20 | place: China: Fuxian Lake, Yuxi | collected 2017-12-25
CGGGCCGAGGAGAGGGTTGGAACGAAGGAGCCGGGCTAGGCGCAGGTCGCTGTGCTGGAGCCACGTTGGGGGCGGGAGCCGGGGCCGGAGCGAACTGCGATGCCGTGGGTGCCGGGCGTGTCAGCACGTTTTGGGGGATGCTCGCCGAGGGCGCAGGCGCAGCAGGCCGGAAAGCCTCCTGACGCGAAACCGGCGGTGCCGAGGGTGCCGAGGGTGCTGGGGCCACCGAGGGATTTGCCGCAGGCCGGGAAGGGACACTCGCATTCGGAATGAAGATGGGGCGGGAAATCGGAGCCGCAGACTGCGGCGGTGCTGATTGCACCGAGGGGGCCGGGGTTGATGCGTTGGGCGTCGGGTTTGCTGGGATCACCGACGGACGTGAGGTCGTCACCGGAGTGGGGCGGGACCCGGATTCAACTCCGGACCCGGATCGGGCGGTGGGGATTCGGGAAGCGGACCCCGAGCTCGGCGCGCCGAGGGGCGAGGCGGGCTCCGTCGGCACTGCACGCGGAATGGGCACGCTGCGGGATTCCGGTGGGCGCGAAGGGGTGACGCTGGGTGTGGGCGTGGTGGGCCTGGTGGGCGTAGTGGGCGTGGTGGACGGGTTCCCCAAACTCTTCGGTGCCACGACGGTGGGTGTGCCGCCTCCGCTTCCGGGACGCGTCGTGGGGGGCAGCGTCTGCGTCAATCGTTCCGTCGGACTGCTCGTTGGGAGGGGTGCGGGCCGGCCGGGAGACGAGGCGGGTGCCACGTTGGCAGACGGGATGTTGGCCGGCCGGTTCGGGCTCAGCGAGCCAGCGGCCGATGGAACCGTCATTGGTCGAGAATTCAGCGGTGAGATGCCGATGCGATCTGGCAGGCCGGCGGAGTTTGGGTTGGGAGCCAATCGCGAAACTTCCGGTCGCTTGAGGACCGATTCTGGCGGGCGTGAAGCATGGGTCGGCACCGCCGGGCGGTACACGGCCACCTCAGCGGGCCGGCCTCCCGAGGGGTTGGGTCGCGAGTTGGCGAAGGCTTGAGCGGCCGCCGGGCTGTTGACGTCGCGGAGTTCCGTGCGCCGGATCTCCTCGCGACTGTGCTTCTGGACTTCCTCTCGGGAAATTCCGTTATTGATGATCACCGTGTTGTTGTTGCCACGAATGTTCACGCCCTGACCGCTGGCCACCTGGACGTTGCTATCGCGAACGAAACGCTCGGCTTGATAGCGCGGCAGTCGATGATGATAAAGGTGGTGATCACCGAAACGGTCCCAGGTCGTCGCATACCAGGCCGCTGTGCCGATGCCAAACCCGATACTGACGGCCGTGCTGCCATTGACCCACGAGAAACCCACGTTGGCGCTCCATCGGCATTCCGGAGGCAGCGGAGCCCAGCCGCAGTAGCTCGGGGAGCTGCGCCAAGCGACCCAGGCCGGAGCCCAGTCATAACCCGGATTCCATACCCAACCGAAGCTGGAATGCTGATGCCAGCGGCCATAATGGTACGGAGCCCAGCCCCAAGTGTAGGTCGAGTTCCAATACCAACCCGCATCGGTCCACAGCCACGATCCACCGTCGCAGTAGGGTTGCCATGTCGGGTTTGCCACCGAGGCCGACGGGCGCCAGCACCATCCGTAGCCAGGGACTTCCATCCAACTGCCATAGGGGGAGAGTGATTGATAAAAGACCTGCTGGTTGACAACGGTCTGGGCTACCGGTGCAGGGACAACAATGGTCGAGGAGGGCGGCGGCGGTGGCGGCGTGCCTTCGAAGGTGGTGGTGATCGCCGTCGGAGCCACCGGCGGCGGGGCTAGGTTCGTGGGGATCGACTGGGGAACCGGGGGTGCTGAGGCGTTCAGAAGGGCGGGTGCTGGGCTTTCCGGTTGGATCGCAGCCGCCTTTCGCATCAATACATGGATAATATTGGAGGACACCCCTAGGTCATTCAGATAGACGATCTGGCTGGCTCCGAGGGCGAAGGGTTCCCGGATATTGGTGATATATTCAGCGACCACGCCTTCGTCGAGTCCGCCACGGGTGAGTTGCACTACATCGGCCACTGGGCCGGGCAGGGGCGGCGGAACCAGAACTGCCACCGAGGCCGAGGGGTCTATCGGGGCTGGCGGTTGGGCCACCGGGGCAGGAGTGGGTTGCGGAGGCGGAGGCGGTGGGGTTGATGAGATCACCGGATCCACTCCCGGGGTCGACCGGTTGCCCAAGGCAGCCGGAACCGAGGGGGCTTGGACGATCACAGTCCTCACGGTCGGCGCTGGCGGTGCGGTGTGGACCACGGTCTTCGACCCGGTGTCGCATCCAACGGTAGTTCCCAAACAGAGCAAGATTAGCCCAAGGGTGTTGCGGGATGGACGCATGAACGAGGCATTCATTGTGTTCAGAGCGGTTAGAGACAGGTATTTTGAGGGAAAAGTCGATCCAAGGGTCGCGAGCCTCCCGATGAAGGTTCGTTCTTGGGGTTGGAAAATAATCTAGGAACGTGACTGGACCCCGATGACGGGAAATCCCCTGAGGGACCAACGGAGAAGTCTTGCCGGCCGGGACGGGGTACCTTCGCAAGGAAAGCTGCCGTCAGGGGTCTTGGTATTCACGGTTGTGGGGGTGAGACGTAGTTAATAGGTCCTTATTCAAGGGATCAGAGAGGTGGGGTCTTTATGCCCATGGTCTCGGATTCGGGGTGTGAATTTTGACGTCTGCCGGCGAAGATGGACTCGTCGTTCTTATCGTTGTCGTCGGTGATATCTGTTTTGCGACACACGACGGACACACTCATCAGTCATGAATCGATGCTGTTCTTGGATGGCCCTCCTTTGGGCCTGGTGCGGATGGGGTGCCCTAGTTCTGCTGGGGCAGGGGGCTCCACAGTTGACGGCTATTTCCACCAACCGTGCTCAGCCTGGGGCGCTCATTGCTATCACTGGGCTCAATTTCCTCAATCCTCCCCTGACGGCGGTCACCTTCAACTTTACGCCGGCGACCGTGGAGTCCATCCGATCTCTGGGACTGGGATATAATCAGATTTCGGTGCGGGTCCCCCTGGGGGCTACCATTGGGCCGATCTTTGTTGAAAATGCGTTTGGTCAAACTCAAACACCTTGGAATTTCCAGTTGCCGCCGGTGGTGCAGCGGTTCGCCCGCAACGGTGCCTTCACCGATGCCGACAAGGTGCGCGGTGTTCCCGGAGACTCTGTGGCACTCACTGGTTCCAACTTTCTGGATCCCACCGATCCCAACTACCGCTTGGGTGTGTTCTTTGACGGCATTCGGGCTGGTTGGGACACCGTGACGGAAGGTTCCGTTTCGGTGGTGGTGCCGCCCGGAGCCATGACGGGCCCCATCACCGTGACCAACAATGCCGGTGCGACGACGACCAGTGGCTACTTCTACCTCGCGCCTTGGGTTACGGCCTTCACGTCTCGGGCTCGGGTCGGGGACACACTCACCTTGAGTGGTCGCAGCTTTCGCGCGGTGTCTTCGGTTTCCTTCGGTGGAGTCAGCACAACCAATCTTACGGTGGTGTCCAACATGCTCATGACGGTGGTCGTCCCGTCGGGAGCGCCGGCGGCCGCACCGTTGACTTTGGAGTCGCCGGGAGGGCGCTTCATCACGGTGTCTAATTTTGTACTCGCTCCGCGGATCAATGGGTTTTCGCCATCCAACGGTGCGGCGGGGACTTTGGTGACTGTCAGCGGTTTCGGGTTGTCCCGGGTGACACAGGTGCTCTTCGGCGGAGCTTCGGCGACGCCGGTGTCCGTCACGGCCACGCAAGTGACGGTGAAGGTGCCCGTCGGTGCGGGAACTGGATTTGTGACGGTTTCAGGAAGTTCTGGGACTGATGAGTCCTTAACCTTGTTTCATGCGTCTCCGCAACTGAGCACCGTCAATCCGAACCTCGTGAAGGTCGGAGAGACCGTGACGCTGAGCGGGACCAATCTCTTGGGAGCATCGGCCGTCCTTTTTGGAACCAACCGGCTTGCGGCAAAAGTCTTCACGGTCGTGGACAATCGCCGCATCACGGCCCTGGTGCCGGAGGGCGCCTCTTCAGGATGGGTCTGGGTGGTGACGCCCGGAGGTGAAGCCTCCGGCGGACCGATTTCCATTCAAGGGCCGGTTCCGGTGATCAGTGGGTTTTCTCCGGCCTTGGGCGGGGTGGGTACGGAAGTGCGTATCGTCGGTGTGGACCTAGGCTTGCCGGCAATCGTGCGGTTCAGCGGGGTCGCGGCCTCGGTGGTCAGCGCGACGACCAATGGGTTGACGGCCCGGGTTCCTGTGGGCGCTGTCAGCGGTCGGATCACCGTGGAGACGGCAGCTGGGGCGGCTGTCTCGGTGCAGGATTTCCTCGTGGGAACCACGGCTGATTTTGATGTCTCCCTTGCGTCCTCGGCGGAACCCGTGGTCGTGGGGTCGGAGTTCCGTCTGAGCCTCAAGGTCCGCAATTTGGGGCCGCTGCCGGCCACTAATATCACGGGCAGCCTCAATCTACCGAGTTCGGCAGAGTTTCTGGGAGCGACGCTTGGAGACGGTGGGAGTTTTCAAACCGGCGCCACCGGAGTGAGTTTCATCATCGGCACCTTGCCCGCTAAATCCGAGTGGACCGCGCTCATCCGCGTCCGGATCCCGGTGGAGGCCGTGACACGCTTCGAGTGGGTGGCTAGCACGCTCACGCCGGATGTGGACGTCACGGACAACCGAGCCGCCGTCTCGGTGACCGCGGTACCTCTACGTCTGGAACTCACCGGCTTCGGCGATGACCTCTGGGTGTTGAGTTGGTTGTCACTGGCTACTGAAGTGGAGTTGCAGGAGTCCACACTCGATTTGCCCCGGCAATGGCGTGGGGTGGTTGGAACCCCGTTGAATGACGGTGTTCGTTTTCAGTGGTCCACCAGCGCGACGAACTCGGGTCGACTGTTCCGGTTGAGATCGCGGTGAGTGGTTCTGCTCTGCAGGATTTTCCAGACAGGTTCTTAGCTGGAACGATTCCAGTGAATCATTCTGGCTTAGGCGAAATCGTGTGAGGCAGACGTCTGGAGGTGGTGATCGGGGAGTCGTTCGAGATGTAGGGCGCGCACATGAATCGTGCCGTGACGGCGCTGCACGATGCCCTCCACCAGTAGGAAGGGCTCGGTGCTAATCCGCAGGCGCTCGGTCTCGAAGAGTTCGGGCGAGACGATGGCGTTGGTGATACCGGTTTCGTCTTCCAAGCTCAGGAAACACACGCCCTTGGCGGTGCCGGGGCGTTGACGGCAAATCACCTGCCCGGCCACCCGGATGCGGGCGCCGTCGGGAGCTTCCTGGAGTTGGGCGCTTTGCCAAACATTCTTCAAAGTGCCCCGGCGCAAGGCCATCGGATGAGGGCCTGTGGTGAGCCGGAGTGTGGCGTAGTCGGCGACCAATCGCTCCTCGGGCGACATGGGTTTCAGCGGGGAGGCTGAGCCTTCGAGGCGGTCCACGACGCCACCGTCAGGGAGCCCTCCTCCCAAATCTTCCTGACGCAGCGGGCGTTCGGTCTGCCACAGGGCCGAGCGACGGTCGGTGGCCCAGGCATTGAGTGCGCCAATGGAAGCCAGGGCACGCAGGGCCTCGGGCCCGAGGGAACTTCGTGACTTCAAATCGTCCAGCGAGGCGAAGGGCTTGCGTGTGCGTTCCTGTAGCAGACGGGCGGCCTGGGAGGCGGTGAGGCCCTGGACCAGGCTCAGACCCAGGCGCAGCGACCCGTCGGATTCGACGCGGGTCTCCCAGTCGGAGCGTGCGGCGCAGACCGGTCGCACGGCGACTCCATGGTTTTTGGCGTCCTGCACCACCGTGGCGGGCGCATAGAACCCCATGGGTTGGTTGTTGAGCAGCGCGGCGAAGAATTCTGGGGTTCGGTGTACCTTCAGGTAGGCGCTGGCGTAGGCCAGCAGCGCGAAGCTAATGGCATGCGATTCGGGGAATCCGTAAAGGGCAAAGGAGCCCACGGCCTTTGCAATGGATTCGATGACGTTCGGAGCAACGCCCTTGCGCGCCATGGACTCGCGCAACTTGGCCGTCGCTAGAGCCATCTTCTCGTCGGAACGGTGGAAGCTCAGGGCCTTGCGGAGGTTCTCGGCTTCGTCACCGCTGAAGTCAGCCATGACCATGGCAATCTCCAGCATTTGCTCCTGAAAGAGCGGCACGCCCAAGGTGCGCTGGAGGATGGGTTCGAGTCGGGGGTCGAGGTAGGTCACCGACTCGAGTCCGTTGCGGCGACGCAAATAGGGATGGGCCAGGTCGCCTTGAATGGGGCCGGGCCGGATGATGGCTACCTCGATCACTAGGTCGTAGAAGCAGGCGGGTTTCATGCGCGGCAGCGTGGCCATTTGGGCGCGACTCTCGATTTGGAAGACACCGATGGTGTCAGCCCGCTGCATGAGGGCGTAGGTGTCAGGGTCGTCTTTGGGAAGCTGCGACAAATCTACTGGGCGGCCGCGTTGGGTGGTTAAGGTGATAGTGTCTTGTAATACAGCCATCATGCCCAAGCCCAGAAGATCGACCTTGATGATGCCTAAGCCCTCGCAGTCGTCCTTGTCCCACTGGGCCACCACACGGCCGGCCATGGACGCGTTCTCGAGCGGAACGATTCCGGTGAGTTCGCCCTGGCACAGAATCATGCCGCCGGAGTGCTGACCCAGGTGCCGGGGTAGGCGGCGCATGCGGCGGCAAAGTCGGGCGAAGGCGGTGGCCCTAGGGTGCTCGGCGGGCAGGCCTGCTTGGCGCATTTGCTCCTCGAGTTCGAGGGTGTGAGGGAAATCACCACCGGCTTGCAGGCTCGAAAATCGGTCCAGCACATCGGTTGGCAGGTTCAGAGCCTTGCCGATCTCGCGGGCGGCGCTGCGGCCGCGGTAGGTGATGACCGTGCCTGTCATGGCGGCGCTGTGACGGCCGTAGCGTCGGTAGACTTCTTGGATGACCCGTTCGCGGCGCTCACCGCTCGGTAGGTCGATGTCGATGTCGGGCCAGCCCTTGCGGCTTTCCGACAGGAAGCGCTCGAAGAGCACGTTGAACTTGAGCGGATCGACGGCCGTGATCCCTAGACAAAAGCAAACCGCGCTGTTGGCGGCACTGCCGCGTCCTTGCGCCAGAATTCCCTCGTCGCGGCAGAAGCGGACGATGTCGGCGACGATAAGGAAGTATCCGGAGAACCCGAGGCGTCCGATGAGGGTTAATTCCTTCTCTAGCAACCGGCGCACCTTTTCTGGGATCTCGCCGCCGTAGCGCGTGCGTGCGCCGCGGAAGGTCCAGTCGCGTAGCACCCCTTCCATGGTTTCGCCGGGGCCCACTGGGTAGCGAGGGAACTCGTAGCCCAGGTCTTCTAGGGTGAACTCCAGCCGTTCGGCCAGTCGCACGGTCTCGGTCACTGCTTTCGGGAGGTCGCTGAAGAGCCGAGCCATGGCGCTGGCGGGCTTGAGGTGCGCTTCATCGTTGATGCTCAGGTGAGTACCCGCAGCGTCGAGGTGCGTGTGGTGACGGAGGCAGGCGAAGACATCGAGCACTTCCCGGCCCTCGGGGGTGGCCTGGCTGACTCCTCCCGTAGCCAGTAGTGGTATCCGATGTGCAGCGGCCAAATCTTGAAGGGCCTGATTCCAGCGGGTTTCGCCGCGGAGGCGTTGACGCTGAATCTCGACGTAGACGTGTCCTTCACCAAAGGCTTGGAGGAGTCGGCGCAAGGCCGCATCGGCATCTCGTCCAGTGCGGATGGCTCGTAGGGCCGGCCCCTCCCGATCGCCGCTGAGTGCGACGAGGCCCGCGGCGAATTCTGGCAATTCTTCCCAACGGACGGTGGCTTCGTTTTTGGCGGCCCGGAGGTGGGCTTGCGAGAGCAATCGGCACAGGTTGCGGTAGCCTTCACGTGAGCGCACCAGCACCGGGAAGACCGAGCCGTCGTCCATGGCTAATTCAGCGCCGATGATGGGGCGGATACCGTGTTCGCGGGCGGTGTCGAAGACGCGCGGTGCACCGTAGAGGCCCATGCGATCACACACGGCCAGTGCAGGTAGTCCTAGGCTGGCAGCGGTACGAGCCAGTTCTTCCGGCAACGAGGCCCCTCGCAGGAAGCTAAAGGCGCTGCGGGTGTGCAGTTCGACGTAGGCGGGACTGGAAGCGGTGGTAGCCAATGGATCGATGGGTTCAGTCGAGCAGGGCGTCGACCGTCCATCCATCGGGCTGATGAACCAGACGCAGGACTTGCCCGCGCAGGGTGGTGGCATCCCATTCCTCGCGCTGCCAGGCACCATTTTCCCACCAGCGTCCGGAGGCGCGCCAAGGGCCTAAGGTCACCACCAGTCGGCCGTGGGCAATGGCGCAGTGGATCGATGCGGGTCGTCCGTTGATCGATTCAACAGTGGCTGTGGGGGCGGGTCGAAGCCGTCGCAGGCCGGGAGCCTGAAGAGCGGGACGCGATTGGGATAGGGCAGGGACTCCTTCGAAATCGGGAGGCATTAATCGGAAGGCGTCGATCCCGTGCTGCTGGAGCCTCACCGGCGTACCCACACGATCTGAACCGAGAATGGCGGCGATGCGTCCGAGAGTTTCCTGGAACTGGCGAGGGTCTTTGAGCGTTGTCTCGAACAGGCCGAACTGCCGCTGGACCGGCACAGTGGTCTCCAGCGTGAGTTGCAAACCCACGACCGCACTCTCGCTGCGGACGGTGTCGAGATGGGTTGCTAGTAAGCGTTGAAGCACGGCCGCGTCGCGTGTGGGTTCCGGGACGTTGAGCTGGCGCTCGAGTCGGTTCCCGGATTCGAGTCGCAATGACAAGTCAACGCGTTCGGTCGCACGGCCTGCCAGTGCGAGCCGCGCGCACAGGGTGTCGGTGAAGCGGCGCAGCAGAAACAGCAGGGGCTCGAGCGTTTCTACGGGTTCTTCGAAATCCCAGGATTCGGTCCAGACTTCCGGAGGTCGGACGGTGTTCAGGGGGCGGGTGTTCCGTGTGGAAGCCGCAGCGAGGAGTCCCAGGGCTTCGAGTCCCAGACGGTCGGTCAATGCGCTGGGATCCAGGGCGAGTAGTTGGCCCACGGTGTGCAGACCCCAGCCTGTGAGGATTCGGGCGGTGTCGCTGGACGGTTCGAGTGCGGCCAGTGGGAGGGATGCAATGAATCCGGCGGCGTCGGTAACGATGCGTACGGCCTCACCGGATTGTGCGCCGTGCCGTGCCATGTTTGGAGTCGTAGCGATGCCGATGTGGGCGTGGAGTCCTTGGGTTATGAGGCTCGATCGCAGCTCTTGGGCCCAGGTCTGCAGCGCGTCTGTTTGGGGAGGTTGCAGCCGGCTCAATCCACGTAGGTCTAAGGTGCACAGGCCCGGGGCGGTGGATTCTAGGTGAGGAGAAAATCCGTAGGCACACTGGAGCAAGACGTCGGTGGTGGCTGACTCCCGTGCGGGGGCGCGGTGGCGGATGAGGATGTCGGTGCAGCGTGCCAGTGCCTGAGTTGCGGTCTGTCCCCGTTCCACACCTGCGTCCCGGGCGGGCGGGGTTGTTTCTAAGACGACCGGGGTGGTGCGCGCTGGGTCTACCAGAGCGACGGGTTGTCCCCAGAGTTCGGGTGACAATCGCAGCGCGGCTTGGAGTGCGAATTGGGGGAGGTGAATGACGGCGTACATGGCGCTGGAGCAAGGTCCGAGGAATGGGCTTTTAGGCGCTCTGCTGAGCACTCGCTTCGAGGATTCGACGCCGTTCGGTCTCGAACCGGAGGTCTAGGGTGTCCGGGGTGCGGTCGAGATCTCGATGGTCGAGTCGGGTTCGGGAAACGATGCGGGCGGCGGCCCCGGCTACCAACGGTTGGGGAGTGATGATCAGTAGGGTTCCGCCGTGTTGTTCCATGAGTCGGCTCAATCGGTACCAGAGGGTTCCCGGGATGCGGCGCAGTTCGTGGGCGGCGTTCAGCTTCAGGTCTAGGACCACTAGGGCGATGTTGCGGTCGCGCAGGAGGAGGTCCGTGGTTTGCAGAGCCTCCGCAGTATTTCGACATCGGACCCAGAGCAGGTGGGCCAGGGCTTCCGGTTCGAGGGCGTCGACATCCAGGCTGTCGGCTCCATCGACCAAGGTCAGGAAGCGTCCGGCCGAGGCGGCATGTCGCAGTAGGGAATGGATGAACTGGGCGCTGCCAGAGCCTTCTCCAGGGGCGACCAGTTCGGTGAAGGATCCTTGGGGCAACCCGCCTCCGAGGCCCTGGTCGATGGATTCGATACCGGTGGGCAGGGCCGTGGGAACCGTCCGCTCCGGTGCCACCCCGATCCGAGCCCGTGGCAGGCGTTCGGCAAGAAATTGCCGTAGTTCGATAATCTTGGTGTCGGCGGGCATGGCGGTGACCGAAGTTGGGTCGGGGGATCAGTCTAGGTATCCCCTCAGCCGGTAAAACCCAAATCCTTCGGGGGTGACAAGAATTCACCGCCCCCGGGGACAAAGGCTGTCTGTGGGGTCAGCGAAAGATGGGAGGGTACCAGTCGGGTGTTAGGAGGCTCAAAGACCTCGATTTGCTTCAGATCTGAAGCTGCGGTTCACTGGGTCAATGATGTTTCGGGCAATTCGGGCTGCGCTGGCGGCAGGGGTGGTGGTTTTGGGTCGTGGGTGGGGCTTTGAGGGCTTGGTCCTGCGCGTGCTGAGGAGACTCGAGGGGGAGGGGGAGCTTTCGCGCTGTGTGAGAGGGGGGTGAGTGATCGCCTCCAATGCACGCTTCGGTCCGGTCCCGCTGCTGTTTCCGCATGGGTAGACGCGGGTTGTGGAGGAAACGAAATGTTGTGCGTTGGAGGTGGGGACCGTGATGCTGCGGGGCCGGTTTTTGCCGGTGCACGGAGGTGTTCCGTGGGAAACATTTTTTTATGCCAACCTTGATTGCCAGCTTGGTCGCCGAGCGTGTCGGCGGCTGCGTTGTGGGTGACCCTTCTCTAGAATTAACCGGTTTTGCTCCGGCGGATGGAGCCAAGTCCGGTGATCTCACCTTCGCGGAAAACGAAGCGTACTTTCTGCGGGCTGATCAAAGTGCTGCTTCAGCTATTCTGGTGGCCGGTGATTTTCGGTCGTCTACCGGCAAGACTATTCTGCAAGTCGAGAATGCGCGGGTGGCCTTTGCTCAGGTGTTGCCGCTGTTTTTTCCTGAGCCGGTTTTGCCGGCAGGGATCCATGCGTCGGCGGTGGTGGCAGCTTCGGCACAAGTGGATCCTTCGGCGCATGTGGGGCCTCAGTGCGTCATCGGTGAACGGGTCCGGATCGGGGCTGAGGCGGTCCTCATTGGTCGCAATTTTATCTCGGATGATTGTGTGGTGGGTGACGGATGCCGGCTTTATCCGAATGTGACGCTCTACCCTCGCAGTGCGCTGGGGCGGCGTGTGCGCATTCATGCGGGCTCGGTGATTGGTTCGGATGGCTTTGGCTATGTGTTCGACAAGGGTGAGCACCGTAAGGTGCCGCAGGTGGGGCAGGTGATCATCCATGATGACGTTGAAATCGGTGCCAATGTTACGATCGATCGGGCGGCTCTCGGGGCCACGGTGATCGGCCGTGGTACCAAGATCGATAACCTGGTTCAGATCGCCCACAATGTGACCATCGGTGAGCACTGTATTCTGGTGGCGCAGGTGGGAATCGCGGGCAGCACAAAGATCGGTAATTACGTGACGATCGCAGGTCAGGTGGGGGTGGCGGGTCACTTGCGGATCGCGGATAAGGTGACGATTGCGGCGCAGTCCGGGGTGATGCACCACATTCCGGAGGGACAGAAATGGCTGGGTTCTCCCGCTGGCCCGGATCGTGTGATGAAGCGTCAGTACTTGGCGATGGAGCGTCTGCCGGAGTTGCTGCGCCGTGTGCAGGAGTTGGAGCGGCGGCTCGGGGATGAGGCTTCGTCTTCCGCATAGGGTGTTTGGGCTTGTGGGGGCGGGATGGAGAAATAAGGTGTCTGATCATGAGGATTCCCCGATGTGTTCCCTGCTCGGTCCGGGTATGGGTCGTGGCGTTGGGGATGAGCCTGTCGAGCGGTGCTTCAGGGGCCGTGGCGACCAATGGAGTTCATTGGTCTTACCGGCCGTTGCAGTTACCTGAGGTTCCGGTGGTTTCAAGCCCGTCGGGTCCCGTAACACATCCGATTGATGGGTTTATTTTAGATCGGCTGCATCGGGAGGGGATTCCGCCGACGCCGGAGGCCGATCGGCGCACGCTGCTACGTCGGGTGAGTCTCGATTTAACAGGGTTGCCGCCGACGCCCGCGGAGATGGATGCCTTCTTGAATGATTCGTCGACGGATGCGTATGAGCAGTGTGTGGAACGGTTGCTGGCGTCGCCTCGCCACGGTGAGCGTTGGGCGCGTCATTGGTTGGATGTGGTCCACTACGGTGAGACCCATGGCTACGACAAGGATCAGCCCCGTCCGAACGCGTGGCCGTATCGGGATTATGTGATCCGGGCTCTGAATTCCGATAAACCGTATTCGCGGTTCATCCGGGAACAAATCGCGGGCGATGTGCTCTGGCCGGATACCGAAGAGGGCGTCACGGCCACCGGATTCATCTCGGCTGGGCCGTGGGACTTGATCGGCCATGCCGAGGTCCCGGAGTCGAAGACGGATGGCAAGATCGCTCGCCTGCTCGATCGAGATGATATGGTGGCGACGGTGATGAACACCTTCAACAGCGCTACGGTCCAGTGTGCACGCTGTCACGATCACAAGTTCGATCCGGTTCGCTCGGAGGAGTATTACCAATTGACGGCAGTGTTCGCCGCGCTCGATCGGGCTGACCGGAAGTTCGATGCCGATCCCACTGTGGCGGAGCGTCGACGATTTCTGGAGGGACGTAGGGCTGCGTTGCAGCAGGAAAAGAAGCCTCTGGATGAAGCGATGGTTCGTCAGGGTGGGCGGCGGTTCGCTTTGCTCGAACGACGCGTTGCCGCTGCGGAGGCCGGGAGCAAGGAACCTGCGCGGCCGGAGATGGGCTGGCACTCGGCCATCCAATCGAAGGCCGATGTTGTTCAGTGGGTGCAGGTGGATCTGGGGCGGCCCGTTGAGATTCACCGGCTCCTCTACGCCGGTTGCCACGATGACTTCAATGGCATCGGCAAGGGGTTTGGGTTTCCGGTTCGGTACCGGATGGAGTTGTCGGACGATCCCGAATTCAAGGCGGGCGTCCAGCAACTAGAGGATCAGACCGGTGGCGATTTGCCCAATCCCGGGGTGACCCCGCGAGAGGTGAAGGTGCCGGGCTTGCGGGGGCGCTACGTGCGAGTCACGGCCACCCGCCTCGCGGCCCGCATGAACGACTTTATCTTCGCTCTCTCGGAGTTGGAGATCTTGGATGACCAGGGCAGCAATTGGGCTCTCGGCGCGCCGGTGAGCGCGAGTGACAGCATCGAGGCAGCTCCGCGTTGGGGGCGGGACAACCTCACGGATGGGTGGTTTCCTGGTCGGACTCAGTCTGCGACGGGAGAGGCCTTGGATCGGTTGCGGAAGGATCGCAAGGCTCTGGAGGAATTGCCGGCTCTGAGCGCGAGCCTAGCTCGCTTGACTCCAATCCGCACCGAACTGGACCAGGTGACTCGAGAAATCTCAACCCTTCCGCCCCAACGGATGGTCTACGCGGGCACGGTGCACCACGGAGGAGGTGCGTTCCGGGGCACCGGTTCTAACGGGGGGAAGCCTCGGCCTGTCTATTTGCTGGCGCGCGGGGATGTGCGTAAACCCGGCAACGAGGTAATACCGGGCGTGCCTCGATCCTTGGGTTTGAGCCGCGGACTTCAGGTCGATCCCGCCATGCCGGAAGGCCAGCGCCGGGTGGCCTTGGCCGAGTGGATTGCCGATCCAGAGAATGTGCTTACCTGGAGGTCCATCGTGAACCGGGTCTGGCAGCATCATTTCGGCCGCGGTTTGGTTGAGACAGCCAATGATTTCGGTCGCATGGGTACGGCTCCTAGTCACCCAGAGTTGATGGACTGGTTGGCGGTCTGGTTTCGTGACAACGGTCAATCCCTCAAGTCGTTGCACCGCCTGATCGTGACGAGTCGCACTTACCGGCAGAGTTCTGTGGTTCCGAATCCAGAGATCCACCCGGGCGCGGCGCGCGACTCCGACAATCGACTGCTCTGGCGCATGAACCGTCGGAAGCTGGAGGCTGAGGCGATCCGCGATTCCATGCTCTGGGTGGCGGGGCGCCTGGATGAACGCCGCGGTGGGCCGAGTTTCAAGGATTTCGTCGTGGAGCGGCCGGAGCACTCGCCGCACTACGAGTACGGGTTGCACAACCCGGAAGATCCCGAGTCACACCGGCGCTCGGTGTACCGCTTTCTGGTGCGTTCTCAGCCCCAGCCGATGATGGCGGCCTTGGACTGCGCCGATCCGTCGATTTCGGTGGACCGTCGTAACGAGACCCTCAATGCCCTGCAGGCTTTGGCTCTGATGAACCACAAGCTGGCGGTGTCGATGTCCCGTCATTGGGCCGTCCGCTTGGAGCACGAAGCCCCAACGATCCCGGAACGAGTCTCGCTGGGAATGCGCTTAGCCCTTGGCCGCAGACCGACCGCCGAAGAGTCCCAGGCGCTGGTCAGCCATGCCGAACACCATGGCTTGGCCAGCACCTGCCGTTTGCTGCTCAACCTCAACGAATTCGTGTTCGTCGATTGAGCCTGAGGGTCTGTTGCAAAGGGATAGACCTGTCAGACACTCAACTCAGCGGCCGAGGTCGAGGCAGACAGCCTCCTTGGTAGAGCGGGCAAAGATCTTGCCGTTGGCTAATACGGGCGTGGTCCAGCACTTGCCGTCGAGCACGTCGGCGCGGGCCAGTTCTTTGTAAGCCGCGGCGTTGGTGTCGATGAGCACGAGGTGTCCGTCATCCGAGAGAGCTAAGATGCCGCTGCCGGTCAGGATCACGTGGCCGGGTCCGAATCCGGGCTGTTCCCACTTCACGGTTCCCGTGGCGATGTCGACGCACTTCACCGGGCCGTTGCCGTATTCCTTGAACTGGAACATGCCGAAGAGGTGGCCGTCTTTCAGTACGGGCGTCGACCAGTGGTTGGCCAGAGGTTTATTACCGGCGAAACGGTAGGCCTCGGTGGCGGTCCACTGAGATCCGTTCTTGGTCACCTTGGCGGCTCCTGCACCCACGCCGTAACCGGCTGAGCAGTACACCAAGTCACCGGAGACGACCGGCGAGGCCGCCGTGGAGACCTTGTAGGGGAAGTTGTGACGCCAGAGCTCGGTGCCGGTCTTGGGATCTACCGAGACCAGTCCCGATTGGAGGAACCAGACGACCTGACGCACACCATGAATCGTGGCCAATACGGGGGAGGCATGGGTGATCTTCTCGTCACCGGTCTTCCAGATCGGAGCGCCGGTCTTGACGTCCAGGGCCATCAGGCTCTCGCCGGCACCGCCACCAGCCACGAAGACTCGGCCATCTTCGATCACCGGTGATTGAGCGTTCTGCCAGGAGATGTTTCGGCCGGCGTGGTCTTTGGCGAGATCGCTCTTCCAGACTTCTTTGCCGGTCTTGGCGTCGAAGGCTTGCACCACGAGCTTGGCCGAGAAGGTGTACACCCGGCCGCCCTGAACAGCAGGCGTTGAGCGCGGGCCGTCACCGCCTCGGTTCTCTTTGGTGCCGTCATCGCCACCGTCGCCGGTCTTCATGGATCCCAAGGCCGCGGTCCACAGCTCCTTGCCGGTGTTGGCATCGCGGGCAACGAGGGTCTCGAGCAGGGCACCCCCTGAATCCCGGAGTTCTTGGGTGAAGCAGCGGCCGCCAGCCACAGCGAACGAGCTGAAGCCAGCGCTGCTGGGAACCTTCCACAGCACCTTAGGCCCACTGGCGGGCCAGGTCGTGGCGATCTTCTCCGAGGTGGCTCCGTCGTGGTGGGGTCCGCGGTACTCGGTCCAGTCGGCTCCGTGGGAGACGAGTGAGGTGGCGATGAGGGCGGCCAGTGCCAAGGGACGTTGCATGGGCTAAGCCGTGACGGATCTGCGGCGCTCCGTCAAACCCCGAGTGTCCCCCTAGGGCTCCTTCGATCGGTTAACTTATGCCTTCAATCCGCGGGACGGCTGGGCTTTGCTGGGCGTATGGACGCGCTGATCAAGGTTCTTCGCCGGGACGCCACCCTCAGTCCCGCTACGCTGGCGGCGATGCTGAGCCGGTCTGAATCAGAGATTCGGGCCGAGATCTCCCGCCTAGAAGCCGAGGGAATCTTGCTGGGTTATCGGGCCGTGGTGAACGAGGAGAAGCTCGGGCATGACGTAGTCCGGGCGATGATCGAAGTGAAGATCACCCCGGAGCGCGGTGGTGGTTTCGACAAGCTCGCCGAGCGGATTTCCCGCTACGAAGAGGTGCGGTCCTGTCACTTGATGTCCGGCGGCTATGATTTGCTCGTCGAGGTGGAGGGCAGCGACTTGCGCGACGTAGCCGCATTCGTCTCCGAGAAGCTGTCCACCATTCAGGGGGTTCTTTCGACAGCGACCCACTTCGTGCTCCGCGCTTACAAGGAGCAAGGCTTGCTGATGAAGCGCGACG
>SXGQ01753927.1_pt1 | contig 16490 bp, 7 predicted proteins | sample 3178371 | NCBI WGS metagenome assembly SXGQ01 (sample SAMN11356859, study PRJNA531348) | freshwater metagenome | isolation source: freshwater sample F1-20 | place: China: Fuxian Lake, Yuxi | collected 2017-12-25
CCTGTTCGGCGCCTTCTGGCAGCCCGTCGAGGTCGTTGCAAGTCAAAGCATTCTCGCCACCCTGCCGCCCCGCGAGGTCCGCTGCGGGCTTGCCGAGGCGCTGAAGCACGGTCTCATCGCCGACGCCGCACTCGTGGTCCGCATCGTCGAGGACCGCGTCCGGCTGCTCGCCCTCGACCCCGCCGCGCTCGGGCCCGTCATCGCGCGCTGCTGCGCCATCAAGGCCGGGATCGTCGCCCGCGATCCGCGCGACACCGGTGAGCGGGCGCTGCTGAACTTCGGCCACACCCTCGGTCATGCCTACGAAAACCTGCTCGGCTACGGGGCGCTGACCCACGGCGAGGCGGTGGCCCTCGGGATGTTGCACGCCGCCCTCGTCTCCGAACGCCTCGCGGCGCAGGATGGACGCGAGACGCGGCTCTTCGCCCCGATCCGCGATCTGCTCGACGCGTTCGGCTTCGCGACCGATCTCGGGGCGTCTCGCTGGCCTTCACTCGACGCGCTGCTCGCAGCGGCCCGCGTCGACAAGAAGGCCGACGTGGCCGGGCAGGTCCGCTTCGTCGTGCTCGAGGACCTCGGCGCGGCGCGCGTCGTCCGGCTCGGCTGGGATGTGCTCGGGACGCTCGCGGCCCCGGAGGTCGCGTGAAGACCCGGACGTACGCCGAGATCCTCGCCGGTCAGGGCGAGTATGCCCAGGCCGCCTCGATCTACCGCCACCTCATCAAGCACGCGCCCTCGGACGCCGCCCTCGGGTCCCGCCTGACCGAGCTCGAGCACCTCGCGGCCACCGCCCCGCCGCCCGAGCGCGCCCCCGCGAGCGACCGCCACGACTTCGAACCGCCCTCGCCCGCGCCTCCTCCGCGCGCCATGCGCCCAGTGACCGCGCGTCCCGCCCTTGGCCGTGCCGTGGCAGCGCGCCCGGTCTCACCCGAAAAGGCGGCACGCCGCGAGGTCCTCCTCGCGCTGCTTGACCGCATCACGCTGCGCAGGCGACGCTCATGACTGACAACTCTCACGACCGTCTGCGCGTTCGCGTCCTCAACGGGCCGAACCTCAACCGCCTCGGCCTGCGCGAGCCAGCGATCTACGGCGCGAAGAGCCTCGCGGCCATCGACGCGGAGCTGCTGGCGCTCGGGGTGACCCTCGGTGTCGACGTGACGACCTTTCAGACCAACGCCGAGGCGGCCTACATCGAGGCGCTCCACGCGGCCGCCGACGAGCGTCTCGACGGCTTGCTGCTCAACCCGGGCGCCTGGACCCACACCTCGATCGCCATCCGTGACGCCCTGCTCGCGGCGGCCCTCCCCGCGATCGAGGTCCACCTGTCGAACGTCCACGCGCGCGAGCCCTTCCGCCATCACTCGACCCTCGCGGACGTCGTGAAGGGGCGCGTCATGGGTTTCGGACCCGAGTCCTACGGTCTCGCGCTGCGGGGCCTCGTGGGGATCCTGCGGCCCGTCGCCACCTGATCGTCGCTCGAACGCCGACGGAGAGGGCCAGGGGCCTGCCAGGCCGTCGGTGGCCGCCCGCCCGACGCAGGGTCTCGCGCAACGCGCAGGGGTCGGCTTGACACATTCTCCGGACCGCGTGCAAGTTGTCCTGCGTGCCTCGCGGCGGGTCGATTCCCGTCCAACGGCACCGGGCGCACTCGCGCCGTGGCTCGCGCAGCAAGGACCGAACCCGTGAATACGACCGAAACGACGTCCGATCCCGACGAGCGTACGGTGATCCACACCGGTGACCCGACGTCGCCCCCGCCTCCGCCAGCCTCCGAGGCCCCCGCACCGGCCGCGGCCGCTGTCAGCGCGGCTGCGGTCAGCGCGCCCGCTGCCAGCGCGCCCGCTGTCAGCGACGACGACGACGAGCCCGACGAGCGGACCATCATCTTCGCCGACGACATCGAGGTCATCTCGGGTCCGCCGCAGCCGCTCGCGAAGAACAAGCCGAAGGCCGAGGCCCCTGCCGCCGCGCCGCCGCCCCCGCAGCTCGGCAAGAAGGCCCCGCCGCCCGCGCCCGCGCCCGTCGGCAAGAAGGGGGCCCCGCCGCCAGCCAAGCCCCAGACGACGTCGGGCAAGGGGCCAGCCACCGCCAAGCACGACCCGAAGACCAACACCGGCTCGGGCAACCCGAAGACGGGCGGCTGGACGAACCCGCCGTCGGGCGGCCCGTCGACCGGTGGCACGGGCAGCAGCAGCACGCACCAGACCGGCACGTTCGTGGCGCCCGGCACGCGCCCTGAGCCCGGCATGTACATCAACCAGTACGAGATCATTCGCCTGCTCGGCGAAGGCGGCATGGGTGCCGTCTATCTCGCACGTGACACGCGCCTCGGTCGCCGCGTCGCCATCAAGGTCCTCTCCTCGACCGACCCCGAGGTCACGAAGCGCTTCATCATCGAGGCCCGCGCGACCGCCCGCGTCGAACACGAGAACATCGTGTCGATTTACGAAGTCGGCGAGTGGGCCGCGAGCCCGTTCATGGTGCTGCAGTTCCTTCAGGGACAGGAGCTCACGAAGCTCATCCCGAAGGGCAAGCAGATGCCCGTGCCGCGCGTCGTCGAGATCATGATGCCCGTGCTGCGCGCGCTCTCCTACGCCCACGGCGAAGGCATCGTCCACCGCGACCTCAAGCCCGACAACATCTTCGTCACCGACGCGGGCGTCACGAAGGTGCTCGACTTCGGCATCGCCAAGGTCGTTCAGGGCGACGATCGCACGACCGACGGCGAGGGCAAGGTGTCGGCGGCCGAGCTTGCGGCGATGGGCGACAAGAACGTCACCCGCCACGGCGCGGTCATGGGCACGATGCCCTACATGTCGCCCGAGCAGTGGGGCAACGGCGTCGCGATCGACCACACCTCGGACATCTGGGCTGTCGGCATCATGATGTTCCGGATGCTCTCGGGCCGCCACCCGCTCCACCCGCTGTCGGGGCACGAGCTGATGGTGACTGGCTTCCTCGACGAGGCGATGCCGAGCCTCGCCGAGAAGGCGCCCGAGCTGCCGAAGGAGGTCGTCGAGGTCGTCGACCGCTGCCTGAAGAAGCAGAAGTCCGAGCGCTGGCCCGACGCCGCCTCGCTGCTGCGCGCCCTCGAGCCGCTGCAGCGCGGGCGCTTCGAGGTGGGCAAGAAGGCGAACATCGAGGAGAGCCCGTACGCGGGCCTCTCGTCGTTCCAGGAAGAGGACGCCTCGCGCTTCTTCGGCCGTAACCGCGAGGTCGCGGCGATGAGCCAGCGCCTGCGCGAGCGCCCGATGATGGCCGTCGTCGGCCCGTCTGGCGTCGGCAAGTCGTCGTTCCTGCGCGCCGGTGTCGTGCCCGCGCTGAAGAACTCCGGCGAGAACTGGGAGATCAGCGTCATCCGCCCCGGGCGAACGCCGCTCATGGCGCTGGCCGGCCTGCTCGGCAAGGTCGTCGAGACCAGCACGCGCATCGACGACGAGATCGCCCAGCAGCACAAGACGGCCGAGCGCCTCGCGAAGGAGCCCGGCTACCTCGGCACGGCGCTCCGCAAGGCCGCGCGGCGCGACAAGAAGAACCTGCTGCTCTTCGTCGACCAGTTCGAAGAGCTCTACACGCTCGTCCCGAACCAGGAAGAGCGCCTCGCCTTCACGGCCTGCCTCGCGGCTGCGGCCGACGACGCGACCTCGCCGATGCGCGTGGTCGTCTCGATCCGGTCCGACTTCCTCGACCGCTGCACGGAAGACGCGCAGTTCATGAACGAGATGTCGCAGGGCCTGTTCTTCATGACGGCCCCGACGCGCGACGGCATGCGGGACGCCCTCGTCCAGCCCGCGGAGATGGCGGGCTACAAGTTCGAGTCGGACGCCATCGTCAACGAGATGCTCGACCACCTCGCGTCGACGTCTGGCGCTCTCCCGCTGCTCCAGTTCACGGCCGACAAGCTGTGGGGCGAGCGCGACCCGACGCGCAAGATGCTGACCGAGCGCAGCTATCGGTCCCTCGGCGGCATCGGCGGCGCGCTCGCGTCCCACGCGGACCGGGTCCTCGAGCCGCTGACGAACGAGCAGCGCGGCCAGGTCCGGTCGCTGTTCCTGCGCCTCGTGACGCCCGAGCGGACGCGCGCCATCGTCTCGATGGACGAGCTGCGCGAGATCGGCAAGGGCGGCGACGTTCAGGCCGTCATCGACCTCCTTGTCCAGGCCCGCCTGCTCGTCGTGCAGCAGGGCGGCGGCGGGACCGGGGCGACGGTGGAAATCGTGCACGAGTCGCTCGTCCACGGGTGGCCGCAGCTGACGAAGTGGCTCGACGAGGGGCAGGAGGACTCCGTCTTCCTCGAGCAGATGCGTCAGGCGGCGCGCCAGTGGGCGGCCAAGGGCCAGGACGCCGGCCTCCTGTGGCGCGGCGAGATGGTCGAGGAGGCGCGGCGGTTCACGAAGCGCTTCCGCGGCGACCTGCCCGAGGTGCAGGCGAAGTTCCTGAAGGCCGTCGTCGACCAGGCCATGCGGGCCGCGCGTCGGGCGCGTATCCTGAAGATCGCGGGCTTCATCGTGGCGGCGGGCATCTTCGTCGCGACGGCCGTGGCGCTTGTCGTCATCAACGAGTCGCGGGCCGAGACTGCCAAGCAGGCCAAGGTCGCGATGGAGTCCGAGAAGAAGGCGACCGCCGCCGCCAAGGAGGCCGAGTCCCGGAAGATCGAGGCCGAGAAGGCGCAGAAGGAGGCCGAGACGGCGCTCACCGAGGTGACGAAGGCCGAGAGCGCCAAGGACGAGGCGCGCGCGGCCGAGAAGGACGCCCTCGCCAAGGCCGAGCAGTCGGCGGCTCAGCTCAAGGTGGCCTTCGAGGAGGCGCAGGTCGCCAAGACCCGCGCCGAGCAGCTCGCCATCGAGGCGCAGGCTGCGAAGACGGTCGCCGAGCAGCGCGCCGTCGAGGCCAACGCCGCGAAGACCGCGGCCGAGCAGGCCAAGGCCGAGGTTCAGAAGGGCGCCGAGCGGCTGAAGTCCGCGCTCGACGAGTCCGACCGCCTCAAGCGCAAGGCCGAGCAGGAGAAGGCCGAGGCTGTCCGCCGCCTCAACGAGATTACCCGCGGCGGCGTCGTCGAGGTGCTGCGCTGAGGCGGTGTTCGGCGGCGCAGGGGCCTCACGCCCCAGCCGTCGGATCTCCGTGGTCTCAGGTGAGGGTGGCCGGCCTTCGAGTTCGCGCACAACGCAGCCGGGCCCAGCGGGCTGGCCCGTCCGCCTGAGCCCCCCCTGCGAGCCGCCGCCGGACGCACCCGACATGCACGTTCGGGTAATCGCCGCCTGTCGCGCAAGCGGTCGCGGCCGAATGACCCCGGGGACAGGCACGTTCGGGCCGCCGCCGGTTGCGCTCGCGGCTGCTGCAACTGACGCGGCCTTCTCGCAGGGGCCTGCCAGGCGAGCTCAGAACGCGAGGCCCGCGCAGTATGCGTAGCTGATGTTGTGGTCGTAGCCGTAGATGATGGCCGAGATCGGGCTCGACCCCGTCAGGCGGTAGCGCCCCGGTCCGAGCGGCACCGTCAGCGCCGAGAACCCGCTCATCCCGATAGCGCGCGCCGTCGTGGTGTCGACGGCCGCACCGTCGAGCGTCAGCGCGGCCCCTGTCCGGAAGAGGACGTTCGCGAACTGCCAGCGGTAGGTCTCCGGGACGAGGAAGATGAGGTCGGCCTGCCACTTGCTCACGGGGGGAGCCAGCACCAGGGACGGGTCCCCGACGCAGGAGCCGCCGATCTCGGCCGGGCAGTCCGGGCTTTGGCCGAAGGGGCCGTCCGGGTCGGTCATGTTCTGGCTCGCCATGAACTGCGCGACGACGACAGGTGCGCTCGCCGTGAGTGCGGCGTCCACGCGCAGCGCGACCGTCCGCACCTCGCCCGCGCGCATCGCGTCACCGGCTGGGGCCGCGTCAACCGGGTCCCACGCGAGCGTGGTGCCGTCGGTGATCGCGACGATGCGCACGTAGTCGGCCTCGCCCCCACGGTCGGCGAACTTCGCGACGAGGTGCTCGGTCCCGAGGCTCGGCACGGGCGGCACCTGGGTCTCGACGTGGTCGCAAAAGCGCCCGGTGTCGGGCACGCGTGCACAGCGGTTGCCCGAGAAGACGGCGATCGGGTGGTTCAGCGACGTGACGCGCGTGCCGCTCATGTCGGTCCGCACGTTCGGAAGCCCGGCGGGCTCGAGGTTCAGCACCTGGCCGCGGGCGAGCGTCACCTCGGTCGGGGTGTCCCGCGCGATGGCCCACGGCGCAGCGTTCAGCACGATGGTCTCGCGCGACACGACACGCACGCGGGTGTCGTCGGTGTTCGCCGCGACGACGACGAAGGGCGGCCGCGAGTATTGGCCTGGGTCCGACCAGGTCACGGCGACGTGGTCGAGCCCGAGGGCCGCCTCGGGGATGAGTAGCGAGGCGTCGTTCGTCGCGACCCTGGCCTGCGAGGCGTCATCGTACCGCTCGAGGGGGTTGAACATGACGGCCGCGATGGGGGCGTCGCTCCGGATGAGGAAGGCGGCGCGGTGGAAGCCGGCGGTCGAGATCTGGGACAGGACGCGCGGGACAGGCAGGGGGTGGACCGCGAGTCCGCCAGGGGGGACGGTGACGATGGCCTCGTCGCCCCAAGGGGCGAGCACGCGGACATGCGCGGCGCGGTCCGATGACGCATTCGAAAACGTAAAAGCGAAGATGTTGTCCATCGCCGAGGCATCGTTCGGCAGATCGGCCGCGATGAAGCTGCAGCCAAGGTAGCTGCGCTTCAGCCCGAGGACCCCGCAGCTGTCGAGGCAGCGCCCATCGACGCAGGCCTCGTCGCTGGCACACGTCTCGACAGCGCGCTCTTGAAAGTCTTCACCGCATTCCATGACGCGCCCGGTGTCGCAGCGGCGCGTGCCCCGGGTGCATCCCTCGGTGCAGCGTCCGTCCACGCATGGGCCGAGCGGGCAGGGGACCTCGGTCCGCCGCGTGCCGGGTGCGAGGCAGGCCGAGACGGTCGTCGCGTCGGCGCACCTCGTCTCGGCCGGGTCCTCGGGGTCGCAGACACGCGGCAGGCAGGCGCCCGTGTCGCACACCGTGACGCCCGGGCACCGGGCGCGCTGCCAAAGGCCGTCGATGCAGCTGTCGAGCTCTGCCTCGCTGAGACAGCGGGTGGGTGGGGCGTCCGGGTCGCATGGGCGTGCCGCAGCCTCGACATCAGCTGGGTTGACCACGTCTGGCCCTGTCGGGTCCGTGTCCGCCAGAGGCGCGGTGTCCGGCCCTCCCGCGAGGCCTCCTCCGCCTCCGCCTCCTCCGCACGCGGCGAGCCACGACGTGAACACCACCGCCATGTGCGTCGAGCGCCCTCGCGCCGCGTCCCGTCCGCGTCCTGCCATCCGGTCCTCCCGTGGGTTCGCCTGCGCTCAGGGCGCGGTCGTGAAGATCGCGATACTGCTGTCCTTCATCACGTAGGTCGGCTCCGTCATGACCTCGGGCGCGTCACGCCACACGTTCGCGCTGAGCGTCATCGGGCGTCCCGACTCAACGAGGAAGGGCTCGCCGTCGAACCAGCGCTGCGTGTCGACCCGCCGCTGCCACGCCCGGGCCGACGGCAGCGTGAAGGTCACGTCACGGCGCTCCATGTTGATGAGGATAAGCAATTCATCGCGTCCATCATCTGTGAAGTAATGTTGCATCAGGTGGCGGCTCGTCCAGTCGGGCGGGCTGGCGTTGTCGGCCCGCTTCCACGCGAAGGGCGCGCCGCCCCCGTAGGTCGCAGGCGCCAACTTCGCGAGGTGCTCCTTGCGCAGCGCGATGACCTGGCGCACGAAGTCGTGCATCCGCACGCGCTCGGGCGAGGCCCGCCACGTCCCCCACGCGAACCAGTTCGCGGGGTTGTCCGCCCGCGTCGCGTAGGCGTTGTTGTTGCCGAGCTGGGTCCGCAGCCACTCGTCCCCGCCGTAAAGCATCGGCGTCCCGTGCGACACGAGCATCGCGACGAACAGGTTGCGCATCAGCTGCCGCTTCATGCGCTCGCCCGCCTCGTCGCTTCCCCAGTCGCGTGACCGGTTGTGGTTCTCCCCGGAGTCGAGGTCGCACCAGACCGACAGCGGATCCTCGCAGCACACCGGGTTGAGCGGTCCGCAGCCGTTCTTCTTCGTGTCGTAGGTGAACACGTCGTACATCGTGAAGCCGTCGTGGATCGTCACAAAGTTCACGCTGTGGTGCGGTCCGCGGCCGTTGTGGGCGTAGTAGCGGTCGAAGCCGGTCATCGTGAAGCCACCGTCCGCGTCGCCCTCGAGGCTGTCGAGACGCCACGCGTCAACGTTCATGAAGGCCCGCCACCAGTCCCGGAAGCGCCCGTTCCACTCGTACCACCCCTCCGCCGCGGCACCGGCCTCGGGCGGACCCGAGGCCGCCGGGAAGGCCCCGATGCTGTACGCGTAGTCGCCGCCAGCCGCCCACGGTTCGGCGACGATCCGCACGTTCCGGGCGCGCAACACCGGGTCGTCGATGACGTCCTGAAGCACGGTCTTCGCGACCTCGTCCCAGCGCTGGTAGTCGCCGTCCTTTGCGCCAAGGGCGGGCGCGAGATCGAAGCGGAAGCCGTCGATGTGCATCTCCTCGGCCCAGTAGCGCAGCGAGTCGAGGGTCAGGCGCCGGAAAGGCAGGTGATTATTGCGCATCTGGTTGCCGACGCCCGTCGCGTACCAGTAGGTCTGCCGATCGTCCGACAGGGCGTAATAGGCCTGATTGTCGAGCCCGCGCAGGCTGTAGAGCCCCGCGACCTCCTTGGGCTCGAAGTTGCCGAGGTCGCTGCTCGTCACGGGGTCGAGGTCGACGTCGTCACGCTCGAGCTTCTCCCGCCACAGGCCGCCTTCTCCCGAGTGGTTGTAGACGACGTCGAGCCACACCTCGAGGCCGCGGGCGTGGAGGGCGTCGACCATCGCCTTCACTTCGTCGATGATGGCCTCGGGCGTCTCGGTCGTCCGTGGGGCCTCGGTGAAGGCCGCCGCATACGTCGTCTCAGGCGCAAACCAGTTCAGGGTGTGATAACCCCAATAGCCGCCGTCAAGCGGCTTCTCGAAGATCGGCAGGAACTCGACCGCCGTGACCCCGAGGTCCGCGAGATAGTCCGCCATCTCGGCGACCCCGCGATAGGTCCCGGGGTTCGCGACACCCGACGCCGGGTCGGCCGTCAGCCCCTTCAGATGGACCTCGTAGACGACCTGGGCGTGCCAGCCGTTGCCGGGCGCCGCCGGATCCCTGCGTCGCGCCTGCCAGAGATCTTCGTTTGAACTCCAACGATATCGGCTATCGGTCACCACGCTCTTCGCGGCGGCGCCCCAGGTCGATTGCGTCCGCGCAGGCCCCGTCGCGAGCGATCCGCGGGCCCAGTCGTGGTCGCGGTGGACGGCGCGGGCGTAGGGGTCGATGAGCAGTTTGTTGGGATTGAAACGATTTCCATCCGCGTCGACGTCGCTGACGAATCCGTCGATGAGGCCGGGTCGCCACGACGCCACCCAGGGCCAGTTCGGGCCCCACGCGACGAGCCCGTAGTGCTGCCCGCGACCGATACCCTCGACGTGGACGCTCCAGACGTCGCCAAAGCGCGTCATCGGAAAACGACGGGTCGGGCGCTCGGAGTCTGGTGCGTCGAAGAGCAGCACCTCGAGGCGCGTCGCGTTCGCGCTGTAGGTGTTGAAGCTGACGCCTGCGTCGACGAGCTTCGGACCCAGGTGGTCGAGGGCCGCGATCGCCTCGGGCGATAACGACGGGGCCCGCTCGCTCGCGTGATACAGGCGGACGCGTCCTTCGGGTTCGGAGACGCAGCCTGCGAGGACGCAGACGAACAGGGCGAGGGTGACACCCCGGTGACGACGGTAGGCGGCGGGCGTACGGTTCATGCGGCGTCGAGCTTAGCCCGGCGTGGGCCCCCGCTCAATGGCGGGGAACCGCTTCCTGCGGGCCATCGACCGTCGCGTGTGGCCGTATCGGGCCCGCGGTGGACCCGGAGGCCCCCCGGTCCGTTCACGTTCCGCGTCTCGGTCGTCAGCCCCGTGGCGACGCTCGGCGGCACTCCGCGACGCCTTGTCAGAGCGACCGGGCGCGCGCAGGATGGCGGCATGTCCCGCGCCAACCCTGCCGTGGCCCGCCTGACGGCCCTCGTTCTCGGCCTCTCGCTGTCCGCCTGTCAGTCCGAGGTCCCCCGCCTCCCGCGGCAGCTGCAGCCACCGGCGAGCCCCGCCACGACCGTCACACCTGCGCCCGTGGCGCCGGTCATGCCCGCGTCGACCGACGCCGTGGCCGCGAGCGCGCCCCTGCCGCTCTGGGACTCGGTGCGACGCGGCCGTCTGCCGAACGGGCTCACGACCTACGTCATGCGCCACCCGCACCCGAAGAACCGCGTCCAGGTCTGGCTCGCCCTCGACGCAGGCTCGACCACGGAGGCCGAGGACGAGCGCGGCCTCGCCCACCTCGTCGAGCACATGGCCTTCTCGGGCACCCGCCGCTTCCCGGGGGCCGCTATCGTCGCGTGGGCCGAGCAGGTCGGCATGCGCTTCGGCGCCCATGTCAACGCCTTCACGAGCTTTGACGCGACCACCTTCCAGCTCGAGGTCCCGGCCGACGACCCCGCTCACCTCGCAAAGGCCCTCGACATCCTCCGGGACTGGGCGACCGACATCACCTTCGATCCTGCCGCCCTCGCCCGCGAGCGCGGCGTCGTCCTCGAGGAGCGCCGCCTGTCCCGAGGCGTCGGCGAGCGCCTCCTCGAGCGCCACCTGCCCGTCCTGTTCCGGGGCTCCCGCTACGCCGAGCGTGAACCCATCGGCCTCCCCGAGGTCGTCCGCGACGCCCCGCGCGACCGCATCGTCCGCTGGTATCGCCGCTGGTACGCCCCCGAGCGGATGGCCGTCCTCGTCGTCGGAGACGTCGACCCGACGACGGCCGAGGCCGCCATCGCCGCCCGCTTCGGCGACCTCCCCGCATCGTCCGAGGCGCCCGCTCCCCTGTCCGTCGGCCTGCCAGACCCCGGGCTTCGGGTCTCCGTCGTCACCGATCCGGAGCTGCCGCAGCCTGGCCTCGCCTGGTATGAGCTCGTGCCGCGCCGTCCCGAGGCCAGCCGAGCCGACTACCGCCGCGCCCTCGCCGAGATGATGTGGCTCGCCATCGTCGACGAGCGTCTCGCCGCCCTCGCGCGCAGCCCCGACGCACCCTTCGAGGGCGCCGCCTTTGGCCTCGACACGCCAGTCCGCGCCCTCGACGTCCTCGCGGGCCAGGTCGATCCGAAGCCCGGACGCGTCGCCGAAGCCCTCACAGCCCTCCTGCGCGAACGCCGCCGCGTCGAGCTCAGCGGATTCACGCCCGACGAGTTCGCCCGCGCTCGCGCCAACCTCGTCCGCGTCTACGAGGATTACGATCGCGGCTTCGAGACCACCGACAGCGCGACCTTTGCGGATGAGATGACGCGCAACTTCTTCGAACGTGAGCTGATGGTGGGCCCCAGCGCCGAGAGGGCCATGGCCCTCGCCCTCATCGTCGACCTCGCGCCCGCCGAGGTCGCCGCCGCGAGCCACGATTTCGCGGCCTCGGACCGCCAGGTCCTCCTCGTCTCGGCGCCTCCGGACGCGGCCATCCCCGACGAGGCCACCCTCCGCGCCCTCGTCGCCGCCGCGCTCCGCGAGACCGACCTCGCGCGCCCCGCGACAGCCCCGACCAGCGGCCCCCTCGTCCCGAACCCGCCAGAGCCGGGCACCATCACCACCGAGCGCGCCATCCCCGAGCTCGGCGTCACCCTCTGGGAGCTCGCCAACGGCATCCGCGTCTTCGTCAAACCGACGGACTTCGAGCGCGACGCCTTCACCCTGACCGCCGCGAGCCCTGGTGGCCACGCAGCTGTCTCAGACGCCGACTGGCCGCAGGCGCGCTTTGCGATGGCTGCGCTCGCCGAGGGGGGGCTTGGCGACTTCGACCCGATGGCGGTCGCGCGGGTGCTCGCGGGCCGATCCGCCTCCGCAGACGCGTGGGTGGCCGAGACGGCCGAGGGCGTCACGGCAAGCGGCTCCCCGCGCGACCTCGGGACCGCCTTCGAGCTCCTCTGGCTCGAACTCACAGCGCCGCGCGTCGATCCCGCCGCGATCGCCCGCTGGCGGGAACGGGAGGCCGCCGCCCTCGAGACCGCGAGCCGCGACCCCGAGCGACGCTTCGCCTTGGAGCTCGCCGAAGCCCTCGCCGCGAGCCACCCGCGCAGCCTCCGCCCGACCCCCGAGGCCCTCCGCGCCGTCGATCCCGAGCGCGCGCTCGCCTTCCATCGCGACCGATTCGGCGACCTCTCCGATCTTGTCGTGGCGATCGTCGGTGACGTCGATCTCCCGACGCTCCGCCCGCTCGTCGCGCGCTGGCTCGGCGCCCTCCCGGCTCGCGGTCGCCGCGAGACCGAGCGCGACCTCGGCGTCCGCCCCCCGCCCGGTGTCGTCCGTCGCGTCTGGGCGCTCGGCCATGAACCGCGCGCCACCGTCCATCTGCGCTTCCACGCGGACGAGCCATGGGACCGCGACGCCGAGCGCGACTTGCGCATCCTCGCAGAGGTCCTCGCCATTCGCCTTCGCGAGGTCCTGCGCGAGGATCTCGGCGGGCCCTACGGCGTCAGCGTCACCGGCCACTTCGCCCGCCTGCCCGTGCCTCGCCGCGCCCTCGCGGTCGATTTCGGCTGCGACCCGGCGCGCGTCGACGCCCTCATCGCCGCCACCCACGGGGCGATCGCGGCGATCGCCCGCGACGGCGTCTCCGCCGAGCTCCTCGCGCGCATCCGCGAGCAGACGCTCCGTGGCCGGGAGACCCTGCTCCGGACGAACGCCTTCTGGGCCGAGTGGCTGCTCGCCTCCGAGCGGCTCGGCGAAGATCCCCGCCGCGTCCGCGATCCGGCCCCGCTGCTCGCGCGCATGACCTCGAGCCACGTCCGGGCGGCCGCGGCCCGCTTCGCAATCGCGGGATCTGGCGCCATCGCTGCGTCCGCCCGCGCGCCGTCCGCGACGAGCCTCTTCGAGGCCGTCCTCAGGCCGGCCAGCCCGTGATCGAGATGCGCGTGATGAAAACACGCAACATGGCACGGGTTGAAATCCTCCCGACCTCCGGTGTATGACGTTATCCCGCGTGTCAGTCACCGTCTCGCGTCCAGTCTCCGCCACGGTCTCCGCCGTCGCACCCCGGGAGAGAGCACCATGACCCGAACCATACAGGCCATCCTGGCCACGCTCGTCCTCAGCGTGCTCGTCTTCGCCCGTGGCGGGGATGCCCACGGGTCGGACCGTCCCTGGGCCGCGGGCGTGGCGCCCGAGCAGCAGGCCGAGGCCCTCAAGAAGTTCACCGAGGGCACCTCCTTCTTGAAGGAGGCCTATTTCAAGCGCGCCGTGGACCGCTACCGCGAGGCCCTCGCGCTGTGGGATCACCCCGCGATCCACTTCAACATCGCCAAGGCGCTGATGAACCTGGACTACCCCGTCGAGGCCTACGGCCACCTGAAGAGCGCGATGCGCTTCGGCGGCGCGCCACTCGAGCCAGCCCAGATCGCACAGATCCCCGAGCTCGAGGCGCAGCTCTTCCGCAGCGAGCTCGCCGAGCTCTCGGTCAACCTCTCCGAGCCCGGCGCAATCCTGCGCGTCAACGGCGCCGAGGTCGCCCGCGGCGTCCAGACCTGGTCTGGCATCATCCGCGCGGGCAGGACCGTCATCCTCGCGACGAAGGACGGCTTCCAGCCGACGCAGGCCGCCGAGACCTTCGAGTCCGGTACGAAGCCCACCGTCAGCCTGAGCCTCGTCAAGATCGACCTCAACGTCCGCTTCACCCGCGAGATGGCCGTCTGGAAGCCCTGGACCGTCCTTGGCGCCGGCGTCGTCGTCGCAGTTGCCGGCGGGGTCGCCCACAAGCTGTCGAGCGATGCCTTCTCGGACTACGACAAAAGCGTTTCCGCCTGCGCCCAGTCCAGCTTCCTTCAGATAAATGGCGCCAACAGCCCGTTCGCGATCTGCGACCCCGCGTCGCCCGCTGTCCGGAATGACAGGCGCGACCAGGGCGAGCTCTTCCGGACCCTCTCGATCGTCGGCTACGCCGCGGGCGGGGCCACCCTCGCGACGGGCGTCGTCCTGCTCTACATCAACCGCGAAAAGCTCATCGAGGGCACTGGCGCGACCGGCCCCGTGGCGCTGACGCCGATCGTCGCGCCCGGACACGCCGGGCTGCAGGCGACCCTCCAGTTCTGAACCCGCGCGACCGGAGAACACACACCATGCGCAAGCTCCTCCGAACCCTCGCCGCCGTCGCCTTGAGCGCTCTGCCGGCGGGTTGTACCGAGTCCGGGACCACCACCTGCGGCGAGGGCGGTCCTGTCTGCCCCAGAGACTGGATCTGCATCGAGGACCAGAAGGCCTGCATCAACCCCGCGACCACCCTCTGCGGGAACGGGGTCACGGACTTCGACAAGGGGGAAGAGTGCGACAACGGCACCTTCACGAGCGACGACAACTGCACGTCGGACTGCAAGAAGCCATTCTGCGGCGACGGTGTGCAGAACCTCGAACCTGAAGGCCGTTCCGCCGAGGCGTGCGACGACCGCAGGATCGCCCCGAACGGCGTCGACGGCCCGCGCGAGGACGTCCCTGGCTGCAACGCCGACTGCACGATCTCCGACTGCGGCGACGGGTATCGGAACCTCGCAGACGAAGAGTGCGACCCCGGCCGATTCTGTGCCGACCTGACCCCCTGCGACGAAGACCCCGACACCGCGCTTGGCGACTGCGCCGACCGCGAGGGCCTGTCCGACCGGGAGTGCAAGGCGCGCGATACGAGCTGCTGCACCTCCCAGTGCAAGCGGGCCGGCTGCGGCAACGGCGTCATTGACGCCGGCTGCTTCTCGGCCGAGGACGAGCGCTGCGACAATGGCCTCCACTGTGCCGACGGAACCACCTGCAGCGGGGACGTCGACTGCGTTGGCAAGTCCGCTGGCGTCATCGGGCCGACCGACGCGCCTGACGAGCGGTGCGTGGCCCGCAGCGGCGACGGCTGCTCGTTCGACTGCAGCTCGCTTGAAGTCTGTGGCGATGGCGCGCGCGACGTCGTGGCCAGCAACGACATCCCGAAGACGGTCGCCGCGAAGGACCGCAAGGACGAGGCCTGCGATGATGGCGGCTATTGCCGCAGCAACGGTGAGCCCTGCGACTGCGACCCCGAGCTGTTGGGCCTGTTCGACGGCTGCTGGAGCCTCGCCTGCGAGACGGAGGCCATCGACTACGACCCGGACGCAACGAATCCGCCGCAGGCGCCCCCTGAGGCGCTGCGATGCGAGCCGCGCTCGGGCGACGGCTGCGACCGCGACTGCAAGTCCAAGGAGACCTGCGGCGACGGCACCCTGAACGACTACCTCCACGCCAGCGGCGGCCGCCTCGCGCTGCCCGAGGTCTGTGATGACGGCAACAAGGCCCCCGGTGACGGCTGCAGCGCGGACTGCATGTCGCTCGAGCGGTGCGGCGACGGCTACATCAACGCCGGCGAGGACTGCGACAACGGTCCGCAGTGCGCGGATGGCTCCCCTTGCGCCTGCCCGGAGGGATCGGAGCTGCGTCGCGTCCCCGAGGGCCTCGGGCGCCCTGCGGACGTCGGCGAGTTCCGCTGCATCCGCGCGGTCGCGGGCGCGCCCGGGCAGACCTCTCTCGAGCTCGTCCAGAACTGCGCGGCCAACGTGCAGACCGCCGCCGACCTGTCCTGTGGCCTGCGGACCCTCGACCTGGACGGCTGCGACACGGGCTGCGGCCTCGAGGCCGGTTGGTCCTGCGTCAACCCGACGGACTGCAAGTTGCTCAAGACCGTCTGCGGCGACGGCATCAAGGCCGGAAACGAGCAGTGTGATGACGGAAACACGTCCGATGGTGACGGGTGCCAGCGGACGTGCCTGCTGACCTCCGACGCCTGGGCTTGCGAGACAGCAGGCCAGCCGTGCCGGCCCATCTGCGGTGACGGCATCGTGGTCGGCAACGAGACCTGTGACGACGGACGTGCGACGTCCGGTCCGGGCGCGGGCGGCGCCGTCGCAGGTGACGGTTGCGGCACGGATTGCCAGCTGGAGGGCGGATGGTTCTGTGCCCGCCCCGGCAGCCCTTGCCAGGCCGTGTGCGGCGACGGGATCGTCAAGCCCGAGGCGGGTGAAGTCTGCGATGAGGGCGCCGCGACGGAGGCAGGTGCGGGCAACGCGACCTCGGGTTGTGCCAACTGCAAGGCCATCGCCAACGGCTGGGAGTGCCTGACTCCGGGCGAGAGCTGCACGCCGACCTGCGACGACGGCGAGATCGTCGGCGGCGAGGGCTGCGACGAAGGTCCCACCCACGCGACGGGCGGCTGCGTCGATTGCCAGGTCACCACGGGCTGGCGCTGCACCTCGAAGGGACAGGCCTGCAAGCCGGTCTGCGGTGACGGCCTGGTGCTCGGCGGCGAGGCGTGCGATCTTGGGGACAAGAACGGGGAGAACGACCCCGAGTACAACGACACGACCGGCACCTGCG
>SXGQ01756779.1_pt1 | contig 16487 bp, 12 predicted proteins | sample 3178371 | NCBI WGS metagenome assembly SXGQ01 (sample SAMN11356859, study PRJNA531348) | freshwater metagenome | isolation source: freshwater sample F1-20 | place: China: Fuxian Lake, Yuxi | collected 2017-12-25
CGGCCGCGCCGGCGAGGAACGGACCTACCTGACCACCCTGTTCCCGCTCTACGACGCCGAGGGCCGCCATGTGGCCAGCGGCGGGGTGGCAACGGACATCACCGACCAACGGCAGGCCCATCGGGTGGCCGAGGAAGCGTTGCGCGAAAAGGAGATTCTCCTCCAGGAGATCCAACATCGCGTGAAGAACAACCTTCAGATCATTTCCAGCCTGCTCCAGCTCGAATCCCGCGCCGTGGCCGATCCGGAAGCCCGCATCCGTTTCGAGGACTGCCAGGGCCGCGTGCAGGCGATGGCGCTGATCCACGAACGTCTTTACCGGACCGGCGACCTTTCGTGCATCGACCTCGGCGCGTATCTCGAATCGTTGGCCGGACAGATCATCCGGTCGTTCGGCCGCGTGCCCGGACAAATGCTCCAGCCGATCGAGGTCACCGTCGGCCCCGTGGCCATCGAGACTGCGGTCCCGTGCGGTCTGATCGTGGCCGAGTTGGTCACCAACGCCCTGAAGCACGCGTTCCCCAACCAGCGGCGCGGCGAACTCGCAATCCGGCTCGTGGCGGATCAGGGCCAGTGGATCCTCTCGGTCGCCGACAACGGCGTGGGCGGCGCCGCGGAAGGCCGCGAAGGTTCGCTTGGGCTCAAGCTCGTCAGCGCCCTGGCGCGGCAGCTCCGCGGCACGGTCGAGGCCGAGAACCGTTCGGGAATGACGGTTAAGGTATCCTTCCCCGCGCCGATAAGCAGGCAAACGGATTCATGAAGGGCACCCCGGCGAGAATATTGGTCGTGGAGGACGAGCAGATCGTCGCCATGGATCTTGAGCAATGCTGCCACGACCTCGGCCACACGGTTGTGGCCAGCGCCAGTTCCGCCGACGAGGCGCTGGTGTTCGTCCGCGAACACGACCCGGAGCTGGTCCTCATGGACATCAATCTCCGGGGCACCATCAGCGGCATCGAAGCCGCCTCCATCATCCGGGAGCGGTTCCAGAAACCCGTCATCTTCATCACCGCCTACGACGACGAGGCGACGATCCTGAAGGCCCGCGTTGCGGAGCCCTACGGTTATCTGCTGAAGCCTTTCGACGGCCGGGAACTCGGCGCGGCCATCCAGATGGCGCTTTACCGGCACGAGATGGAACTCGAACGCGACCGGCTCAAACGCGAGCTCGAAGCCGCCATCGCCGAGGTCAAGACCCTCCGCGGACTCATGCCGATCTGTGCCCAGTGCAAGAAGGTGCGCGACGACAACGGTTATTGGCAGCGCATCGAAAGCTACCTCCAGACCAATACGCAGGTCCGGCTGACCCACGGTTTTTGCCCCGACTGCCATGCCGCCATCATGCGCGATCTCGACCGCATGGTCGCCGACAGCGGCGGCGAAGCGGGCGCGGCGGCGTGCGACACTCACAAATAGGGCGGTTCAGTGTGCAGCGCTCGGGCACGACCGCGCTCAGGGCTGTAAGCCGGCGATTTCCCGCGTGGGCGGCGCCTTCACGAAGCTCGCTTCCCGCAGGTAGCTCGGCGCCAGCGTCTCGGCGGGCACTGCCACCGCGTTGACGGCCAACGCTAGCGCTCCCGCCGCGGTCGGAAACAGAGGACGCGCTCCAGGCAACAGTCGCTCCAAGTCCGGACCGCCCACCCATTCCCCCTGCCCCAGGCGCCCCAGGAGTTCGTCCTTGGACCGCAGCCGGATCGGTTCAAGCAGCCGGCCGGCTTCCGCCCAGGCGCTGGCGAACTCCCCCCGTTGGGCGTCGACCGCCAGCAGGATGCGATCAGTCACGGATCGCGCGAGGTTCTCCAGGCTGTTCACTCCGACGCAGGTTGCGCCGGTCGCCAGCTGCCAACCTTGCGCCGCGGAAATGGCAATGCGGACGCCGGTGTAACTGCCCGGGCCCACGCCGACGACCAATTGCCCAACGTCCTCGCGCTCCACTGAAGCTTGCCGCAGTGCCTCGGCGATGAGCGCAAAGACCGGCGTGTTGACCGTTCCCAGGTGCGTCACCTCGGCGAGCAACTCGCCGGCGCGGCCCACGGCGACGCTTCGACGGTCGGAAGAAAACTCAAGCGCCAGCGCAATCATAGCCAATCTCCCGGGTATTCTCGTCGACGGACCGCAGGTAAATCCGGCGCAGCGCACCGGGTCCGGTGCCCTCGGTGGCGGACGCCTCTCCGGCCCACCGCTCGATCCACTCCACCACGCTCACGCCGTCCGGCTGGGTCAGGTATTCCTCCAGTCCGGCGCCCCGCACATCGCCGGCAGAGTTGAGCCGGTAAAGGTCGAGGTGGAACAGCCGCAGCCGGCCGCCTTCGTATTCGTTGAGCAGCGCAAACGTCGGCGAATGCACGCGCCCCGGGAAACCCAGCCCACGCGCAAATCCCCGGACGAACGCGGTCTTGCCCGCCCCGAGGTCGCCACTCAGCCCGATGACCCAGCCGGGCCGCACCGTCCGAGCGAACGCTTCCCCGGCGGCCTCGGTCTCGGCGACAGAATGGGTGCGGGTAATCAGCATGGGGAAGTCGGCCAAGTCTTCTTCGGGTCAGGCAAAGTGCTCATAACCGCGCGTCGGCAACGGCCGGAGCCCGTCATCTCCCCGCACCCAGACACCCGCCTTTTCCGTGAGTTTGCCGATGCAGCTCAGGCGGACGCCGGGGAACTGTTCCTTCCATTCGTCGAGCACCGCGACCGCGCGGTTGGACTGCACGGTGAACATCAGCTCGAAGTCCTCCCCGTCGGTCACCGCCGCGACGAAGGGCGGCTTCGCCAGGTCACTGGTGCGCGCATGCTCCCGCGCCGCCCGGCTGACCGGCACCGCCGATTTGCGCAACTCGGCCCCCGGAACGCCGCTGGCGGCGAGCAACTTGGTTAAGTCGCTCGCCAAGCCATCGCTGAGGTCCATCACCGCGGAAACACCGGCGAATTCCAGCAGCCAGCGGCCCTCGGCCAAACGCGGTTCGAAGTCGAGATGTTTGCCGGCCAGCGAGCCGCCCAGGTCGCCCGTGACGAACAGCGCCTCACCCACCTTGGCCCCGGAACGCAGCCGGGCCCGGCCGCGCGGCACGGTGCCCAGCAGCGCGACATTCACCAGCCAGCCGCCCGGATTGGTCGTCGTCTCGCCGCCGACCACGGCAACCTGATATTGCGCGGCCAGGCGGTTCAGGCCGCGGTAAAGCGCCTTGACCCGCTCGGGATCAAAGCCACGCGGCAAGCCCAAGGTCACCACCGCGGCGGTCGGCGTGCCGCCCATCGCGGCAATGTCGCTGAGGCAACGGGCCAAGGCCTTGCGCCCCACGCGTTCGGGCTCGGTGTCGGCGGTGAAATGGATGCCCTCCACGACGGCGTCCGTCTTGAAGAGGGTCTGTGTGTCCGGCGCGCCGAGCTCGAGCACGGCGCAGTCGTCGCCGGCGCCGGTCACGACGAAGTCGTTGGTCGGCAGCAGCGGTTTCAGGTGAGCGATGAGTTCAGACTCGGTCACGGGCAGAGGGAATCACGTCGGCAGGCGGCGGGCACGGCGAAAGCGGCTTCACGGGCCGAACTCGACGCCCAACGCCAGCAGGACGAACGGGGCCAGGTTGAAGACCGCGTGGGCGGCAATCGGCGCAAGCAAGTTGCCGGTCCGCACATAAAGCCAGGCCAGCGTGGCGCCAAACAACGTCAGCGGCAGGAACGCCGCCGCGTTGGCGTGGATCGCCCCGAAGAGCACGGCCTGCCCCCAAAGCGCGGCCCGCGGCCAGCCCAAGTCTCGGACGGTAGGAAACAGCAGGCCCCGGAATAGAGTCTCCTCCACCACCGGGGCCAACCCGACGGCAAAGGTGGCGATCAATCCCCGACTGAGCAGGCTGGGGTCATTAACGAGCATTTCGACGCTCCGTTGCGTGGTCGCCGCCACGCCAACCTGTTCCAGCAGCCAAGCGCAACCCGCCTGCAAACCGTAGGTTACCGGCAGGACAACGAGCGCAATCCCCACGCCCAACCTTACCGCGCTTCCGGGCTGGGTCACCCAGCCGAACGCAGCGCCCCAGCTCTGCCGCACGTTCCGGAGGAATAACTGGATCACCGCCAACCCGGTGCCATGGAACGCCAGTCCGCCCAGGAACAATCCCAGCACCGGCGGCAGGTTCTCGCCGAGGGCTTTGCTGAGGACCGCCAACAGCGACAACGCCACCGCCACGCCCAGCAACAGCCGGAAGAAGAGCAGGAAAACCAATTCCGTCGGCCAGTCTTTGCGCGGCAGCACCAGAGGCAGGGATTCGGGTTCGGGCACCGCCGGTGACCCGGGCTTACATGCCCATGATCTGATAGCCGCAGTCCACGTAGAGGACCTGCCCCGTGATGGCCGCCGCGCCGTCACTGGCGAGGAACGCCCCCGTGTGGCCGAGTTCGTCGGGCAGCACGTTGCGCTTGAGCGGGGCGTGGGCCTCGTAGTGCTTCAGCATGTCGCCGAAGCCCGCGATGCCCCGGGCGGCGAGGGTGTTCATCGGGCCGGCGCTGATGCAGTTCACGCGGACCTTCTTCGGGCCCAGGCTGTAGGCCAGGTACCGGGTGGACGACTCGAGCGAGGCCTTGGCCACGCCCATCACGTTGTAGTGCGGGATCACCTTCTCGGCACCGTAGTAGCTCATGGCCACGATGGATCCGCCCTGGTCCATCAGCGGGGCCGCCTCGCGGGCCAGGCCGATGAGCGAGTAGGCGCTCACATCATGGGCCACACGGAAGGCCTCGCGGCTGGTGTTGAGGAAGTCGCCCTCGAGGGCCTCCTTGGGGGCGAAGGCCACGGCGTGCAGTAGCAGGTCCAATCGTCCGAACTTCTCCTTCACCGCGGTGAACACCGAGCGGATCTGGTCATCGCTGCTGACATCGCACGGGAGGATCAGCGTGTCGGCCCCGAAGGTGCCGGCCAGCTCCTCCACGTTGTCTTTGAGTCGTTCGCCCTGATAGGTGAAGGCGAGCTTTGCGCCCTCGCGGTGCCAGGCCTGAGCGATGGCCCAGGCGATGGAGCGCTTGTTGGCGACGCCGAACACGATGCCGAGTTTGCCTTCGAGAAGTCCCATAAAGAGCCTTCAGTGTGGGAAAACCCCGGCCCGGGGGCAAGACCGGCCGATGAACCATGCGATGGGCTTGCCGAAGGACTCTTCTCGGGATCGGCGGCCTGGCCTGTGACCAGAGTCGATGGCCGGGTGGCCGACGGCCGGATGAGCCCGACGAACGCATCCCGTGCCAGGAGATTCGGTGACGGTCCTTTGAGTGGTATCGCATCGGCCGGCAGGTACCGCAGTGCGCTGTCCGGGCAATCCCAGGTGGCCCAGCCGAGCGTCAGGTTCCGGTAGAACCCCTCGTAGGACGTGATCTCGACGGATTCGACCTGATAGAGGTCGGCCGACATGGCCTCGATCGTCACCCATTGGTCCTTTTCCCAGGCCCCGGGGACGCTGGGGACTTCCCAGACGTTGGTCTTGGCTTCGAGGGAGCGTGTCTTTCCGACCATGGTCACAACGGTGCAGCCGGCGCAACCATCCTGCACCTCGAGGCTGGCCCAAACCACGCGCCGTTTGCCGTTCGGTGGACATTGAAACACGTGGCGATCCTTCTCGAACCCGCCGGGGTCACGCACCCAGGTCTTCAGGACCTTGGAATTCCCCGTCGAGTCGACTTCCGTGATGAAGGATCCCTCTCCGAAGACCCCGGTCTTGTCGGTGACCCATCGGGTCATCTTCGGCGGCACGATGGCGACCCGCACCGGAGACAGTCGGACCTTTTCCTGCGGATCCTTCGGGCAGTAGGCCAAGAATTGCACCGTGTCGTGGAGCCCTGCCATGAAAGGGCTGGCGTAATAAGCCACGGCGTTGGGTTCCCCGTCCGGGCGGAGGGGCTTTCCGTTCGCCGCGGCCGACCATCCGAACGTCGGGGCGTCGTCATACCTCCGCCATGGCCATGGGTACTCCGGTGATGGGGCGGCCAGCAGCCACCCGTACCCGGAACGCACGGCCAGCTGCGTTTTCGGTGCGTCCACGGAGTAGTAGAGGCAGCCGCAGCCGCCGGCCTCGATCTCCACGTCGGGCCCGTCTCCCCGGCCCGGCAGTTCGAAGGGCTGCGCATGAGTCTGGACAGCACTCCGGATCCACGTCATGAGGGCCTCTTCGGAAGCGGGTTCCGTGGCCGCGAGGATGCGCCCGGTCGTCACCTCGACCAGTCGTGCCGACACGTAGCCGAAGGCCGGGTGATGGGATACGAACACCAGGTAATCGGAGCCGATTTCCTGCGGTGGGGCACCCTCGGTCCGGTTGACGAACCTGAAATACGGCACCGACAGGCCCGCGACGATCCGGTCGGTCCAGGCCACCGCGTTGGTCCGACCGGTGACGTCGATGCCCACCCGCACATCGCACACGTCGGCCCGCAGCCCTGGGCTCGCCAGCATCCAGAACAGCGCCAGCAACCGGCCGAACGAGGCAAGCCGATGGTCTCGACGGCACCGGTGACGATTCGGCGGGTTGGCAGGCGGCATGCGAGTGGAGGAGTCCATCGGCTCAGAGGGGGTGTGCCAGGACGGGCCGGAAGCCCAGGTCTCGCCACTCGGGGGTTTGCGCTCCGCCCCGGGCCGCTGAGCGGCTGCGGGAGAAGAATTCGTAGTATCCGCCGCCCCGGATGGACCGGCGCGTGACGCTGCCTGTCGCCAACGGGTCGACAGCCGTGTCCGGGAAGGTGTCCCGATAGCTGTCGGCGCACCATTCCCAGAGGTTTCCGGACATGTCGTAGAGACCCAGCGGGTTGGGAAGCAACTGGCGGACTTCGTGGTGGGTCGCGACCCAGGACCACGCGTGCTTCCCGATGTCGAGGCCGTCGGGGTCGTCGCCCCAGGAGTACCGGGTGGTGGTCCCGGCCCGACAGGCGTTCTCCCATTCGGCCTCCGTGGGCAGGCGATAGACGAATCCCTCCAGCAAGGTGCCGCCCGCCCGGGCCTTGTCCGTCAGGGCCTGGCAGTACCGCACCGCGTCCGTCCAGGTGGATTGGACCGGAAACCTCGGGCCATGGGCCGGTGTGCTGGCGCGCCCCAGCTGCGACTCGAACTCGGCTTCTGTCACCTCGTGATCGCTCATCCAGTAGCCCCGGGTGAGGGTGACCGTGCGGGTCACCTCGTTGAAGCGGCGGCCGAGCTCGGTGTCCGGGCTGCCCATGCGGAAGGTCCCGCCGGAGATCCAGACGAATCCAGCGGGTCGTCCGTGGGTGGGTTCTCCCGGTCGGAGCGGGCCTCCGCCATCGTCACCCCCGGTTCCTCCGCCTCCGCCGTTTTCCACGATCTGCACCGCCCGGTAGGACCACCCCGGCGGAGTCTCCGAGAGGTCGGTCCACACGATCAGCGAGTTGGTTCCGAGGTCGAGTTGGTTGGCTGATTCCCATGAGTTCGTCACCTGGGGCGAGCGGGTCCTTTCGATGCGGAATCGGGTGCCCGGCCTTCCGCGAAGCGTGAGCTCCGGCACCATCCGCAGGCCCAATCGGCCCGAGCCCGGGGGATTGGTCGCGGCCAACACCGGTCGAAATCCCAGGCAATCGCCCGACCAGTCTGGCCGGAACGCCATCCGCGAGGCCGTTCGCAGCAGCCTCGGGTCATCCAGGTAGGATCCGCCCCGGATGATTCGCAGCGATCCGTTCCCCGGGCCGGTCGGTTCCAGGGAGGTCGTTTCGGTCGGCATGGCTCCCCAGTCCAGGCACCATTCCCAGACGTTGCCGAGCAGGTCGTGGAGCCCCCAACGGTTGGGCGACAGGCGACGGACCTCCCGTGTGGAGAACTCGGCGGTTCCGGCGTGCCAGGCATGGCGTCCGATCTCCGCCTCGGACTCACCCCACGGGTAGGCGGTCCCTGATCCCGCCCGGGCCGCGTATTCCCACTCGGCCTCCGTGGGGAGCCGGTAGGCGTAGCCTGGGGGCAATTCCTCCCGTCCGGAGGCCCGTTGGTTCAACGCCTGGCAATAGGCGACGGCCTCCGACCAAGAGACGTTCTCCACGGGCCGGTCGTCGCCGGGGAATCCGGACGGGTTCCGACCCATCAGGCCCCGGTATTCGGCCTGGGTCACCTCATGGTCGCTCATCCAGTAGCCGCGGGTCAGGAGCACCGACCGCCGCACCTCATTGGTTCCTCGGCCCAGCTCGTCGGTGGGACTCCCCATGGTGAAGTACCCCGGCGGGATCCAAACGAATCCGGCGGGCCTCAGGTTTCCTTGCGGTTCATGGGTGGGGATCGACCGGAGCAGCGTCGTCGGGTCCCATGCTGTGACGACCGTGCGGTAGAAGCCGATGGACCTCTGGCGGGAGCGGTCCAGCCACCGGAGTGTATTGGTGACGCTGTCGGGAGGATCCAGCGGTATGGACCAGTAGGGCACGGACAACTCGGAAGGCATCCATTCCACGCGCTCGGTCCATCCGGGGTTCGAGGTCACGGTGAGTTCCGGGATCTCTCGCACGGTCAGCTCCTGGGCCATGAGGCGACCGAGGCAACCCAACGCCATCCAGGCGGCGAGGATCCACCAGAATGGGGGCATCGCCCGACAGGATCCCCGGCTGAGGGTTGGCGCAGACGATGAAGGTTTCGGCCTCATGCCAAGTCTTCAATCTTCCGAAAGTCCGTGGCCTGTAAATGGCAAAGCATTCCGATGGGAACCGGCCGACCGCCATTGAAGGCCCCAAAGCTCACTTCCGGGGGGCTCCTGCGACCCACCCCACGGGCTGGGTCCAGGCCTGTTGGAACTCGGCCTCGGTCGTCGGGACCTCGGGTTTCCGGGACGAGGTGACAACCGCGCGGACGTACAGCTCGTCGCCGCGCATCCGGTAGGAGGGCCTCGCGCCGGTCACCTCGGCGAGCACCTCGCCGATCTGGGGCCCGACCCCGGAGTGGTAATCGAGGGTCGTCTCCAAGACCTTGCCGGCCGCGTCCACCCGTGGCTTCCCTGCCAGCGAGACGCCCCGACGGGTGCCGATGAACCGGGTGGTGAAGCGCTCCCCAGGGCGGCTGTGGATTTGCAGCGACAGGCGGCGGGAGTCTGCGTCGAAGGCCACGTCGTCGAGCACCACACCTGTCGACGCGTAGAAGTCGCCTTGCTCCACCGCGTGGATCAGTGACTCCGGGGTCAGACGGCGCGCCCGGACCTGGATCCAGGCGCGGAATGGTGGCGATCGCCGTTCATTCCCCTGGTAATCGTGGGAGTCATCCGTGGCGACGCCGTAGAGCGGCGGTGCTCCGAGACCGGCGATGCGCAAGGTGTTGGCGATGTCCCAGATCTGGTCGGTCGAGGGGTGCTGCGCGTCGCCCGGGTCGTTGTCGCCGTCCACGCCGTTCCAGACCTCGAAGAAGCGCTCGCCCACCACAGTGGCGAGGTCCTCGGCGGTGACCCCCCATTTGTAGTTGGGATGGTTCACGTGAACGAGGGTCGGTCGGCCGGAGCGCTGACCGGCTTCAGCGACCCGGTCCAGGGCTTTTTGGATAATCTCCGGCACGGTGGCACCTTTCAGCGACGGCAAGGCCTCATGCAGGTTGATGGCGCCGATATGGATCTGGCGTTTGTTCTCGGCGGCTTGGGTGATCTCTTCGGACTCGATCAGCAGGAATCTCCCGCGCTCCTCCACCAGTGCCCGGAATTCGTCATAGGGCTTGAGACGCACCTCGCGGATGCCGTTCGTCGGGTTTGTCCGTGACTGCACCCAATCGGGCCCGTACCGGCGCAGGTAGGCCGCGAAGGCGTCCCTGGGCTGGATGCCCGCGCGCCAAGGCTCCCCCTTGGCCCGGTCGGCCACCGACTTGAGGGAGATCCATCGCTCGCCCCGGCTCAGGAGATTGTGATCTGACAGGGCCAGGAAGTGGTAACCGTGGTCGCGGTAGGATTCAGCGATCATTTCCGGGAAGTCGTCGCCGTCCGACCAGAGCGTGTGCGTGTGCAAGTTGCCCTTCCACCAGCGCAAAGGTTGCGCCGATGCCGACAAGCAGGACAGGCAGATATGGAAAACGAGGATTCCAAAGCCTAAGCGACTGGCTCGATGGTATTGCCGGCGAATCGTATCCGAGAGTGTGCGCATGGTGTTTCAGTGGGCCCTGAGATTCATGGAAGCAACTTCAAAGCGGTTTGCTCGGAGTCCCGCGCCCGGATTGTTGCCATGGTGTAGCCGGAACGATCTCAATCAGTCCTGTCGTGCTGGCTGCATCCTGTTGCGCCCGAGCGACGTTGTTCGCCCGTCGCCGGACTCCGTTCGACTTGCAGCGGAGGCAATTGTTGGCGCATCGCCCCATCATCGTCATCGGGTTGTCACGGAAGTGGGTTTGGGTGAAACGATGATACGGAGCTTGATTCTCGCCTGTTGGGCGACCTCGTTTGCCTTCGCTCAACTGCCCGGCCCCACCAATGGTGCAACATTGTTGCCCAATGGGTGGAGCATCTCACCGGTCGGCCGGCACCTCACAACTCCGGACTACGTGCTGGGCCTGTCCCCGTCACCCGATGGGCGCGTGCTGGTGGGCCTCCACAGTGGTTTCAACCCGCATGGCCTCGTGGTGACCCAGCCTGATGGCTCGGCCATCCTCCAGAGGATCCCCCTGCGCTCTGCCTGGATGGGTTTGGCATGGAGCCTGGATGGGGGGCGCCTCTTTGTCTCGGGCGGCAATGCCGGTGGTGGCAAGAAGCCGGAGGTTGCACCGATTTACGTTTTTGAATACCGCGATGGTCGGCTGAGCGGGTCGCCCGTGGCCCAATTCACGAATGGACTGCCTGCCGCATCCATCTACTGGGCTGGCTTGGCGCACCATCCGTCCCGGCCTGTCTTGTATGCTGCCAATCGGGGCACCGGAAGTGAGCCCGGCCATGTGGTGGCTTTTGATTCCCGCGATGGAAAGGTTCTGGGGCAGGTCGAGGTGGAGATTACTCCGTGCGATCTCCAATTGAGTTCTGATGGCGGCACAGTGTTCGTCTCCAATTGGTCCAGCCGCTCGGTGAGCGTCATCGACACGGCCACCTTGAAGGTCAAGGCCACCATCCAGGTCGGCACCAATCCCAACGATTTGCTGCTCGCCCGAGATGGCCGCCTCTACGTGGCCTGCGGCAACGAGAACTCCGTCGTGGTGATCGACACCCAGGAGCTGCGGTCGATCGAGACACTCCGCACCTCCATCCATCCGCGTGCGCCTGTGGGCTCAACTCCCAATGCCTTGGCGCTGGATCCGTCCCAACGTCTGTTGTTTGTGGCCAATGCCGATAATCACTGTGTGGCGGTGATCCATGTCGGCGAACGGGAAGAAAGCCACATTCTCGGGTTCATTCCCACGACCTGGTATCCGTCGTCGCTCTCTATCTCCAAAGACGGGAAGTTCCTGCACATTGGTTCCTCCAAGGGACTCGGGGGTTATTCCAACGTCCGAGGGCCCTTGTCGCCCTTGAGCAAGGATGGCAGCACCGAAGGGTTGGGATCGGTCAAGTCACTCCAGCAGGGCAGCATCACCGCCTTTCCGCTGGCTAATCTCCGCAGCAAGATCCGCGGCTACACCCGCAAGGTCATCGCCAACACTCCCTACCACGATGCGCTCCTGAGTGCGGCCAAGCCGCCCGCGGTCCGAGGAACCATCTTGCCCAATCGGGTGGGGGTGGGTTCTCCGATCAAGCATGTCATTTACATCATCAAGGAGAACCGCACCTACGATCAGGTTTTTGGGGACTTGCCACAGGGCAACGGCGACCCGCGACTCACCATTTTCGGACGATCGGTGACACCCAACCAGCACCGCTTGGCCGAAGAATTTCTCCTTTTCGATAATTTGTACTGTGATGCCGAGGTCAGTGTGGACGGTCACTCGTGGTCCAACGCGGGCTATGCCACCGATTTCAATGAAAAGCTGTGGCCCCCCAATTATGGCGGTATCAGCAAGGCTTCATCGGCCCCGGCCCAAGTGCCTTCGTCGGGTCATCTCTGGGATCTAGCCCGGCGCAAAGGACTTACCTACCGCTCCTATGGCGAATACGCCGCCCGCACCAGTGACGGGGGCCAGATGGACGCCGCCCCGGGGGCCGAGGGATTGGTAGGGCATGTTAGCCCGAATTTCCGCAAAGCCGGCATGCGGGATACCGACAACGTGCGCGTCTTCAACACCGAGTTCGATGGCTTCGTTGAGAACTACTCCTCGAGCGACCCCAAGCGGCGTTTGCCCAACTTCGTGGTGATGAGCCTGGGCGAAGATCACACACAAGGCACCCGGGTCGGTGCGCCCACCCCGGTGGCAGCCGTGGCCAACAACGACTGGGCGGTCGGCCAACTGGTCGATCGCGTCAGCCACAGCCCCTATTGGAAAGAGACGGCGATCTTCATCATCGAAGACGATGCGCAAAATGGTTCTGACCACGTCGATGCCCGTCGCACCATTGGTCTCGTTTTGAGCCCATATAGCCGGCGCCGTGTGGTCGACAGTACCCTGTACACCACAAGTTCCATGCTGCGCAGCATGGAGTTGTTGCTGGGTCTGCCCCCCATGACTCAATTCGATGCTGCGGCCACTCCGATGTACGCCGCCTTCGAGGGCGGTTTGGACCTCACGCCCTTCAGCCATTTGGCTCCGCAGGTCGATGTCAACGCCCGCAACGTCAAGGGCGCCCCAGGCTCAGCCGAGTCGGCTCTGATGGATTTTTCGGACTACGACCTCACGCCCATGCTGGCTCTCAATGAAATTCTCTGGAAGAGCGTGAAGGGCGAGGGTGTTCCGATGCCGCTGCCGATCCGGGCGTTTCACGTCCGACCCTGATCGGTCGGTCGGTCTGGGTCTGGAGAGCATTTGCCGATCAGACCCAAGGTGCCCCGCAAATCGGTTCGAGTCGGTGGGATCATCGGTCTGGGCCGCTGTGCTTCAAGCGAATCTCCCCGAGATCGGGGGTGACTTCTTGTCGGGTGATCCGTCCACCCAGCCATCGGACCCAGACCTCCAAACGGGGCTCCGAGAGGGTCACCACCAACGTCGCGGCACCCTGGGAGTAGTGTCCGCTGCCGCCGTGGATCTCCGACATGGGGCCGAAACCACTGTGCCCCCGCACTCGATGGCTTGAGAGCGATTCGCAGGGACTGTCATTCAGCCGATCAATTCAGGGGTTGGACGAACAGCCTTGGAGAGGTGCAATCGTTGAACGCAAAAAGGGCCGGGGTGAATGCCCCGGCCCTTCGATTCGCGGGCTGAACTCGGATTCTATAGAGCCGGTCTGAAAGACAGGCTCTCAAGAACCTATCAAGGTTTGCGCAGGCGGAAGAAACGGCTGTCCGAATCAGCGGGGATGTTGACGGAGTTGCCGGAGACTCCGGAGACATTCGACCACGCCGACTGTGTGAGCGAGGTGGCCGATTCTAGCACATAGCCTGACACCGAGGTGGGCCATGAGATGAGGTACTGGGTCCCCTCGGCTTTGACCGAGAGAACCGGAGCGGTCGTGGGCGCGACGCCGGTGTAAATCCCGAAGTCGTCGATGCCCCAGTACCAGCTGTCGGTGCCCGCATGGATGAAGCGGAAGCGTACCTTGGATTGGTTGTCGGCGCCGCCCACCCGGAAGAGCTCGTACCGCTTGGACTCGACGCGGTTGTCATTGACGCGGCCCTGGATGAACGGAGCCAAGCTGGCGGTGATCGGAGCACCGATGAAGGCGCCGTAAGTGCCGCCGATGACATTTCCAGCGTCGTCGGTGTAGTTGGCCACGTCGCCGTGTTCCTTGTTGAGGGTGGCTTCGGCGTCCAAGGATCCGTCCTCCGCTTTGACCAGGTCGGCTTCGTCGATGAGATAAACCAACGGCAGCCACTGGGCTCCGCCATCGATGGAGTATTCCATGGCCGCGATGCTGTCCTGGTTCTGCTCCCAGAGGCTCTTGAAGGCCACCTGCACGTTGGTGCGACCCGAGAGGTTGTAATCGGGCGTTGTGATGTGCATCACCTGGCTGCGGCCGATCGAGTATCCCGAGGTGCTGAAGAGAAAACGGCCCCGGGCCAGCGGTTCATTCAGGATTTGCCCGTTCACCACGTTGGCCGGGTTGGGCACGTTCACCCGTTGGTAGTCTGTCCCCCAGTCAGCCGGGTTGTCCGGATTGTTGTAGGTGACGAAGCTGCCATTGAACCGCGAGGCCTCCACGGTGGTCCAATCGGCATACGCCGCGGAGCCGAGGTTGCCGAAGTCGAGCTCGGGGTTGGCGATCTCGACGTAGGACTTGCGCGTCCAACCAGTGGGCACCTGTCCTTCGGGAATCGCATCGAAGTTCTCGAACACCCAAGGCGCGGGCAGTTCGATGTTCCGGTAGTTGGCCACCTGGAACGCATTGGTGACGTTGAAGGTCTTGGCCGGGACACTGGTGTCCGAGAAGGACAGCACATAGACGTTCGACGAGGCGGGGGCCAGCAATACCGCGTTGGTGAAGGTCACCGAGGCTTGCTGAGCGGTGCCGGTCACCGTGGCCGCCGCGGCTTTGCCGTTCAACGACAGGCGGATTGATGCCAGTGCGACTCCGTTGGTCAATTCGGCCCGGTAAGGGGCGTTGGGCGCCACTCCGGTGGCGTCGGGGGCTGGGCTCGTGGAAACCACGCCTGCCCCGCTCGCCGTCGCTGTGCCGACCAGGATCCGCTCGCTGCTCAGCACCGTGTAGCCGTCGTTCTCCAGCAGGAAGGCCCGATACGAACCGGTGGTTGCGAGACCGTTCGGGAAGGTTACGGATCCGCTGGCCTGGCCGGTGTTGCCTGATTGGGTGCCATCGACGTAGAACCAAATGGTTGAGCCCGTCGATCCGGGTATCACGCCTTCGGGGTAGACGCCGATCCAGTCCTTGGGGTTGGCGGGGCCATTGGTGAATCCGATGGTGATCGCCTGGCCCGGGGCATAGCGGTTGGCCGACGGGCGCACCGCCGGGGCCGTCGGCTCGATGACATTGAAGGAGGCGTTGGTCACCACGGTGTAGCCGTCATTGACCAGCAGGTAGGCGGTCCAGACGCCGGCGAGGTTCAGGCCCTGACCGAAGGTCATGGAGCCTTCGCGGAGACCGGCCCCCGCAGTGCGGGTGCCGTTGACGTAGTTCCAAAGGGTCGATCCGGTCGATCCGGGCGTCACGCCCTCGGGATAAATGCCGATCCAATCCTTGGGATTACCAGGGCCGCCGGTGAAGGAGACCGAGATGGCCTCGCCCGGGAAGTAGTTCTCGAGGCTGGTGACGACGGATTGCGCGGTGAGGGCTTGGCTGGCGACGAGGCCGGCCAGGAGGACTGTCCGGAGCCTTCCGGGGTGCGGTCGTTGGGAGGTAGGAGTCATTTTCATGGGTTCAGGTCGATTGTGGGGTTGGGGGTTGGGAGTGTTTAGAAAACAGAGGTTTTGAAGTAGAACGGGTGTTCAGTCTCAGGGGGTTAGGACCACCGGCGTGATGCCGTCCGGCCCGGGTTGGGCCCACTCCGTGACAATTCGCCCGCCGGCCTCAGAGGCGATCGGCACCCACTCGGTGTCGTTGGTTCGGCGCACCCAGCGGTGGGCCTGAGCTTCCGAACGCGGGATCGTGGGGGCGGGGCCTCCCTGTCGGGCCTGCTCCATTTGCTGCTGCAACTCGGGTGAGTAGCGCTCGAGGTAGGCCACCCGCCATGAGGACCGTTCCTCGGGTTTACCGCTTACCGAGACGACCACCGCGCGGTAGCCGTCGACGTCGGGTCCGTCGACACCGGTGACCGGTGGGATGGCGTCGATGGGGCCCTCGAAGAGCCGCCCGGCGCTCAGGTCGTAAAAGAATCCGCGGGGGCTTGCCCCATCGGTCGACCAGGTCCGGTACAGCAGCACCAAGGCCGCGCCCGTCGCCACTATGGCCCCGATGAGCCGAAGATTTTTCGGAGTGGACATGGGGTTTTCAGTGAGGATCGGCTTTGGCCGACCACCAGCACTCGTTGGTGTTGCAGGGGATTCGGCCCGGTTCGAGCGAGCGCGCGCTTCCGTCGGCGAAGGCGTAGTTCGAACGGCGCTGGTGCCGCACCGCGCCCTTGTCGCCTTGAGCCAGGCGGTTGAAGCCCGATTGGTTGGCGTCGCCCAGTTCCTTCCAGATCCACCAGCGGTCCGAGGGCCACACCCCGTACACGTCGCTGTGGCCGTCCCCGAAGAGGATCAATTGCGAGGCCGCCTCCACCATCCCCCACCGGCAGAGGTTGTTTTCGTAGCCGGCTGGACGGCCGAAGGGCGGCTGGGCCCCGCCCGAGAGCCAGTGGACGTTCACCGCTCCCAGCCCGCTGGGGATTTCGATTTCGCCGGGCACGAACTGCCCCAATACCCAGAGGCTGGGCCTGGAGGTCGGACGACTTTTGGCGCTGGCGTAGACCTCGTTCTTCTCGGCTGGGCAGTCGTAGACTCTGGGGTTCTGGCCGACGTTGGGGTAGAGGTAGGCCCGCCAGCTCGATTCACCATTGGCGATGCGCGCCTGGATCGGCGGGAATCCGTCGCGGTTGTCGTTGGTGTAGAGGTGGAGGGC
>SXGQ01197675.1_pt1 | contig 16481 bp, 10 predicted proteins | sample 3178371 | NCBI WGS metagenome assembly SXGQ01 (sample SAMN11356859, study PRJNA531348) | freshwater metagenome | isolation source: freshwater sample F1-20 | place: China: Fuxian Lake, Yuxi | collected 2017-12-25
CGTGCTGACGACCGTGGCCTGCTCACCGGCGGAGGCAGGCGTGGCAGAGGCGGAGTCGGGTCGGGCGGGTGTGACCGGCTGGACCACGATGGTGCCCGTCGGCCCGGTGCCCGGCATCGGCGCGGCGAGCGCGGCGCTGGCCGTGCTGCCCGGCAGCAGCTTCGCCAGACCCCAATCCATCACGAGCACCTCGCCGAACTCGCCCACCATGATGTTCTGCGGCTTGAGGTCGCGATGGATGATGCCCTGCGAATGCGCGAACGCGACGGCGTCGCACACCTTCTGGAAAACGGTGAGCAAGGTGGGCAACGGATACCTGGCGAGCGTGTCCTTGTCCCCCGCCTTCAGCTTGTGGAGCAAGTCGTGGAGCGTCACGCCCTGCACGAGCTTCATCGTGTAGAAGAGCCGCCCCCGCTCATCCGTCCCAAGGTCGTGGACGGGCACGATGTTCGGATGCGCGAGCTGCCCGAGCACACGGGCCTCCTGGAGAAACCGCTGCTGCTCCTCGACGCTCGCATTGGGCCGAAGCATGACCTTCATCGCCACGCTGCGCCCGAGCTTCTGGTCCCGCGCATCGAGCACCGCGCCCATGCCCCCGCGGGCAATCTCTCGCCCGGGACGATAGGGGGAGCCGGGGTTCATGCGTTGTGCCGCAGCGTTACGGATCACGGTTTGGATTCCAAGCGCTTCACCCGCACGGCTTCGACGGTCCATTCGTCCGTGTGCGCGCCGAGGCCGATTTGGTCGGCGGCGAGGCCGGTGAAGTTGCCGTTCATGCTCAATCCGGCGGTCAAGCCACTCCAGCGGTAGAGCGGTCTCTCATCGAGCCGCACCTCGACGCTGGAGATCGGTTGGCCGGAGCGCACGTAAATGTCGAGCACGTGTGCGGCTCGGTCCTTCACCTGCACGCCTTTGACCACACCGGGCTGCCTTGGGCCGCCATTTCCATCAAGGTAGTGCAGTCCGGAGAGGCGACCCGAGGTCGGGTAGCCGTCCAGCATGAAGCTCGTCTGCCGCTCGCTGACTGGGAGGAACACGTGCAACGAATCCCGCACCACCGTGCGGCGGAAACGGACTTGCAGGTGGTAATCCAAGTTCGCGAAGCCGCCGGCCAAGGGGACGATGCTGAATCTGCGGTTCGGGCTGGTCAACTCGCCGTCCTTCAATTGCCAGCTCTGGCCATTGGTGGCGACGATTTCGGGCTTGAGCTGGGCCAGCAATTCCTGCCAGTCCTGCACGAGTTTGCGGCCGGGCAGCGTGGTGGGCCGGACTATAGCCTGCAAATCCCAGATGCGGACTTGGTTGTCGGTGCCGATGCCGGCAAGTCGGCTGCCGCTCGGGCTGAAGGCGAGGTGGCGTGGCGTGATGAGCGCGCCGCGCAATTCGTGAGCCATCGCGCCGGACTCGGTCTGCCAGAAGCGGATGGTGTAATCCTCCGATCCAGTGGCCAGCAGCGGCTCGATGGGATGAAATCGCAGGGCGGTGATGCTCCCGTCGTGTGCGCGGAACTCCTGCCGCACGGCGAGTTGGTCCGTGTCCCGCAGGCGAAGGATCTTTCCTCCCGAGTTTTCCGCGATGAGCCGCCCGTCCGGCGAGACGCAGAATTGGAAGCGTCGTTCGCCAATTGGCGCGCGGCTCAGGAACATGCCGGTGGTTGCATCTACGACGCCGAGCATTTCCTGGAGCGCGTCGGTGTAGGCGACGAGCAGGCGGTTCGTTCCCAGCCATTCACCCGCCCACGGCGCGGCGGGGAACGAGCTGGGAAAGCGATGCAGCGCCGCGCCGGTTTTGGTGTCCGCGATGGCACGCCCTGTCCACACGCGGTCGCCGGTGTGGTTGAGCCGCGCGGCGCTCTGCGCGTCGGCGTCGGCGTTCCAAGTGGCCGACGCCGCAGGCGTTGCGGTCACGCGCTGGACGAGGCTGAAGTCGCGCGGGTCGTTAGTGGCGCGGACCAGCGCAAGCTGCCCGTTGCCGCTCAGGTCGGCGAGGTAACGGCCGATCGGCGCGCGCCATAGCACGGTCGTGCGGTTGCTTTCTCCCAGTCGCACAACCTCAGCCCGGCCCCGCCTTGTCACGAAGAAATCATCCTCCTCACCGAGGAAACCCGCGCGGCCATCCTCGGCGTCGCCGGGAAAAACCCACTTGGGCTGCCGCCACTCCAGCGCCCACGACTTGGCTGACGGCCCGGCCACGACCAGTTCACCCGACAGCGGATGCAGCGCGCCACGGAAGGGCTGCGCCTCCCCGCCGAGCACGGTTTGAATGGCGTAGCCGCTGGCTACCGACCACACGCGCACTTCATTGGCACGGCTGACTGGATTTGCGCCGATGGTGACGATGCGCTGGCTCTCGCGGGTGAAGAGAATCTGCTGCACCCAGCCTTCCGCGGCGCGCAGGGCAAGCAACAGGCTATTGTCCACCAGGCTGAATACCCGCACCACGCCGACGGCGTCGCCGACGGCATACATCGTCCCGTCGGGACTGGTGGCGACATGATAGGCTTGACTCACGGTGCTGGGCAGGCCGCGGCGGCGTTGGCCCGTGGCGGCATCCACGATGCAGGCTTGGTTCTCTCCGTGGGTGACGATGATTGATTTGCCATCCGGCAGGAACGCCGCGCGGTTCCAGGTGCTGCCGGTGTTGAACTTCCACTTCACCGCGCCGGTGTTGGCGTCGTGCAGCCACAGTTCCTTGCCGTCGGGCACGTTCGGCATGGGCACGACGAGCACGACCCGCTCCGTCGGACTGAAGTCGGCGGCCATCGGACGCTGCGTCTGCCACACACGCAGCGGCGTCGCGCTGCCGGGGCCGAAAAAGGCAACCTCTTCCGACGCAACGTTGGCGAGCGCCACTTCCGCGCCATCGGGACTGACTGACAGCAAGTATTGGCCGTCGGTGATGGGTTTGGGCAGCCGCACCTCGCCGTCGCGCCGGCCGGTGCGCGCATCCACGGTGGAGAGATAGTAGTCCGAGCCGAGCATGGCAAACGTGGCAGGCTGCGCGGGCTGCGCGGCGACGCGTAGGATTGGCCCCTTCTTGGACGAGCGGAGGGTAGCCAGTGAAGTATCCGTGCGGGCCAGCAGGTAGCTCCAATTCGAGTCGCGCAAATCCTCCGGCACCTGGTTGAGCACACGTCGAGCGGACGCGACATCCGAATCGCGAATATGCGTCTCCGCTAGCGCGATTTTGGCCTCGGCCAGCGCGCGCCGGGCGAGTTCCGCCTCCTGTCCGGCGCGCCGCTCTGCATCCTTCGCCTGCTTTGCGCTGGCCTCGGCCTTCGACTCGTTCGCGCGCGCGGTGGCGGCGTTTTGTTTTGCCCTCTGCTCGTTTTGGCCGGCGAGCGTCGCGTTGGCACTGGCTTTGCGTTCGCTGGCGATGACCAGTGGCAGCGCCGTGAGAACGACCAGCAGCACGACCGCCGCCGCCGAGGCCAGCACCTTGTTCCGCCGGAAGAAGAGTAGGGCCAGGGTGAGCAAGTCGGCGTTCTCCGCGGTCGTGGCAAACCCGCCCTGATACGCCGTGATGTCCTGCGTCAATTCCGCCACCATCTGATACCGCCGCGTCTTGTCCCGCATCAGCGCCTTCATTGTCACAGCGGAGAGCGCGGCGGGGACCTTCCCGTCCGGACACTGCGGCAGCGGATGAATCTTGCGCGGTTCCGTCACCACACCGGGCGTGGTGGCCCCGGGGCCGTTGAAGATCGTGGGCGGCGCGATGGTTCCCCTGCTCACCTTGGACAGAATCTCCTCCACTGAATCGCCCTCCACCGGCGGGCGGAGCGTGAGCAGCACGTAGAGGATGCCGCCCAGCGAGAAGATATCGGAACGGGCGTCCAACTCGGCGATCTTGCCCTCCGCCTGTTCGGGGGACATGAAGTGCGGCGTGCCCATCACCGCGCCTTCCAGCGTGGCATAGATGCCGCTAGGCGCGGCAGGCTCCGGTTGCTGGGAACCAAAGCCGAGCTTGGGAGCCGAGGCGCTGCCGTTGCTGGAGGCCACGGTGGCTTGGTCCTTACCAGAGACCAAGGTGGCCTGTTCCTCTACGCCAGGGGAGTTGAGCAGCAGCGTGCCTGTAGGCGCGGTCTGGCCGAGTTGCCCGCGTAAGGGCGACGTCCTGGCCGCCTCCTCAGCAGCGGTGCTACCGGGCAGGATCTTGGCCAGGCCCCAGTCCATCACCAGCACTTCGCCGAACTCGCCCACCATGACGTTCTGTGGCTTCAAGTCCCGGTGGATGATTCCGCGCGAATGGGCGAACGCCACGGCGTCGCAGACCTTGTGGAAGATGGTGAGCAGCGCGTTGAGCGGATACCTGGCAAGCGTCTCCTGGTCCCCGGCCTTCAGCTTCCCAATCACCTCGTGCAGCGTGACGCCCTGCACCAGCTTCATGGTATAGAAGAGCCGCCCTTGCTCATCGGCACCCACGTCGTGGACGGGCACGATGTTGGGATGCGCAAGCTGGCCGAGCACCCGAGCTTCTTGCAGGAAACGCTGTTGCTCCTCCTCGCTGGCATTGCGCCGCAGCATGACCTTCATGGCCACGCTGCGCCCGAGCTTCTGGTCGCGGGCATCCAGCACCGCCCCCATGCCACCGCGGGCAATCTCCCGACCGGGCTGGTAAGGCGAGGCGGAACTCATGCGTTGCGCGCAGGCTAGCCTAATCTCACAACGCGTCCAGCGGCTTCAACCGGGCTCACGGCGTGGCGACGACGTGCGCTACGTCATAGACGCGGGTGGTGCGCTCCTGGCCATCCACCATCAGGAGCTTGCCGTTCGGGCTGAAGGAGAGGACGACCGGGTTGCCGGCGAGGCCGAGGAAGTAGTCCAGAAGCTTACCGGCGCGGTAATCCCACACTTTCACCGAGCCGTCGGCCGAAGCCGTGGCGAGGATGGGCTGCGTGGGGTGGAAGGTCAGCGCGCCAACATCGCCGTCGTGCGCACGGAAGCCGGGCTGGGCGCGCAGGGTCTCTGCATCGAACAAATGCACGGAGCGGTCGCTGCCGCCGAGGGCGATGAGCTTGCGATCTGGTGAGACGGCGAAGGCCTGGACATGGAAGCGGTTGGTGGCGGTGGCGAGCACCTTGCCGGTGGTGCCATTGAGCTGCTGGAGGTGAAACTCGACGGCGTCGGCCTTGATGGTGCGCGGGGCCAGCGCAACGAGATGTCCGGCAGAGCCAGCGAAGTCGGCGCGCTCGAAGCGGCCCGTTGCCTTCAGTTGTGACGCGCCACTTTTGACGGCGAAGACTTCGAGGCTGCCGTTGCGGAGCGTGACGGCGAGGCGTCCTGCCGTGGCGTCGAAGGCGAGGTCCGACAGCCGGTCGGCCAGCGGCAGGCTGAGTTTTTCGACGGTGGTGGTTCCCTCCAGGGCGAAGGTTTTCACGACGAACGGCGTGGTGCCGATCTTGGGACCGATGGCAAACCAGCCTGTGGCCGGGTGCGTCGCACAGAGGGTGCCCAAGAGCTTCGGCCCGCCCAGCTCGGTGGCGCGGCCCGGCGTGGCAAGGTCGTAGCGGGCCAGTTCATAAGATTTGCGCGCGAGCAACACGGTGTCCGCGATGAACGCGCCGCCCCAGGCCTGCTCGGATCCATGGGAGATCTTCACTGACTCGCGCCCGGTGGGGATGCGCCAGAGACGCGGCGGGCTTTCGTGTGTGAGCAGATGACCGCTGGCGGTGTTGAGCGTCCACGAGACGTTCGGACCCGGATTCAACCCGGCGAAAGTGGCGCGCGGCGCGAGGAACTCGGGATCCCACAGCCGGAACAGCCACAGGCCGGAGTGCATTTTGCCCTCCTCGCCCATGGTGAAGAGGTGGCCATCGGCGGTCCACGCCATCGCGTGCAGCCTGCCGGAGTGAAGTTTGCCCTGCTGAAGCACCGCTCCCGTGCTGGTGTTGACGAGCAGGACCTCCCCCTGCTGGGTGCCGATGGCGATGGATTTGCCGTCCGGGTGCAGCGCCTGACACATGGCATAGACCGGGTGTCGGGCCAGCTCCCGTCCGTCCGCCGCGTCGAAGACCCAGTAAAAGCGCGCCGCGCCACCGCTGGACGCAATAACCCGGCTGCCGTCCGGCAGGATGGCGACCGCGTGGTAGTAGGATGCCCGCTGCTGCCAGCGCGTCTGGCCCGTGGCAGCTTCAATGAGCGTGAGCCGGCCATCGGGCCGGCCACCGGCACCCGCACCGTTGGAAACGACGGCCAGCACGCTGCCGTCGTGACCAAGGGCGATCTGATGGCCGGACTCCACCGGCAGCGTGAGCGACTTGCGCAGCGCGCCGGTGGCCGTGTCGTGCAACCCCACCTCCTTCCCGGCGCGGACCGCGAAGACCTGGCCGTCGCCGGAGAACGCGATTTCACGCAGGCCCGCCCGGCCGGTCCTCACCGTGCGCAGCAGCTGGCTGGTCGCGGCGTCCACGAAGGCGACATCCCCCCGCGCCGCCGCCAAGGCGAACTGCCCCGGCTGGCCGGGCACGGCGGCGAGGTGGGCGAAATTCTCGAACCCCGGCACGCGCAGCCGGCCCAGCGAGGCGTCGCGCTTGGCGGAAAGGTAGTTCCAGGTGGAGTCCCGGGTGTTGGGCGGGCAAGCGTCCAGTGCCTGCACCATCGCCGAATAGTCACCGCTGCGGAACGCCGCTTCGGCGAGGGCGATCTGTGCCTGCGCGGATGCGGACCGCGCCTCCTTTTCCGCTTTGAGTGCCTTTTCCTTTTCCGCGAGCGCCGTTTCGGCCGAGCGTGTGGCCTCGCGCTCCTTGGCCGCGAGTCCGGAGACGAACACGGCGGAGAGCACTGCCACGATGACCAGTCCTGCTGCCACGGCAATGGCTGCGCCCTTGTTGCGCTTCACCAGCAGAACGAACTGGCCGAGCGCACTGACCTGCTCCGCACTCGTGGCAAAGCCACCCTGATACGCCTCAATGTCGGCAACCACCTGGGCTACATCGCCGTAGCGATCGACCGGTTTGAGCGCCATTGCCCGCATCGTCACGGCGGAGAGTGAAGTGGGCACCTTGCCGTCGGGACAGTGCGGCAGGCCGGTAATTTTACGCGCGTCGGGGACTTCGCCGTCCAGCCTGGGGGCGGCGTAAACCTGCGTGTTGTATGTCGAGGGCGGCGGGATGTCACCGCTGACCACTTTGGACAAAACGTCCGACACACTCTTGCCGCTGACCGGATGCCTCAAGGTGAGGATCGCGTAAAGAATGCCCCCCAGCGAGTAGATGTCCGAATGCGTTCCGATGTCCGCCAGCCGCCCCTCGGCCTGCTCCGGGGGCATGTATTGCGGTGAACCCATCACGGCGCCTTCGAGCGTGAGGTTGCCCGAACCGGCCGCGAGTTCGGCGTCGCTCAATTCGGTGAAACCCTCGATGGTCTGCGCCCGATCGGCCTCGGTCTTCGCGTGGTGCTCGTCATCCAGGTGTTTCGCCAAGCCCCAGTCCATCACGAGCACCTCGCCGAACTCACCCACCATCACGTTCTCCGGCTTGAGGTCACGATGAATGATGCGTTGGTGATGCGCGAAGGCGACAGCGTCGCACACTTTCCGGTAAATGGTCAGAAGCCGGTCCAGTGTGTAATGCTGCGTGGTGAACTCGTCACCCTTCTTGATGGCAGTGATGATGGCCTGGAGCGTGCGGCCTTTCACCAGCTTCATCGTGTAGAATCTCCGGCCCTGCTCGTCTCGGCCCAATTCGTGGATGGGCACGATGTTTGGGTGCGAGAGCCGGGCCAGCACAAGTGCCTCGCGGAGGAATCGCTGCCGCGCGGTCTGGTCGCTCTCCGCCGAGTCGAGCATGACCTTCATCGCCACGTCACGGTCGAGCGAAAGGTCGTTGGCCTCGAGGATCGCGCCCATGCCGCCGCGCGCGATCTCGCGGCTTATCGCGTATCGGCCTGCGGCGGGCGGCGGGGCGTTCCCGGAGGAATCATCTGAGTCGGCCATGTGATGCGGAGTTTACTAACCGATTCGCGAGGGGCGCAGGATGGGAAACTGCAGTCAGCCAGGTTCAGGGCAGCAGCCGTTCCAGGTAGATCACATCCAGCCAGCGGTCGAACTTGTAGCCGACCTGCTTGAAATGACCGACCTGCACGAAACCGAACCGCGCATGAAGGCGCAGACTGGCCTCATTGGTCGCGTCAATCGCCGCGATGATGGCGTGCAGGCCTTTCGCCTGCGCCGCTTCTATCAGTGGTGCCAGCAGCAGCTTGCCCAACCCTTTGCCACGTTGGTCGGCGGCGATGTAAACAGAGTTCTCTGTCGTGAAGCGGTAGCCGGGCCGCGCGTGATACGGGTTCAGCGCGCTCCAGCCGACAATGCGCCCCGCGTCATCCTGGGCGACGAAGACGGCGTAGCCATCGCGCGCATGCTGGTCGAACCACTCCTCGCGCTGCGCCAGCGTGCGCGGCTCGTAGTCATAGGTCGCGGTCGTGGTCAGCACCGCATCGTTGTAGATGGCGAGTATCCCCGGGCAGTCGGCGCGTGTGGCAGGGCGGATGGTCATGGCTTCGGGTCGCGCATCACTTCGCCTCTTCCGGCGCGGGTTCGGCTGCCGTTTCGGGTTCCTTCTCCTCCTCGGGCTCCGGTTCCTTCGCCTCGACGTTCTGCAGCACCGCGCTGATGAGGCCGGCAAAGAGCCCGCCACTGAGCATCGTGTTACGAAAGAAGGTCCATGTCTCCGGCCAGCCGCTGGTGCCGGTGGTCAGCGCGCGCAGCCACTCGGCGAAGTTCTTCGCATAGGCGGGATTTTCCAGCCACGCCGCAGTATTCGTGATCAGATAGAAGACAATCGCGCCAAGCAACCCACCGCAGACGTGCGTCCACACCGCGCGGTGCCGCGCGAACAAACGGCCCAACCCGTAGATGCCCGCGTAGGCGAGATAGTTCACCACCTGATAATCGCTGAACGGGGCGGTTTGGTAAAAAAAGAGATTCAGGCCCACATCCGTCGCCACCAGCGTGCCAAACACCGCCCACCACGGCAGCCGTTGGGGGAACGCCCCCGCACAAAACACCAGTCCGTAGGCCACGCTGAAGTTCAACGGCAACACCCCCGGCCAGCGCGTCAGAACGCACGCCGCCAGCAGCAGCACGGGGACGAGCACGGTTTGTTTCACGGCGGCGGATGATACGGCGGGAGGGACGACTTCAAAGGGGAAAGTGGGGGCAATTCCCAAATCCCAGGTCGCACGCTCGCCAGCCACACGCGGCTCAGCCAGCTCCCCACCGATCAATACTTGCCGGAGCTTCTTTGGAGCTGGGTATCGGGATTTGGAGCTTCTCCACTGGTGCTAGTCAGTGTTTCAGTCTTTGGCCGGTGCGCGAACTCTTCACCATCGTCCACGAAGACGCTGACTTGCTGGCCATCAACCAGCCCGCCGGCCTCGTCTGCCATCCCACCAAGGGCGACGTTTACTCCAGCCTCATCAGCCGTGTGCGCCTGCACCTCGGCGACACGGTCTCCGCCCATCTCGTCAACCGCCTCGACCGCGAGACCAGCGGCGTCATCCTCGTGGCCAAGTCCCCCGAAGCCGATGCCGCACTCAAGAAGCTCTTCGCCCGGCGCCGCGTGGAGAAGGAATACCTCGCCATCGCGCATGGGCACTTCGCCGCGGAAGCCGTGACGTGCGAAGCTCCGCTCGGCAAGGACGAGCAGGCCATCATCGCCATCAAGGACTGCGTGCGACCCGACGGTGCGGTGTCGAAAACGGAGTTTGCCGTCGAACAGCGGTTCACGCGCGCAGAGGGGAACTTCACCCTGCTACGCGTCCGGCCGCACAGTGGGCGCAAACATCAGATCCGCATCCACCTCCAACACCTCGGCCACCCGCTCGTCGGTGACAAGCTCTACAGCGGCGACGAGCGGCTTTACCTGGACTTCGTGTTGCGTCAGCTCACCGCCGAGCAACGCGCTCGGCTCATCCTGCCCTGCCAGGCCCTGCACGCTGCCGTGCTGCGCTTTCGCTGGCGTGACCGCGACTGGGAATTCCGCGCCCCGCCGGAGCCTTGGTTCACCGATTTCACCGCCGGCCAGCCCTGCACACCGGACTGGGCGGAGAAGTATTTGTGACGTCCCGCGAAACACGCGAAACGACGCTGAAATCTCTGATGAAAAATCCCCCCGGCAAACTGTCTGGCCCTCGCAGCCTTTCTCCCTTCGCGTTCAATCGCGTGCTTCGCGGGCGCTGAGCTTTGCGCCTTTGCGTTGAACAGCCCTCATCCTTTACAACTCCCCCGTGCTGCCGACGATTCCCAAGACGATGCAAGCCGTGGTCTATCGCGGCGTGAACGACCTGCGCCTCGAGACAGTGCCCGTGCCGCGCATCGGCGCAAACGAGTTGCTCGTGCAGGTGGCCGTGTGCGGCGTGTGCCCCACGGACATCAAGAAAATCCACCACGGCACCGTCGCTCCGCCGCGCATCTTCGGGCACGAAACGGCGGGCACCATCGTGCGACTTGGCGCACGCGTGCGTGGCTTCCGCGTCGGTGACCGGGTGGCGCTGCACCATCACGTCCCCTGCCTCGCCTGCCACGCCTGCCGGCACCGGGCCTTCGCGCAGTGCCCGCAATACAAACGCACCGGCATCACCGCTGGCTTCGAACCGGCCGGCGGCGGCTATGCGGAATACGTCCGCGTCATGGACTTCTGTCTGCCTGGCGTCGTGAAAATCCCGGCGAAGAACTCCTTCGTTGAGGGCGCGATGCTCGAACCTGTCAACACTGTGCTCAAGGGCGTCAACCGCCTCGCCCTGCTGTCCGGTGACTTCGTGCTCGTTGCCGGTCAGGGCCCCATCGGCCTGCTCTTCACGCAGCTCCTCGCGTTGCGCGGGCTCAATGTCATCGCCACCGACCTGCTCGACACCCGGCTCAAGCTCGCCCGGCGCTTCGGGGCGGCGCGCGCGTTGCGCGCCGATGCGCCCGACCTGCCGGAGCAAACCGCCCGCCTCACCCGCGGTCGTGGTCTCGACGCCGCCGTTATCGCCGTCCCCGTGGACGCCGCCGTGCAACAGGCCCTTGCGCTCGTGCGCGGCGCGGGGCAGGTGCTGCTCTTCGCCCACACCAAGCGCGGCGCGGTCGCGCCCGTGGACTTCTCCAGCGTGTGCGTCGACGAGAAGGACCTGCTCGGCAGCTATTCCTCCGACGTGACGCTGCAACCCGCCGTCGCGCGGCTCGTCTTCTCTCGCAAACTCGACGTGCGTCCGCTCGTCACGCACCGCTTTCCGCTCGCGGAAACCGCCGCCGCGATCGCCCTCGCGGCCAGGCCGCAGCCCGACTCGCTCAAGGTGGTGGTGGAGCAAACCGCGTGATCCAAGGCGCTCCGCTCACTTCGCGTCGGTCTGACTCTCAATCCACAGCTCGCCGATTTGCAGTTTGTTGCCGCCGGTCAGCGTGTGCCTTGAACTGGAGAGTTTGTCCTCCATCTGCACGCGCCACGGCGGGCCACCCGCCAACGGAATTGGTCAAAGTGGTGACGGCGGTGCGCAAGGTGTCCACCATGAGCGCTCCCGCTGCCCGCTCCTCTGGCAGTGGCGTCATGTTTTCGCCAGCAGGTTGGTAAAAGCACCAATGTCAGCGGGCGCAGGCAATGCCAGCTCAGGCGCGCCGCCGCCCACAAATCCGAGCCGCACCCCCGGCAGGTAGAGGCGCGCCGACTACGCCAGGGGAATCAGATTGGTGCGGACAGAATTGGTGGCCCGGACATTGTTGCCGAAGACTGTGTTAGTGGTCACGAAAAGCGGTCCGGCCCAGGCGTCCACCGCCAACACCACGGTTTGCTCCGTGCGGAGGGTGGGTGCGCTGGCGGCTGGTTGCGAGCGGCTCCAGTCGGGGCTTTTGAGCAGGTTCTCAGCGGCGGCAAACGCGCGGGCCAGGCTGCCATCGGTGGCGATGAACACCAGGTTCGTTGATTCGGTGAGACGGGTGAGGAAATCTAGCCTGGCACCGCCTGTGCCGACGGCGATGACTCTCGCCCCGGCTTGGCGAAGCTGGTTGGCCGCTGTCACCGTGGCCTCCTCGGTGCCCGAATTCGGCGCGCCGTCGGTGAACAAGAGCACGCTGCGCAAGGCTGGGGCGTTGGTGCCGGTCGCGCCGCGCCGTTTGCCCGCCCGTTCAAACTCCTCCCGCGCCGCGTTGAGACCGAGGTCCATGCGGGTGCTGCCCATCGGGCGCAAAGATTGGATGAAGTGCACGACTTGACGGGCATCGTTCGTCATGGCGAGCTGGCTGGTCGCCGTGGTGTGAAAGCCGATGACCGACAAGGGCATTCCTGGGGGCAGGCGCTGCACGAGGTCCATCGCCGCGAGTTTCGTCTCCTCCATCCGCCGGCCAATCATGCTGCCAGAGCAGCCGAGCACCAAGACGACTTCGCTGCGCCCCGTGTAGCGCGCGTTCATGTCAACGTCCAGCTCGCCGCCCGACTTCGAGCGGCGGTGGTTGTGGTAGATGCGCTCGCCGTCGGGGCCGACGCAATGCAGGTCGAGATCGTTGAGGCTGTCCCACATCAGGGAGAGTTGCACGTCACCGGTCTTGGCCTCCTCGCGCTTGAGCCGGGCGACGAGCTGCGGGGCGAAGGCCTGCGCCTCAGCCGGGGCGGTGACTTGCGCGACGACGAGCGGCGCGGCGGCTGGGGCGTTCGTGCCGGCGGAACTGGCGGGCGGGCGTAGCGCGGTCAACAACCACTCGCCGGGCAGCGCGCCGAGCAGGCAGCCCAGCCCTCCGAGCAAGGCGAACAGGAGTGGCTTGGGCAGCCGGTGCAGCAACGCGCGCATGAGTGGAAACCCAAGGAGCATAACCAACCTACCATCAACGGTGATATGGGAAACTCCCCATTTGTTCCGGCCGGCGACCCTTTGCCGCCCACGACCCAGCTCGCTCAAGGTGGTGGAGCAAGCCGCTTGAGTTCCCGCAGCAACGAGTTTTCCGAGACTGCCTGCCTTCAGGCCGCCTGATGGCCGGCAAACTTATTTCGATTAACGCCAGCCGCACTCACCTCCCTATCGTCTCACCCAACACATGAGCGCTACGTCTTGCTTCCCGTCACGTGGACCGGGTGGGGTTTCGGTTGCGGGCCCCTTTCAAAAGGCTGGCCAAACCCACGCCATGCCGCCAATTTCCGGTCAATTCCAGTTTCCTCAGTTACGTGCCGTTGCCGCCATGCCGCGTCACGCGCTCGTTGTCCGGGCCACCACCATCTTGCTCTCATGACACCCACTCACTTCATCGCGCTGCTGCTGTGCTACGCCATCGGCTGCGTCGTGACCGCGTGGTATCTAGTGCGCTGGCGCACGGGCGCGGACCTGCGGACGCTGCACAGCGGCACGACCGGGGCGCGCAACGCCGGGCGCGTGCTGGGCCGCTGGGGCTTTGCTATCGTCACCTTGCTGGACGGGTTACGCGGGCTGCTCGCCATGACGCTCGCCCACGCGCTCGGGCTGCGCGAATGGTGGCTCACCGCGGCGGGTGTGGCCGTGCTGGCGGGGCACCTCTGGCCGGCACAACTCGGTCTGCACGGCGGGAAGGGCATCGCCGTGAGCGTGGGCGTGCTCGTGTGGTTGCTCCCGCTGCGTGCCGCGCCGGAGTGGACGCTCGCCGCCGTTCTGCTGGCCTTGGTTTTGTGGAGCCATCGCGCTGACATGTGCGCGCGCTTCTCATCGCCGCCTCCGCCATGAAACCGCAACTGACCTTCAAAGTCGCTGGCACGCCGGAAGAGTTCGAGGCCATCCACGCCTTGAACTACCGCACCTTCGTCGAGGAAATCCCGCAGCACGCGCCCAACGGCGAGCACCGGCTGGTGGACAAATTCCACGCCGAGAACACCTATCTCATCGCTCTCGCCGGCCAGCAGCTCGCCGGGATGATTACGCTGCGCGCGCGCCGCCCGTTCTCGCTCGATGCGAAGCTCCCTGACCTCGACGAGCATCTGCCGCCGGATCGCCGGTGGGTGGAGGTGCGGCTCCTGGCCATCGTGAAGGAGTGCCGCGGCTCGGGCGTGTTCGCGGGCTTGATGCGTCTGCTGGAGCGCGAAGTCACCGCGCAAGGCCACGATGCGGCGGTTGTCTCCGCCACCACACGGCAACGCAGGCTCTACGAACACCTCGGCTTCGAGGCGTTCGGCCCGCTCGTGGGCCGCGAGGGCGCGTGGTATCAGCCGATGCAAGTCACCTTGGAGCGTTTTCGCGAGCGCATCACGCCGCACCTCATCCGTCCGCTGGTGAACTTGCTGCCCGGCCCGGTCACGCTGTCCGCCCCGGTGCGCCGGGCCTTCCGGGGAGCGCCGTTGTCGCACCGCTCGGGGCGCTTTCTCCAGCAGGTGGGGGAGTGCCGCGCCGCGTTGCGTAGCATGACGGGCGCCGTGCACGTCGCGTTGCTGCCGGGCAGCGGCACGATGGCGAACGAAGTCGTCTGTGCGCAGATTGGATTGCTCGCGGCGCCCGGTGTTGTCGCCAGCCACGGCGAATTTGGCGAACGACTCGCCGACCACGCACGCCGCGCGCGGCTGCCACATCACCACTGGCAACAGGAGTGGGGCAAGCCGCTCGACCTCGCCGGTCTCAGCGCGTGGCTGGACACGCATCCCGAGGCGAAGTGGCTTTGGGCCGTGCAGTGCGAGACAAGCACCGGCGCGTTCACGCCCATTGAGGATTTGCTCGCCATCTGCGACCCGCGCGGCGTGCGCCTGTGTTTGGACTGCGTCAGCTCGCTCGGGGTCGCGCGCGTTGACCTGCGGCGCGTTCACCTCGCCGCGAGCACGAGCGGGAAGGGGCTCGCCGCTGTCGCAGGTGTTGGGATTGTCTTCCACCGCGAACCCGTCGCACCCGCGCCCGAACGCGTCCCACGCGCTCTCGACCTTGGCTTGTATGGCAGCGACGAGGGCGTGCCGTTCACGCTCGGCTCGAACGTCCTCGCCGCCTTGCACGCGGCGCTGCGCCAGACGGACTGGCCTGCGAAGTTCGCGCGTGTAAACGAGCTTGGCACGCGGCTGCGGGGTGAATTGCAGGCCCGGGGTCTCAAGTTGGTGGAACTGCAAGCAGCCTCCGTGCTCACGTTGGCCCTGCCACGCACCGGAAACGCCGCTGCCGCCGCAGACGCATTGGAGCGCGCCGGCTGGCTCGTCGCGGCGCGCAGCCGGCATTTGCTGGAGCGCAACTGGCTTCAGCTTTGCCTGATGGGCGAGGTCAGCGCCCGCGACTTGGATGGCTTGGCCGACACGCTCGCAAACCTCGTTCACCACCCCGCATGAATGCCTGGCAACGCTTCCTCCGCAGCCCGCACGCCGCCTGGCTTACGCACGGCAGCCTGCTCGGCTTGAGCGCGCTCTACGTGTGGCTGCTGCTCGTGCTGCCATTCTGGCTCGCGCTGCTGCCCGGCGTGCTGGTCGGGCACCGCATCGGCGTCCTGTTGCACGAGTATTTGCACGGGACACCTTTCCGCCGCTACCGCTACAACCTCGATGTCTTCACCGTCTGGGACGGCGCGCTGCTGCTGTTTGGTGGATTTGAAATCTTCCGCGCGTCGCACCTCGCGCATCACCGGCACCTGAACACGCCGGAGGAGGAATTGATAGCGCGCAACGCGCCGGGCGCGGCGGTGGGCAGCTTCTGGCGCGAGCTGGAGATGGTGAAGCACTTCATCTACCTCGCCGACGCGCTGCGGGGACGGCTGCCGTTCGTGCGACCGGGGCGGATGCTGGCTGGCTTTGCCATTTCAGCCGGTTGCATGGCGCTGTGGTGGGCGCTGGACCGCGCGGACGTGGTGGGCAAGATGCTCGCCGTGAATCTCCTGACGCTGCTGGTGCCCGTGTCGTTGCGCGCCGCCGTCGAGCACCACAGCGACGCCAGCGACCCCGCCTCGACGAACGAATATCGGGTGACGCTCCCGCTCTTCAACCTGAACCGCCACGTCCATCACCACGAAGCACCGCGTTGCCCATGGTATCGGCTGGAGTGGCGCACGTCGCGACCGCTACCCGCGTCGAGCTATGTCACGCACTGGTGGCGGCTGCACGTGCGCAAGGAGCTGGTGCGGATGGGAGCGCCGGCGGAAGACAAACGGGGCTGACGTTGGGACGAGCGCTTTGCGAGCCAGCGCCGGCGCTCTTTCAAGGCAAAGACGCAGAGGACGAGGAGAGGCGCGGAGTGTGGATTGTCTTCTTTGCGAACCTTTGCGCTCTCTGCGCCTTTGCGTTGAGGGGGTTGTCCTTACTTCGCGTCCGTCTGAATCTCAATCCACAGCTCACCAATTTGGAGCTTGTTGCCACCGGACAGCGTGTGCGTCGAGTTTGAGAGCTTGTTCTCCATCTGCACTCGGCCGTCGCTGAAGGTCACGATGGCGGTCACGGGAGGGAAGCCTTTGTGCTTGGGCAGATACAAGTGCGCTTCTGGTGAGCTGCCGAGGATGACCGGCTCCGCGCCGAGGTTGATGACGGTGCGCTCGTTCTCGTGCCAGTGGACAATCAAAGCCGCCTCACGCGCGAGCCGCTCCACCAGCGCGACGAC
>SXGQ01855282.1_pt1 | contig 16481 bp, 18 predicted proteins | sample 3178371 | NCBI WGS metagenome assembly SXGQ01 (sample SAMN11356859, study PRJNA531348) | freshwater metagenome | isolation source: freshwater sample F1-20 | place: China: Fuxian Lake, Yuxi | collected 2017-12-25
CATCGAGGGCACAAGTTCTAACTAATACAGCTAACGCCTGTTCCTCTTAGGCCGCAGTAACCATTAGGTACACGATCAAGATACTGCTGATGATAAATCTCTGCATAAAAAAATTGTGGTGCTAATTTAATTTCAGTGGTGATCTGGTCTAAGTTAGCAGCCGCTAATTGTGTTTGATAATCAAATTTAGTTTGCTCAGCTATGGCTAATTGCTCAGGACTTGTCAAATAAATTGCTGAGCGATATTGAGTGCCTATGTCATTGCCTTGACGCATCCCACTGGTTGGATCATGCTCTTCCCAAAATATCTTCAAAAGCGATTTAAAACTTACCTGCGCTGGATCAAACACTACTAATACAGATTCTGTGTGCCCGGTCATCCCAGTGCATACTTCTTCATATGTCGGATGTTTAGTGGTCCCACCTTGGTAGCCAGCAGCAGTGACATACACACCTGGAATTTGATAAAACAATCTTTCAACACCCCAGAAGCAGCCCATCCCAAAGTAAACAATCTCAAGATTCGCAGGCCATGGGCCAAGCATTTCAGTTCCCAAGACTCGATGTGTGGTTGCTAACTCAAATAAGTATTGATCTCGACCTGCAATTGTGCTTTCTGGTGCAGGTAACTGGGTTGGTCTACTTAAAATTCCCATTGGGACATAGTGAACTAATTAAGGCTAGGACGCAACAGCAGGTTTAGTAGGTGCCTTCGGCATCATCAAAACTACAACTAGACCAATCAAGGTAGCACCCAAACCGACCGCAAATACCGAACTAAAGCCGTAGTTATCCACCATCAAACCAGCAACAAGTGGGCCGACTATGGCCCCAAAATCCCCAGCCATCTGGAAAGCCGCTAACAATGGCCCACGACGTTTACCTTCAACGACATCACCAACAATTGCTGATGGCGTAGTGCTTAAGAATGCACCAGCAAAACCGAGAATGGCCATACTTAGTAGATAGCCAGATCTAGTTTCCCAACCTAATAACAAGGCTGCACTAATGACCATGATTACTGAACCAATAAGCATGGCTGGCCTTCGTCCTTTCACATCAGCATATTTACTAGCTGGCATGAACAGCAATCCTTGAGCAAGAGCTGAGAGGAAAAATCCGTAGGCCACCAATGAAGCAGGCTCTAGTAGTTGTTCAGTTACATACAGTGGAACTGCTGCAGCTCTTAACCCAAAAATTGTGAATCCACCTACAGCTGCAACTGTGAAAGCTGCTCGGTAGCCAGCATGCCTAAATCCATCTATTAAGCGCAGTGGAGATTCATGACCTGCATTATCATCATGAATTTCAGGGTCTGCAGTTCTATCTTTAGACAGCAATACAGCAGCTACTAGTGCTGCTAATGCAGTCGCTCCCGCATAGAAGAAGAATGGTGCTCGCAATGAAATTGCGAGCACTACACCACCAATTGCTGGACCAAATAATGCGCCAATTAGAAAACCACTTTGATAAAGACCAACTGCTCTGGCTCTAAGTTCTCTTGGTGCCATTCGCACCACCAATGACATTGCTGAAACTGTGAACATTGAAGAGCCCAACCCACCTGCAGCTCGCATGAACAACAATTGCCCAAAAGTGTCTGCCAAACCAGATAATGCTGAAGATACTGAAACCATTATCAACCCAGCACTTAAGGTGAATCGCTCCCCAATTCGATCTATAAATCTGGCAGCAAAAGGAGCAGATACCACGCGCATTAGTGCAAAGATAGAAATTACAGTGCTAGCTGCGAATGCACTAACCCCAAATGAGCGGCCAAACAGCGGAATCGTTGGAGCTACAATTCCAAAACCTAAAGCCACACAAAAAGAGATTATGGCTAGTACCCAAATTGCAGGAGGTAGGTCTCTTAATTTGGCGTCAGCAGCAGTCTTATTACTCAACAATGTCTCACTAATTATTTTGGTTTAGAGCGCAACCCTACTGCTAGCTCGTAGGAGTTAGGAGTAAGGCTTAACCTCAACGATGCCGATCATCACTTCTTTGCCATTGGGTAGTGAATATTTGACTTGATTGCCAACCTCTTTATTCAATACCGCAGCCCCTAAGGGAGATGTGGGCGAGAGAACGTCCACTGTTGAGTGGGACGCTTCTTCCCTAGATCCAAGCAAGAATGTTTCTTGATCACCATCAGCAAATTCAACAGTTACTACCTGACCAATGTGAACAACACCTTCAGCAACCTCCGGACTGCCGATCTTGGAATGCTCTAATAGATGTCTAATCTGTTTGATACGAGCTTCATTCTTGCCTTGCTCATCTTTGGCAGCGTGATACCCAGCATTCTCTTTAAGATCGCCTTCTTCTCGAGCAGTCTCAATGCGCTTAACCAATTCTTCGCGGCGCTCACCTTCACGCTCAGCAAGTTCGGCTAACAGCCGATCAACTGCAGTTTGGGTGAGCCAATGAATCTCGTTCACAATTTCCTCCAAGCGAAGGCTAGTAGCCAGGTGGTTTTCGACCAGGGGCAGGTTGATCTGGCAGCTGGGTGCCAGGTTCAACTTGTGGTGCTGGCACCGCGGCAACCGAGTCACCAACCGAACAGCCCAGAACTTCAACCAAAACGGCTAAGGATCTGGTAGCAAGTGGGTAATTGATCAATTCTGATTCAACATTGCTGGGCTTAATTGTTAACCAGGCATAGCCAACATCAACTCGGCGATCATCTTGTGCTCGCAGAGCACAAGTGACCTTAGTGTTGAGGGCTCGTTTAACTTCAAATTCGGTAATTACTTGATTTTCATCAACTATTTTGAATGATGTGAGTTTGGAATCAACTTCAAGATTTACAAACCTGGGGAATGCCATGATTAAAAAACCCAGAACTACTACTGAAACTACAACTGCGAATATTTTTAAGCCAAAATTTGATGATGGTTTTGGGTAGCGGGATTGAACATCAGGTGGCAGCTTCTCCCACTGCTCTTTAGTTAAAGCCATCTGTGTCCTTACTTGATTACGGTAACTCAACTGCCACACTACAGCCTATGAATTCTGCCCTGAGATTACTTGCCGTGCACGCCCACCCTGACGATGAATCCAGTAAAGGGGCAGCCACCACTGCTAGATATGTCGATGAGGGTGTTGAGGTAATAATTGCTACCGCAACCGGTGGTGAACGCGGTGACTTACTAAACAAGAATTTGGTGCTTGAACCAGGTTACAACTTAGCTGAAATTAGAAAAGCTGAGATGGCAAATGCAGTCAAAGCATTGGGTTGTAAACATGTTTGGTTAGGTCACATGGATAGCGGATTTCCAGAAGGCGACCCAAAGCCACCGTTGCCAAAAGGCTGCTTTGCAGATATCGACCTTGAAGTTGCTGCGGCTGGTTTAGTTAAATTGATTCGTGAATTTAAGCCACAAGTAATTACAACTTATGATGAAAACGGTGGTTACCCGCACCCAGATCACATTCGAACTCATGAAATTACTATGTATGCATATCAAAAAGCACAAGATCCAACTTACGACTTGGATCTGCCACCCTGGCAGGTATCAAAGATTTATTACGATAGAACTATTACCAAGCGCAAAATCTTGGCAGCCCATAAAGCAATTCAAGATCAAGGCATCGACAGCCCTTACACAGATTGGCTAGATCGGTGGGAAGTTGATGGATTTGACCGAGTTACCACCCAAGTTCATGTAGCGGACTATTTTGAACGACGAGACGCAGCTCTATTGGCACATGCAACTCAAGTAGATCCTGCCGGTATGTGGTTTGCCTTTCCTAGAGATATTGAACGAAAAATCTGGCCAACTGAAGATTTTGAGTTAGCCGTATCCAATATTGAGCGCATAGAACAAGAGGACGATTTATTCGCAGGACTTAGATAGGCTTCTTGCATGAATCCCATAACTGAAGCAGATAAAGCAGCAACTCCGGGCCTTTATTTTGCAATCATCATTACTGGGCTGATGATTGCAGTAGTAATTCTTGGAAGATCAATGCTTAAGAGAATCAGAAATATAGATCGTAAATTGGATGAAAATCCTGAAAGTAACTAAGTGCTTATCTCTAATTTACTTTATTCAGTTTATGAGCGCAGATTAACTAAACAATTAGCCAAATTCGAACTACCTAAACATGTTGGTGTCATCTTGGATGGCAACCGTAGGTGGGCCACAGGCAAAGGTGGCAAAAGTTTTGTGGGCCATGCCGCTGGTGCCAAGAAAATTGTTGAGTTCTTGAAGTGGTGTGACGACCTCGATATTCCTGTTCGCACCCTGTGGCTGCTATCCACCGAAAACTTGCAGAGAAAAGATGAAGAGCTAGCACCATTACTTGCAATTATTGAAAGTGCAGTTTTCGAATTGTCTGAAACTGGCAACTGGCGCATTCATATTGTGGGGGCTCGAGAACTTATTCCGTCTCAAACACTTGCCAAATTAGATGCTGCAGCTAAACAAACCGAGAAGTGTGTTGATAAACCGATAGTAAATATCGCGGTGGCTTATGGTGGCAGGCGTGAGGTTGTGGATGCAATCAAGACCTTATTGACTGAAGAAGCAGCAGCAGGAAATTCAGTTAACCAGATCATTGAGTCTTTAAGTGATGAGCAGATCTCGTCACACCTCTACACCAAAGGCCAGCCAGACCCAGATTTAGTAATAAGAACTTCTGGTGAACAACGACTGTCTGGATTCCTGCTTTGGCAATCAGCTCACAGCGAGTTTTATTTCTGTGAGGCTTACTGGCCAGCGTTTAGACGCATCGACTTCCTGCGGGCACTTCGTTCATATACGCAACGCCAACGCCGCTTTGGGCTTTAGGCTGAACAAGTTCGATTTCGGCGTGGCGTATCTTGATGGAAACTTGAGTGTGCTTGATTTAAGACCCTAACTTCATTACGGAGGGTTAAGTGGCCACTGCCCGAAAGACTTCCACCAAAATAACTCAAACCCGGGCTAAGCAGAAAACTCCAAAATTAAAAGTTGCTCCAAATGAAAAACCGTCAGCTGTTGCCGAACTTCGTCGCACATATGTAATTGACACAAGTGTCTTGCTTTCAGACCCAAGAGCCCTGCTGCGCTTTGATGAACATGAGGTAGTGCTTCCAGTTGTGGTTATAACTGAGCTAGAAGCAAAAAGATCCCACCCAGAGTTGGGTTATTTTGCACGGCAAGCCTTGCGACTTCTTGATGACCTTCGAGTTGAGTTTGGCAGACTTGATCAGCCAGTCCCTATTGGAAGCAGTGGTGGAACTTTAAGAGTTGAGCTCAATCATGCAGCTGGTGAGCACCTGCCACCAGGACTGCGATTAGGTGATAACGACACTCGAATCTTGTCAGTGGCTGCATCTTTGGCTGCTGAGGGAAATTTTGTCACAGTTGTTAGTAAAGACTTACCCATGCGTGTTAAGGCATCCTCAGTTGGAATTAATGCAGAGGAATATCGTGCCGAATTTGTGGTAACCACTGGTTGGAACGGCATTGTTGAATTAAACGTTGGTTCAAATATCATGGATTCGCTCTATAAAGAAAATGTAGTTGCAATCTCGGAAGCAAAAGAACTTCCAACACACACTGGGATAGTGCTCAGCAGTGATCGAGGTTCTGCTTTAGCTCGAGTTCAACCAGACAAACAAATTAGATTAGTTCGAGGTGATGCTGAAGTATTTGGGCTACGCGGAAGAAGTGCCGAGCAGCGCATCGCACTTGACCTTTTAATGGATGAAGAAATTGGGATTGTTTCTTTAGGTGGTCGGGCTGGAACTGGAAAGAGTGCCTTAGCAATTTGCGCAGGGCTTGAGCAAACACTTGAGCGCGGCAAACACCGCTCGATCATGATCTTTAGGCCGCTATACGCAGTTGGTGGTCAAGAGTTGGGTTATCTGCCAGGAACTGAGGGCGAGAAGATGTCGCCTTGGGCTCAAGCTGTCTTTGACACTTTGGGAGCCATCGCCTCCAAAGAGGTAATTGAGGAGATCCAGTCTCGGGGCATGCTCGAAGTGTTGCCCCTAACTCATATTCGTGGTCGCTCATTGCATGATGCCTTTGTGATCGTGGATGAAGCCCAGTCTTTGGAGCGCAATGTGCTACTTACGGTGCTTTCCCGAATTGGCCGAGGTTCCAAAGTGGTGCTAACTCATGATGTGGCGCAGCGAGACAATTTAAGAGTTGGTCGGTACGACGGAATCGCTGCTGTTATTGAGAAATTAAAGGGTCATCCGTTGTTTGCGCATGTCACTTTGACCAGATCAGAGCGTTCTCCGATTGCCGCGATGGTCACTGAGATGCTCGAAGAGCTGCCTGGATTGTGATCCAGGTCACACCTTTTTGGGTTAAAAGTCCGATTTGACCCATAAAAATGTGATTTATTTCGAACACGCGTGAGGGGGGTAACCTGACAAATGTCGGTTAGGTAAGGCACCCTGATCAGATGACAGCGGCAATTAAGCCCTGGGCGACTTCCCTCCTGGCCTTGGCATTAGTTCTGGGTGTGATTCCTGCCTCAGCCACCCCAACTTCGTCTGTATGTGCTGATGGCACGGCTGGTTGTGCTCTGCCCACCGCGACAGAAACTGAAGAAGAGACTGCCGCTGAGCCATTGTTAGCTCGGAGCATCACCCCAGCTCGAGATCGATCCCCACATTTTTTTGCTTCCAAGTCCTACAACCGCTGGTATGCCCAGCTGTATATAGCCCGTGTTTATGACTGGGGCCAGTATCACTGGCGCTGTTTGGATGAGCTGTGGCAGATTGAAAGTGGCTGGAACGAGTTAGCCAAGAACAAGCGCAGTGGGGCCTATGGCATAGCCCAGGCATTGCCAGCTAAAAAGATGGAAGTCTTTGGCAGAAACTGGCAGCGAAACCCAGAGGTACAGATTAAATGGGGAACTTCCTATATCAAGAGCAGATATAAGTCTCCGTGCAAAGCATTGAAGGCTAGAGATCGAAAAGGTTGGTACTAGTTAGGTCTGCCCACTGGGATATTTACTGTCACAGGTCTTAACGTGTCAGCGTAAAAATCATTACCTTTGTCATCAATGACAATAAATGCTGGGAAGTTCTTAACTTCAATCTTCCAAACTGCTTCCATGCCTAAGTCTGCAAAATCTAAAACTTCAACACTGGTGATGTTGTCATGAGCGAGACGAGCAGCTGGCCCACCAATTGAACCTAGATAAAAACCACCAAATTGCTTACAAGCATCTGCAACTTCTTTAGATCTATTCCCCTTAGCTAACATCACCATTGAGCCACCTGCTGCTTGAAACCTAGATACGTAACCATCCATTCGACCTGCAGTTGTTGGTCCAAAAGATCCAGATGGCATGCCAGCTGGAGTCTTTGCTGGACCTGCATAATAAACAGCGTGGTTCTTGAAATATTCTGGCAACTCTTCACCACGATCTAGCATTTCATCAATTCGCGCATGTGCTAAATCTCGAGCCACAATCATGGTGCCAGTCAAGCTCACTCTGGTTTTAACCGGATGTTGTGAAAGGGCATAGCGAATTTCTTGCATTGGCCTAGATAGATCAATTTCAACTACTTTGGAATTATCTACGCTTTCAACATCAGGTAAGAAGTGAGCAGGGTCAGTTTCTAGCTGCTCTAGAAAGACACCGTCTTTGGTGATCTTGCCTAATATTTGTCTATCTGCGGAACATGAAACAGCAATTGCCACTGGACACGAAGCACCGTGACGCGGCATTCGAATCACGCGCACATCATGACAAAAATACTTGCCACCAAACTGAGCACCAATCCCAAAACTTTGAGTCAGTTTTAAAACCTGGTTTTCTAACTCAAGATCCCTAAATGCATGTCCGGCTGCAGAACCCTTGGTTGGCAAAGTGTCTAGATATCTAGCTGATGCCAATTTTGCAGTTTTAAGAGTGTGCTCTGCTGATGTTCCACCAATAACTATCGCCAAGTGATACGGCGGACAAGCCGAGGTTCCTAATGTTCGAAGCTTTTCATCTAACCAGTTCATCAATTTGTTTGGATTAAGCAGTGCTTTTGTTTCTTGGAATAGCAAGGACTTATTAGCAGATCCGCCACCTTTAGCAATGAATAAAAATTCATATTCAGCAGCAGTGTGAGGATCAGTGTTTGCCCCAATCTCAATTTGGGCAGGCATGTTGGTGCCAGTGTTTTTTTCATCAAACATGGTTAACGGAGCTAACTGGGAATAGCGTAAATTAAGTTTTTGGTAAGCATCAAACATACCTTTGGCAATCGATACCTCATCATTACCTTCAGTTAAGACATGCATGCCTCGATCTGCTTTAACAATTGCAGTTCCAGTATCTTGACACATTGGCAGCACGCCACCTGCTGAAATATTTGCATTCTTAAGCAGATCTAAAGCCACGAATCTATCGTTTGGGCTTGCCTCTGGATCATCAATGATTGCTCGAAGTTGACTTAAGTGTGAGCTGCGAAGCAAATGCTGGCAATCCTTGATTGCTTCATAACTTAATTTTTCGATCGCCTCTTGGCTAACTTGCAGAAATTTCTTACCGGCAACTTCAACAACTGAAACACCCTCGGTAGTCAATAACTTATATTTAGTAGTATCTGGACCAATTGGCAGAAGTTCAGTATAGGAAAACTCAGTCAAGGTCATTCCTCTTCTTCAGCAGCGGCTAATTTTTCTTCAGCAGCAGTTAGAAATGCATCACAGATCTTGGCTAGCAATTCGCCTCGCTCCCAAAGTGCAATGTTTGTTTCCAACTCAAGGCCGCCTTCTTCCATCTTGGCCACAACTTCAGACAAAGCGGCACGAGCTTGCTCATATCCAAGTTTTTCCGGGGTTGTTCCGCCTGGCAGCGAGATCTTGGTCATGCCCCAACTTTACGCCCGAATACAGTTAGCCGATGCCAATAGGTGATAACGCCGCTGATGCGCTGCCAGTTAGGGAAGTGCTCAATCGGCTCAAGGAATACATCAAACGGCTGCCTGCAATCTGGGTTGAGGGTCAATTAGCTGAAGTTAAAGATCGGCCCGGCTCCTCGGTGATCTTTGCCACATTGCGCGATTTAGAAACAGATGGATCTTTATCCACCTCATCCGTTCGAGCAGCTCTAAAAGATGATGTGCAGCACCTCAAAGATGGCGATCGAGTCTTGATGTTGTTACAACCAGAAATTTGGCCAAGACGGGGCGAATTACAAATGCGGGTGCTGGCAATTAAGCCAGTTGGCATTGGTGAGTTGCTCGTTAAATTAGAAGCCCTCAAGCAAAAACTCCTGGCAGAGGGATTGTTTGCGCCTGAGGCAAAGCAACCAATTCCTTTTCTTCCAATAAAAATTGGTTTAGTTTGCGGTCGAGCAAGTGCCGCTCTCACAGATGTATTAGTCAATGCAAGAAATAGATGGCCAACCGTTGAGTTTGAGATAAGAGAAGTAGCTGTACAAGGTGTTGACGCGGTTAAGGAAGTTTCGGCAGCCTTGATCGAACTAGAGCAAGACTCAAAAGTGGATGTGATTATTGTGGCTAGAGGTGGAGGGTCACTAGAAGACCTCTTGCCATTTTCTGACGAAAGCCTGGTGCGCTTAGTTGCTTCTTTGAAAACTCCAATTATTTCGGCAATTGGTCACGAACAAGACTTTCCACTTCTAGATTTTGTAGCAGATTTAAGGGCATCAACTCCAACCGACGCTGCTCGCCGAGTAGTGCCAGATCTTGAGGACGAGATGGACTTTATTGATGATTTAGTTTCTCAACTAAATCATCAATTCAATTCCATACTCAGAGATCAACGCAGCGTGTTAATCGAACTACAAAGCAATTTAATGCAACTACACCCAAAGACACAGACTTTAATGAACCGAAATCTAATTAGAGATTTCCGCTATCAGATGAGAACTCATGTGCGTGCAGATTTAAGTCTTGCTCGCACCGAGTTAAGTTCAGCTGCTGGTGCTATTCGTGCATTGAGCCCACAAGGAACGTTAGAGCGAGGTTATGCGGTGGTTCGAGCAGCTAGTGGATCGCTAATCACAAAGCCGCCTGTGGCTGGGTCTAAGTTAAAGATAAAAGTGGCTGAAGGTGAATTTAACGCCACTTCAGGCGAATAAGCACCAATCTGCTTGGGGCTCTATCCTTCGCACATGAGTTCAAAGAAGGTCTTAATAGCAGCACCGCGGGGATATTGTGCCGGTGTTGATAGAGCCATCATCACCGTTGAGCAAACTCTTGATCTTTATGGGGCTCCGGTTTATGTGCGAAAGCAGATCGTGCACAACAAACACGTAGTAGAGGACCTAGAGGCTAGAGGTGTCGTCTTTGTCGAAGAATTAGACGAGGTTCCGGTTGGCAGCACTGTAGTTTTTTCAGCTCATGGGGTATCACCCGCAGTGCATGCTCAAGCAGCTCAATTGAATTTAAAAACAATTGATGCCACATGTCCGCTGGTAACTAAGGTTCATCAAGAAGTTAAGAGATTTGCAGCTGAGGACTATCAGATTCTGTTGATAGGCCATGAAGGTCACGAGGAAGTTGAAGGAACAGCTGGCGAAGCACCTGACCATGTGCAACTTGTGGATGGATTAGATGCAGCAGATAGTATTCAAATTGATCCAAATCGCCCGGTGGCTTGGTTATCTCAAACCACTTTATCTGTTGACGAAACTTTAGAAACAGTTCATCGCCTAAAGAAACGCCTACCATTGTTGATGGATCCACCTAGTGACGACATTTGTTATGCAACTCAGAACCGTCAAGTGTCAGTTAAGGCGATTGCACCTCAAGTTGAACTTCTAATTGTGGTTGGCTCAGCAAACTCTTCAAACTCAGTGCGGTTAGTTGAAGTTGGATTAGATGCAGGTGCCAAGGCGGCGTATCGAGTTGATAATGCTGGAGAGTGTAAAACTCAGTGGCTAGCTGGAGTTAGCACGGTGGGTTTAACTTCTGGTGCCTCAGTTCCTGAAGTATTAGTAGAAGGTGTTTTGGATTGGTTAGCCAGTAATGGATTTAATGACACTGAAGAAATAACCACCGCTGAAGAGCATCTAATTTTTGCAACTCCACCAGAGCTTCGCAAAGCCCAAAAGGCTGCTAAAAACTAGTTTGCAGAACTACTGCATAGTGCTCTTAACTTGAATTTATTGATTAGTGAACGTTTTGTTTTTCAGGTCATTAACTTAAAAAATGCATAAAAAGATTTTTTGCTAAGTGGCGGGGTGCGTATGTATCCAATTCAAGATAGCCTATGACTATGCGCTTGGGCTTATCAGTTTTCTTGTCACTGCTACTTGCAGCAGTAATAGCAAGTCCTGTATCGGCCCATCAACCGGTAACACTGCTGGATAGTGATACTACGCCTAATGCTGGCCCACTCCTTGCTGATGGCACTGTCTCTTTTGCTATTCGTGCTTCATTTTCAAAAGCAGGTCAGAAGAAAGCGTTTAGGGCTGCACTTAAAGGTGGTGATAAGTTAGCAGTTCAATATTTAATTATCGATAGAAAACCAGAAAATTCATTGAAGAATTCTTTGCTACCACAATTAGTAATTACAACACCATCAGGAAAAAAGATCAGGATCAAATTTAGCGAACGAACTACGTTCTATGAACGTTATAGCGGTACTAATTATCTCTATCTTTCTCGTTTTGAAGGACTAGCTGAAGCTGGAATTTACCAATTTGTAGCCACTTCACGTGCTAGAGCCTCCATCACAATTGCTGTTGGTGAAAGAGAAGTACCAGGAGAAGTAATTAGAGGCCCTGTTAGATGACTGTAAGATCTAATTGAGACTTAAGTGCGTTGCGAGGGACACGAACTCTTGAGCCAGCGGCTAATAGTTCGTAGATTTCTTGTAAAAGAAATAACTCAGGCCAGATGCAATTATCACAAATGGCGCGAGAGTCGATAGATGCAAAAAGATGGCGGCACCCATCTGATTAATTGGGTTTGCAGCCCTAATTGCAGACCACAAGTTAGCAACCACAATGCTTAATAAAAATGCACTTGGCATGGTTGCAACCAAGTAGGGAAGATCAAGCTTTTCTAGCCTTTTGTTTCCATAAACAACTAAACCAATAGCTGTAACCCCAGTAATTAATCCAATTTGATCCCTAAGCCTTAATTCCAGCACAGCCACGATTGCTAATAATCCAAAAGTTATCCAGACGAATTGAGTTAGTGATTTGGAGTTAACCGGCTCGGGCAACACTTTTCGCCGGTTAGCAACGGCTGGGCGAGCTTGGTCTGCTTGGTCTCCAACAGCACCTAAAGCTCGATAAAGCCTGCCTGGTTTATTACTCACAGGTGAAGTGTAAGAAATTATTGATGGTTTTGGGGGAGGCTAATTGGCTAACCGATAAGGTCGCCCACGTGGCACTAACTATTGGCATCGTCGGCTTACCAAATGTGGGCAAATCCACGATGTTTAACGCGCTCACACGAAGTAATGTTTTAGCTGCCAATTACCCATTCGCCACGATTGAGCCTAACGTTGGAGTGGTAGGTGTGCCAGACGCTCGTCTGCCAGTGTTGGCCAAAATATTTAATTCTGAAAAAATACTTCCAGCAACAGTTTCATTTGTAGATATTGCAGGCATCGTTAAGGGTGCATCTGAAGGTGCTGGGTTAGGAAATAAATTCCTAGCCAACATTCGAGAAGCCGAAGCAATCTGCCAGGTAATTCGAGGATTTAAGGATCCGGATGTGATTCATGTTGATGGTCGGATATCACCTAAAGATGATATTGAAACCATCAATACAGAGTTGATTTTGGCTGATCTCCAAACCATTGAGAAGGTGCTGCCTCGAATTCAAAAAGAAGCTAGAACTGATAAAAGTAAAGCGGAAGTAGTAGCAGCAGTTGAGCAAGCACAAAAGATTCTTGATTCAGGAAAGACACTTTTTGAATCAAAGATGGATTTAACCAACCTAAAAGAACTCTTCTTACTCACTGCTAAACCATTCTTATATGTCTTCAATGTCGATGATGTTGGTTTATTGGATGAACCTGCGAAGGAAGCAATGCGAGCTATGGTTGCCCCAGCCGAAGCCATTTTCTTGGATGCTCGCTTAGAAACAGAATTATTGGAGTTAAGCGACGAAGAAGCGCTTGAGTTACTAGAAACAGTGGGTCAAAAAGAATCTGGCTTAAGTCGGCTAGCAAAAGTAGGTTTTGATACTTTGGGATTGCAAACTTATTTAACAGCAGGCCCTAAGGAATCTAGGGCTTGGACCATCCCAAAAGGAGCAACCGCCCCAGAGGCCGCCGGGGTAATTCACACCGATTTTCAACGAGGGTTTATTAAGGCCGAAGTTGTGGGATTTAATGACTTAATTCAAGCGGGATCTATGGCTGAAGCCAAGTCCAAAGGATTGGTTAGAACTGAAGGCAAAGAGTATGTGATGGCTGATGGCGATGTAGTTGAGTTTAGGTTTAATGTTTAATTCTTAAGATGCTGATTAAAGAAGTCTAATTCCATAGTGAGCAGTGTTGATGTAACAGAGTGCTGTGGAGTCATATGAGTGACATTAGATAGTGGTAAGAATTGGTGTACCAAACCTAAGTTAATTAGATGCGTTGATAGCTGTAAGGAATGTGCGCTTAACACGTTGTCATCGGCTAGCCCATGCACAATTAGTAACTTACCTATCTGCTTTGGAGTAAGTGTTAACAAAGAATTTTTCTGGTAGGTCTCTATTTCGTCTTTGGGATTTCCTAAATATCTCTCGGTGTAAGCAGAGTCATATAGCTCCCAACTAGTAACTGGAGCACCTGCAACTGCTGCTTTAAAGATGTCTGGGCGCACCATGGTGGCAAGTGCTGCCAAGTATCCGCCAAAGGACCAACCTCTAATTCCAACGCGGTTTAAATCTAAAGTGCCTGGTAGTTCACCATCTGCTTGAGCCAGTGCTGACAATTGAAACTCAAGAGATTTGGCGAAATCCTTGTAAATTGTGTGCTCCCATTCTGGGTTAACACCAATTGATCCTGGGCCATCAGCCACAATCACAGCAAAGCCTTGATCGGCAAACCACTGGTCTAAGGCATATTTACGACTGTTTGCCGTTACTAATTGGGCATGCGGGCCGCCATAAGGAGCCATGATGACTGGCAATGGGCCCTTGAATTTTTCTGGCAGCAATACGACTACTCGGTTTTGTTTGGTTTGACTTAATTTCTTTAGGTTTAACGGAATTCGTGGAGCAAGCGAGAAGTCAGGAATGTTAACTGTGGCAGCTTCAGTAACGAACTGGTATTTCGGTTCAGAATCGAAGCTAGTAGTGGATGTAAGCAGAGCAGATTCAGAGGCTGCCAAAACAGTTGAGTAATTCTCTCCATGGGTTAGTTGAGTGATCTCATCAGAATCAAGTTTGAATACCTGATTGCAAGCTGAATCAGAAGTCGCTTCAAAGATTACAAAGTTTTCGTTGCTATAACAGATTCTGCGCACATACAGCTCTGGGCTAGATATGGCAACTCCATTTTTAAATAACCGTCTGGCGTTGTTTGAAAAATCATCTAGCACATTCAGACGCGAGGTTTCAGTCACTGCATGTAATTGTGGATTTGATTCCACCCAAGTTGGGCTGTTTAAGATTTCAGCAACAGAGGCACTACCTTGTAAATCAAAGTTAAGAACATGAAGTTCTTGCTGACTGCGGCTGAGTACGACTGCATATATCGCTGAGTTGGACACCCAGCCAGCAGTGGAAAGATACGGGAAGTTCTCGGTATCCCAAGTAATGGACTGAGACACATCTTTAGCTGAAAATACCCTCAGTCCAATTTTGGGATTATTAGTTCCAGCAAATGGATATTTAATGGTTTTGGCTCCAGCTGTGGGCTCCGCTGGATTTCCTAAATGAATTTCTGAGACTTGATCATCATTTGTGAATTGTGCTAGTAACTGCTCTCCATTTGGTGACCACCAGATCCCTTGGGATCTGCCAAACTCTTCGGCACTTAGAAAATCAGATATGCCCCATTTGTTCCCATCTATTGGCGAAATCTGATAACCCAAATCTGGGCTTAGTGTTGGAATGATCCAAACTGCATCCTCAATTACACAAGCAATTGTTCTACCATCTGAAGTTATGCGTGGGTCAACTACACCTTGATATGAAGGGATTTGATTGGTTTGAGTTAGTGCATCCACAACCACTAAAGAGCCATTTAATGCAAAAGTTATGTATCGACCGTCAGTGCTTGCGCTATAAGCCGTGATTCCTTGTCCAGCTTCTCGTAATCGCTCTCGCCTGGCCTTCTCGGCTTCTGGGATGTCTTGATGAGCCACCAGTGAAGTTTTTGGATCAAATAATGATTCGATTTCAGAAGTTGCAGGATCAAGTCGTTTAAGTTGCAAAACTGGATCAAAAGGACCATCACTTTGTAGAAAGTAGACACCCGAATCTGTAATTGAGAAAGATCGAGGTGCACCATTGCGAAAACGACCAGAAGCTGCGTACTGGTTGAGGAAATTGGAATCCAAACTCATGTGCGTAAACTAGCGGGGACTGCTTGGAAACCAAATTGGTGGCATAGATTTAAGGGTAGTTAGGTTAGGGTTCGATATGCCCAAGTCGCGATTTCGGTGGATTACACCTCTATTGATTTCACTTGCCGTGACTATTGCTGGCGCTTTCTTATCTTCTTGGGCTTTAGGTCCAATTCCAGTAGGCGCGATTGTTTCTGGGGTGGCCATCTTCATGGCAACTAGATTTATTCGAAATACCTATGCATCATTTGGGTTATCGACTTTGGTGGTAATTAGCTGGGGATTCATCACCTTCTTAGCAGCAACTCGAACTAGTGCTGGTGATTTAATTTTAATTTCGGATGATTTAACCTATTGGTATTTTGGGATAGCAGGAACCGCAGCTTTGTTTTCATTAGTTTTACCTAGCAAGTCAAGGTAATTTGATTGACCTTCTGATTACGGGTCCGCTGCTAGTGTCATTGACCCAATAACCAGCAGTGGTGATTTGATCTCGAAGTTGATCAGATAAATTGAAATCTTTGTTCGCCCTAGCAATTTCTCTCTCTTGAACTAATTTAATTACAGAATCATCAATTACTAATTTTGGCTTGGCAAGATCAAGCCCTAACATCCTAGATGCAGCATTTAACATCATCGATCGCTCCTTTGGGCTTTTTGCTAAAGACTTTTCAAGACCACGAATTGCCATAATGGCTGTGGGAGTATCTAAGTTGTCAGCTAAGTGCTCAGTTATTTGATCAGAAATAGCGTGGTTGTATTGGTCACTAACTATGGAATCACTCCAGCGCGCAATCGTGGTTTCAGCTGCTACTAAGGTATCCCAAGTTAGGTTTAGTTGTTGTCGATAATGATGTTCTAGAAAAGCCAAGCGAACTGCGGCAGGCGAGATCCCAGCATCAATTACATCTCTTAAGAGCACAACGTTATTAGTGCTCTTCGACATTTTGCGACCCTCAAACAGTAAATGCTCGGCATGCACCCATTGACCCACAGCTTCTTTGCCAACGATTGCATTTGATTGAGCTCTTTCATTTTCATGGTGA